>ERZ773183.132-NODE-132-length-96248-cov-10.513145_pt1 | contig 96248 bp, 77 predicted proteins | sample MGYA00580532_ERZ773183 | MGnify/ENA primary metagenome ERZ773183 (study PRJEB29015, sample SAMEA2737791) | human gut metagenome | biome: human gut; feature: human-associated habitat; material: faeces | place: China | collected 2012 ...
GGAGGTAAGCCATTGTTTAAGCGCACTTCCAGGTTGAATGTACTGGCTAATGGATTGACAGAATGCTTCGTGCAAGATAAACCGGTTGCTGTATCCGGAGTATATATGGAACGCCTGATACTTCAGGATAAGCGTGGCAAGGTTATTTCGATCAATGATTATTGGCAAGATAACGGTGAGGGTAATTTCCAAGGATTCAATGCTTTGGAAGAAGCTTCCATAAACTGTAAACTGATCTGGCAAAAGGAGAATCAGATACAAATAGAATTACAGAACACTGGAGTAATGCCTGCACTCGCTCTGAAACTCAATGTCCGTGAGGCGGATACAGATAAACGTATTTTGCCGGCTTATGCTTCCGACGGCTATTTTAATTTGTTACCGGGAGAGAAGAGAACGGTAACGGTGGAATATGTATCCCGGGGAAAAGTCGCGATTTCTGCTGAAGGGTATAATTTTAAGCGCAGCAGATTACTCACACTGAAATAAATAAGGCCATTATGTGGAACAAAAAGATACTATACTTCATATTAATCGGTATAGCATCGCTGGGAGTATGTGCCCAGCCGGCTGTACGTCAAGGATATTCCATTCATTTTCCTGATACTTATACGAAGTGGCAGGAAGCTCTGCTGGCAGGTAACGGTAAGATGGGTATCATGGTTTTTGGAAATCCTTTGCATGAAACGGTGGTATTCAATGATCGCTCTTTCAACTTTCCACGGCAGAACCCACGTACGTTTGCGGAGGTTCCCCGTGATACGCTCGATTTGATAAAGAAATACTGCGCAACCGGGAAGTTTAAAGAAGCGAATGATTTGGCTGTCCGTACCTCGCATTGGCAAGACGGGGGAGAGGGGGGAAGACATCCGGGCTTTGCACTTAAAATAGATATGGATGCTTCCGGAGCGGTAAGAGATTATCGCCGTATTTGTAATTATGAAACCGGTGAAATTACTGTCCGGTGGAGTGATGAACGTGGAGCATGGAAGCGTCGGGCGTTTGTTTCAAGAGATGCCGATGTTGCAGTCTTCGAACTACAGGCACCTTCTGCTGGTAAACTGAATTGTGCCATCAGTTTGCAAATGCCCGCAGAGATGAATTTCCCGAAAGGACTGAAAACAAAATGTCTGCATACGAAAGATTATCTGAATATCCGTGTGAACTATGCCGCACCTATGGATACCATAGGCTATGAAGGAGGTATCCGCGTGAAACAGAAAGGGGGATCTTCTTTTTTGCGTAACGATACCTTATATATAAAGGATGCCTCGGAAATCCTTTTGCTGTCCCGAACTCAAAAGTATCCGGAGAATTGCGAGGCTGAATGGAGTAAAGGATTTCTGAAAAAAGAGCTTGATGCGGTTCGTGCCAATTATAATGGATTATTGAAAGTTCATAAAGCTCTCCACACCTCTATCTATAACCGGGTGCGGATTGATTTGGGTGCGACTTCTCAGGAACGCTCACTATCTAACGAAGAACTGTTGGAGAAGCAAAAGAATACCGATCAGCCTGTACTGGCTTTATGGGAGCGTATCTTTGATGCCGGAAGGTATCATTTCCTATCTTCCGGAAACGAACTGACTCCTCCTGATTTGTTAGGAATCTGGACTGGCGACTGTAATGCCGGATGGGGCGGTTACTATCATTTGGATGCCAATCTGAATTTGCAAGTCAGTGGTGGCAATACGGGAGCCATGCCTGAAGTGATGGAAGGTTATTTCCATTTGAATGAGGTGTGGCGGGAAGACTTTGAAACCAATGCTGCCAAACTATTGGGCTGTCGGGGTATGTTGGCCTGTGGAAACACGCCCGGACTTTCTTCAGGATTGATGGCCTCTATCAATGATTTCTATCCTTACCATTATGCAACGGGTGAAGAAGCCTGGTTACTTTATCCTTTCTGGGAACACTATTTGATAACGGAAGATCAGGAGTTCCTGAAAAATCGTTTGTTCCCTTTGTTGAAGTGTATGGGAGATTTCTATGAAGATTTCCTGAAGTACAGGGATGATGAAGGACACTACATTATAGCAGGATCTGTTTCACCGGAAAACCAACCGTCCAATTTGCGGGTATCTTTGCTTAGTAATTCCGCTTTTGATCTTTCCGGAGCTCGCTTCCTGTTGTCTACTTTGGTTAAGGTATGCGATTTACTGGGAGAAGAGCAGGGCGTAAATGATGGCAAAATCCGTTGGCAACGCTTATTGAATGAATTGCCTCCCTACCGGATTAATAAGGATGGAGCTATCAAAGAATGGGGATGGCCGGGACTTGAAGAGAGTTATAATCATCGCCATTCCAGCCACTTGATGATGGTATGGCCTTATCGGGAATTCTCGGAAGATAAGACACCGGAACTTTACAAGGCTGCTCACAGGGCATTGCAAATGCGAGATCAATATAGTTATGAGAATGCCGGTCATGGTTATCTTCACGCTGCCTTGATTGCTGCCGGACTACATGATGCTTCTTCGTTAAGGAAGAAAATGATGACGCTTACTCAGAAGGATTTCTATTATAACAGTTTGTCTACCGCACATTATCCGAACCACGGGACTTTCTGTACTGATGTTTGTCATGCCGTGCCCGGTGTATTGATAGAAATGCTGGTTGGCTCCAATGAAGAAGGGCTTGAATTATTACCAGCTTTGGTGGAGGGTATCCGACAAGGCAGTATCAGCGGAATAAAGACTCGTTGCGGAGTTACCATTGAACATCTTTCGTGGGATCTTTCGCAGAATAAGGTGTCTGTAACCTTGCATTCAGCGAAAGACCGGAAAATAAGAATGAAAGCAGGGCAGTTGTATGATCGTACTATTCAGTTGAAGCAGGGGAAACCTTATAAAGCTACAATAGACTATCAATAGCAATGGTTGCTATTAATTACTAATATAAAACACATTACTTATGAAAAGGCATTTTTATCCTATTTTTGCATTATTTCTGGTGGGAGCTATGTTTTCTTGTCAGTCGCCTAAAAGCAATTCGGCGAAAGAAGAGGCAGCCGGAATTGACAGTATGGCTCCCAATCCATTTATCACGCACATGTATACAGCCGATCCTTCGGCACATGTATGGGCGGACGGACGTTTGTATGTATATGCTTCGCATGATATAGATCCTCCGCGTGGTTGCGATTTGATGGACCGTTATCATGTGTTCTCTACGGATGATATGGTAAATTGGAAAGATCATGGTGAAATTCTGAATTCGTCACAAGTGCCCTGGGGACGCAAAGAAGGTGGATTTATGTGGGCTCCCGACTGTGCTTACAAGGATGGTACGTACTATTTCTACTTCCCGCATCCCAGTGATACGAAGTGGAATGATAGTTGGAAGATCGGTGTAGCTACCAGCAAAGAACCGGCTGCTAACTTTACTGTGCAGGGATATATTGAAGGAATGGACCCGTTGATCGACCCTTGTGTATTTGTGGATGATGACGGTCAGGCTTATATCTATAACGGTGGCGGCCAGATTTGTAAAGGTGGCAAGCTGAAAGATAATATGGTGGAACTGGATGGAGAAATGAAGGAAATGGAAGGTCTGGAAGACTTCCACGAAGCTACATGGATTCATAAATATAATGGAAAATACTATCTCTCTTATTCCGATAATCACGATGAAAACTGGAATGACGGTGTGAAAGGTGACAACCGTATGCGCTATGCTATCAGTGATAACCCGCTCGGTCCCTGGAAATCTATGGGTATCTATATGGAGCCTACCGACAGCTATACCAATCACGGTTCTATCGTAGAATATAAAGGCCAGTGGTTTGCGTTCTACCACAACAGTGCTTTATCTAATCATGACTGGTTGCGCTCTATTTGTGTGGATAAACTCTACTATAATGAAGACGGAACTATCCAGATGGTGAAACAAAGAAAATAAGATAGCTTATGAGGTTAATAAATCTGATTTTACTGTTCCTGCTAAGTGGAACTGTCTCAGCGCAGAAAGTCGAGTGGTATACTACCACTCAGACTTCTCCGTGGGTGAAACAGAAGGTAAAGCCGGAACGTGTAACTACCGGAGCAGAGATTGTGCTTGACCCGACTCAACGCTTACAATTGATTACGGGTATAGGTGGCTGCTTCAATGAAATGGGTTGGGATGCGCTGAATGCTTTGTCGGTTGAAGATCGTGAAGCTGTTCTTCAAGCTATCTTTGGCAAAGATGGAGCTTGTTTCGACTATTGTCGTCTTCCGATGGGAGCCAATGACTTTGCCATGAGTTTTTACTCTTCGGCGGATGTTGCAGGAGACTTTAATCTGGTGAATTTCAATATCGACCGTGACAGGTATATTCTGATTCCTTATATTAAAGCTGCCCGCCAGATAAATCCTGACTTGCGCATTTGGGCTTCTCCCTGGTGTCCTCCGGCTTGGATGAAGACGAATAATCATTATGCTTCTGCGGTCCGTCCATCCGGAGAGAAAGACGTGAATGGATTGCTACCGCGTGAAGCTATAGCAGAATTCAGTACCGGTTTCCGGATGGAAGAGGGATATCTGAAAACGTATGCCGATTACTTTGCGCGTTTTATCAAAGCTTATGAAGCCGAAGGATTGCCGCTGGAATGTATCCATGTTCAGAATGAACCTTGTTCCAACCAGGTTTTTCCCAGTTGTAAATGGCGCACGGAAGATTTGACTTTCTTCCTGGGGCATTATCTGGGACCGACTTTCGAGCGGGAGAACATCAAAACTGATATTTATTTTGGAACTATCAATACATCCAATCCGGATTATGTGCGCACTGCTTTGCGGGATGAACAGGCAGCTAAGTACATTAAGGGCGTTGGTTTCCAGTGGGACGGTAAGAAGGCTATCCCGACTATCCATCGTGAATATCCTAATCTGAACCTGATGCAAACCGAGACTGAATGTGGCAACGGAGCAAATTCATGGGATTATGCTGAATATACATGGAACCTGATGAAGCACTATTTCAGCAATGGTATCAATTCCTATCACTATTGGAATATGATTCTTCCTACTCCGGGCATTAGTCCTTGGGGATGGAATCAGAATTCTATGGTATCCATCGACAAGAAGCTACAAACCGTGAAGTATAATCCGGAATTTTATCTGATGAAGCATTTAGGGCATTTTGTACAGACAGGTGCTTATAGGCTGGAAACACCGTCGGATAAGAATATGCTGGCTTTCGTTAATCCCGATGGTACAGTCAGTGTGATTGTTGCCAATGTGACCGATATGGAAGAAACGATGAGTCTTGAGATGGGGAAACAAAAAGTTACATTGACTTTGCCTCCTCATTCTTTCCATACGGTAAGTTGGAAGAAATAATCTTTTCATCCGGGATCCTGTAAGAGCTTGTTTAAATAATGCCGAGCAAAAATTAAACCGGATCTTATATGTTGGAAATATTTGCAAGCCGTTGGTAACACTTTGTTATTAACGGCTTATGTTTTAATGTACATTCAATATAATCTCTACCGTGAATAGTTAGTTCATACAAAAAATGATAAATTCTTTTGGAGTTAATATGAAATTAATAGTTTTATTAATACTCCTCGCGTATTATTGTTACTGCAATATAAAAAATAAAAACCTTTTATCTTTTAGTGTGGTATGAATACAAAAAACATCTTTAAGACATTTTTCTTATACTTGTCTGTTATTAGTCTGTCTTTTACGTTGAATGCTCAAGAATTGAAACCACTCCGTCTGGGCGTAGCAGGAGTGTCACACGGACATCTCCATGAAGTGCTGATTCGGCTGGAAAGAGGTGATTTCGAAATTGTAGGAGTGGCAGAACCCAATGAACAGCTAAGGGCCAATAATCCACTCCGCAAAAAAGTGGATAGTTCTCTTTTCTATGCCGATTTGACGGAAATGCTGGATAAGACTAAACCGGAAGCTGTTGTTGCTTACGGATCCATCTACGATCACCTTGCTATTGTAGAAGCTTGTGCACCCCGTGGCATACATGTAATGGTAGAAAAGCCTTTGGCAATCAACATGGATCATGCGAATCGAATGGCTCGATTGGCACGTGAAAATAATACGCTATTGCTGACGAACTACGAAACTACTTGGTATGATACGAACCATGAAGCCTATCGGTTAATAAAGAATGAAAACGCAATAGGCAAGATAAATCGTATTGAAGTGTACGACGGGCATGAAGGTCCTATTGAAATCGGTTGCGGAAAAGAGTTTACCGACTGGCTGACCGATCCAAAGTTGAATGGAGGTGGAGCCGTAATAGATTTTGGGTGCTATGGTGCAAATTTGGTAACCTGGCTGATGAACGGTGAAAGACCTAAAAGTGTATACGCCATTCTGAAACAACTTAAGCCGGACAAATACCCGAAAGTGGATGACGATGCTACAATTTTAGTTGAGTATCCTTCTGCAACCGTGCAAATTATGGGTTCATGGAATTGGCCGAAGGGACGGAAAGATATGCATGTTTATGGTAGTGAAGGATATATTTATCAGGATACTCCGGGTTCTATGCGTGTTTATACTCATCGAAAAGAAAAAACTACATTGCCTCCCAAACTTAAAGCACCTTATAATGATTCTTTCTATTACCTGAAAGCGGCTGTTAGAAAAGAAATTCAAATACAACCTTATGATTTATCTTCGTTGGAAAATAATCTGATCGTTGTAGAAATATTGGAATCTGCAATCAAAAGTGCTAAAAGAGGTAAACCCGTCAGATTTTAAACAGAATTATGGGATTCCTGGCTTGTATTATTAATGCTCATTATAGAGAATTACATAAAGTATTAACTGAATAATCATATTTTAATCATGAAAAAAGTATTCCTTTTCATCCTGCTCTGTGGATGTTTCGCTCTATCGGGCACACTCAATGCTGCCGAAGGACAGCTAATGGCCGGAACGGCTAAAATCAACATTACTCCCAAGCAGAACATCCCGCTACACGACTCTGTGTATGCACGTGCACTTGTAATGGAGATAGGCAATATGCGGGTAGCGCAGGTATCTGTCGATCTGGTCAGTTTTCACAGCGATCGTGTGGCACAGGTTTGCAAAGAGAAATATGGCATCACGCAATTGCTGGTCTGTGCTTCGCATACTCACGAAGACCCCAACATGGCTGATGCCAGACCCCGTGAAAAGAAACCTGATAATACCCCGTTCTTCGAAGAGTGCATCATTAAGGTAGTAGGCGAAGCAATCGGCAATATGTTCCCCGCACGCATCTCAGCAGGCACACGTACGTTCCCGCAATTGGGGTTCAATCGCCTTATTATCCGTAAAGACGGTAAGGCTCGCGAATCGTGGATAGGCGATGAACACTACAATGTAGAAAACCCCGAACGGATACCTTTCGGTCCGGTTGACCCCGAAGTAGGCGTAATTAAGGTAGAAGATATGCAAGGTAATGCACGTGCCATTGTTATGAGTTATGCCATGCATGCAGACCTTGGTTGTTTCAGCTATGAAATTTCGGCCGACTATCCCGGATATGCTTGTAGGAAGGTGGAAGAAGCGTTCGATAACAAAGCTATCTGTCTCTTTGTAGCCGGTGGCGGCGGTAATGTAGAAGGGCTGATGATTAGTCGGCGACGCTCAGGACCCGATGATCCTATCAAAACAGACTACAAGCCCATTCAGCGCACAGGAGAATTGCTCGGAATCGAAGTGATTAAACTTGCCAATGCACTACATGCCTCCAGTGATAACACTTCTTTCAAAATGCGTACAGACTCGTTACAATTCTCTACTCGCGAGGACAAAAATCGCAAGGTAGATGTCCATATCGCTACATTCCTTATTAATGACTTTGCAATAGCCGTTTGCCCCGGTGAGATGTTCGTACAACTTCAATTGGAATGGAAGGAGAAAGCCAGACTGGCCGATGTGACTCCTCTCTTCTTTGGTTATACATATGTGAAAGGACGCTCACCCGGCTATGTAGCCGATGTGCGCTCGGCGGCATTGGGGGGCTTTGGTGCCGAAGGTGGCAACCGTATACAAGTAGGAGGTGGTGAAGCCATCATCAATAAGCATTTAGAAAACTTGTATATACTCAATGACCAACGTGCGAGCATACTTATTAAGTAAACGGAATAAAGAAAATGAATGATTGATAAGAATAAAGTAAGACTTCATCCGTGTAGGCTTTTATTATAAATTGCCTGCAGAAAATGATCATGTATGCGTATTGGAAGACTAAACTTTAGTACTTTTGCAGAGTAATTTATTTGACTATGGCAATTCATGCAAAAATCATTGGGATTGTCATAATTGATAATGTATTTTCTCTATGCATAAGTAGTCATTGTGTTACTACAGGTCTTCCCCCTGTCTATCCTTTGTGGATATCTCGAGCTTAACCTGATGCAAACTGAAATGAAATATGACAACAGGATAGACGGGTAAAGTTTTGGAAGAACGACTTAAAATTAATATTACTGAGTTAAAGAAGTTGAGGAATTTGGACGCTTTTTGTGCTGATCTGGCAGAGAATAAGTTGCTAAGTGATGAGGGGGGCAGGATAGTGAAGCGTGTAATGAAGAATCTCAATAAGCTTTTGTTGGACTATGAGGAAGGGGAAGAAGAAAGAAAGAGAAAAAGGGAAAAAATTAAATATGGCTTGTAAGAAGCAGAATAAATAATTAAAAGATGTGAATATGTGAAATGTACACTTTTGATTTTTATATCATTGAAAGTGAGATGATTAAGAAATGAAAGTGTACAAAAACTCAGGGCGATTTGTTTTATTATGTTTTCCTTTACAGTGGCAGCGACAATAGTGCCTGTTGCCTGATGCTGTAACATTGAAAAGATGAAGGATACAGATCAAAAACAAATCGTAGATTCGGAATTTCCCGGTTCCGTCTCTGAGTTTCCGGGCGTGCGGAGTAAAACATCACGTACTATTACTATTCGGGAATTTGTAGATACGGTGCGTAGCGACCGCTATTGCCGGCAGGTACAGGAGTATCGCCGGTTGAAAGCTCTACCGGGGCTTGAAGCCGAAGCACAAGCCGTAAAGGACAGAATGCCTTGTATTGTACCCGCCGGCATTTGCCGGGGAGGGCATGCGGTACAGTGTTTGTCGGTGCATAGCGGGCTGTTGTGCATTGACTTGGACCATACCGGCGAACGGACACAGGAGGTGTTGGAACTGACACGCTCTTTACCTTTTACTTGTATTTCGTTTATCAGTATTTCCGGTGAGGGAATCAAAGTACTGGTTCGGGTGCGGAAAGAAGATGTGCAGAAAGATTATGCACACCTTTATTCTGCTGTGGGTAGTGTGGTGAGTATCCATGTAGGACATCCTTACGATGAGAAATGCAAGATTCTGACTCAGCCTTGTTTTTACAGTCATGACCCTGAGGCATATTGGAATGCTGAGGCCGTGGCATTTGAAATGCCGGAGTGTCCGGCGTTACCGGATACTCCGGCAACTATTCCGCCAAAGGTTTCGGCAGCCGGGCAGTCAAAGGCATTGCAGATTGCTGCTCCGGGTACTTCGTCTGTAGCATGCGGGTTTATTTCCTGTTTGCTCGACGAGTTTGAACGGAACAATCCCTTTCGTCGCGGCAATCGCAACGACCTTGCACTGAAGCTGGGGCGTGTGGCAGGAGGTAAAGGTTTTTCTCTTGAAGAACTTGAAAAGTTAGTCTCCCTTTTCTCCGAGCGTTATGCGTCGGGTGATTTCACGGCTGAAGATATTCGTCAACGCGTGTTGGCTGGTTATCAGTTCGTTGGGAAGTTACAGGAAGAGAAAAATACATTTGTGAGAGACCAAAAAGAGGTCAGGGGCACTTATAGCCCCGATTGCGGGGCGAATGAAGAAGAAAGTCCGGAAGTAGTGTTAGAAAAAAATGATGATTTGCGTGCCGATGCACCTTATATTCCTGACGATGTCTTTACCCGTCTGCCCGACTTGCTGACGCGTTGCTGCCGCTATGCAAGCGACAAGCGTGAACGCGACATGACATTGCTGGGCTGTCTGAACAGTTGCAGCGCACTTTTCCCATACGTTCGTTTTTACTATAAGAAGTCGTTACATTCCCCACATTTTTACTTGGCTACTGTGGCGCCTGCTGGTACAGGTAAGGGAATTATGGCTTTTACTGCTGTTTTGCTGGATCCCACGCAGGAGTATTACGACCAGATACGTCGCACGAACAAGAAAGCTTACGAACAAGCCTTGTTGGGATGGGAGGCGGAGCAGCAGCAGGCACGGCGCGAGAAACGGTTGCCGGACATTAACCTGAAACCGGAAGAGCCGAAAACACAGTATCTTAAAATATCGGCTACTACCAGCAAGAGCCGCCTTATCGAACATCTGGCCGCTGCCGGTGAAGTGGGGTGTTGCATGACTACTACCGAAATCAATACGATGGTTTCCTCGCTGGGACAGGATTGCGGCAAATATGAAGACATCCTTTGCAAAGCTGCCCATCATGAGGAAGTTTCTTCGTCGTACAAGGTGGATGGAGAGCCGATAGTGGTGCGCCATCCGCACCTGGCACTCAATATTGCCGGTACGCAAGAGCAGTTCTATATATTTTTCCGTTCGCTCGAAGTGGGGCTTTTTTCCCGTTTTGCATTTTATACCCGGCAGCAGAACCAACAATGGGAATCGTGTGCACCGGGTGATGAGCAGGTAGATTTGCGTAACTACTTTCAGACTCTGGGACAGGAATTGCTTGAGATGCACAAAGTCTTGTTGGAATCGCCTACACTGGTCAGTTTCACTCCTGCCCAATGGCAGCTTCATACGGAGATGTTCAGTGAGTTGCTGCGTCACGCGCTGGTGGAAGGACGTGATTCTTCAGGCAGTCTCATCCGTCGTGCCGGATTGTTGGGGATGCGTCTGGCTGCTGTCTTCACCATTTTCCGTAAGTGGGAAGATTACCGTTATGCCAAGGAATATGGATGCACGGATGAAGACTTCCATACAGCAATGGACATTACCCGTACGCTGATTGAGCATAGCCTTCTGCTCAGTACTTCATTACCTGATACCACTCAGCCCCCTGTCAGTATGCACCGTTTTCACCGTTTGGATGAGATTTTGTCTTCCTTGTCCCGAAGATTTACTTATACAGAGTTTGTTCAAACGGTAAAAAACACCGGAATGTCCGAATCTACAGGTAAACGGCTTCTGCGCAAGGCTGTGAAACTACAATATGTTGTAAAAGAGGAGGATGGCTATAGAAAGAAACGGAAATCATCTTCCGGACGGGGCTATAAGTGACCCTGATACTGAATTGGCCTCGGTAAGACTTCCGGAAGTGCTTCCCGAGGCCTTTCTGGTGTCCCGATTTTTCTTGAATAAAACATGAATAACAGAAAATAGAAAAACATTATGATTATGAAAAAGTACACAAATCCCGAAACTGCCTTTCCAGAAGAGTCCAGTTTCGAAGCTATCCGGTTTCAAATCAGGGCATATCTGAAGTCCGATCTGGCACTACTTTACTTTCCCTGTCTTTCGTCCGAAGCAGCTTTGAGGAAGCTCCGCCGTTGGATAAACTTCAATCCGTCCCTGCATCGTGAGCTCTACGACGGCCCCGAGGGGAAGAATGACCAGATCTTCAGCCGACGTCAGGTAGCGATACTGGTGAGATATCTGGATGCGCCCTGAACGGGTGATGCGTCTTAGGTAATACACCCCGCACTTGGGCTGTCAACAAGCAATGTTGTGGCGTGGAACAAACTATGTTTCATGTCACGGCATTGCTTGTTTTTCATTATATCATTGCTTTTTGCTTGATTAATTATGGAACAAAGTACGACAAAGCTCGTACAAGTATATTCCGGTACATCCTGTTTCAACCATCCTTCTTTTCTCTGCTCCGTACCTTTGTGATGTCCTCAATGCGGGGACCCTGTGAGGAATTTCCCGGAGATAAGACGTCGCTTCTGCCATTTCTTCGCTCGATACCGATTCATACCGATTGATAAACGAAAATTATCAATCTTCAGAAAATTAATTATTATGTCAGTAACGTACAAAAAACAGTTTCGTAAGAACCCGTTCCTGAAGGACGGTTCGGGTAAGTACTATCCCCAACTTCTGGTTTGGGGCAAGTCGGCCACTCTGAACAGTATTGCTACCCAGATGAAAGAAAGCAGCTCGCTTACTTTGGGCGACATTCAGAGTGTACTCACCAATTTTGTGAAAGCCTTGCGCAGTGAACTCTACAACGGTCGTTCCGTCAATGTCGACGGTTTTGGTGTCTTCAGCCTTTCTGCTACTACCATAGGTTCGGTAGTGAAGAAGGATTGTCTGCCTGAGAAGATCAAGTCGGTCCGCATCAATTTCCGTGCTTCGAGTGCCATCCGTCCCAATCTGGACCCTGCTACCACCCGTGCGGAGGACCGCATCGACTTTGTCGACCTTGAAACGCAGCTCAAGCGGCTGAATATGCCGGGCGCCGATGGAGAGGAAGGTGGCGGCAACCAGGGCGGTTCCGGAGATGGCGGCATAGAAGATGATCCACTGGGATAGGGGCTAAAGCCGGAGGCTTTGAAAATTAGAAATTAGAAATTAAAAATTAAAGAATGAAAGGCGGTGCGGTGCGGGAAACCGGATACGAAGCGGTGAGGGTGCATTGCGCGGCTTATAAATCATAAATTATAAATCATAAATCTTCACATGAGAACAATTGATCATATCATAATTCATTGTTCCGCTACCCGAGAGGATTGTAGTCTTACGATAGAGGAGTTGGAAACGGTACATCGTCGTCGTGGGTTTCGCGGCATTGGCTATCATTATTATATCCGTCGTGACGGTACGGTGGCGAATACCCGCCCACTGGAGGTTGTGGGTGCACATTGTAAAGGGCACAATGCCCATAGCATCGGGATATGCTATGAAGGCGGTCTGGATGCGAAAGGGCGTCCCTGGGATACACGCACGCCGGAGCAGCGCAGTGCCATGCATTTGCTGGTGGCGCAATTACTGAAACGATTCAAAAACAATGTCTGCATTTGCGGGCATCGTGACCTCAGTCCGGACCTGAATGGGGATGGGGTGATTGAGCCGGAGGAGTGGATAAAGGAATGTCCGTGCTTCGAGGTGAGGAAGGAACTTTGAGAAATTAAAAATTATAAATTAAAAATTAAAGGCTGGTGGAAAGGGGGTGTGGAAAATAATGGCAGTTAAAAAATCTGTATGGAGTATGATCTTTAAAGTGATCATCGCAGTCGTTTCGGCTGTGGCAGGAGTAGTGGGAGCAAATGCAATGAATGTGATGCATTAAGGTTAAGTGAGGATGGGGGAGTGTGTATTGACACCACCTCATTCTTTCCGCTTTCACAAAATTCCTGTCTGAAGTTTTAAAATATCAATCAAACATTTTTAATACGTAGAATTATTATGAAAAAAAGAATATTGACCGTCGTTATCGGCATATTGTGTGCTGTGGCCATGCACGGGCAGTCGTCAGGCGTGCCCAGTCTGCCGCAACTGGCCACTCCGTCGCCCAAGGCGACTATGATAGACCGTTTCGGATATTATCCTACCAACCTGTATACGGGGCTGGTGGATATCACAATCCCCATTCATACCATTGAGGTGAAGGGTATCAAGATTCCCATAGAGTTTAAATATCATGCCTCGGGGCTGAAGTATGACGATCTGCCGATGGAGGTAGGATACGGCTGGACGCTGATGGCGGGCGGGACGGTGAGCTATTCGGCGCGTGGAACAGGCTTATATCGCCCTAATGGCAATGAAATTTCTCCTTTTATAAAATACATGTCTGAAATAGCCTTGAATGACAAAAACGGATCTCTGGATTCTGATCAACTGCAATTGGAATACGTAGCAAACGGAAGTGAACCGTATAAGAATGTAGACTATTACCGTGATTCTGAATATGATGTGTATAATTTTTCCTTCCCGGGACATTGCGGACAACATTACGCTTTGTCTGACGGTACCAGATTTACTACTCCTTCGGGTGTTGTGTTTTTTAATAGTGGCTTTAATCCTACTGCCAAGGACGAATATGGCAATACGTACGAATTCAATTTAGCGGATATAGATTCATATTACAAGAACTTCACTAGCTATTTAACCAGAATTGTCTCGGCAGACAGGAAGGATACGGTAAACTTTGTTTATACAACATTTGGCTGGGGAGAGTCTAAATCCAAGCGTCCGGTTATCGACAACACTTATGTCATCAAAACTACGACCCCCTACAACAGTAGTTTTGCACATACGGAATTTGAGCATAAGGGCTCTTTCGGGATAACCTACAAAGAATTTAACTCCCCCGTCCTTGCCGAGATTAATCATAAGGGAGGAAAAGTGAAGTTCATATATTCATCCACTTCCAAACGTTCATTGGAACAAATAAATATAATGGACCAAACAGGTACCCTAATCAGATCGGTAGCACTTGAAAAGACCAACCATTCATATCTGAATGCTGTGAACTTTCAGGATAGAAGTAAGAAAAATATATACTCTTATCGCTTCGAATATAATGGTACTAAACCGGAAATAACCAATCCCAGAATTGATTATTGGGGATATTACACAAATACTGCTGCAACATCCGGCAATCTGTATGTTCCTAATTTCACAGTAAGTATTCCGGGATACTCAAGCGGATATACGATACCGGGAATGGACAGAAGTCCCAATGAAACCGGAATGCAACTGGGAATTCTGAAAAAAATTGTCTATCCGACAAAAGGTTATTCCACTTTCACTTATGAAGGCCATCGCGCCAACAGTAAACTTTACGGCGGCCTTCGCATCAAGGAAGTAAAAAATTATGATGAGGGTGGCAATCTCCTTGAAAGTAAGTGGTATAAATACGGACGAATGGAAGATGGAAACGGACGGACGGCAAGAGAAATATACTCGGATGATTATGTTACTCCATTTTATGATGTACAGGCAACTTGGACTTCCGGTGCAGGTTCCGGACAAGTAGTGGGAGACAGAATCTTATCTAAAACATATACTCCCTTCCCTAAATGCAGCTATTTTACACAGGGAAGTACGGTTGTATATCCATACGTGACAGAATATGTCGGTTCATTGACTGGGAATTATGGAAAGACAGTATATCAATTTACAGACTTTCAAGATCCTACGGGAGACAGGACAATGCGTGGATATGCCACAGAAATTCCAATGTGGTCTTACGCATGGAAGAATGGGAAATTACTCAGTAAAACGATTATGGATGATACAGGAAAAATGGTATATCATCTGGATAATACATATGAAGAGATCAATCAAGCAGATCATCTGAATTTGAGAGTGTCACTTTACTGTAAGATATCGGATGGCAATATAGAAAGGACTTTTACTGATTATCCGAATTTTGCAGACGCAATCGGAGGGTCTCTGCACGATTACTATAACTATTATATAACCAGCGGTGATTATGTAGTAAAGGAATCTCGCGAAAGTAAAGACGGAACAACCCGTATTATCCGCTATCGTTATAATGACCTCGGTCAGGTCACGGAGGAAGCACAGAACAGGGCGGACGGAGATACTTTTGCCACCCGATACCGCTATCCTTATGATGCATGGAAGGACGGAACGGGCACACCGGTTCAGTCAGCCATGAACCAAAAGAATATGTTTGCTCCTGTGCTGACCAAGAGTGTCTATAAGGGTGGTTTACTTGTGGACGAAGTGGAGAATGAATATAAGGACTGGGGAGATTTTATCGCTCTGCAAAATGTGAAGCAACTTAATTATTACGAGCCCCGCATCCAATATCAAAGTTATGATAAATACGGCAATCCTACCCGTATCTCTAAAGACGGTGAATTTGAAGATGTCTCCTATATCTGGGGGCATAAGGGGCAACGGGTTGTTGCCGAAATAAGAGGCGGCTCTTTCAGCGCATTAGGACAAACGTTGATAGACAGAGTGACAAGCGCCGTTTCTCCTTCCTCGGCTGATATGGCTGCCATAGAAGCGCTTAGAAGCAACCATTCGCTTGAGGGTAGCCGGATAACGACTTATTATTATGATTCTGCTCTGAACCTGAAACAGCTCGTGATGCCCAACGGCACTAAGACCAACTACGAATATGACTCTTTCGGGCACCTGTCGTGCGTGAAAGACCATAACGGAAAGGTCATCGAGAGTTATCAATATAATTACAAACAATAAAAAACGCAATGATTATGAAACGAAACTTATTATTCATATTGCTGCTCTGCGTTTCCTTGCATCACCCGAAGGCGCAAATCGGAAACAATAATTATGTGAAAACTACCGCTCCTACCGTTGCTACGACCGCAATAACCGGTCTTTCGGTATCCAACAGTATCACCTCCTACCAATACTTCGATGACCTGGGCCGTCCCTGGCAGACTGTTCAGGTGGGAATGACTCCCGGCCAACTGGACCTGGTGACTTATCAGGAATATGACGCCGCAGGCCGTAGTTCGGCTTCCTGGCTTCCTGTGAATGCCGCTTCGGGCAATAACGGAAATCCGCTCTCGCTGAGCACCGTTCAATCCCGTTCCCAATTGTCGTCCAATTATGGTGACGGCAAAGCGTATTCCAAACCTGTTTATGAGGCTTCTCCTTTGGACCGGGTATTGGAACAGTATGGTCCGGGACAGGAGTGGCATAACAACGGTAAACGTGTGAAGACCGAGTATCTCAGCAATACAGCCGATGGTGAATTGTCATGCAGGTGGTACCGGACTACGGATACCCGTGGCAATGTACAGGTCAGCATCCAGTCCGGGAAAGTGTATTACCCGGCAGGAGAACTGTATGTCACCCGTACTACGGATGAGGAAGGTACGGGGATAAGCTTGGAATTTAAAGACAAACAGGGCCATTTGCTCCTTACCCGGCGCAAGAATGGTGTGAGTTATCATGACACTTATTATGTCTATGACTCTTACGGTAACCTGCGTGCCGTGCTTCCTCCTCTGGCGGCCGATGCGCTTGCGGCTGCGGGCACATGGACGGTTGCAACAGATGGTACGGGTGTGCTGGCGCAATATACTTATCTGTATAAGTACGATGACCGTAACCGTTGTATTTGGAAAAAGTTACCCGGTGCCGACTGGATCAGATACGAGTACGACCGTGGCGACCGCATGATTGCCAGTCAGGATGGGGAACAGGCTGCTAAAAGTCCCGCGCTCTGCACCTTCTACCTGTATGACATTGACAACCGTCCGGTGATTCAGGGGACTTGTGAGTTCAGGGGTTCCATCGCTTCTTTGGGATCTACGGCGATGCTGACTTCTTTAAAACGGTCGTATGATGGCAAAATCATAGCTTCAGGTCTGGAAAATAGCGGCTACAATCCTAATATGACGCTTTATTCCCCTGTAGTGCATACCACCAATTATTATGATGATTATGGTTTCCGCAGTCTGACAGGTTTCGACAATGAGTCGTATTTCCCCAAGGAAAGCCATCCGGCGGGCGGTCTGCTGACAGGTACGGTAACTACGTTGCTCGACGGTAGCGGCAAGAAACTCTATACCGCCTATTATTACGATGAGAAAGGGCGTCCGGAGAAGACTGTCTCTTCCAATCACTTGGGCGGTTATGATATTACCACTACTGTTTATACGTTTACAGGTAAACCCAAGACAGTGACGCATGTACATACTGCCACGGGAAAGGCCCAACAAACACAAGTATATACTTATACCTACGATCATGCCGACCGTGTGAAGACCGTTACCCATAAACTGAATGCCGGAAGTGCCGTTATGTTGGCGGACAACACGTATGACGATTTGGGCCGTTTGAAGAAGAACAGCCGTAATGGTGTTTCTTCTTTGTCCGATACTTATGAGTATAATGTCCGTTCGTGGCTTACCGAGATTTCCGGCACTCAACACACGGAGAATCTGACTTATGATTATAACGGCAATATCTCTTCCATGCAGTGGCGTCTTGATGGTACCACCCGTAAATACGCTTACAGCTATGATCCTTTGTCCCGTCTTGTTTCCGCCACTTTTTCGGGTGGTAAGGATGCTGAACGGTATAGTACTTCTTATTCTTACGATAAACATGGCAATATCCTTTCCTTGCAGCGTTATGGCAAGACTGCCAATAGTGATCTGGGTGTTTACGGTCTTGCGGATAACCTGACAATGACTTACAACGGTAACCAACTGACCAACGTTTCGGATGCTGCCGTAACAGTGACGTTGCCCGAATCCAATGACTTCAAGAAAGGCTCTACAGCCAATCCTGGCTATGCATACGATAAAAATGGCAACCTTACGAAAGATTTGAATAAAAAGATAACCGCCATATCTTATAATTCATTATATTTGCCTGAACAGCTTACTATTGACGGTGTAACGCATAAATACACTTATGCCGCCGATGGAAGAAAACTTAAGGTAGTGCAAGGCAGTACCAATCGTGACTATGTTGGGAACATAATCTACGAGAATGGTTCTTTGAAAAAGATCTTGATTGAAGGTGGCTACATTGAAGGCGGCACGTATTACTTCTACTTCAACGATCATCTTGGCAATGTCCGTGCTGTAATCGATATGAATAATTATAATATTCAGTTTAATCATTACTATCCCTACGGTCTTCCCATGGCGGAGACTAGCGACGGAAAGCAGAACGAACAACCTTACAAGTATAACGGTAAGGAGTTTGAACGTAAGAACGGGTTGAGCTGGATGGATTACGGTGCCCGGCATTATGATGCTGCGTTGGGACGGTTTACGACGATGGATCCGTTGACGGAGAAATATTATGAGGTGAGTCCGTATGCGTATTGCGGGAATAATCCGATAAATAAGATTGACCCAGACGGGAGACAAGGAATTCCGCTTACTGTACCTGCTTACTCCCCACTACCTATATATTATTCTCCATCTCAACCTCCATTTCGTTATCCTACCGGTCAGGAAATGGTAAAGGATATAAAACAAGGGGTTAATAATGTTGTTTCTTCCATAAAGAATCAAGCTGTATTGACGAGTGGAATTGTGTTCTTAATGTTTTATGATGTTAAGCAAGCATCAAGTCCAGAGTATAAGCATCAAAGAAGCAGAGACCGAAGAAATAAAGAAGGACTGGATAAGAATCAGGCTAAGGTAGCAAAAAGTATCGAGAATAACATTACAGCTACAACACCAAGTGGAGATCCAATGCCGAAAAGAGATCCGAATGATGGTGGAAAAAAAACAAAGATAGGATTCATTGCCACTGGAGCTGGATTAGGGGTTAGAGTAGGACTTGAACTAACAAATCCTAATCCCAGCAAGGATGCTATTGAAGGGCATACTGAACACATGGAACAACAACCTGTTGAGAAAAAACAAAGTTTATGGGAAACTATTAAGAGTTGGTTTTAAAATAAAATATTTTATATATGAAGACTTTTATAATAAAAGTGGGTGAAACGATGTTCATTCCTACATGTGCTTTAATGATTCTTTATTGCTTATTATATCAATATATGATTGATTTCCCTTATATGACTATTATCAGATTCATATTTTTAATATCATCTTTATTTATATTGTTAGCCGGAAGTATGTCTATATTTGGGAAAAAGCAGAAAATCTGTAGGCATAGTATATCTTCTAAACCTATAGTTCGACGTTTTTATTTGCAATCTCGACAGATAGTAACATTGACTTTTTGTTTTTATTTTGCTGTCTACCTAGCATTTTTCTTAGATAGAGAATCTGTATTCTATAACTACCTAGTACTTTTTTTATTTGGATTGTATTTAGGATATGAGATTGCAGCAAAAGCGAATCTTTATAAAAAAAAAGTGATACTTGTTGCAGTTGTGCTTCATTCTCTGCTTTTTCCGTTCAACCAAATATGTTGTCTGGTTGTTCTGAATGTTAGGATTTTTATTTACTAATCTAAATTACCTCTGTCTTTGAAAATGATTTTCAGAGGCAGGGGTTATTCATTGTCTCAGTCTGAGAAAATATCTGAGCTGTCCGTAGTCCCGCACTCTGTACCTTCTACTTGTATGACATTGACAACCGTCCGGCGATTCAGGGAATTTGTGAATTCAGAGGTTCTATTGTTTCTTTGAGCTCTACGGCGATGCTGACTTCCTTAAAACGGTCGTATGATGGTAAAATCTTCAGGTCTGGAAAACAGTGGCTACAATCCTAATATGACGCTTTATTCTCCTGTAGTGCATACCATCTGATGAAAATCCTGGCACTATACAAAATATTGTGTATAGTGCCTACTTCTATTCTATATATAGATAATCGTAATGTACTACCGGTTTCTTGCCATGCTTTCCCATTGCTTCACGGGCCTGTGTGGAGTCGCAGTTTGCTTTGCCCACACCGATGGGTTTGCCTCCGAAGTCAACAATCCGCACTATATCATCCTTCTCAAATTCGCCAATGACGTCGGTGATGCCTACAGGCAGAATACTGACTGCTTTATCCGAAAAAAGCAGTTCCGTAGCACAGTAATTGATGTGCAGTTCACCTTTGGCAAAGCCTTCGCTATGGGCAATCCATTTCTTGACACTTGATACGGGCTCCGGAGAAGGGATAAAGCGGGTGCACAACGTTGTTTCAGCATGCTGAATCAAATCGACAAGAATGTTATCCCGTTTACCATTGGCGATGATAACGGTAATGCCTTCATCGGCTACTTTACGGGCGATATTGGTTTTGGTAAGCATTCCGCCACGGCCGAAGCTGGATTTGGAAGTCTGTATATAAGAAGAGAGATCTTTCCCCTGGCCGATTTCCCGGATGACTTCAGAAGCGGGATCAGCAGGAGAACCGTTATAAATACCGTCGATATTACTAAGAATAATCAATGCCTGCGCATCCATCATGGATGCTATCAAGCCGGACAACTCATCATTGTCCGTAAACATCAGTTCACTTACAGAGATTGTATCGTTTTCGTTGACAATAGGTATAACCCCATTTTCCAGCATTACCGTCATGCAGTTCTTTTGATTGAGATAATGCCTGCGCGTAGCAAAATTCTCTTTCATAGTCAGCACCTGTCCTACAGCAATGCCATGCTCCCGAAAGAGTTCGTAATAACGGTTGATAAGTTTAGCTTGCCCCACGGCAGAGAAAAGCTGACGCTGATCTACACTGTCCAATTTCTTGGCAGAATGCACTTCACTACGTCCGGAAGCTACGGCTCCGGATGAAACAAGTATAATTTCTACTCCTGTCTTATGCAGTTCAGCTATCTGGTCGACTAAGGCAGACATACGTGTTACGTCCAGAGTTCCATCACGGCGCGTCAGGACATTGCTGCCTACCTTTACAGCTATTCTCGAAAATTGTTGTTCCATGTGTTGTATATCGTTCTTATGTGGTTTCAGAAGGAAAGTGAAAGAATTATTCTTCTTCTTTCCCTTTATCACGCTCACGGATTATCTCCATGGCGTCTTCATATCTTTCCTCACTGACGAGAATGGTTACATCTGGTGCTATATAAGGTGCAATGGTGCTCATAAGCCCGTCTTTGATAATAGTTGCTATACCATTGTTTTCGAGTAGACCTTTAACAAGTTCTGCTTCCCACGGTGATCCTTTGAACACTTCAACTGTGCGGCTATAGTCTGTTGATTTCATAATGGTAAGTATTAATAGGTTTATATATTACAAATATAACAAGTATTTCGGAGAAAAGATTTGTTTTACCGTCAAATATTAATGATTATAACTCTATTCGCTGTACGGTTACCGCTTCGTTCAGGAAAGTGGATGCTGACTCTATGAACTTCTCTTCTGCTTCCGTGGTGTAGTAAGTACAGTTTCCACCTTTGGTACATTTGGCATCCATTTCAGGATGTCGGCGGAAGTAGTCTTTCAAGCTGTCGGCTACCAGTTCACCTTGCGTCACTGTAGCGATGCCGTCCGGCATGTGCTTCTTTATTTTAGGTAATAGCAAGGGATAATGAGTGCAGCCAAGAATCACGGTATCAATCTGCGTGTCTTTTGCCAGCAGTTCATTGATGTATTTACGAACGAAGTAATCTGTCCCGTCTCCTTCCGCTTCGTTGTTTTCTACGAGAGATACCCATAACGGACAAGCTTCACCCGCTACCTGAATATCCGGAAAAAGCTTATGAATTTCCAACGGATAGGATTCTGATTTAATGGTTCCTGCTGTGGCAAGAACACCGACATGGCGACTCTGTGTAATACTGCCTATACATTCAACGGTAGGGCGGATGACACCCAATACACGGCGTGCCGGATCCATTTCGGGTAAATCATTGATCTGTATGCTACGTAATGCTTTGGCAGATGCCGTATTGCAAGCTAGGATAACAAGATGACATCCCATCTCAAACAGTTTTGTGACTGCCTGTAGTGTAAATTCATATACAATTTCGAAAGACCGTGTGCCATAGGGAGTACGTGCATTGTCTCCTAAATAGATATAGTCATATTGAGGCAACACTTCACGTATCTTACTCAGGATAGTAAGTCCGCCATATCCGGAGTCGAATACGCCGATAGGGCCGGGAATAGTAGGTAATTCTTGTTTCATATTGGAAAAGCTTAGTACACGTTGCAAAGATAATGTAAATCGAATGCAGAACTTTCATGCTTGCATGAAAAAGTTCTGCTGAGATGCAGCTTATCTTCTTTAAAGATATAAAAAGGCGTGAACTGCATACAGTCCACGCCTTTTTATATCTTTAAACGATGAGTCTTCTTATTTGATGCCCAACTGAGTTTTTACTTTAGCAGTAACATCTACACTTTCTGAACCTACATAAGGTATCGGTGTACGAGCCAGGTCGAAGATGTAGATTACACCTTCTGCTTTACCTACAGCTTGAATAGCTTCATCCAATTTCTTATAGATAGGCACTAAAGCATCTTGCTGTGCTTTCTGCATGTTTTGATAAGCATCTTGCTGGAACTCTTCTTGTCTTTGAGCCATGTCCTGCAATTCTTTTTGGCGTCTTTCTGCAATATTCTTCGGCAGAGAGTCTGCTTGTTGCTGGAATTCCTGAACTTTCTTATTGAATTCAGTTTGAGAACGCTGCATTTCTTCCTGATACTGTTTTGACATAGCGTCGAGGTCAGCTTGTGCTTTAGTATATTCCGGCATAGCAACAATAACCTCCTGAGAGTTCATGTGAGCAAATTTTTGTGCCATCGCTCCTAACGGAAGAGCGAATAGTACTACGAGTAGTGCGATTTTTTTAAGCATAATGTTTATTGTTTATTTTAATAATTAGTCGTTGTTTGGTGCAAATATAATGCAAAGCAAATGTAAAACAAAATAAGCCAGCTTATTTTTAATACTGAGATGCCGCCTATATTCGACTAGCAAATGTATGAAATTAATTTGAATATCCTAACTTCTCAAGCACTTCATTGCTGATGTCAATACGCGGAGAAGCAAAAATAATGCTTGTTGCGGATGCCCGGTCTACAACTACCGAATATCCTTTCTGCTCCGATATTTCTTTAACCGCGTTATAAATCTCATCCTGAATGGGTTGCATCAGACTTTCACGTTTCTTGAATAATTCCCCTTCAGGTCCAAAATAAGTGCGGCGAAGTTCAGCGGCTTCTTTCTCCTTAGCGACAATCGCTTCCTCTTTCTTTCCTTTTTGTTCTTCAGAAAGGAAGACGGCTTCCGATTGATAGTTCTTGTACAACGTTTTGGCTTCCTCGGCAACTTTTTCTACTTCACTTTGCCATTTCTTGGAAACCTGGTTCAACTGTTCGTTAGCACGTTCGTATGCCGGAATGTTCTTCAGGATATACTCCATGTCAATCAAGGCAAACTTTTGTGCACTGGCTGTCATGCCTACGGCAAACAGCAAGATCATTAATAAAACAGACTTTCTCATAACGTTTGGTTTTTGTGATACAATTAGAATTCCTGTCCTAAGATAAAGTGGAACTGACTGCCACCGTAATCTTTCGAACCACGTATTTTATCGAAACCATAAGCCCAGTCAATACCCATCATACCGATCATCGGCAGGAAGATACGGACACCAACACCTGCAGAACGTTTCAATTCGAACGGATTGAAGTTCTTTACATCGTGCCATGCATTACCGGCTTCTACAAAACCTAACGCATAAATACTGGTACTTGTTTCCAGCATCAGCGGATATCTTAACTCAAGTCCGAGACGGGTATAAGCATAACCTTCGTAGCCGTAAGGAGTCAATGAACTGTTTTCATAACCACGAAGAGCGATACTTTCCGTTGCGTAGCTGGAGTAGCCGGTCATACCGTCACCACCCACGTCGAATGTTTCGAACGGAGACTTCTTATACTTGTTGTAATGTCCCAACAAACCAAATTCAACACGACCCATCAATACCGGAGTACGTTTTACTGCTATCGGGTCCATCAACGGGATGTACACTTTGGATTTGAATTTCCATTTGTGGTATTCAATCCATTTGTGCATTTTGTTCATATCATCCTGGTTGCTGGTACTGTATTTGCTGTAGTCAGTTCCATCGAACAGTGAGTACGGCGGAGTCAACTGTACAGACAATGAGAATTCAGAACCTGAACGAGGATAAATCGGGTTATCGATAGAACTACGAGACAATGTCAGGTTGATGCTGAGGTTATTACACTTACCATTTGTTACTGGGAAGTATTGCCAGTCGCTCAGGATATAGCGTTGGTAGGATAACTCAGCAGTGAACTGGAAGTAGTCATCCGGCCATTTCAAACGCTTACCGAACATAGCGGCTACACCGAACATCTTGATAGACTTATCAGGGTCATAATAGTTTTCATAACTGTTATAGTTACCGTAGTTGTACATACCGTAGCCATACATACCGCTATACATACTATTGTAATAGCTGTTCATGTATGCTGAGTTGTAGTAACGGCTGCTGATGTCTGTCTGTACAGAATAGAACGCTGACAGAGAGAATGCATTCGGACGTTTACCACCGAACCATGGATCGTAGAATGAAATGCTATAGGATTGATAATACTTGGCATTGGTTTGTCCACTGACAGTCAAGGTCTGACCATCACCCTGCGGCAGGATACCACGATAGTTTTCACCCGGATGCAGTAAGTTTGCAAGTGAGAAGTTGGTGAACTTCAAACTCAGCTTACCGATGATACCGGTTTGTCCCCAACCAGCGGAGAATTCTACCTGGTCGTTAGCTTTGGATACCAGATCGTAACCTATATCCACTGTTCCGTCTTCCGGTCTTGGCTGGATATCCGGTTTAATTTGTTCCGGGTCGAAATGTCCCATCTGCTGGATTTCACGCATAGAACGCATCAGGTCTTCACGGCTGAACAGGTCACCCGGACGGGTACGGAGTTCACGACGAACAACGTTTTCGTACAAGCGGTCGTTACCATTGATGCTAACCTTATTGATAGTAGCCTGACGGCCTTCATAAATACGCATTTCCAAGTCGATAGAGTCTCCTACGATATTTACTTCTACGGGTTCAAGGCTGTAGAACAAATAACCGTTGTTGTAGTAGAGGTTACCGATAGCATCTTCGTCTGACATGGTACGTTCTTCCAGCAATTTCTGGTTGTATACGTCACCTTTCTTCATACGGAGCATAAAGTTCAACTGTTCGGAAGGATACAGAGTATTACCTACCCACGTTACATTACGCAGATAATATTTCTCTCCTTCATCAATCTTCATGAAGATATCCACGGTGCGGTCATCATACGGCTTGATGCTGTCTTCTACGATCATAGCATCGCGATAACCCAACTCGTTGTACTTGTCGATGATCAACTGCTTGTCTGCCTCGAAGTTTTCTTCTACGAACTTCTTGGTACGGAACAGATTGAGCAATTTATTCTTTTCGTTGGTTTTCTTCATGATGCGTTTCAACTTCTTGGTTGCGATCGCTTCATTACCAACGATGGTGATTTCATGCACTTTTACCTTCTCTTTTTTGTCGATGTTAATATCCACGATTACTTGGTTTTCGTTGGATACATCGTCTTTCTGTGAGATGATAACTTCTGCGTTCTTAAAGCCTTTATCGTCAAAGTAACGTTTGATAAGAGTCTTGGCACGGTCGATGACATTGGGTGTCACCTGTCCGCCCTTGATCATACCGATCCGGCTCTCGATATCTTCACGCTCTGATTTCTTCACTCCGTGGTAACGAATTTCAGAGACACGAGGACGTTGAGTCAGATGGATTGTTAACCAAATCTTGTCACCTTCTATCTTGTCTGCGGTGATTTGGACGTTGGAGAATAAACCATGCTTCCAGTAACGCTTACAAGCCTGAGTGACTTCCTCGCCCGGTATTGTAATTGTTTGTCCTACAGACAAACCGGATAGTCCGATGAGTACATAGTCCTCATAGTTCTTTACTCCTTCTACTTTAATTTCTGCAATTTCATACTTTTTGGGTGCTCCCGAGTAGAGAATAACCGGTTTTGCTGCATCGTCATCGGTGCCATTGGCATCTTGAGCCGCGCTTGTCAATACACAACCAAAGAGGCAGATAAACGCTGTGAGTATAGAGAAAATACGATAGTGCATTTATGTTTTGGATTAAATATGTTTGAGTTTAACTGATTTGTTCACTGATTTTTCCGAATCTGCGTTCCCGTCTCTGGTAGTCGCAAATGGCTTTACGAAGTTCTTCTTCCCGAAAATCGGGCCAATAGGTTTCGCAAAAGTAAAGTTCCGAATACGCGCATTGCCAAAGTAGATAATTGCTCAGGCGGATTTCTCCACCGGTGCGTATCAACAAGTCGGGGTCAGGCATGAAGCTGGTTGTCAGGTGCTTTGACATTAAATCGCAGTTGATTTGTTCGGGTGTCAATTCTCCTTTCTGTACCAAGACAGCTATTTGCCGGCTGGCTTCTGTTATTTCCCAACGTGAAGAGTAGCTAAGGGCAAGTACCAGGCACATGCCTGTATTCTTAGATGTATTTTCTACGCAATTGTATAAACGGGTTTGTACATTTGCGGGTAACTTTTCTATATCTCCGATAATCCGGAAGCTAATGTTGTTCTTCATGAACGTATCTTCTTCGATGGAATCGAAAAGAAGGCTCATCAGAGCAGCAACTTCGTCTGTAGGACGGTTCCAGTTTTCGGTTGAGAACGTATATAGGGTCAGATATCTGATGCCCAGCCTGGCGGCTTCTTCGGCTATCACATGAACGGTTTCTGCACCGACCTGATGTCCGTAGCTGCGTTCGTGTCCACGCTGCTTCGCCCATCGTCCGTTGCCGTCCATGATAATCGCCACATGCTGGGGTATCCGGCTCAAATCAATTTGTTCTTTATATTGCATCTCTTTTTAGTTGTTACATTCCTTACATCTTGGGAAGAGGTCGTAGGTGATGAAAAAGACAGTAAATGCGTAACTATCTTTATTCTTCCAACCTTTTCCTTTTATCTGGTACGGGTCTTCCAGTTGCAAGCCTTTCCGTTGGGTAACATCCAACTGGTCGCTAAGACTGAACCGCATCGTAAACTCACATCCTATATTGATGCGCGGGGTTGCTTTGTATTTCACTCCCACTCCAATGGGAATGTTCATAGTGAAGACCGTTTTTACAGGTTTTGGTGCAAACGTAAAACCTAATCCACCTAATATATAAGGTGTAAACCGACGGTCACCCCGGTACGTGTTACCGATACCATATCCCAAAAAGTTATATTCAAATTGCGCTCCTAAATCGAATATCGTCCGTTTGAAAGTGGCGTACTCTTCATTCGGATACACATTTTTGAAATCTCTCGTGTCACCGGAAATCCTGCCGGCTGTCAGGTTGCCTTTTATTGCCATGTGTGGATTCAGTAAGTATCGGGCTATGAAACCTCCCGCTATTCCTGTGTTCTTAAACGGGGTACTGCTATTCGCATCTCCCATATAAAAACTTCCTCCAATGGCTCCTCCCAGTTCCCAAGTATATTCCTCTTGCGCAATGGCGCAACAGAAGGGAAACATGAGCAGAAAAAATACTATCTTTATATTCCTTGCAATAGTCATACCGTTCTCTTTTTACTCCTTGTTTATGAAGGAAACGGAAAATTGACTATTTTATTATTGTATCTTGAAACCCAGTTTGTTTAGACGACCTCGCCATACACTACCGTCGTTCCATACAATCCAAATATAATGATTCTTATCAATAGTCAAAGAATAATCTCCTTTGTCCTTGAAGAGGCTTTCGTATGTAACTTCTTCTTCGTCGTCTTCATCTTCTCCCGGAGTTACTGTCTTTTTCATTGCATACTTGAATTTATCAGCAGATTCATTCCAGGCGATACCTACACGTGAAGAGTAGATCGTTTCAAATTTTCCACCCATCATGTGGAACAAACCTCCATAATACATGATGGCTGGATTCTCCATAGCCGGACAATAGAAATCACTTGGGGTACTCATGTCAGCCCATGTCAATCCATCCATTGTGAACCAGGGGACTACTGCTTTGGCAGACGTTTCCGTTTTACCCACTACTACTGTTTGCTTGATGCCGCTTGCATTCGTAAATACGGTAGCATATATGTCTTTTACCGGGAAATCATTGGATACTGTTTCTTTGCTTCTTGTCCAGTTTTTACCGTCGGTACTTATGCAGAAGTATTTCTGACCTCCATCCAGAAGAATACCAATCAACGTTTCCTCTGATATGCCTGTTAGTGCATCAGCTTCAAGTGTAGCAACCAGGGTACTCATTTGCATGGATTGCACCTCTTTGCTCTCTTTAACTTCCTGTATGCCGGCATTTACCCATTCATTGCCATTGTCTGAACAGAATACTTCTCCACTTGGAGTAGCTACGAAAAGTTGGTTTTTGAAGCTTACAATAGATCCCAAATCTGTATTGGCAGGCATGCCCGTAACTCCGATGGGAGTCCAAGATAAATGTGCTGGATTTCCTAATGAACTGCGGTATGCTGATGTTGTAGAAGTATAGACAAATAGATTTTCTTCTTCGGCATCATTTTTAAGAATTACTGATTTCTGCTTGTTGGCGGCAGGTGAAGTAGGTAATGATGACGCTTCTCTCCAGATTAGTGAATCCGGATCCTGCGTGTGAACATTTACTGTAATTTTATACTCACGGGTAGTAACCCCGTCAGCTGCATGTACTTTCAGGGTGATCGGCTCTCTAAAGTCAACGGAGTCAGTTAGGTTGTTGAATAGTGTATCTTGTAAACCGGATGTAACCCAACCCGTAACATTGAGTGTGTCAATCAATATCCTGTCTATGATGGTGTCTGATCCAACAGGAAGTGAGTCAACATTATAAATTTCTCTTTTCAGTTGGTCAATCGTAAACTTATAATATATACCTTTTTTTATGGTGTCAAGACCAAAGGCACGTATCGTTGCGTCGGAACTGTATTCATAATTATCATCTGAGTTAAGGCACGAACTTATGGCAATCGACATAAGAAGAAAACTCATGATTACGGATAAAAACTTTATTCTCATTTCTAAAGATAGTGTTTATTTACAAGTTGCAAAAATAGGAACATTTTTCTCGATAAACAGCATAACAGGCAAGTTTTATATAAAATTATAGATAATATGCCCGTTTTTCTCGATAAAAAAGCATCAAAATGAGGTGATTCGCACTATTTTGTCGTAGTGTAATGCCGTATACTTCTACCGAAATATTGTTCGTTGACATAACTATTTTTATCGTTCATTTTAGGTGCATTAACACCAGATATCAAATGAATGGGGCTCTCTTCGACAAATGCTTCATCCCAGAGATTGGCATCAATGAAAGATTGCAGTAAGGTACTCCCGCCTTCTACTAAAAGAGATTGGAGGTTGCGCTCGTACAGAACTTGCATGATTTGGGGTAATATATCTTGTTCGAAGTTTATTGGAAGATATTCTACGTTGGGTAGGGGATTATGGGAATGTTCGGTAAATACGAGTGTCGGCACGCTGCCATCAAACAAATGGAGTGTCGCTGGCAGGCTCAGTTTCCGATCGATAACAAGGCGTACAGGAGGACGTCCATACCAGTTGCGTACATTAAGGGAAGGATTGTCCAGTTCGGCTGTACGTGTACCTACAAGTATGGCAGCATGTTCTGCCCGTTTTTTATGTACCAGCATGGAAGTCAATGGAGTGGATAGGATAACAGGGCTGCCTTCGTTTCTGAATAAATCAATGAAGCCGTCTGCGGACTCCGCCCATTTTAGGGTGATATACGGGCGATGTAAGGTATGGAAAGTGATGAAACGTCTGATGAGGTATCTGCATTCATTCTCCAATACTCCTACGGTCACTTCCCGTCCGGCATCCTTTAGCTTTTGTATACCTCGTCCGGCAACTTTAGAAAAAGGATCCTGGCAACCGATGACAATACGGGGAATTCGTTTCTCAATAATCAAATCAGCACAGGGCGGTGTTTTTCCATGATGAGAACAAGGCTCAAGGCTGACGTAAATTGTTGAATGTTTCAATAATGAAGTGTCTTTTACGGAACGAATGGCGTTTACTTCAGCATGCGCTTCTCCGCAGCGTACATGATACCCTTCTCCGATAATTTTCCCATCACATACGATGACTGCCCCTACCATTGGATTAGGGGCTGCGTTGCAAAATCCGTTCTGTGCCAGCTGTATACAGCGACGCATATATTTTTCTTCTTCCATGTGTGTTATCTTTCTACGATAATTCTTACTTTTGCACTCCAAAATGGATTCTTCGTTGTTTGGGATACAGGTTTCCCGGTGATATACCCGATACCTGTCCGGTGTCTACCAAGTCCGTACCATCTCCGTATCTATACGCTTGGACTTGACACGGACTTGGTACGGACTTGATACGGACCGGGTCTCATCTTGGTTCGGTAATAGAACTGACGAAGAATCCCCAAAATATCCATTTATGAATATTACTGCCTCTTATATCCGCCGTGAACTGCAGGATTATTATACACCGCAGGAAGCCGGAAATTTGTCCAGACTTATCTGTTGCGAGATTCTGGGGCAGCCGGTTGTGGATTATTATTTGGGCAAAGATATAACTTTATCTGTAAAAGCAGAACAGGAATTGCAAAGCCTTCTCAGGCGTTTACGGAATTTTGAACCAATACAATATATTTTAGGAGAAGCACGTTTCCTGGGGAGAACATTTCAGGTAGCTTCCGGTGTTCTTATTCCACGTCCTGAAACGGAAGAACTGGTGGAAATAATGTTGAAAGAGATTTCTTCTACTTCTCGTATTTTAGATATTGGGACAGGCAGTGGTTGTATTGCTGTCACCTTGGCAAAGGAATTGCCCGGAACACAGGTCACTGCCTGGGATGTGTCTGAAGAAGCTTTGGCTATTGCTGCTGCTAACAGTCTGGCTTTACAGGCACCTGTCTGTTTTGAACAGCGTGATGTACTGGCTTATACTCCCGGTGTAACAGAACGTTATGATGTGATAGTGAGTAATCCGCCTTATGTTATTGAAGCAGAGAAACAAGATATGGAACGGAATGTGCTGGACTGGGAACCCTCTTTGGCACTGTTTGTACCTGATACAGATCCTTTGCGTTTCTATCGTCGTATAGCTGTGTTGGGGCTTGAAATGCTTGAACCTGACGGAAAACTTTATTTTGAAATTAACCGTACTTTTGGAGAAGATATCGTGCTTATGATGCGTGAATTAGGATATCGCTTTGTTCGTCTTCAAGAGGATATTTCCCATAATGATCGATTTGTAATAGCGCAAAAATGACAAATATTACTGAAACAGAGGCTTTAAGTAAAGTTGCAGGCTATTGCTCCACAGCGGAGCATTGTCGTGCAGAGATTTCTGAGAAACTACAACGTTGGGGATTGCCGTACGACGCCATTGATCGTATCCTTAAACGGCTGGAAGATGAAAAGTATATTGATGAAGAACGATTTTGTCGGGCTTTTGTCAATGACAAGTATCGCTTTGCGAAATGGGGGAAAGTGAAAATAGCCCAGGCACTCCAACTGAAAAAGGTTTCTTATAATGTATGCCGGCGTTTTTTGAATGAGATAGATGAGGAGGAATACCTATCTATTTTAGATAGCCTTTTGGCTGCAAAACGTAAAAGTGTACATGCGGAGAATGAATATGAGTTGAATGGAAAGTTAATGCGTTTTGCTCTGAGTCGTGGGTTCGAAATGAAAGATATTCGTCATTGTATACAACTTTCTGACGAAAATGATGACTTTGAGTGAAAAATCTCTTTATTCTTTTTTTTATTCTCATTCAGTTTCCGTATTTTTGTGCCATATTTACTATAAATAGCTAATTTAGTTATGAGAACTTTAGAAAAACTATTCGCAGAGAAGTTGCTGAAGATAAAAGCGATTAAACTACAACCGGCTAATCCCTTTACTTGGGCTTCCGGATGGAAATCTCCTTTTTACTGTGATAACCGCAAAACTCTTTCCTATCCTTCCTTGCGTAATTTTGTAAAGATTGAAATTACCCGTTTGATATTGGAACGTTTCGGGCAGGTGGATGCAATTGCCGGTGTAGCAACAGGTGCTATTCCTCAAGGGGCTTTGGTTGCTGATGCGCTGAACTTGCCGTTTGTGTACGTACGTTCTACCCCGAAAGACCATGGTCTGGAAAACCTGATTGAAGGAGAACTTCGTCCGGGTATGAAGGTGGTTGTGGTCGAAGATTTGATTTCTACAGGTGGAAGCAGCCTGAAGGCTGTAGAGGCTATACGCCGTGATGGATGTGAAGTTATCGGTATGGTAGCTGCATATACTTACGGTTTCCCGGTTGCGGAAAAAGCATTCAAAGATGCCAAGGTTCCTTTGGTAACGCTGACAAATTATGAGGCTGTGTTGGATGTTGCACTTCGTACGGGTTATATAGAAGAAGAAGATATAGCAACGCTGAACGAATGGCGTAAGGACCCTGCACATTGGGATGCTGGAAAGTAACAGCGGTTTATTCTATAAAATAAATAATATGACGAAAGGGCCATTCGGATAGATTCTGTCCGGATAGTTCTTTTTGTCTTTTAAAGAGATTCAAAATATGACAAAATTTGAAAGTGGTGTGAAGACAATACCTGCCTCGCAGGAAGCTGTTTATGAGAAATTATCTGATTTGAATAATCTGGAAAAGTTTAAAGACAGCTTACCGGAGGATAAAGTGAAGAACTTGAGCTTTGATTCGGAGAGTATGGTGATAGAAGTTGCTCCTGTGGGTAAGATTGCGTTGAGTATAGTAGAGAAAGACCCGTGTAAATGTATCAAGTTTGCCACGACCACTTCGCCGTTGCCCTTTAATCTGTGGATACAGATTGTGCCGGTAACAGAGACTGAATGTAAAATGAAGCTAACCATCGGCATGGAATTGAATCCTTTTATGAAAGGTATGGTTCAGAAACCTTTGCAGGAAGGATTAGAGAAAATGGCGGATATGCTTTCGATTATACCGTATTAATCACTAATCATTAATCACTAAATAAATGGCTCAGAAACTTTGGGAGAAATCCGTTCAGGTAAATAAAGATATAGAACGTTTTACAGTGGGACGTGACCGTGAAATGGATCTTTACTTGGCAAAGCATGATGTGATAGGCTCTATGGCCCATATTACAATGCTCGAAAGTATCGGTCTGTTGACAAACGAAGAATTGGGTCTCCTGCTTGATGAATTGAAGAATATCTATGCAACCGCTGAAAAAGGTGAGTTTGTGATAGAAGAGGGAGTAGAAGATGTACACTCGCAAGTGGAGTTAATGCTGACGCGTAAATTAGGTGATGTCGGTAAGAAGATACACAGTGGTCGTTCTCGGAATGACCAGGTACTGCTCGACCTGAAACTTTTCACGCGTGAACAGATCAAGGATATTGCTGAGGCAGTGGAGCAACTATTCCATGTGCTGATATGCCAGAGTGAGCGTTTCAAGAATGTGCTTATGCCTGGCTATACTCATCTGCAAATAGCAATGCCATCTTCTTTCGGTTTGTGGTTTGGTGCTTATGCTGAAAGTCTGGTAGATGATATGCTTTTCCTGCAGGCAGCATTTAAAATGTGTAATCGGAATCCTTTGGGATCGGCCGCCGGATATGGTTCTTCATTCCCGCTGAACCGTACAATGACAACACGTTTATTGGGATTTGATTCCTTAAACTATAATGTTGTTTATGCACAGATGGGACGTGGCAAGATGGAGCGTAATGTAGCTTTTGCCTTGGCAAGTATTGCCGGTACTATTTCTAAACTGGCTTTTGATGCTTGTATGTTCAATAGCCAGAACTTCGGTTTCGTGAAGTTGCCTGATGATTGCACAACCGGTTCCAGTATTATGCCTCACAAGAAGAATCCTGATGTTTTTGAACTAACACGTGCTAAATGTAATAAGTTGCAGTCACTGCCACAGCAGATCATGATGATTGCTAATAATCTGCCTTCTGGATATTTCCGTGATTTGCAGATTATTAAAGAAGTATTCTTGCCTGCTTTCCAGGAACTGAAAGATTGTTTGCAGATGACGACTTACATCATGAATGAAATCAAAGTGAATGAACATATTCTTGATGATGACAAGTATCTGCTTATTTTCAGTGTGGAGGAAGTAAATCGTCTGGCACGTGAAGGTATGCCTTTCCGGGATGCTTATAAGAAAGTAGGATTGGATATTGAAGCAGGAAACTTCTCACATAGTAAGGAAGTGCATCATACGCATGAAGGAAGTATTGGTAATCTCTGTAACGATGAAATCTCTGCACTGATGCAAGAAGTGGTAGATGGTTTTAATTTTCATGGAATGGAAGTGGCTGAAAAAGCCTTGCTCGGGCGATAAATATAATATTGTATGCGGAAATTCTGTATAATTATAGGGATGCTTTGGCTGTGTGTCACCGGTTGCGGTGATTCATACGAGTCGAGCATTCCTTCTATTAGTTTTAATTTCTCATGCAGTCTTTCACAGTCTCCTTATTATAAGATTACGACTCCCGGTCAATTCTTGAAAGTAGATAAGAATGTGAATGGATTACCTGTAGGCTATGCAGGATTAATAATAGGACAAAGCGTATATTCGGATGGCAATACCTATGTCGCTTATGATGCCGCCTGTCCGGTGGAGGCCAATCGTAGCGTTGCAGTCGAGTTGATAGAAGATGGATTGGGTACTGCTGAATGTCCTAAATGCCATACTAAATATAATTTAAGCAGTGGTGGATTCCCCACAGGAGAAGGTACGGAATATCTGAAACATTATAAAGTCTCTGTATCCGGTACTACTTTACAAGTCCGTAACTGATAAAATAGCAACTTTTTCTATGTAAAAAATTTGGCTGTAACGGGGAAACTCCTTATCTTTGCACCCGTTCTACAAAAAAGACCTGCGGAAATAGCTCAGTTGGTAGAGCATAACCTTGCCAAGGTTAGGGTCGCGAGTTCGAGTCTCGTTTTCCGCTCTCCTTTATAGGATGCTCGAATGGTGGAATGGTAGACACGAAGGACTTAAAATCCTTTGGCTATTGCAGCTGTGCGGGTTCAAGTCCCGCTTCGAGTACTTACTTAAAACTCTGTGAATCAATGATTTGCAGAGTTTTTTGTTTGTCCTTAATCTTCCCCTTTTCTTTGCTCGTAAATTATGGTTCATCTTGATATATGGTGCTGATGTCAACCAAGATGTCAACCAAAAAACATTATGAATGCAATAGTTAATGTGCTTTGTTACAAATGGAAAACTTTATCTAATGGTGAGCATCCGTTAATGCTACGAGTCTGCAAAGATGGTAAAAGAAAATATGTAAGTTTGAAAGTCTCTGTAAAATCAGAGCATTGGGATTTTAAAAAGAATAAACCAAAACGTGGCTGCCCTAATAAAGAGGGATTAGAGAAACTGATAAGTCAACACATAAATAGCTACTCTCAAGAGATAATTGATTTGGCGGTTGAGGGAAAGGACTATACTACTACTACCTTAATAGAGAAGGTTACAGATGCAAAGTCACTAAAGACAGTAAATAACCTTTTCCAAGACTATATTTGTAGTTTAATGCAAGAAGGTAGGGTTGGTTATGCTCTTTCTGTAAAACAAGTCTACAATTCTTTGTTGGACTATAGGGGACATTTAGACTTCTACTTGACAGAGGTAGATGTTGCTTGGTTGAAGTCTTATGAAGTTTGGCTACGAAGCAAAGGTTTGGCTGATAATACTATTGGGATAAGATTTAGAACCCTGAGAGTCGTTTACAACTTTGCACTGATGAATGGCTTTGTAAAACCAGAACTTTATCCGTTTAAGAAATATAAAGTCTCTAAATTACATCAAGCTACTGCTAAACGAGCTATTTCCAAAGAACAGGTGATGCTTTTAGTGAATTATGATAATTCTCATTCTCGTCTCTACAAACGCCTGGCTGTAGATATGTTTATCTTCTCTTATTTGATGGGAGGCATCAATTTCGTTGATATGTGCATGCTTACTAAAGATAATATAGAAGATGGACGTTTAATTTATGTGAGAAAGAAAACGAAGAAGCTGATTAAGTTACCACTTCAAGAGAGGGCTACTCAGATTATTGATACATACAACGATTGTAAACGTAAATATCTGTTCCCCATTTTAGGAGATAAGGCACGGACACCTATTCAGACTAAAGACCGCATATATGATGTCCTGTCTAATATTAACCGTCATTTAAAGAAGATTGGTGAAGAATATGGATTTGAATTGAAGATAACTACTTATGTGGCACGGCATACTCAGGCTACTGTTATGAAGAGAGCGGGAGTTTCAACCTCAGTGATTAGTGAATTGATGGGGCATAGTTCAGAGAGAGTAACTCAATATTATTTAGATAGCTTTGGTAACAAGCAGGTAGATGATGCAATGAAGAATCTGCTTTAATTTCTAAATTTCCCCACTTGCAGCAATGTAGGTGGGGTTTATTTTTTAATTTTGCAAACAAACTAAAATTTATTAGCATGATAATACACCAATATACTTCTATTGACAGTTTAGCTCTAATTCTTAAGAATAAAACAATTAGATTTAAGCGATTAGATAAAATGGATGACATTGAAGAAGCTGCATTAAGTAATGCAGGAATCCATTTAGGAGGTTTTATGTTTGTTTCCTGCTGGACTTTTAGTGAGAATGAAAGCATTCCATTATGGAGAATGTACACACCAACAACTAAAGGTGTTAGAATCTCATTAGACAAGAATATGTTTAAAAAGCATATCGTTACTGAAGAAGACTCTGAGAAATATCATATACAGACTAACGGGGAAAGTTTATCATCAATCATTCCAGTAGCTAAGATGTTTACCCCTCAATATACTATACTTAATACATTCTGGAATGAAGACTTTTTTTATAAGAAGATTAAATACACAGAAGATATAAATCAAATATACAATTCGCTAATACAAAATAATCCTAATGGCGTTTCTTTGAATTTTGATAACGTTGGTAGATTCAAACACAAACATTGGGAATTTCAAGATGAATGCAGGTTTAGGCTTATTATCTTACCTAATGATAACATAAATATTGGTGACGAAAGATATGCTACTTATATAAGTTCTTGCGTAAAAGAGGAACGATTTCCTGTGATAGATTCATTTTTTATTGACTTAAATGAAGACGCATTTGAAAGTCTCACAATCACATTAAGTCCTTATGCAACAGAAGCAGATAAGTTGATTGTAAATGCTCTATGTAGAGAATATGCTCCTGATGCACACATAATTGATAGTTCACTAAAAGGAAAAGTTAGAATCTGACAAAATGAAAGAAGTAGCATTTGACATACCCACTATTAAGAAGCTATATCCTGAATTAAATAGATGCTTTGGATTTACCTATGATGATATATCTAACGAACTTGCCCAAGTCTATACTACAAAAGTCTTCAATCTAACGCCAGAGGAAAAAGAACTTGCCAATCAGTGTAAATCAGACGATGGTTTGGGGGTAGATGCAGTAAAGTTTTCATTGGCTACCAATGAAAACATAGCAATGGCAGTTCCAGACAGCTTTAATCCTAAAACAATCATGGAATCGTATGCACCGAAACTTCATAATGAAGAATTGGCTTCATGTGCATTACTATTCATGGCTGCGCTTCTATATAGGGACAGGATAACAGAAGTCCCCATGTCAGAGGGAGAATATGACGATATGCAATATCAGCAATATATCCATGAAGTCAGACCAGATATGCTAAAGCTATACATTGCCCTCAATCAGCCTAAGCAGAAAAACGGGAAAGACTTCAATACTGATATAAAGATTGCAGCAGGTGGTAATTCTCCAATAGTTATCAATAATAAGGACAGCTGGTTGGAAAACAGGCTGAATGAATACCTGCACCAATATTTGGGAGTGAGTAATTTAGAGGAAGCTCAAAAGGAATTAGACTTCATCTATGGGAACAAGACAGTAGGCAATAAGAAGATTGACCCCATTCAGTCACTTTATATATGGGGAACATATCAGTTGCTCCAGAACACACATTTAAAATCAACTAAAGAAAAAGTACCAACAAGACCACAAGCCAATTTAATAGAATCCTATCTTAGGGTTATTAAACTGATTAAGACGGATGATGTTGATACGGACGCAAATAATATCAGAAGCAGACTGAAATATTTTCTGAGTAGATACGATACGGTAGAAGCCCTGTTGGACTACAGGACATTCAGACTATCACCTTATAATATAGGTGGAACTAAATTTTGGTAAACCCGACTCCCCTTATATAAAAAGGCAGCTCTTACGATGGTAAAGAACTGCCTTTTTTTTGGCTCAATTATTATTAATCTAGCCCCATTCCAATATTCTACCTTTGCATCGCTTTCAAAAAAAAGTGATGTTAATACTTTAGAGGGTAGATGTTGGTAAATAACTCACTTAAACATACAGTTTTTCTTTACCAATTCGCCACAAGAGAACATCATAACTTTGCAGCGTAATCAGATAACCAAGTGCGCATAGGTTTGATGGTTGCACAGAACCAAATTTGATAATTAAAATTTAAAGAAAAATGAAGAAGATTTATTTAAAAGTTAAGGTTGTAGTTAATAACGAAGTAAGGAATGTAGTTTTTGCACAAGGCATTAATAGAACAATCAACTTGGGTAATGTAGAGAAGATTTTAGCCATAATGAAAGTTAAGGGTTACAGAAAGGCTGAAATGGTACAGGTAATCAAAGCAGAAGAAGCTATTAAAAATGGGGATATTACTTTAGTTGATATTAATGGTAAAAAGATAGCTCCGTCAGAAGCAGCTAACTACTTCCTTGTAGTGGACGGACAACACAGAACTCTCGCTGCAAGCCTTTATAATGAATGGGCAAGAGCTAATAAACAAAATGAAATCGTAGTACCAGCCATTATTGTAGAATTGCAGGATGAAACTATCGCAGAATATATTAACGATATTAATATCACTAAGAAAGAATGGGGTACTCCAGACTATGTGCGTGGTGCAGCCAACATCAATCCAGAGAATGAGTTCTTAAAAGGATATAATGAACTTATAAAGAGTGAGAACAACCCCAACGGTTATCCCATATCAACATTAAACCTTATCTTCTGTGGCAGCAACAATGCCATATCCAAGAACGACTTCTCATTATTATGCTCTGGCAAGGATGAAAAAGGGAAAAAGACCAAGAAGCCAATAATCCCTGCACATAATATGGAAGTAGGAAATAAGTTCATCAAAATCTGTAAGGACAAAGGGTTTAAAGACGCGGATATAGCCAAGAGATACTTAATTACTGAGTTTAATAATATCAAGACTACCACATCCAACGCTGATGAAGCATACAAGATATTCCAATCTATAACTTCCAACGACAAAGCCGCCATGCTCAATCCTAATGGGAATCTGGATGAAAGTTTAGTAATAGCACAATTCAAGAAAATTAAAGAAAGACATGAAGCTAAACATATAGAAGAAACTACTATAATTCAAACATCAAGCACCAAAGAAAAAGTAACAGATGAAGAAACTGAAACTATACCTTATGCGGAAGTTGAAGAAGCAGAAGATATAATTGGGACACCTGGAGGTTTGATAAAATTCAAGTAAAAGTGGGTTACTCTCGCCAAGTTCTTAGATATTCTGAATAGTATAAAGTCTGATTACTAAATGTGTGGTCTTATCATTAGTTCCCCACTTATAAAGTTCTTACCTTTATAGAACCCCAAACAGATAATTCCACTACCCAGATTTACGGACTAAAAACTATTCAGAATATCATTATGCAAGAATTTACCTATGAACAAGTAAGAGCTAAGGCTCTTAAACAGGGAATAAGAGATAATAAAGTCCATATTGGATTATGGGCAAGCCTTAACAACTACATGAAAACAAAAAAGAAGAAGAATGGAAAGGTTACTACCTATTATATCGCATTGCAGAGATTGGCTTATTAAACAACTAATATTTGAATTACTATGATAATCCATTTACCAACAGGCAAGATATTCAATAATAGGAAAGAAGCTAAAATATACTTTAGTACCTCTTACTATTATAAGATGGAACGTGAGAAGAGAGATTTACTATTTACGAATGATATTCAATCAGCTACTAATGAATATGAAGATAAATCAAAGGCTATTACAAGGCAGAATAAGTACAATTAGACAAGATTATGCTACCATTAACAAATCTATCGTGGATAAGCTCAACCCATCCAACCTGTACAGGTTCTTCTGTCTGTCTTTATATAGAAATGACTATTGTAAGGTCAGATGGAGAATCAAGGACTTAGCCAAACATACAAGGGAAAAGGAAAGTGCATTAAAGAACTTCAATAAGGATATAGAAGCGGTGTTGGTAAGAAAGAGATACCCTGTACCAATCAATCACCCAATATATGAATTTACGATGAGAAGTCTTTACTGCATACCACCAATAGAGCGTCCTAATTTTATAACACTATCCCACTCCTTTGTGAAAGTGAAATTAGATATTAAGATAAAAGGATATTACATCAAACTTCTGTTAATAGCTGATAATAACAAGATATTACTTGCACCCAATAAGTTAGCTAATAAGTTGGGAATGGGTAAGAAGAATGTGGAGAGTTACAATCTGGATTTATATTGTGCAGGTCTGATAAGATATATACCTAAAGGGATAGAGCTTACTCCTAATGAACTATTATTAGACAATGATATTGCCAAGCAGCGCAAGGAGTGGAATCCCACCAACTCAAAAAACGTGATTAAGATGACTTTCAAGTCTAAATAATGTGGCATGGGGATTTTTAATACTGTTTATTAATATATTAATAGATAGTACGAATAATCCCCATCCTGCCATAAATCCACTTTATAAGCATCTAAAGTTGGATTTTTAAGGTTGGAGGTAAGCAGACTTTATAAATCTTTATAAATGGTACTTCATAATGCCAATTTAAAACCATCAGAATTATGCACGAGACACCACACTACTATTTTACGCCCCCTCTTACCTTTAAAAGGGAAAATACAATCTTTAGAGGGGTGTGGGGCGTACCCACATGGTAAACTATTACATCACATCAACTTTTCTGAAAGATTTCCCTTGACCATCCTTGTGCTTACATATACTACTCCACCTTTGTAACGGGTTGCACTAGTACTCAAACTTGCCATTGAGATTCTTTTTAGGGAAAGACACAGAACAGCCCAGGATGTGAGCGAAGAAATTCACTTGCGTTTTGGGTTCGTTCGTGTTGAATCCATTCAATCAATAACCAATAAAATAGCAGTCATGGATAAACAGAATGTTGAAAAGGCAATAGACCGCATTGCTACATTGCAAGAGCGATTATACTACTGTGAGAATAATCTTCAATACATCAAACGATTACAAGCATTAAAATACTGGTTACACAAGTTTGATTCATTCCTTGATAAGGCGAGTAGAGGAAAGGGAGAATACGCAGCAGTTTACGAGAGCTACTTTCATGTTTGTAGTGGGTTCTCATTTTACGATAGAGTATGTAACTCAATTCGTGTTTACGAATATGGAAATAAACCATTTTAATAACTAACATTATGGAAATAGATTACCAAGTTGGAGAAGTAGAACTCTCCTACAAATCCAGAACAAGAAGTAAAAATGAAATTCTAACCGCTTCTGATGCTTATCAAGCACTACTCCCAACTTTTAAAGAGGGAACAATAGATTACAAGGAATATTTCAAAGTCTTGTTTCTGAACCAAGCGAATCAACTCTTAGGATATACTCTCATTTCAGAAGGTGGGCTAACTACTACGGATGTTGATGTTAGAATCATTCTGCAAGCTGCATTGCTTACAAATTCTGTTGCTCTCATATTAGCACATAATCATCCAAGCGGCAATCTTAGACCAAGTCAGGAAGATAAGAACCTGACACAGAAAATCAAAGATGCTGCTCAACTCATGCGCATTACTGTTGTAGACCATATTATTTTAACAAGTGAAGGATATTACAGTTTTGCAAATGAAGGAATGATTTAGAGGTAGCAACCTTTTTAATAAACAATAGTTTTTGCCAATTTAAACGCTTTTAGTAACTTTGCATTAATTCCAGACACCTAATGCGTTAAGGACTGGAAGGACATATTAGTTAACGAAGAGCGTTTAAGATATTACCTTGTTATGAAATCTGGACAATTTCAATCTCCAAAGGTGATGGCAAGAACGCTCACGTCTCGTTTGTTGTTACATATCTCCCATGTCTTTGAGAGAGCTAACTACATAGGGGCGTGGGCTATTGTTTCATTACTTGGAGATAGGCGTCCAGAAACTTTTGGCGACAAGAGTGCCTCATAACAGTAATATTCAATAGTTCCCACGCTTTTCCTATTATATAATAGCTTTCCGGAGGGGACAGGACAGCATAAATTTGATACTATGAAATTGAGAGGCATGATTCAAATTTTAATTCCCTTTGCAACTACAATCGTTTTGTGGGGAGTTTTTGGGATTCTTGGATTCGTTCTTAAATGGTTAGGAGATGACACTAAAATATCTACCCTCAAGAAAATTGGAAGGTTTCTGAAAGTAAATATCTTCCGCTTAGAAGATGGATGTGGTGATTTAATACCTTCATCAATTACATTTTGGATAATAAACTTCATTGCAATAATTTTCTTGGAGTGGCTGTTTACAGGTTACGCTGATGAAGACGGTTTAAAATAACATAAGCCAATGATATGAAAACATTGATACACATTATATGCATATTACTTTCCGCAAGTCTTTACGGCTGCCAGAGTAATAAGAACGAATTTGAAATAACAGATGTACATTTCAAAGGGAATATTTACAAGCCTGAATACATGAATTACGATTATGGAGTTCCTATTTGCAAAAAACAGGATTTAGAGGAATATAGGCTGAAAAGGTTAGGAGAAAAAGTGATGGTTACACATTACGATAATTCCATTAAAATAGGAATAATCGATGTCAATAAGAATAAAGAATATATCCTTGACAATAAGGGAGGTGGTAAATATTCAGGTGATGGAATAGATGCGGTCATTGACGAGGCATCATTTAGCAATACCATTATAATCAATATCAATGCTCAAAAGGAACTAAAGGTCAATCTTACTATTTTTGAGAAACACGCAGAAGCAGAGAAACGACAAGGCGTGACAGGGTTTGGAGGTGAATATTCAATGAGTGAAAACTCTTGGTTAATGACTAATAAAAGCATTGTGATTACAGCAAGGAACTAATCTCAAACGAGTAACAATAAATCAATATTTTTAATCATAATAATTAAAACATCAAACAATGAGAACATTTAAATTTTTAGCAGCCCTAATCATGGCTGTAGTATGCGTTAGCTTTTCATCTTGTAGCAAAGATGACGATGAGAATCTGCCAAAGATTGAACAAGCTAATTTGATTGGTAAGTGGCAATCTACTTGGGAAAAGATTCACAAAGTAGAGAATGGCAAAGAAGTGGTTACTTCTGATGAAGCCTACACTAATGGATTCTTGGAATTTAAAGCTGATGGTACTTGCATTGAAAGCTCTACTAACAGTGATTATAAGGAAACCAGTCGTTGGTCTTTGAAGGACAACAAGCTAACTCTTTCTCATTCTGATGGCTATTCTGACGTTGTTACTGTAAATGAACTTACAGCAAACAAGTTAGTTCTTGCATTTGAGGATTGGGACAATACAGAAGATGGTGGTTTAGAACTGGATGATGTTACTACTACCGCTTACAAGAAGATGAAGTAATCGTTTAATCTAACTTTGAAGGGAACGGCATTTAAGGAAGCTTGGGTGCTGTTTCTTTTTCTTTGAATAGGAGGTAAGTCCTAAAGTGGGATTTACTATCTTTATTGAATAAGAGTTCTACAATTTAATTAATAACTAATCTTGGTTCAACATCAAATGTCAACCAAGATGTCAACCAGAGTTTACGCCTCTTTGGAAGAATGGAGTGAGACAACTTTTGTCTATGCTGTAATGTGTTGATATAGAGTCTCGTTTTCCGCTCTGTTCTTTGAAAGGATGCTCGAATGGTGGAATGGTAGACACGAAGGACTTAAAATCCTTTGGCCATTGCGGCTGTGCGGGTTCAAGTCCCGCTTCGAGTACTGATTAAAGCCTTGTAAACGAATAGTTTACAAGGCTTTTTCTCTTTTTGAAAGGTTCTGGGAAATCTTCCTTTTATGGCAGTTTTAACGGTGATTTTATACTGAATTGCATGCTTCATGTAAACCAAGATGTAAACCCAAAATAGAGACCAATCCTTTTTATTCAAAAATAGAGTTGAAATCTAAACATCTTTCTACAAAAGGATTATATTTGCAATATAATATCATCATCATCTATGTACTTAAAGAAAATTATGGCTGCAACACTTGCTGCTACTGCGCTTGCTGGGCAGGCTCAGGAGAAAACTCTTAGTATTATTCCCGAACCGGTGGAGATAACAGTAACCGGACAGGGAGAGTATCTTATCCAACGTAGTACGGCAATCCGTATGTCAGAATCAGACTTAGCATTCTCAGCTATGTACCTGGCTGATTATATAAACCGTTATCTTGGTATACCACTACAAACGGAAATTCCTAAAAACAATAAATCTCGAAATAAGGCGTTAACTGCTTCCCAATCAATAATTCCAGGTAATCAAGAACAACCATGTATTACCTTGATTAATAGAAAGAACAGTGACGTTCACGGTGGCTATCAGTTGGAAATTACCTCTACTAAAGGTATCATAATTGAGGGTAATGACGAAGCAGGCGTTTTCTACGGTGTGCAGACACTGATACAATTGCTACCTACCCGTGCTGGTGTGTTACCTATCCTTCCGGCTGTGCAGATTAACGATTATCCCCGCTTTGCCTATCGGGGCATGCATCTCGATGTGGTACGCCATTTCTTTCCGGTATCATTCATTAAAAAGTATATCGATTACCTCGCACTGCATAAACTCAACTATTTCCATTGGCACTTGACGGATGACCAGGCTTGGCGTGTTGAAATGAAATGTCGCCCGGAGCTGACGGAGAAAGGTTCTGTTCGTGAGGGAGAAATTTTTGGACTCTATCCGGGGAAATACCAAGCACTACCTTATGGTGGGTATTATACTCATGAAGAAGTGAAAGAAGTGATACGTTATGCTGCTGATAGGCATATCACAGTGATCCCCGAAATAGATATTCCCGGTCATTGTATGGCAGTTCTTGCTACTTATCCTCAGTTCAGTACTACACCCGATGAACCGAAAAAGGCAGCGTTGACATGGGGGATCTTCAATAAATTTAATAATGTACTGGCTCCTAAACCGGAAGTTTTTGATTTCTTGAAAGATGTCTTTTCTGAATTGTGCGATCTCTTTCCCGGACAATATATCCATGTAGGCGGTGATGAATGTGCCAAGCGTTGGTGGCAAGAGTCTGAAGAGACACAACAATTCATGCGGGAACATAGTTTGAGGGATGAAAAAGCATTGCAGAGCTATTTCATTCATTACGTACAGGGAGTGGTGAATGCGAAAGGCAAGACTCTGATTGGCTGGGATGAAATTCTTGAAGGAGGTATTTCTGAAGATTGTGTTGTGATGAATTGGCGGCGTCCGGAGTTTGGGAAGAAGGCATTACGAACAGGGCATCGTACGATATTCACTTGCTCTGCCTGGTCGTATTTCAATCTGAAAGAGAGTCGTATACAGCCGGAAATTGGTCCACGTGGACCGCTATCTCTGGAGAAAGTTTATGAGTTTCAGATTGTTCCGGATTCGTTGACAACGCAGCAACAAGAATTAGTTTGGGGAGCACAGGGATGTCTCTGGACGGAATATATTCCCACCACCTGGAAAGCTGAGTTTGCTGTTTTTCCACGTATGTCAGCGTTGGCGGAGAACGTATGGTCGCCATTAGAAAAGAAAGATTGGACAAACTTTGCTCGTAAGATAGAAATGCAATTTGAACGTTACGAACTTTGGGGAGCTCGATATTCTGAAGCATTCTTTCGTACACAAGATATAGAGCGAAAGAGGTGATAGAAGGATGCGATGATTTTTATCTTAATTAAAAATAGTTATCACCTGAATGCAGTACTTTCAATTTTGGGGTATTTATAAGAAAACGACGCTATACAAATTATTATGAGAGACTTACTTTGTTTCCTTGTTGGGGTCTTATTGACGACCTCTTTGTACGCCCAGAGTACAGGTGATAAAAGATCATCATTTTCTGTTCATGCCGGCCCGTCATGGTATCTGGGGCGCTTTATGGGAATTACTGATGGGGCAGATGCCTATCGCAGTGACTTACGAAAAGGCGTAGCCTGGGACGTTAACTACCTTGGACAAATTGTAGGTAGGGAACTGAAGTTTGGAATAGGAGCTCTGTATCAGGGAAGTTCGTATAAGAATACGCATGAAACCGGGGCAGACAAGATTCTGATGCATTATGTAGCTCCTCAGGTAGCCTTAACCATGGTACAAAAACATTATCAACTTCAATTTTCCGGTGGGGTAGGTTACCAACTCTACCACGATAAGAGTACGGTATATGACAAACCACGGAAAGTATCTATGGGCAAGCTTGCTGGTAACCTGGCTCTTTCAGGTGAGTATTTCCTAACGAGTCATTGGGGAGCTTCTGCTCGATTGAATTGGTTAGCATCCAGTTCCGAATCTTATTCAGTGAAGTATCATAATGAGAAGTGGGATGTAGAGAATCCGAAAACCGGTACTGGTTATTTCGGTCAACTGTCCTTACTCTTCGGTTTAAACTATCATTTTTAAGCGTTATGAAAAAAATATTATTTCTATTTCTGCTGATTTGCTGTTGTGCCTGTGAAGAGGATAAAAGTGTTGACCCGACATTGATGCCGAAAGCTACAACTACCGGTGAAAATACGTTAGGCTGCCTGATAGATGGTTGGGTATATTCCAGTGGACGGTATAGCATTCCATCTGTTAGTTTTTTCAACGATGAAGAAAATCATTATGTTACAATTGATGCAGAAATTGGAGTCTTCAACAGTTTGCATTTGGTGCTTGTGAATCCTCGTCAGGGAGCTAATTGCACTTATACGGATGCTGCTTTCGGCAGAGAAGATTTAGAAGATGGCGAAGCCCATATTACTCGTATGGATGGAACCATCATCAGTGGTACATTTAGTGGTGGGAGTATCAAAGAGGGACGTTTTGATATAAAATATCGTGAGAAGCCCGAAGGGGGAGAAGCGGTATATTGATATAAAAACTGCCCCTGAAGGAATTGCTTCCAAGGGGCAGTCTTTTTCACTTCGTCTTCTCTTAAGTCTTATTTTCGGTTACTGATAACCCGTATAGCGGCAGTGTACTGCTGACAAGGAACAGACACGTGAATGCCATAACCTTTGTCTTCTGTTGAAGCTGTGATATAAGCTGACTTCAATAATTGCTTCACACTTTCCACTTCCCAGGGACTACCTGCGAAAACATTAATCTGAGAAATCTTTCTACTTGTAATCATGTGCTTTAAAACTTTTAGTTGTACTTTCCGGTCGCAAAAGTAAGCGGTTTACGGGAAACAGAATAACTCAAATTGATCAAAAAGTAACATAAAAGGTGCAAACGATTTAGAAGTAGCCTATTCCTTATATTTTTTCCTTTATTTTGTATCGTTCTTCCGGATTTCCACACGACGGATCTTTCCGCTGATGGTTTTCGGTAGTTCATCTACAAATTCAATCACACGTGGGTACTTGTAAGGAGCCGTCACTTTTTTCACATGATCTTGCAATTCCTTGATAAGTGCTTCACCTTCTTTTCCCTTATATTCTTTAGCCAGTACGATGGTAGCTTTTACCACTTGACCACGAATATCGTCGGGGACGCCTGTGATGGCACATTCTATTACAGCGGGATGCGTCATCAAGGCACTTTCCACTTCGAATGGGCCGATACGATAACCGGAGCTCTTAATCACATCGTCTGCACGGCCTACAAACCAAAGATAACCGTCTTCATCTTTCCAGGCAACGTCTCCCGTATAGTAGATACCATTATTCCAGGCTTCGTGGGTACGCTCCGGATCACGGTAGTACTCTTTAAACAATCCTAACGGCTTACCTTTATCCGTACGAATTACGATTTGTCCCTGTTCACCGGCTTCCACAGAACGACCGTCGTTGTCTATCAGGTCTACATCGTATTGTGGGTTGGGCAATCCCATACTTCCCGGCTTCGGTTCCATCCAAGGCATAGTGGCAATGGTCAGGGTGGTTTCTGTCTGTCCGAATCCTTCCATCAGTTTGATACCTGTCAGTTTCTTGAAAGTTTCAAATACGGCAGGGTTCAGAGCTTCACCGGCAATAGTGCAATATTGCAGAGACGAGAGATCGTACTTCGTCAGGTCTTCGTGAATGAGGAAACGGAAGATAGTGGGAGGTGCACAAAGAGATGTTACATGATAATCTTGTATCTTCTCCAGAATGGCGGCAGGAGTGAATTTCTCATGGTCATATACAAAAATATTTGCGCCGGCAATCCACTGTCCGTAAAGTTTGCCCCATACAGCCTTTCCCCAACCGGTATCGGCAATAGTAAGGTGCAGACTATTTTCCGTTAGATTGTGCCAGAAACTACCGGTGACAATGTGTCCCAGTGGATATGTGAAGTCGTGGGCAACCATTTTCGGTTCACCTGTAGTTCCACTGGTGAAGTACATCAACGAAATGTCTTCATTCGTATTCGGATGTTCCGGTTTTACAAAAGGTGCAGCATTCTCGATGCCTTTGTGGAAATCATCAAATCCTTCAGCTACTTCAGGTCCTACGCTGACGAGTTTCTTCACGCTGGGTGAATCTGGCATAGCAGTAACAATATGATCTGTGATAACCGATTCACCAGCACAAACAATCATTTTGATATCCGCAGCATTGCAGCGATATACAATATCTTTTTTGGTCAGCAAGTGAGTGGCAGGAATAACGACAGCACCAAGTTTATGTAAGGCTATGATGCTGAACCAGAATTCAAAACGACGTTTCAGTATCAACATTACCATGTCGCCATGACCGATGCCGAGGCTTTGGAAATACGAAGCTGTCATGTCCGTATAGCGTTTCATGTCGGCAAATGTAAACTGTTGGTGTTCACCCTTATCATTAGTCCATAACAATGCAGGTTTGTCTGGTTGTTCGGCAGCCCAGGCATCTACTACGTCGTAGCCGAAGTTGAAGTTTTCCGGTACGTTTATTTTAAAATTCTTGATAAAGTCCTCTTGTGTAGTGAAAGAGGTTTGCGATAAAAATCTTTCTACCATAATTATAGGAATTGAGAATTGAGAACTAAGCTTCATTCATTGTTCTCCGTTCTTCATTTAGTTGTTACATGATAATTGCCAAGAATCGTACCGTCTTTCCATCCAGTGCTTTCATGCCATGTGGCAGTTTGGAGTTGAAATACAGGCTGTCTCCTTCGTTTAGTATAAGTTCTTTGCCATCGATGCTTATCATCATACGCCCTTCGAGTACAAGGGTGAATTCTTGTCCGGCATGGCTGTTGTAATGTATTGGTTCGCTATCCGGTTTCGGTTCTACGGTCACGACGAATGGATCGGCGCTACGATTCATGAAGCCTGCGGCAAGCGATTGGTATTTGTAGGCTTTAGTACGTTCAATACTGGTTCCTTTACCGGCACGAGTCAGGAAATAGGAACTCATTTTCGGCTCTTCGCCAAACATTAGTGCATCCAGCGAAACTCCGTACCTGCGTGCTATCTTTTGCAGCATACTGACGGAAATATCAAATTCTCCCGACTCTGCGAGACGGTATTCTTCGGCAGAAATATCACATTCGCGTGCAATGTCTTCGGCTGTCAGCTCCAGTACATCACGAAGCCCGCGGAGGCGTTCTGCTATTTGCTTAATTTGTTCGTCCATGTGGTTGTTTATTTAATGAATTAATTGTTCCTCTTATTGTTTGCTGGCTTTAATGGCATTGATGATGGCAGAAGAGTAACCGTCATGTTCCAACTCATTAATGCCTTTAATGGTGATACCGCCAGGAGTACATACTTTGTCTATTTCTACACTGGGGTGTGTGTCATTGTTCAGTATCAGTTCGGCTGCTCCTTTTACGGATTGGGCCACCATTCTCATTGCATCCTTGGGGTAAACTCCCATTTCTATGCCGGCTTGCATGGCAGCCTGAATATATTTCAGTACATAGGCAATGCCGCAGGAGGCCATGGAAGTGCAAGCTGCGAATTTTTCTTCAGGGATAAGCATGGCGAGTCCCATTTGGTTGAAGATATCCAGCATCAGTTGCTCCTGTTCTTTGGTAGCATTGCGGCTGGCAATCAAAGTCATACTTTCCATTTCGCTGATGGCAGTATTGGGAATGATGCGGAACATGGTCATTTCTGGTTCCGGTACGTAGTGAGCCAGTTCTTCGAAGTTGATGCCTGCGGCGACAGAAATAATGATTTGCTTGCTTTTCAGTTTCAATTCACGCAGCACGCTTTTGATGAGCCACGGTTTTACAGCAAGTATGATAAATTCGGCACCAATAATGGCTTCCTGATTGTCATGTGTAATCTGTAAAGCGGGAAACTCTACTTTCAGTTCATCCAACTTTCCTTGTGAGGGATTAGAGACTATGATATCCGAGGCGGGGATAATGCTTCCCTTTGCCAATCCACGGGCTATAGAACCGCCCATGTTTCCTGCTCCGATAATTGCTGTTTTCATATCATTCTGTTATTAAAAGGGTTGTCGATGGGCAAAGGTAGATATTTTTTCCACCTTTATAAGCTAATTGATGTAAAAAAGTACTTGTGCACTAAAACAAAAAACAGCCTTAAGACGCGTTGAAACGTCCGAAGGCTGCCTGTTTATTGCTGATTATATAGTCAAATATACTTTAAAGTACTTTTCTGAAACGTTCGAGGAAGAGATCGGCTTCTTCCATGCTGAGACAGAGAGGCGGAAGCAAACGGAGTACATTTGTACCACTGACACCTGTAAATACATGTTGCTCTTTCAGAAGTTTCAGGCGAAGTTCCTTTATTGGCTCTTCAAATTCAAGACCGATCATCAGACCACGTCCACGAACTTCCTTGATCTGTGGGAATTTCTTCAGTTCCGTCATTAAGTATTCACCTACTTTTGCTGCATTTTCAACCAGATTTTCCTGACTTATGACATCCAGTACTGCCAACGCTGCGCTACATGCCAGATGATTACCACCAAAGGTAGTACCCAGCTGTCCATAAACCGGAGTAAACATCGGACTGATGAGTGTACCTGCCATCGGGAAACCATTGCCGATGCCTTTGGCTACAGTGATAATATCTGCTTTGATACCGTTGTATTGGTGAGCAAAGAATTTACCGCTACGACCATAACCACTTTGAATTTCATCTAAAACCAGTACAGTGTTATGGGCGGTACAAGCTTCGCGCAGAGCTTGCATGAATTCATCCGTCGGCAGTTGGATACCACCTACGCCCTGAATACCTTCAATAATTACTGCGCAAACATCCCCCTTCGCCAGTTCGGCTTTCATAACTTCGATATCGTTCAGCGGGAGATAAGTGACATGTCCGCAATCGTTGATGGGAGCTATGATTTTCGGGTTGTTGGTTACTTCTACAGCCAGTGAAGTGCGTCCGTGGAATGCTTTGTTAAAAGAAACCACACGTGTACGTCCATTGTAGAACGAAGCGAGTTTCAAGGCATTCTCGTTGGCTTCTGCACCGCTGTTAATCAGGAATAAGGAGTAGTCATCATAACCACAAACTTTTCCTAAGCGTTCAGCAACCTGTTCCTGCAACTTGTTGATGACAGAGTTGGAATAAAATCCCAACGTGGCAACTTGCTTGCTTATCATCTCCACGTAGTGCGGATGCGCATGGCCGATGGAGATAACAGCGTGTCCGCCGTAGAGATCGAGGTACTCAGTACCCTTTTCGTCCCATACGTGGCAGCCTTTTCCCTTGACAATATTGATGTCAAAAAGAGGATATACGTCGAATAAATTCATTTCTTTAATTATAAATTACGAAATACAAATTACTTAGAAGGCGCTGGGCTTCAGTCGCAAGCCGACGGTTTCTTCTAAATTGAACATCAAGTTCATGTTATGTACTGCCTGTCCACTGGCACCTTTCAGCAAGTTGTCGATGCAGGAGATGATAAGCAACTTATCACCATGCTTTTCCAGATGTAGCAGACACTTATTGGTGTTTACCACTTGCTTCAGGTCGATGTTCTTCTCTACAATGTGTACGAAAGAGTCTTTTGCATAATATTCTTCGTACATGCGGACAATTTCATCCAGTGCAACTTTGGTTTTTACTACGATGGTGGCAAAAATTCCACGCGGGAAATCGCCGCGGTAGGGGATAAAGTCGATATCCACATCAAAGCTATTTTGCAGTTGCTTCAGGGATTGCTTGATTTCGGGAACATGCTGGTGATCGAATGCTTTATAAACACTCAGGTTATTATTTCGCCAGCTGAAGTGACTGGTTGATCCCGGTTTCACGCCAGCTCCGGTAGAACCGGTGATAGCATTCACCATGATGTCGTTGTTCAGCATCAGGTGCTTGGCAAGGGGCAGCAGGCCCAATTGGATACAAGTGGCAAAACAGCCCGGATTGGCCACGTGCTTTGCTTTGCAAGTAGCACGACGGTTCAACTCCGGCAGACCGTAAATAAAATCATGTTCCGGAGAAGCAATACGGTAGTCCATAGAGAGGTCGATGATTTTCAACTCCTCAGGAATGTTGTGACTCTCTATGAATTTCTTCGTATCGCCGTGAGCGGTACAGAAGAATAATACATCAATTTCATCCAAAGGTAACTCGTCGGTGAAGACAAGATCCGTTTCGCCGTACAATCCTTCGTGTACGTCGGTAATTTTGTTTCCGGCGTTACTTGAGCTGTTGATGAATACGATTTCCGCTTCCGGATGATTGACCAGCAAACGAATTAACTCACCTGCCGTATATCCGGCTCCGCCGATGATTCCTACTTTAATCATGTTAGTTTATACTATGTTCTTTATCTGTTATATAAGTTTCTTTCTTCGGGAACGATAAGCCACATTATAAGGTATACAGGTATACCGGCAAATACGGTGAAAAACGTCAATAATGCATAACCGATGCGTACGAGTGATGGATCGAGTCCGAAATAGGCGGCTAAACCTCCGCAAACTCCGGCAAGCATTCTGTCACTGCGTGAGCGAGTGAGTTTCTTGTTATTAGTATCCATGCTTAGATTTCCTCGTCTTTATGGTTGTTATAATATACTCTCAGCGGAGTAGAAGTAACCTTGATAAAGCCTTTTGCATCTTCTGCTGTCCAACCCTTTTGCATTTCGCCGTATTCACCGAACTTGGTTTTTACAAGGTCGTCTTCCGACTCTACACCTACTGTAGAGAATGACAACGGGCGGAGTTCCAATATAGCTGTACCGTTTACGTTGCGCTGGCTCTCCTGCAACATTGCTTCGATGTCACGCATTACCGGTTCCAGATACTGACTTTCGTGCAGGAACATACCGTACCAATTAGCAACCTGGTCTTTCCAGTATTGTTGCCATTTACTCAGCGTATATTTTTCCAGAAATTTATGTGCACCGATAATCAACATCGGGGCAGCAGCTTCGAAACCTACGCGGCCTTTGATGCCGATAATGGTATCACCCACATGCATATCACGACCGATGCCGTAAGCAGCACCAATTTCTTCCACTTTTTGGATAGCTTTGATGGGATCGTCGAATTTTTCGTCGTTTACTGCTTTCAGTTCACCTTTCTCAAAAGTAAGACGCAGTTGTTCGCTGCCTTCCTTTACACAGTGTTTCAGATAAGCACTTTCGGGCAAGCCTTGTGCTGAATCCAGAATTTCACCACCGCAGATGGAAGTACCCCACAAACCTACATTATAGGAATATTTCAGCTTGGTGAAGTCTGCTGAGAAACCATGTTTGTTCAGATAATCAATTTCTTCCTGACGGCTCAATGCCATGTCACGGGTCAGTGTGATGATTTCTACACCCGGAGCCAGTACGAGGAATGTCATGTCGAAACGAATCTGGTCGTTACCAGCTCCTGTAGAACCATGAGCGATAGCGTCTGCTCCAATCTCGTTGGCATAACGTGCAATGGCAAGTGCCTGGAAAATACGCTCGGAACTTACGGAAATAGGATAGGTACCATTACGCAGCACGTTGCCGAATACCATGTATTTCAAGCTCTTTTCGTAATATTCCTGAGTTACGTCGATCATAACATATTCTTTTGCGCCCAGTTTATAGGCGTTTTCTTCGTTCGTTTTCAGTTGTTCAGGACTGAAGCCACCGGTGTTTGCACAAGCTGCATACACTTCGTACCCTTTTTCTTTGGCAAGGTACATTACCGTAAATGAAGTATCAAGACCGCCGCTGAATGCGACTACTACTTTTTTCTTATCTTCCATATCCTTTGTTTTTTAAATTTTATCATCTTCATGCAGTTCCGGGTCGTAGAGCATTGCGGTGCAGATGCAGAACTTGCGGTTCTTGGCTACTAATATATCGTGGTTGATGCAACCTTCGCAACCTTTCCAGAAGGATTCGTCGTCTGTCAGTTCATTGAAGGTAACAGGTACATATCCCAGTTCCGTATTCATTTTCATGACGGCAGCTCCGCTGGTGAGACTGAATACTTTGGCGTTGGGCCATCGCAAGCGTGCCAGGCGGAAAGATGCCATTTTGATACGCTTAGCCAATCCTATGCCGCGAAAGTCGGGATGTACAATCAAACCGGAAGTAGCGACGTATTGTTTGTTTCCCCAGCTTTCGATGTAGCTGAAACCTGCAAACACGTCTCCACATAAGGCGATGATGGCTTTTCCTTCTTTCATTTTTGTCGCCACATATTCGTGTGTGCGTTCTGCGATGCCCGTTCCACGTACTTTGGCCGCTTCTCTGATGGTATCCAAAATCTTATCCACATAAATTTCGTGAGAGGCGTCAGCCACCATCACGTCCACTTTTTTGGTATCCATTTCTTATTGATTCGTTCTTTATTTATTTAATGTTCGGAATGATTTGTGACAGGAATTCGCGTACCTCGCTGTGCGAAGCAGCTTCATGCACTACCAGCATGATGGTGTCGTCACCGGCGATGGTGCCCAAGATAGCGGGACATTCGCGGTTGTCAATGTCATAGGCCATACTGCTGGCGTAGCCGGGTCGTGTGCGAATAACGGCAATATTACCGGAGAATTGCAGGGAAACGAAACCGCTGGTCATCAGCATTTCGCTGGCACTCTGGTCATTGGAACGCTTGTACATGATGTTATTGGGCAATACATATACGTATTTCCCATTCATGTTTGCCGCCTTGGCAACTTTCAGTTGTTTCAAGTCGCGGGAGAGAGTGGCTTGCGTCAGCTCAAAGCCTTCCTTACTCAAAGCTTGCAGCAGCTCTTCCTGAGAACTGACATCTTTGCTTGAGATAATCATCTTGATGGCGTCTAACCGATTGGCTTTTTTCTTCATTTTTCTGTATAATTATTCTAAGAATGGCGCAAAAGTAGGGATAATTTTGGAAAGAATATGCATTAAAGAGAGAATTTTTATACTTTTTATACTATGAATGCTGTGTTTTATGCATAAATCGGGAAATATATGCAATCGAAAGAGGAGATAGAAGGCGAAACAAGCCGTACCCGGAATGCACTTGCTCCGTACCAAGTCCGGGGTTTCTCCGTCCAGAGGTACTTCTGACTGGAGAAGGTACGGAGCAAGTGCGGCTCAGATACGGTTGGACTACGATTCTCTTAGAATGAATCCTTTCCAGCCAGTTATATATCCTGTATACGGTAATCTTGCTTATTTTCCTTCCTTTTTTTATCCATTATGTCATTCATTTGATGATAGTGAAATGGCTTTTTCATGAACATAAGGATGCTGTTTTTTGAATTTTGCTAACAGGCGTTTGAAGTGAAACTGCTCTTCCAGCGCAATGAATCCTCTTTTTTCTTGAAACGGATCATCTGTTTGCGGTGAATATACGGTCTGTTTGCTCCGAATAGATGATGTATTTGCCCAAAACTAATGATCTTTTATATCAAAACTAATGATGTAATTTGCAAAAGGGCTACACCTTTTGCCCTAAAGGGTGTAGCTATTTTGTTAAAAGGGTGACGCCTTCCGGGGAAAAGGGTGTAGCCCTCATGTAGAATCTGCTTATTCAACTCTATTGAACGCTAAATCCAATTGTTTGTACTTTTACGTTTTGTTGCTGTTTTAGTTGAATTAGACTTGTTCTGATGCTCGGTTAATGTAAGGTTGTTCATAGTGCTTCTTTGTAAGACTAATAGCTGTCTTTATGCTTTTCGGTAAAAAGAAATCCTTGCGATTCTCTTTTCTGTTCTTCCGTAAGGTCTGAAAGAATGCATTCTAATGCAGTAGGATTATCAATTTGTCAGATTGATAGTTCGCATCACTTTTTTTTCTTTACTGGTATGATAAAGATATTGTTTCGGTTCCTTGCAACATTGGTAATCAGAGGGGCTTATTTTGAGGACATTTCTACTATTACGTCTTTGATGGCAGTTACATAAGGTAAATGAGCCTCTCTTGCTATAAGGTGTATATAAATAGTTCTGTCAGCTTTTATCTCTATTGATGTATTGATAATATTCTTTAAGTAACGCTTAAAAAATAAGTTGTTGCATAAATTATCATTTACCATAATATAAACTGATTGTGATCGGGTATTTATCCATTTATACTATACATTAACTTGAATCGTGCAGTCTTTTTTATTGCGTAACTTTTCTAACTGAGACATTTTTCTATCTCTCAGTTTGTTCATAAAGTCAACGAGAGTTTTAGAGGGCTTCTCGATAACTAATGCTTTTGGGGTATGGGTGGAAGTTGACATGTTCAAAATATATATGCAATGTACAATAAAACTGTAATTGTGTTGCAAATCTAGCGAATATCTTTTTGAAGTATTGATTGATGGATGGGTGAATAAGGTGCATTAACTATTTTTAGTATGCTGTCCTGCAATACTTATATCTTATTATTCCGGTTGAGAACGTTATTTATATAATGGTAGTAGGTTGTTTTCTTTATCATGATGAGCTAAATGATAATTGCCGTGTCTTATGATATTTATCCCGATATTTTATGTATCTTTGTTGCATATTTCTTCAATAGTGAAGAGATGTATTTTGTGATTTGGAGATCATTCTATTATTCGTAATTCAAAAAGTCTGGTAAATTTTTAAAAGCACGAATAATAAGTGAAGGTCTCCACGTCTGAGTTGCATATAACTTTGTTATATACATTCTGGCGTGGAGCTATTGCTTGTTATTTGCTTGCGGGTTTACCAGAGCCTTTGAATTAAATAATATGCTAATAGCTCTTACGCCTTTATTATAAGGTATAAGGACAACATCAACCTTTAAAACTTATAACACGATGGATGAACCCTTTACTTGCTCCTGCCAAATGAAAACCGACTTAGAAAACTCAGCCGATGTATTTTCCTTTTTTAAAGAGAATTACCCCTTACCAGGTATTGTTTATAATCTGAATAAACTTTCCAATAGAGAGTTGCGCTGTGCCTGTTGCCTGATGGGGACTGCTTTAATTGGCATTTCCCGAAAGAAAACGATTTGGGGCTGGCTGAAGATAAAGGAATAATGGTTTGTGTGAAAATGTAAAGAATCAAAATGGTCATTGCTTAAACGTAAACTTTCAGATGCATTATTGTATATCTCATATATATGATATATATTTGCTAAAAATAAGACTTATGGATACATCATTATCAAATGCAAAAAGAAGAAAGGTCATTGATATACCGGAACAAACGTTCAGGACTTTATCAGTAAGAGCTGCGGCTTCCGGAACTAATCTGAAAGCTTTCATTGAGAAAATGTTAGTGGACTATGCAGATAGTGCAGACGATTCGCATTTGTATGCTTATTTATGTGAGAAACGTCCCGAAGGAAAAGATATGCTTAACGAAGATGAAACGAAATCCTTTGAGGATTGGTTAGGATTATGAAAGTTGAATATTCTAAAGACTTCGAAAAGACTGTTCGTAAGCTGTCGGGAAAGCTGCTTGATTCTGTGAGAGAAGTGATTCGTGAGGTGAAGGAGGCTGAATGTATAGAACAGATTACAGATTGTAAGAAACTAATCGGATATGATTTTGTTTATCGGATTCGGATAGGCAATTACCGAGCATTTTTTATTTTTCATATAGAAGTAAAAGACGATACGGTGAAATTTAAGTATCTTGTTCCCAGAGGAGAGGCTTATGCAAAGAAAAGTAAGGGCAGCCTGCGGAAACATGACATTTGAATCATTGCAAGCCTTTGTGGAAACGACAAAAGCAATAAGAAAACTATCAAAATATAAAGAAGGGGTTTCGGTGGAAACCCCTATTTTTGTGCCGTTAGATATTGGCATGTTCTATAAATTAATCTATGTGAATCTATAAACTATTAAAAGCACATGAAAGAGCTTCTTAGATTTTCAATTTTCCTTGTATTAGGTTTGTTTGCTTCTCTCGCCATAGAAGCAAAGGTGACGCTTCCTGCCATTTTTTCAGATAACATGGTGTTGCAGCAAAACGCACAAGTGAATGTGTGGGGCAAGGCTACGCCCGGAGAAAAAGTAGCTGTTAAAGTATCGTGGGCAGACAAAGCAGTAACAGCAAAAGCTGCTGCCAACGGTAAATGGACATTAAAGCTGAAAACCCCGGATGCAATGACCAATCAATCCATTACGGTCAGTGGTGAAAATACGATTACTATAAATAATGTATTAATAGGTGAAGTCTGGCTTTGCACAGGACAGAGCAATATGGAGTTTCCCGTATCACGTCATCCGGATGTGAAGTGGAAGACCGGAATGCTGAATGAAACGGAGGAGATGAAGGATGCTGATTATCCTGAAATCCGTCTGTTCCATGTGGAGCACCAGTTGGCACCCGGCGGTGAAGTGGATGATTGTGAAGGACAATGGTTGGTTTGTAACCCGAAGAATCTGTACGATTTTTCGGCTGTAGGCTTTGTATTCGGACGTAAATTACATAAAGAGTTGAAGATGCCTGTGGGCTTGATTCAATCTACCTGGGGCGGAACACATGCGGAGTCGTGGACGAAACTGGACGTAATGAAGAAGGACCCTCTTTATGCAGATGTGCTGAAAGACTTTGCATTGGAAGGCGTGAAGCAAGAAAAGAATTACTGTAAAGTACCTGCAACTCTGTGGAATGGTATGATACACCCCATTCTGGGCTATACGGTGAAAGGTAATATCTGGTATCAGGGTGAATCTAATTCGGTTCGTGCCGATAAATACCAGCAGGTATTCACTAATATGATAAATAGCTGGCGTAAAGAGTGGAAACAGCCGGATATGCCGTTCTACTTTGTGCAGATAGCTCCGCAATATGGGCAGCCGGCAACCATCCGTGAAGCACAACTGAAAACATGGCAAAGCGGGTTGAAGAATGTGGGTATGGCAGTGATTACCGATGTAGGTGATTCGCTTGATATTCATCCCCGTAATAAGAATGTGACAGGTGAACGTCTGGCAGCTTGGGCGCTGGCTAAACAGTATGGCAAGGATGTGACCTATTCCGGTCCGTTGTTCAAAGCTATGAAAATAGAGGGTAACAAAGCTGTTTTGAGCTTCGATTATGTCGGAGAGGGATTGATGACTCCGGACAATGAACCGGTAAAAGGCTTTATTATTGCCGGAGCCGACCGTCGTTTCTATCCGGCTACGGCTGTAATTAAGGGTGATAAACTGGAAGTCTCGGCTCCACAGGTTACAGAGCCTGTTGCTGTACGCTATGCGTATTGCAACTTCTTCCGCGTGAATCTTTATAATAAGGAAGGCTTCCCGGCTACTCCTTTCCGTACGGATACATGGCAACCGGATTCGTATGCCCGTTGGTTCGCTGATTCGGAGATGGTACGTTTTCCGCAGGCGTATCAGTTGGATCATGGAAAGCGTCTTTTCTTTGGGTATGCACAAGGGGTAGGTTGCTGTGCGATGCTGCAAATGTGGAAGAAGACGGGAGAGCGCCGTTACTTTGACTATGTGGAGCAATGGGCAGATTCATTGATCGATGACAAAGGGGAAATCCATTTGTATCGTGTGGAAACATACAATCTTGACTATATAAATTCAGGTAAGGTTTTGTTCGACTTGTATCGTGAAACTGGTAAGGAGAAATATAAAACGGCGATGGATGCCCTTGTCAGACAGTTGAAAAATCATCCGCGTACATTGGAAGGTGCTTACTGGCATAAGTTGGTTTATCAACACCAGATTTGGCTGGACGGCTTGTATATGGCTTCCCCTTTCCTTGCCCAGTATGGTGCAGAATTCAATAAACCCGAATGGATTGATGAGGCAGTGAAACAATTCACGCTTTGTCAGAAACATACCTATGATGCCAAGACCGGGCTTTATCATCATGCTTGGGATGAAAGTAAGAGCCAGCGTTGGGCCGATCCGGAAACCGGGCATTCTCCTAACTTCTGGGGACGCAGTATCGGCTGGTGGTTTATGGCGATGGTGGATGCATTGGATTATATTCCGGAAGACCATGAAGGGTGTGCCCGGATGATCGGTTGGATACAAGGACTGGCTGAGGTGTTGCCTGCATATCAGGATAAGAATGGTTTGTGGTATCAGGTGCTCGATCAGCCGAAACGGAAAGGAAACTTCCCGGAGGCATCTGTGACAACGCAATTCATGTATGCTTATGCAAAAGCTGTGAACAAGGGATATATTGATGAAAAGTATCGTGCAGTGGCGGAGAAGGCTTTCAACGGATTGAAGAGCAAATTGATGGTAGAACGTCAGGATGGTACATTGACATTGACACGTTGCTGTCAGGTAGGCGGTTTGGGTGGACATCCGTATCGCGATGGCAGCTTTGAATATTATATAGGTGAAAAGATGCGGGATAATGATGCGAAAGCAACTGGACCGTTTATTATGGGGTGCATTGAGCTGGGAAAGTGACAAACTGTCGCTTTTATAAATAATATATATCATGAAAAAGAATTTATTGGCAATAATCTTTGCTTCCTTCTGTGCCGGAACTATTTCTGCACAGAACATCTCGTGGCCTGAGGTAACCACGGAAGCTAAACCCGGTGCCCGTTGGTGGTGGATGGGGAGTGCAGTAGATGCGGCTAATCTGACTCGTAATCTGGAAGCATACTCCAAAGCCGGAATGGGTACGATGGAAGTTACTCCTATTTATGGTGTGCAGGGCAATGACGCAAACGAAATTCAGTTCCTTACGCCCGAGTGGATGCAGATGTTGCGTCATACGGAAAGTGAGGCTGCGCGTCTGGGCATGAAGATTGATATGAATACGGGTACAGGATGGCCTTTTGGTGGTCCGGAAGTGGGTATAGAAGATGCTGCCTGTAAATTACTGATTGAAGAATATACATTGAAAGGCGGCGAACGCCTGAAAACAACCATAGAAGTGACGGATGAGAAACAACGTCCGTATGCCAAACTGTGTCGGTTGATGGCTTTCAGGGTTCTGACAGACACTTCTACCCCGAAGGAACAAAAAGCTGTACGTTGCTATGACCTGACGTCGAAGATAGAAAACGGAAAGCTGGTATGGAAAGCTCCGAAAGGAGAGTGGCGTTTGATTGCCGCTTTCATGGGAAAAACATTCCAGAAGGTAAAACGTGCTGCACCCGGCGGTGAAGGATATGTGATGAATCACTTCTCGGCAAAAGCTGTGTCCAATTACTTGAATCGTTTTGAACAGGCTTTCTCTGGAAAGACCGCTAATGGAACAGCCGGGACTCCAACTGGGTATCCGCATAATTTCTTTAATGATTCTTATGAGGTTTACGGTGCTGACTGGACGGGTGATCTGTTTGAGCAATTTGCTCTTCGTCGTGGATATAAATTGGAGGAGTACTTGCCCGATTTCCTTTCGGAAGAACGTACAGAGACTACCCGCCGTATTATTTCCGATTATCGTGAGACTCTTGCAGAATTGCTTCAGGAGAACTTTACCCGTCAGTGGACGGACTGGGCACATAAACATGGTTCACGTACCCGCAATCAGGCGCACGGTTCACCCGGCAATCTGATAGATCTTTATGCAACGGTCGATGTACCCGAATGTGAGGGCTTCGGCCTGTCGGATTTCGGTATCCGCGGACTACGTAAAGACTCATTGACTCGTCCTAACGACTCTGACCTTTCTATGCTGAAATATGCTTCTTCAGCGGCACATATCGCAGGAAAACCTTATACGACTTCGGAGACATTCACTTGGTTGACAGAGCATTTCCGTACTTCACTATCGCAGTGTAAGCCCGATATGGATTTGATGTTCGTTTCCGGTGTGAATCACATGTATTTCCATGGAACGACTTACTCGCCGGCTGAAGCTGCATGGCCGGGATGGAAGTTTTATGCTTCTATTGATATGAGTCCTACAAATAATATCTGGCGGGATGCTCCGGCATTCTTTGATTATGTCACCCGTTGCCAGAGCTTCCTGCAAATGGGACAACCGGATAATGACTTCCTGGTTTATTTGCCAGTTTATGATATGTGGGACGATCAGGACGGCCGTCTGTTGCTTTTCGATATTCATAAGATGGCACAACGTGCTCCTCGGTTTATAGAGGCAGTGCATCGCATTTATGGCGCAGGGTATGATATGGATTATATTTCCGATAACTTTATCCGTAACGCTATGTGTCAGGACGGTAAGATATTGACTTCCGGTGGAGCTTCTTATAAAGCATTGGTAGTTCCCGGTGCACGCTTGATGCCTGCTGATGTGGTGGAGAAATTACTTCGCCTGGCGGATGAGGGTGCTACGGTTGTTTTCTTGGAACAGTATCCGGAAGATGTACCGGGATTGAATGATTTGGGTAAACGTCGTGCAGAGTTTAATAAAGCTTTGGCACAAATAAAGGAACGGGAAGGAAAAGGACATGTCCTTTTCGGAACAGATTATGCCCGTACACTGGCTGCCACGGCCGCTGCTCCCGAAGAAATGAAAACTACTTTTGGATTGAGTAGCATCCGCCGCTCACATCCCGAAGGGCACCACTATTTTATCTCAGCTTTAAAGACAGAAGACACTGAAAGTTGGATACCATTGGCAGTACAGGCACGTTCTGCAATGCTGTATAATCCGATGAATGGTACATCCGGTAAGGCGCGGTTGCGTCAGAATAACGGCAGGACAGAAGTCTTCCTGCAATTGGCATCCGGTGAGTCTATTATTCTGAAAACATTTACAGATCAAGATGTTTCCGTACCGGAATATGGGTATTGGACATCTATGGCTCAGGATGAAGCGGCAAAGAAGCTTCCGGGTGCTTGTACTTTTGCCGGTAAATGGGGATTTAGTTTCGTAGAAGCAATGCCTGTGGTAAGTAATGTACCGGATAGTGTTTCTCTTGGTTCGTGGACGGAAATAGCTGCCGAAGGTGTGAAAAATACAATGGGGACAGCTTGCTATACCACCACATTCACTTTGAAAACTCCTGCTGAGGCTGGAGAATGGATGCTTGATCTTGGAGATGTTCGCGAGAGTGCACGTGTACGCATTAACGGACAAGAGGTAGCTACGCTTATTGCTGTTCCTTACCGTTGTTTAGTGGGCAAATATCTTCGTCCGGGTGTGAATACACTTGAAGTGGAAGTAACGAATCTGCCTGCCAACCGTATTGCAGATATGGATCGTCGTAATGTGCCCTGGCGTATTTATAAAGATGCCAATATTGTGAATATCCATTATAAGAAGGATAATTATGGAAAGTGGGAATCGGTGCCAAGTGGTCTGTTGGGGCCTGTGTGCTTGATTCCGATGCAGAGTATAAAATGATAATGTAACTTCAATTTCTCAAGTAGCTTGAAATCTATTCAGACTACTTGAGAAACTTAATTAAAACTATAATCAATGAAATCGAATTTAATTATGCTTTGCCTGTTGGGGTTGGCAGGTATTCTGAATGCTCAAGAGGGTAGAGTGCATCAATCTTCCACGTATAAGTATGAGGCTGTATACCGTGACCTGCCTTTTGATATGCCACGGGTGGAAGCTCCTATATTTCCGGACCGTAAAGTGAATCTTGCTGATTTCGGAGCAATAGGTAATGGTGAAGAACTTTGTACATCAGCCTTTGCCAAGGCCATTGATGCCTTAGCAGAAAAGGGGGGCGGGCACTTGATTGTCCCTGCAGGTGTTTGGTTTACCGGTCCTATTGTATTGAAAAGTAATATTGACCTGCATCTGGAAAAAGGCGCTATTATTCTCTTTTCGCCGGACGTAGATTTGTATCCGTTGGTGGAAACTGTTTTTGAGGGTTTGGATACCCGTCGTTGCCAATCACCTATATCCGGTCGTAATCTGGAAAACGTAGCGATAACGGGGGAAGGTGCCATCGACGGTAACGGACACTACTGGCGTCCTTTGAAACGGGAGAAAGTTACAGAGAGTGTATGGAAGCAAACTGTAGCCCGTGGTGGAGTTTACAAACGTCCCACTTATTGGTTTCCTTATCCGCAAACATTGAAAGGGGATACCATCAGTAATATGAATGTACCTCAGAATTTGCAGACGGAAGAAGAGTGGCAGAGTGTGCGTCATTTTCTTCGTCCGGTGATGGTGAGTCTGATAGAGTGCAAGAACGTATGGCTGCAAGGGGTTATCTTCCAGAACTCACCGGCATGGAATCTGCATCCGTTAATGTGTGAGAATGTATTGGTAGAAGAAGTGCAGGTGCGTAATCCGAATTATGCACAGAATGGTGACGGTCTGGATTTAGAGTCTTGCAAGAATGCGCTGATAGTGAATTCTACTTTTGATGTGGGTGATGATGGTATTTGTCTGAAGAGTGGTAAAGATGAGGACGGCCGGCGTAGGGGGCGTGTTTGCGAGAATGTGGTAGTAGACGGCTGTACGGTGTTCAAAGGCCATGGAGGTTTTGTGGTAGGTAGCGAGATGAGTGGGGGAGTGCGTAATGTATCTGTTAGCAATTGCCAGTTTCTCGGTACAGATGTCGGACTGCGTTTTAAGAGTAAACGAGGACGTGGAGGAGTCGTGGAGAATATATGGATACGGAATATATCTATGATGGATATTCCGACCGAACCGATAACATTCAATCTTTATTATGGTGGGAAGTCGGCTGTTGAAGTGCTGGAAAGCGGTGAAACTGTACCTGTTAAAGTGGAGCCGATGCCAGTGGATGAGACTACGCCTTGTTTCCGCAATATTCATGTGAAAAATCTGGTTTGTGCCGGAGCACGTCGTGCTTTATTCTTTAATGGTATCCCGGAAATGCCGATTGATGGTATTATATTAGAAGATATAGACATTACTTCTAAATTGGGTGCTGAGTTTATTTATAGCAAAAATATTAATATGAAGAATGTGAATATCCGTAATACGGAAGGGGAGAAGATTGTGACTCGTTACTGTGAAGGGATAGAGTAATTTCTTCCCTTTGTACATTCTGTTTTTTCATGGTAAGAATATCAGAAATAACATCTTTTCAGTCAAAACTAATACAGAGTATAGGGGAGTAATCCCCTATTTTTGTATCGTCAAAAATCTATTTAATATCATGAAACATTGCTTTTTTGCGGTTGATTTGGGAGCTACCAGCGGCCGTACCATACTGGGAACATTCACTCCGCAAGGATTAGAACTACAAGATGTGAACCGTTTTCCTAACCATCTAATTGAAGTTGGAGGACATTATTACTGGGATATCTACGAATTGTACCGTCATATTTTGGAAGGTTTGAAACTGGCAGCCCGGATGGACGATGTGCAGATAACCTCTATCGGAATTGATACTTGGGGAGTAGATTTTGTATGTGTGGGTAAAGATGGTGGTCTGCTTCGTCAGCCCTATTCTTATCGTGATCCGCATACGATGGGAGCTCCTGAGGCATTCTTCGCCCGCGTTCCCCGCAAGCAGGTATATGGATGGACAGGTATTCAGATTATGAATTTCAATTCGCTTTTCCAGTTGGATACTTTACGCCGGAATAAAGATAGTGCACTGGAAATGGCTGATAAGATACTTTTCATGCCGGATGCGCTTAGTTATTTACTGACAGGAGAGATGGTGACTGAATATACCATTGCCAGTACGGCTCAGTTGGTAAATGCTGAGACCCGTCGTCTGGAACCGGCATTACTGAAAGAACTCGGATTAACGGAAGATAACTTCGGGCGTTTTGTATATCCGGGTGATAAAGTAGGTGTATTGACCAAAGAAATACAAACGATTACCGGACTGGGAGCAATACCTGTGATTGCTGTTGCCGGACATGATACGGCTTCCGCTGTAGCTGCCGTACCAGCATTGGACCGTAACTTTGCTTATCTGAGCAGTGGCACATGGTCATTGATGGGAGTGGAGACAGATGCGCCGGTTATCAATGAAGAAACAGAAGCACTGAACTTCACGAATGAAGGAGGTGTTGCAGGGACGATTCGTTTACTGAAGAATATTTGTGGCATGTGGTTGTTGGAACGCTGCCGTTGTGATTGGGAAGAAATATCTTATCCAGAATTGATTGCTGAAGCAGAGGCATGCGAACCTTTCCGTAGTCTGATAAATCCGGATGATGTTCTGTTTGCCAACCCGATGAGTATGGAACAGGCTATTCGTACTTATTGCGCTGACCATCATCAACCGATACCGGAGACACGTGGGCAGATTGTACGCTGTATTTTTGAAAGCCTGTCACTGCGCTATCGCCAGGTCTTGGAGAACCTGTGCAGCCTCTCTCCCCGTCCTGTAGAAGTACTGCACGTCATCGGAGGAGGAAGCCGTAATGATTTGCTGAATCAGTGGACTGCCAATGCGGTAGGTATTCCTGTAGTTGCCGGACCGTCGGAAGCAACTGCCATCGGCAACGTAATGATACAAGCTCTCACAGCAGGTGCAGCAAGTGACGTTGTTTCCATGCGTCAGCTTATTAATCGTTCTATTCCATTGAAGACTTTTACTCCGGAGAACGTTGAAGTTTGGAATACCGCTTATCTGCATTTCTTGCAGTTAGCCTAATATTACTTGTCAGTGATAACGTATAACTAATAAATTATAACTAATAACTAAAAACTAGTACCATCATGAAAGAAGAATTGATTCAGAAAGCCTATGAAGTGGCAAAAGAACGTTACGCAGCTATCGGCGTAGATGTAGAGAAAGCTATGGACGCCTTGCAAAAGATTTCCCTATCCCTGCACTGCTGGCAGGCAGATGATGTAGCCGGATTTGAAGCACAGGGTGCATTGACCGGAGGTATACAAGCTACCGGAAACTATCCTGGCAAGGCTCGTAATATGGAAGAACTAAGACAAGACGTATTGAAAGCAGCCAGCTATATTCCTGGAACTCACCGTTTGAATCTTCATGAAATCTATGGTGATTTCGGTGGCAAATTTGTTGATCGTGACCAAGTAGAACCGGCTCACTTCGAAAGTTGGATACAGTGGGCAGCTGAAAATAATATGAAGTTGGATTTCAACTCCACTTCTTTCTCTCATCCGAAGAGTGGTAATCTTTCCCTCTCTAATCCTGATAAAGGTATTCGTGACTTCTGGGTAGAGCATACAAAACGTTGCCGTGCTATTGCAGAAGAGATGGGTAAGCGCCAAGGTGATCCTTGTATCATGAATCTGTGGGTACATGATGGTAGCAAGGATATCACAGTGAACCGTATGTTGTATCGTGAATTACTGAAGGATTCTCTGGATCGCATTTTCGAAGTGGAATACAAGAATATGAAAGACTGTGTGGAGTCTAAAGTATTTGGTATCGGTCTGGAAAGTTACACGGTAGGTTCCAATGACTTCTATATCGGTTATGGTGTGAGCCGCAATAAGATTGTTACACTGGATACTGGTCACTTCCATCCGACTGAAAGCGTTGCGGACAAACTGTCTTCTTTATTGTTATTCATTCCGGAAATCATGTTGCATGTGAGCCGTCCGGTACGTTGGGATTCTGACCACGTGACGATTATGAATGATGAAACAATGGATCTCTGCAAAGAAATTGTACGTTGTAATGCTTTGGATCGTGTACATATCGGTCTGGATTACTTTGATGCTTCTATCAACCGTATCGGTGCGTATGTTATAGGTAGCCGTGCTACACAGAAATGTGTGTTGCAAGCTCTGTTGGAGCCGCTGGATACTTTGCGCAAATATGAAGCAAATGATCAGTTATTTGAGCGTCTTGCTTTGCTCGAAGAAGGAAAATCTTTACCTTGGAATGCAGTTTGGGATATGTTCTGCTTGAAGAACGGTGTACCTGTAGGTGAAGAATTCATTACTGAGATACAGAAATACGAAGCAAACGTTACGTCGAAACGTAATTAAGTGATTAATGGTTAGTGATGAGTGTTTAGTGGGAAAGCTGTATCTTTGTGCGTTTTCCTGTGCTAAGCACTTATCACTAATCACTAAATGTTATTATCATGAATACACTGATAGGATTGTTGATTATAGCTATCGGGAGCTTCGGACAGAGTAGTTCGTATGTGCCTATTAATAAGGTGAAAAATTGGTCATGGGAAAGTTTCTGGCTTATACAGGGAATTTTTGCGTGGCTTCTTTTTCCGTTGTTGGGGGCATTACTTGCTATTCCGGCAGGAAGTTCACTGTTAGAACTCTGGGGAGCAGGTGGTGCTTTGCCTGCAATGATTTATGGCGTCCTGTGGGGCGTTGGTGGATTAACTTTCGGGTTGAGTATGCGTTATCTGGGTGTAGCACTTGGACAAAGTATTGCTCTTGGTACATGTGCCGGATTCGGAACACTCTTCCCCGCTTTGTTTGCCGGAAAAGATTTGCTGCATGGTGAAGGTTTGATGCTACTTATTGGCGTCTGTATAACGCTGGCTGGTATTGCTATCATCGGATATGCCGGTAGTCTTCGCTCCAAGAATATGACGGAAGAAGAAAAACGGGCAGCTGTTAAGGACTTTGCTTTGACGAAAGGTTTGCTCGTGGCATTGCTGGCAGGTGTGATGAGTGCGTGTTTTGCTCTTGGGCTGGATGCCGGAACACCTATAAAAGAAGCAGCTTTGGCAGGTGGAGTAGAAGCTCTTTATGCTGGTTTACCCGTAATTTTCCTGGTTACTCTCGGTGGCTTCTGTACGAATGCTATTTATTGCATCTGGCAGAATATCAAGAATAAAACCGGTAAGGAATATTTCTCTGTAAAAGGTGCGGTACTGACGAATAATCTCTTATTTTGTGCTCTTGCCGGTGTACTGTGGTATTCACAGTTCTTTGGGCTTGAAATGGGTAAGAGTTTCCTGACAGACAGTCCTATACTTCTTGCTTTCTCCTGGAGTATCCTGATGTCACTGAATGTTACGTTCAGTAATGTTTGGGGTATCTTACTGAAAGAGTGGAAAGGTGTCAGCAATACTACGATTGCCGTTCTTATCTTGGGCTTGGTGGTTCTGATATCTTCCATTATAGTAGTGGCAATGGCACAGGTATAAAGTGGTAACTAAATTATATTAATATGAAATCAATTCTCGAAAATCGCCAGGCATTGACCTATGCAGTCAGTCAAGCGGCAGAAGTTGCCGGATATCTCTGGCAAAAAGGATGGGCTGAACGTAATGGCGGCAACATCACCTTGAATATTACTGAATTTGTAGACGATGGGATAAAGTCGTTGCCTGCTATAAGCGATGTAAAGCAGATAGGTGCTACTCTACCTTATCTGAAAGGCTGTTATTTCTATTGCAAAGGAACTAATAAGCGTATGCGTGATTTGGCTCGCTGGCCGATGGAACATGGTTCTGTAATCCGTATTCTGGACGACTGTGCCAGCTATGTGATTATTGCAGATCATCCTGTGATGCCAACTTCTGAATTACCAGCCCATCTCAGTGTGCACAATCGTCTGATTGAGAAAGGTTCGCCTTATAAAGCTTCATTGCATACTCATCCCATTGAATTGATTGCTATGACTCATTGTAAGAAATTCCTTGAAAAAGATGTTGCTACCAATTTGCTTTGGAGCATGATTCCCGAAACTAAGGCTTTCTGTCCACGTGGTTTGGGTATCATTCCTTATGAATTGCCAAGTTCCGTAAAATTGGCAGAGGCTACCATCGGACAATTAGAAGATTATGATGTGGCCATGTGGGAAAAGCATGGTGTATTCGCAGTAGATGTGGATATTATGGCAGCTTTTGATCAGGTGGATGTACTGAATAAGTCTGCTCTGATTTATATTGCCGCCAAAAATATGGGCTTTGAACCTGACGGTATGAGCCAGGAGCAAATGCAGGAAATGACTCGTGCATTTAATCTGCCTAAATGATTTTTAAGTAGATAGTAGGCATTTCTTATTGGCTACTATCTACTTTACTAATTCTTTAAAAGTATAATATGAAGCGAATATTCTTCTCCCTCGCCCTGCTGCTGGCAGTGACAACTCTTATCGCCCAGACCAATATGACGGCAAGAGAAGCTGCTGTAAAGATTGCAGACCGCATTCTTGCCAGTACCACATACGAGTTTAAGAATACGAAGACTGGTGAGACTTATAAGTCCGTCAAGAAGTTACCTCTTGACATGGATGTGAAGGTAGCATGCAAGTACAATAACTGGCATTATACGAATGGTGTAACCAATATGGCCCTCATGGAATTGGGGGATAAACTTGCTGACAAGAAGTATGAGAAATATGTTTTGAAGAACATGAATTTTGTGTTCAATGAAGGTAATCTCGAATTCTTTCGCAAACAGTACGATGAGGCCTTTAAACAAGATGGTTGGAATGCCGTACGAAAATTGAGTTGGCACATGATCTTCCGTGGCAAGCGTCTGGATGATAATGGCCCGATGGGAGCCAGTCTGATTGAACTGCAGATGAGATATCCTAATCAATCTTTTCTGGATTATGTTAACGAAACAGCCGAACACCTGAATTACGGTGAACCTCGTTTGGTGGATGGAACTATTGCCCGTATATGGCCGCATGTCAATACGATTTGGGCAGATGATGCCTTTATGGCAATTTCTTTCCTGGCACGCATGGGTAAGATAACTGGTGATGAGAAGTATTTTAATGATGCAGCCAATCAGGTGCTAAACTATACCCGTTATCTTTGGTGTCCTGAAAAACAGATTTATTATCATTGTTATCATACGGACAACAAGGAGCATGGAGTAGCTCACTGGAGCCGTGCTAACGGATGGGTATTTATGGCACAGGCTGATCTGCTTAGTATGATGCCCAAAGATCATCCGATGCGTGAAGCTGTTATTGAAAATTTCCGCCAACAGGCAAGTGGTGTAGCCCGTTATCAAGGTAAGAATGGACTTTGGCATCAGTTGTTGGATAAAGAAGATTCCTATGAAGAAATCACAGGAACAGCAATGTTTGTGTTTGGTATTGCCCGTGGTGTGAAAGAAGGATGGCTACATCCTGATTTCATTTACGTAGCTGAGCAGGGATTGAAAGGTATGATGAAAAAGATTTCTGATAATGGAGATGTTACTTCTATTTGTGTAGGAACAGGTATCATGCCTTCATTGGTATATTATTATAACCGTCCTACACAGGAAAATGATCCTATGGGTGAAGGTCCTGTACTCCGTGCATTGGTCGAAATGATAGATGCCCCCAAGTATACAGAAATAAAGGCCGAAGAACAATATGATAAAATTGTTGTAAAAAAATAGTCTTTCCCCTATTACTCGTTTTTATTAGTCCGCTCCGGTATATTTTAGAATAAAGCCGGAACGGACATTTTTTTATTCATAAATAATTTCTATTTTTGCCACATATCTATTATGTAAAACACGTGTTATGACTAAGAACTATAATGATTTAGGGGTTGAATTCAAATATTTGATTGTGAATGATATGGACCAGAAATTTGGTCTGTGGGTAAATACCGTGGGTTTCCAGTCCATTCAGCCAAATTCTCCTTATCCCTTGAAGGATCACCCTTCAGGCTATTTCTTTAATGCCCAGAAGGGGCGTGTTTTACGTGAATATCAGTTGGTTTATATAACTAAAGGGCGAGGTTTGTTTGCTTCCGATACTACTCCGGAGAAACAAGTCTGTAAAGGCAGACTTATGGTTCTTTTCCCTGGGCAATGGCATACGTATCATCCATATCAGCAAACAGGTTGGAATGAGTATTATATCGGTTTTGAGGGGCCGGTCATCGATGATATGCTGAGAGGAGGCTTCCTCTCCAAAGATAACCAAATATTGGAGGTCGGATTGAACGAGGAATTGGTTACTCTCTTTTCACGTGCTTTGGAAATAGCCGAGGCGGATAAAATCTCTTCCCAGCAATATCTTTCAGGTATTGTATTGCACATGATAGGAATGATTCTTTCCATATCCAAGAATAAGATATTCGAGATGGGTGATGTTGATCAAAAGATTGAACAGGCGAAAATTATTATGAATGAGAATATATTCAAGGATATTGACCCGGAAGAGTTGGCCATGAAATTGAATATCAGTTATTCCTGGTTTCGTAAGGTTTTTAAGGATTATACAGGATATGCACCTGCCAAATATTTTCAGGAACTTAAGTTGCGCAAAGCAAAACAGTTACTGGTTGGCACTTCTCAATCGGTAAAGGAAATTTCGTTTATGCTCGATTATAAATCTACTGAACACTTCTTTTCCCTTTTCAAAAAACGTACAGGATTTACCCCATTAGAATACAGGTCTTTCGGGCGTGAAACTAATGTGGAAGAGGAGGAACTATTGTAAATTAGAAGGTAGCTTTCCTATCTTAATGCAATATACCTATAAATAGCGATTGTGGTATATTGTCCTATCGAATACTCTTCCATAATATTTACCTGCATATAGCGATTGTTTTGCTTTTCTTTTATAAAGACCTTTGCGGCGATTTATTAACTGCATAAAACTCTTTGTAAATTGAAAACAAATATAATAAAACTCTTTGTTCTTATTGCCCTGTTAATTTCCTCATTATCTGCCTTTTCACAAGACAGGACGATGGTCTCCGGTAAGATATTGTCTACAGAAAAAGAAATTGTTGATTTCGCGACTGTCTACTTGAAGGGGACGAGCTATGGTGGAACTACCAATCAAGAAGGTATAAGTACAACTGGTACGGGCAGAAAGCTTTGATGAACTCCCCCGGTGAACAGTCTTACCAATATTCGCGGGCGGATAATAATAACTGGAATGGTACGCTGACTGTGAATTATCGAATTGATAAGGCACAGATGTTGACTTTCAATCATGTTTTGAATGCTTTTCACCGTTTCAACACCTCACTGCTTGCCAAGGAAGAGCAGAAAGAAGCTATCGCCTGCCTACTATTGAAGAGATGTTCGGTGATGAAGATTTGGAAATGGGAGATATCGGTATCAAACGGGATATTACCTCTGGATACGTAAGAAGATAAAGCGTAAACCGGTTGGTTTACGTAGTGAGCCTGTTAGTTCTTAACTGTGCAGCAAGCTGTTATTGAACTTTAAGTTCACAATTTATTCTTTGATTGTCAAAAGCAACAGCTTTTACTATCAATCCGGTACGATCCTTGGATAGATTCTTTACGTTAAACTCTGTTCTGTACGATACTCCCAATAGCTTTTCTCCGCAATAGACCTCAAAAGCTACAGCTCCTGTAGCTCCCTCAATAAGTACTTGCCCGGTTCTGGTGTTTATATGCGCCGTACCCGGGCGTAATGCTTGAGGATCGGTATATAAATGTAATGTTTGGTCGGTGATGTAAGCAGCCGCATGCATCTGCAAAGGAAGCTGTAAAGAGTCTATCCGGGTATTAATGCGGTCTATATCCTGCGTTGTGACTGTTAAGGTGTCTTCCTCGGTGTTGTATATTCGTTCGGCAGGAGTGAGCCAGCCCCATTGCCGGAAGAAGGGACGTAAGTCCATGTTGGCAGCTATGCAACTGTTGTAGATAAATTCCAACTGCCATTGCCCGTTGGTGAGATCCCAACGGTCGTTTATCAGGCGACTCCTTTCGTGGAGGTCTTTATAGAAGTCTTCTTTTTGACAGACATCCATTACATACAGACGCAATTGCCAGAAAGGTACCAACTGATCGAAACAGTCCGTCAGATAGCTGAAAGGAGTTTTCTCTACAAAAGCCACATTCATAGCTTGTTCGTAGATATCGGCAAATCCGTTGGTAATGCGTGAGTCTGTATGCAATCTGCTGGGATTGCCCCACATACGCTGAATTTCCATACTTTGAATGTTGTTGGTCACTTCCGTCATACCTGTCCACATCATGGCAGGCCGTATTTGCAGGGCATGTCCCAGCTCGTGGGCAGGCCCCCAGCAATAAGTTGTTTTTAAAAGGTCCGGATTCAATAATTCAGGCAGCTGCTGATCTTGAAAACCGATGTGGTAGGGGCTGGAATAGAGCATTGCCTTGTCGGTGGAATGTATATAAAGGCGGTTCTTTATCCAGCGCTTGTACTTCTTTAATCCTGCAAATTCCTGCTCATGGCAAATCAATGTATCATAGGTAGCCAGCAATTGCTTCACATCGGATACATAACGACGGAAATCTTCTGTGCGGAGCGTAAAATGCACATAGGGGCTGAGTACGTCGAAGAAAGGACCGCCTGCATGGGATAGCAATTCTTCCCAGCGCAAGCTGCCATCTGGATTGGTATGTTTTTCTAGGTTGAAATAACCGTTTACGCTTCCACTGGCAAAATGTATCTTTACGGGGAGTGCCGTCTCGGGTGTTGCGGAATGATAGAGTATGTAGCATAAGCCACCGTCTTTGGAATGAATGACATTCATTCCTTTATGCAGGTCGTAGTTGATGCCTCCATACCCGTCAAAGCCGGATTTCACATCCAGGTTCTGCACCTTAAGCCGCAGGCCGGGTACGTCGTGTTCTACCAGGATGACCAGTGGTTGCCCCGCTATGGCTGCTATCCCGGTAGGATTGTCCATGCGGCTGAATGGAGTGATTCCGTTTTGTGGAGCCTGTATGTAGGGGTCCATGTAGGCATAATAGGTCTGTATGCGGAATTCTTTATCATATTCGTTACGCAGCATACTCATACCCAGATTCCGGAAGAATGCATTAGGACAACGTTTTATTTTACGTAGTGTTACGTCCGGTTTCAATGCTGAGCAGGAGAGGTCGGTAAATAAGTTCATATCCGGGTGCTCCTCTTGTACCAGTGTATCGGACATATATTCATCAACTACAGGGGTATAGAGCGAATGCCCGTATTGTGCTACAGGGATAGTTGAACGGAATGAATCGTCCGCTTTTTCTATGTAGATGGAGTCACAACGGAAAGCTTTCTGCTCATTGGCTTGTATGCGGAAAGTATAATCTACCCCGTCGGTTGTCTGTTTGCTTGCCTGTAGAATGATCCAGTTGGGGAGCCGGAACGTCAGGCTGTCTGTCACGCTGGCATGCAGGGTTACATTGGTTTCTGTACCGGATACTGTATAGTGGGTGTGCGACAGTGGTAGCGGGTTGGGGATTTGCCTTACACGGGTAATGCCTAGTGTTTCTTCTTCATTGCGTGCCTGTATAAAAAGTTCCCGGCTTTCCCGGCTTGTGTTCTCGGGTAAATACAACATGTAACCTTCGTTGTTACCGTAGCGTGAAACATGCCCTCCCCAATCAGTTTGGGGCGATACGGATACTGTCCAGTTTGCTCCCCAATCCGGCATAGCATAAAAATAGCCATATTCGTAATGCTCCTTATGGTCCATTATCATTGTTGGTATTCCTCTTTGTAATAAAGGAATCAATAAAACTTTTTCCTCCTTTTCCAGTGTGATTGTTGTATTGCGCTCTGTCTCCTGTTCATTCATTTGCAGAGTAAGCCAAACTCCGGAGGCGTCTTCTTTCTTTTCCACTGTAATCCAGGCATCGGTATCGGGTACACTGACTTTCCACTCTGTGGTAGTCTGAGAGTCAACCCCCATGAACCATTTCCCTTTGGAGTTCGGAAAGCGTAATGTATCTGCTTGATTCGTTTGCGCACATAAAGAGACAGAGGTATACAAGCATACAAGTATGCTATAGATTAGATTCGATGGTGTTTGTATAGACATAAGTAATTATTAAATATGGCTGTAAAGCTAATACATAACATGATGATTTCAAAGGAAATATACCAGATGTTTTTACTCATGTTCTCTTTTATTTGCCAAGACGGATCATTTTGACACTTTGCTTTTTATGCATAATGAGAATGCGATATTTCCGTCCGACGGAGGAGGAGAATGAAAAGAAACGAACGGAAATCAGCATGTTGCTGATTGAAAGTGGAATACAGAAATACGTACAACTCTGAAAAAAGAAAAATAGATGGTCTGTCCACTGAAAATACATGGTTTGTTTCACATCCATGGACCGTTTATGTTCGATCCATGGATCGTTTGTTCTTCATCTATAGATCAGATGCGTTCCATCCATAGATTGTTTGCGTTAGATCCATAGTTCGTTTGTGAAAGATCTATAGTTTCTTGCATAAGTATTGCATATACGGCCTGCTTTATACAAAAATGCTGCATTTATATTCCGTGGATTATGCAACCGGATTCTATTTGAGCTGTTTGTGGAAAAAGTTCTGTTGGGAAAAAGATCGTTTTGATGGCTTTTTATTCGCAGTGAAGCGGAATGAGTGACTTCTTGTGACGTAAAAGGCTGAGTGGGAAGAAGCGGAGATTATCTCTCCGTCATTTTGTACAGCCAGAAAATCATTCTGCTTATTTATTGTTTGCCAGAGAATGTCTTTCTTTGTAAAATCGAATAATAAAGCCAAATACTATGAGTAGAAAGCACTTTCTTGGTACTATCCTTTTCTTACTGACAGCTTGGGTTGTACAAGCTCAGGAAACAGAACGTCAATATCTCTCCGGCACAGGGTTGGGTAACACCGTGACCTGGCAGTTTCGTGTCTCCGAAGGAAACAACAGCGGGCGCTGGAGTAAAATAGAAGTCCCTTCACAATGGGAACTGCAAGGCTTCGGTGAATATACCTATGGCCGTTGGTATAAGAAACCCGGAGTGAAGAATCCTTCGATGGAAGAAGGTACTTATAAGCGCTCTTTTCGTGTTCCCCGCGACTGGCAGGGACAGAATGTACGTCTCTGGTTTGGTGGTGTAATGACTGATACCGAAGTCTTCGTCAATGGTCAATCCGCAGGCCCCGTACATCAGGGAGGCTTCTATCGCTTCTCTTATGACGTCACCGATCTGCTGAAATTCGGAAGCAACAATCAAATTGAAGTTCGTGTAAAGAAGCACTCTGACAACAAGTCCATCAACGCTGCCGAGCGCAAGGCGGACTGGTGGCTCTTTGGTGGAATATATCGTCCCGTATGGCTGGAAGCAAAGCCGGCTACGCATATCGAACGCCTCGCCGTAGATGCCCGTGCGGATGGAGAGCTAAAAGTAGAAGTACATTTGCAAGGCACCACCGGAGAAGAAAGTCTTTCTATGGAAGTGGCACCGATATCTGCCAAGGATGCCGGACACCGTCCCGTGAAAGTTACTAAAGATTCCGTTCAGTTGCTGACTGCTCATTTCGACGGTATATCTCCGTGGACTCCTGAATCCCCTGTACTCTACCGGCTTACAGTTTCCCTGCTCGGTAAGGAAGGAAACGTCATTCACTCCATGGATACCCGCGTCGGCTTCCGCACCATTGATTTCCGTCCTCGCGACGGACTCTACCTGAACGGTACTAAGCTCGTTATGAAAGGTATCAATCGCCACACCTTCCACCCCGATGGCGGACGAACCACGAATAAAGAACTCAGCATACAGGATGTCAAGCTCATTAAAGAGATGAACATGAACGCCGTTCGTTCTCACTATCCCCCCGATGAACACTTCCTGGATGCCTGCGACTCCCTTGGTTTGCTCTACATCGATGAGTTGGCTGGCTGGCAAGATGCTTATGATACCCCTACAGGTACCCGTCTTGTCCGTGAAATGTTGACGCGTGACGTGAATCATCCCTGTATCGTGCTCTGGAGTAATGGTAACGAAGGTGGATGGAATACTGCAATTGACAGCCTGTTCCGTACTTACGACCCGCAAAAGCGTCATGTCATCCACCCTTGGGCGGATTTCGATGAACTCGATACGCACCACTATCCTGCTTATCTCACCGGAGTGGCCCGTTTTACCAATGGCTATAAAGTCTTTATGCCCGCCGAATTCATGCATGGCCAGTACGACCAGGGACATGGTGCCGGATTGGAAGATTTCTGGGCACGTTACACCGCTCATCCTCTCTTTGCCGGAGGCTTCATGTGGGCATACAGCGACGAAGCTGTACGCCGTTCCGACCGTGGCGGAGCACTGGATAGTGAAGATTACAATGCCCCGGATGGTATCCTTGGTCCCTATCGCGAAAAGGAGGGCAGTTACTATTCTGTCCGTGAAGTCTGGTCGCCTATCTATGTGGAACCTCTGATGGTTACCCCCTCGTTCCGTGGTGAATTCCGGGTATCGAACCGATTCCTGTTTACAAACCTGGACAAGTGTTCCATGCGTTGGCGCGTACTCCATTGTGCATCGCCTTTGCAAGGTGAAGCCGTAGGCAGCCCGGTATCTGTAGCCGATGGAGGTGCCCAAACCTGGCGCCAGGTAGTAGATAGCGGAATGGTACAACTTCCTTCGTTGGTTCCCGGTGAGACTGGATTCGCCCGAATCACTGCTCCCAAGCTTTTTGAGGGGGACATTCTGGAACTTGAAGCGTATGGAGTGGATGGCGAAAGTATCTGTACACGTACCTTCCCGATACATTATGCGAAAGATTATCTGAAAGGTGAACTGCAGGCAAATACTCATTCGTCCGCTTCACAAACTTCGGCCACGGGTAATTGCCGTGTTGAAGAAACCGATACTCTGATTACTTTGCATTCGCCTGCCGTTACCGTCTCTTTCCGGAAGAGTGACGCTACTATCACTTCCGTGATAAGGAATGCCGACAGTCGGGTTATCCCTCTGAAAGATGGTCCCGTTGCCGTGGGTATGAAGATGATCCTGTCCAATCTCTCCGCTCGTACGGAAAATGGTGATGCTGTCCTTTGTGCACGCTATCGGGGCGCTGCCGACTCCATCGTCTGGCGTCTCACCCCAGCCGGTCTCCTCTCTATGGATGCCGTGCTGTTGAACCGTGCTTCCGGTGGCGGTGGCTTCGACGATGCCTTTACCGACACCGAAGTCCTGAATCTCGGACTCACTTTCTCATATCCCGAATCCGAGTGCTCCGGCATGCGTTGGATGGGGCGTGGTCCGTACCGTGTCTGGAAGAACCGTATCCCCGGTGCCAACTATGGCATCTGGCAGAAAGATTATAACAATACCATCACCGGTGAAAGCACCGACCGCCTTGTGTACCCCGAATTCAAGGGCTATCATGCCAACTTCTATTGGGCTACCCTGCAAAGTTCTACGGTTCCTTTCACTGTGTATGCCGCCAGTGATGGTATCTTCCTGCGGGTATTCACGCCGGAAGAACCCCACGGCCGTCAGGATGGCATCAATACCATGCCCGACTTCCCCGCGGGAGATATTTCTTTCTTGCTCGATATTCCGGGTATCCGTTGTTTCAAGCCCATCAGCCAACATGGTCCACAGAGCCAGCCGGGAATTATCCGCATCAAGAAAGGAGACGAAGGATTACGGCTGAATTTGATGTTCGACTTCCGTTAGCTTCCCCCAAATACTATTAATCTAACTATCTGTTATCAAGAATACCATGAAAAAAGTATTTTATTCCCTTTTTGCCGCCGTCGTGCTGACGGCTTGTGGTTCGGAGAAACAAGCTCCGATAGACCGTGAAGCATTGGTGGCCCGTAACAATCCTCAAGTAGCCTCGTTCGATTCGTTGGCTTCGCTCAGCGTGGGTAATGGTGAATTTGCGTTCACGGTAGATGCTACCGGTTTGCAAACATTCCCGTCTATGTATAGTAAAGGTGTGCCTTTGGGTACACAGAGCCAGTGGGGCTGGCATTCATTTGCCAATCCGAAGGGATACAAGTCTGAAGAAACCCTGAAAGCCTTTGACTTCGGCCGTGGACACGAAGAACTCTACGCCTGCCAGTTCAAGGAAGCGGGACGGCAAAAAGAAGCTTCCGACTGGTTCCGCGTCAATCCGCACCGCTTGCACCTGGGTATTGTCGGCTTGGAACTGGGTGAGGGAGTGAAAGCATCCGATATTACCGATATCCGTCAAACACTGAATATGTGGAAAGGTGAAATCACCAGCCACTTCACACTGAATGGTAACGCTTTCGATGTACAGACAGTCTGCCATCCCGATCAGGATATGATTTCCGCCAGTGTCACCAGTCGTGCACATGCCGGTGTCAATTTGCGCTTTCCGTATCCTACGGGTGCACATGCTGATGATGCCTGCAATTGGGATGCGAACGATAAACATTCTACAACTATTGTCCGTCAGGATGCCCAAAGTGCCGTGCTGAAGCGTGTGCTCGATGAAACCACTTATTATGTAACCCTGCGTTGGGAAGGTAAAGCCAACCTGGCCGAGAAGTCCAAGAACTATTTCGTATTGACTCCGGATGAAGATATGTTGGCTTTCTCCTGTCTCTTTACACCGAATTTTCAGGGGACCGTATTTGAAAGTGAACCTCCTGTCTATGCTGACGGCCAGGTATTGCCCTCCTTCACAGAAACTGCTGCTGCCAGTGCCTCTTATTGGACGAACTTCTGGACGAATGGCGCTGCTGTCGATTTCTCACATTGCACCGATCCGCGTGCCGGGGAGCTGGAACGTCGTGTGGTACTCAGCCAGTATCTTCTCGCTATCCAGTCTGCCGGTAGTGTACCTCCGCAGGAAACAGGTCTGACCTATAATTCCTGGTTCGGTAAGTTCCATCTCGAAATGATTTGGTGGCATCAAGCCTGGCAGCCGCTTTGGGGACATACTGATCTGCTGGATCGTACGTTGGGCTGGTATGAAACCGTAGAACCCGTTGCCCGTGAAATAGCCCGTCGTCAGGGTTTCCCCGGTGTGCGCTGGATGAAGATGACTGATCCCAGCGGTACGGAAGCACCTTCCAATGTAGGTTCTTTCCTGATCTGGCAACAACCGCATTTCATTTATCTGGCCGAGCTTGTTTACCGTTCCAATCCTTCAGACGAAGTGATTCAGAAGTACAATAAACTGGTGCAGGAAACCGCCGAGTTCATGTATGCTTTTGCAACTTATGATGAATTTCACGGTCGTTTCATTCTGAAAGGTGCTATCCCTGCACAGGAAACACTGCGTGCAGCTACCACCATCAACCCACCTTTCGAACTCTCTTACTGGCACTTTGCTATGCAGACAGCCCAGAAGTGGCGCGAGCGTGCCGGCGGAAAGCGCAATCTGGAATGGGACGAAATGATAGACAAACTCTCTCCGCTTGCTTATAATGAGGATCATCTCTACCTGGCATCCGAAGATGCCGTCGATACTTACAAAGATATTCGTTTTACCAGCGACCACATGGCCGTGCTCGGTTCCGTAGGTATTCTTCCGATGAACAAGCTCATTCGCGACGATTATATGAAGAATACCCTGCACTGGGTGTGGGACAACTGGAACTGGGGAAAAACCTGGGGTTGGGACTATCCGATGACTGCAATGAACGCCACCCGTCTGGGCGAACCCGAAAAGGCTGTAGGCGCTTTACTGATGGATAAACGCACTAATACCTACCTGTTGAATGGACATAATTATCAGGATAGTCGTCTGCGCTGTTACCTGCCCGGTAATGGTGGCTTGCTGACTGCCGTAGCATTGATGTGTGCCGGTTGGGATGGTTGCCAGGTGAAGAATCCGGGCTTCCCGCAGGACGGAACATGGGATGTACGTTGGGAAGGTTTGAGCCCGATGCCGTAATTGTCTACTCACTAAAATATCGCGTACTCCGTTGGTGGAGTTAAGTTAAAGCAGTGCAGAAATTAAATAATAGGTCCGCGGACCTATTTAACTTATAATCCTATATGAAACGAATATTTCTCTATACCGCTATCTCTCTGTTGCCTGCCATTGCTTACGCACAGTATACCACTGGCAATAAACCACAAGGTACTGGTGATCGCATAGAGTCCACCTCTTTCAACGATCATAAACGTGGTGCCTCCCGTACCCTACAATATCGTCCGGATGGAGAAGACTTTGTAAGCGTCAACGGTAAGAACCGCTATACCCGTGCTCTCTATGGCAGCCACACAGCTTTCCGTTTAGAGACGAGCGACCGTCCTGTTTTTGCCGTTTATGAGAAGCGTAATAGTAAGAATATCAGTTTCCGTCTTCTGCTGAGTGATGGCAGTTCTGTAGCTCTTGATTCTACTGCCTGGTGTGAATCACGCTACACTCCCGGTCGCCGTTCGTATCGCCTGACGCATCCTGCCTGGGGTGAAAATGCAGAACTGCAGATCTCCGCTCTCGCCTTACCCGATGAAGATGCTGCTATCTGGAAGATAACTCCCATCAATATGCCTCAGGGGGCTACTTTACGCTCTTTACTGAGCGAAATCCGCCTTGACAAACTGAGCCGTAACGGTGATATGGGGGCTGACCCTCCCGGTTGTTTCGATGCGCCGGAGCACCCCGAACAATTGCAGACTACGGATATAGCTTTGGACACTGCTCCACAGAATGTCTATATTCTTGTCCGCGATTATGCCTTGGTGATTCCTTCCTTTGAAGAAGGTGTTGCTCTCTATGATAAATCAGAGCGAGCCCGTGCCGAACTGGCTTCCCGCATTCGGATTACAACTCCCGATCCATTTTTCAACACTTTGGGTGGTGCCCTTGCCGTAGCTGCCGATGGTATTTGGGATGGTGAAGTCTGGTTGCATGGTGCCATTGGTTGGCGTATGCCTCTTAGCGGCTGGCGTGCAGCTTATACAGGTGATGCCCTGGGGTGGCACGATCGCGCCCGTACGCATTTCGATGCCTATGCTGCCAGTCAGGTGACTGAGGTACCCAATACGATACCACATCCTGCACAGGATTCTGCCCTTGCTCTGGCTCGTTCCGTAAAGCAATGGGGGACACCGCAGTACAGTAACGGATATATTTGTCGTAATCCGCGTCGTAACGATCAGATGCATCATTACGACATGAATCTTTGTTATATAGATGAACTCCTGTGGCATCTTAACTGGACCGGTGATCTGGAATATGCCCGTCGTATGTGGCCTGTGCTTACTCGTCATCTTGCTTGGGAGAAGCTCAACTATGATCCCGATAATGACGGTCTTTACGATGCCTACGCCTGTATCTGGGCAAGCGATGCCCTCTACTACAACAGCGGTGCCGTAACTCACAGTACTGCTTATAACTATCGTGCCAACCGCCTTGCTGCTCTGATTGCTGAAAAAATAGGGGAAGATTCCACACCTTATCGCGAGGAAGCTGATAAGATATTGAAAGCACTGAATGCCCGCCTTTGGATGCCCGAGCGTGGACATTGGGCTGAGTTCCAGGATTTCATGGGACATAAACGCCTGCATACCGCTCCCGGCGTGTGGACCATCTATCATGCGCTCGACAGCGATATTGCCGATCCTTTCCAGGCATACCTTGCCACCAGTTATGTAGACCGTGAGATTCCTCATATCCCTGTTCGTGGCGAAGGTCTGAAAGATGAAGGGTATGCTACCATTTCCACTACCAACTGGCTACCTTATTCCTGGAGTATCAATAATGTAGCTTTTGCCGAAGTGATGCATACCGCCCTTGCTTATTTCCAGGCAGGTCGTACCGATGCCGGTTTCAAATTGTTGAAAAGTTCTATTCTGGATGGTATGTATTTAGGTGAAAGCCCTGCCAACTTTGGGCAGATCAGCTTCTATGATGCTGCCCGTGGAGAGTGTTACCGCGATTTCGGCGATCCTATCGGTGTTGCTTCCCGCGTGTTGATACAAGGTCTTTATGGTATTCTGCCGGATGCAATGAACGAACGTTTGTTAGTGAAACCCGGTTTACCATCCGCATGGCTGTCTGCCTCCCTGCATACACCGGATATTGATTTCGATTTTCAGCGGGGAGATAAGGAAGGAGTTACCTCTTATGTAGTAACTCATCGTTTGCCTGCTGTCCGTACTCTGGAACTTCAATTTCCGGCACAACGTTCTAAGGTGGCAAAGCTTACAATCAATGGGAAACCTGCCACGTGGACGTTGGTTGAGAAATCCATTACTCGTCCAATGCTGTCTGTTGTGATACCTGCCTCTTCTGGCGAAGAGACAGATGTACGTATTGAATGGGGTGGTGAAGAACTTTCTTCTCCTGCATCAGTTCCTGCCAATGTTGCATATGCTGAGGCTCCTGTCTGCTTTGTTCCTATGCAACAGGATGAAATGAAATGGTGGTATCCTGTTGACAGACCTCAATCCGAAGCCAATCAAAGTTTGATAGAACCCAGTAATTTCACCCAAGTTCATTCTGCAAAATGTGAGCCGGTAGTGATGGATACCCGTTTCAACTCATCTGTGACGGATATTTTCCGTAACGAATATCTTTCTCCCCGTTCTCCTTATACTACTTTGCAAATACCCAAACAGGGTATCGGAGAGTGGTGTCATCCTTTGCATACAGTGGATATTAATGATGCCGGGCTTCGTTCTTCTGTTCAGAATGGTATATTGAATACTGAGTTGGGCATACCTTTCCGCACTCCTGCTGAAGATCATAATGTGGCTTTTACCTCTCTTTGGGACAATTATCCGGATAGCCTGGAAATTCCTCTCAAAGGAAAAGCTTCCCGTGCTTATCTGCTTATGGCGGGTAGTACGAACCATATGCAGTGTCATATCGATAACGGAGTTATCCGCGTCTACTATAAAGACGGTACCTGTGATGTAATGTTCTTGCGCAATCCGGATAACTGGCCTCCTATCGAGCACATCTTCTTTGAAGACGGTTTAGCGTTCAATCGCCATACGCCGGCACTCTACCGCCTGCGACTTAAAACAGGCGAAATCAGTAATAATTTCGGTGAAGAGTTGGGATTCCCCGGTGCTACCCGTGAATTGGATGGTGGAGCGGCTGTGCTGCTCGAAATGCCTTTGAACCCCGATAAGAAGCTTTCTCACCTTGTTCTCGAAACTCTTTCCAACGATGTGGTAATCGGATTGATGAGTATTACGCTGCAACGGTAAGTAATCCCTTGGCAAAGCACCATACGAAATACCCGCATATCACGACTTTGAATACTGTTCCTACCAAGAAACCTATCAGTGCCCCGATGCCCGATTTGAAGGCGTCCCGGGCACTCCTTTCTCCTAAAAGTTCTCCAATGAAAGCCCCTCCGAAAGGTCCTAAAACAATTCCCCATGGGCTAAAAAACACGATTCCGACAATAGAACCTATCAGGCATCCCCAACTTCCCCATTTGGTTCCACCGCTAAATTTACTTCCTATGACAGGAGTAAAGTAATCCAGCACTTGCACCACCACAACCAGCAACAACCACACGAGTAACTGAGTGGTAGAAAATTGCGCTCTATCTGTAATGTGAAGCAATAACAAGCCGGCGTAAGATATAGGCGGCCCGGGGATGACAGGCAGGACACAGCCCAGTAAGCCTACAATAAGGCATATCCCTCCTAATGTGATGAGTAAAATGTCAACCATGCTGATATAGATTTAGGAAAATGTTGTCTTTTGTGAACCGATATATAACAAAAAAGGTCTAACTCTTGTTGAGAATCAGACCTTTTTTGTGTCGGAATGAGGCGACTCGAACGCCCGACCCCTACGTCCCGAACGTAGTGCGCTACCAACTGCGCTACATTCCGATACCTTTTTCGAAAAGTGGTGCCACCAGGAATCGAACCGGGGACACAAGGATTTTCAGTCCTTTGCTCTACCAACTGAGCTATGGCACCTTCTTCGTTTGCGGGTGCAAAGATAAATAGTTTTTTTAATACAGCCAAAGGATTTCTGAAAAAATAAAAGAAAAATCCCCCTTACATTTTATAGGTCATCATGTAAGGGGGAATGTCTTCTTATAATTAGTCTATATTCGGGTTGATGCTTTTCCAATCCTTTATTTCAGGAAGTACACCCATTCCGATTACCTCGTCGCGCAGCTTGCAAAGGTGTGCATAGCTTTCTTTCAGTTTAGCTTCTTCTTCCGGAGTACCTTTCAGTTCTTTGTAATGTACGCCGTCTTTGGTGATTTCTGTTTCCATAGCCATCATGATGTGGGCGAAGCCGTGGCTGTGTACATAGGTACCTGCAGGCCAGCGGAACGGTTTGCCACCCATAGCAGCGGCAATCATCTCTATGGATACGTATGCAGGGCTTTGGAAAGAAGAGCGTCCGCGGAGGTTGATAATATTGGCACCGCCCTTGGTTACCTTGCTTTGGATTTCAGCCCATTGCTCGGCAGTAAGAGCAGGGGTACCGATGATTTCCAACAAAGGCTTACCGTCTACTTTGGCAGTAGAAGCATAAACAGCCATTTGTTCTCCGTGCCCACCATAGGTACGGCAGTTCTCCACCTTGTCGGGAGAAATATGGAAATGCTTGGCAAGTTCGCTGCGTAAGCGAGTGCTATCGAGAGCGGCAAGGGTAGTTACCTGTGAAGGTTTCAGACCGGAGTACAACAAAGTAATCAATCCGGTGATGTCAGCTGGATTGAAGATTACCACTACATGTTTCACATCCGGACAGTAAGCCTTTACATTCTTACCGAATTCCTCGGCGATGGCGGCGTTGCCTTTCAGTAAGTCTTCACGTGTCATGCCGGCTTTGCGGGCAGCACCACCCGAAGATACGATGTATTTGGCACCTGTCAGTGCTTCTTTGATATCAGAAGTGTAAGTGAGGTTCAGTCCTTCGAAACCGCAGTGGAACATTTCTTCTGCTACACCTTCCAAGCCCGGGCCGTAAGGATCATACAGACAAATGTTTGGTGTCAAATGCATCATAATGGCAGTCTGTGCCATGTTAGAACCGATCATACCGGCTGCTCCTACAATCGTAAGCTTTTCGTTTGTTAGAAATTCCATAACTTTTATGTATTTAAAGGTGAATATTATTTTCTTCATTTCTGATTTCACGCTACAAAAATAACTGTTTTCCAAGAGATTTGTTCATAGAAAAAAGTTATGGTTTAGATTGAAAAGTTATTCCTTATACTTATCTTTGCTCAAAAGCTAAGATAAGCAGCCTCCTGGCATTAAAAATAAGCGGCCTTATTTTGTACTGCCTTCGGTTTGCATTACCTTTGCCCCCAAAGGAAAAGAAATTATGAGCATCGAATTAGGAAAATACAATGTCTTAGAGGTAGTCAAAGAAGTAGAGTTTGGCATGTATCTGGATGGTGGTGAAGACGGAGAAATCCTGCTTCCCTTGCGCTATGTGCCCGAAGGTTGCCAGCCGGGAGACTTACTGAATGTATTTATATACTTGGATAACGAGGAACGCCTTGTAGCCACTACGCTGACCCCGCTGGTGCAGGTGGGCGAATTTGCCTGTCTGGAAGTGGCATGGGTAAACGAGTACGGGGCATTCCTGAACTGGGGATTGATGAAAGACCTCTTCGTGCCTTTCCGTGAACAAAAGATGAAGATGCAGGTTGGGAAGAAGTATGTCGTTCATGCCCATCTGGATGATGAAAGCTATCGCATCGTAGCTTCTGCCAAAGTGGACCGCTATCTTTCCAAAGAGGCTACCCCTTACGAGGCAGGAGATGAAGTGGATATACTGATCTGGCAAAAGACGGATTTAGGTTTCAAGGCCATCATTGAAAATAAGTATAGCGGTTTGCTCTATGATAGTGAAATATTCCAGTCCCTGCACACGGGCGACCGGGTGAAAGCTTTCATCAAGCAGATACGCGAAGATGGTAAGATAGACCTGATACTTCAGAAACCCGGTTTCGAGAAGGTAGACGATTTTTCGAAAACCCTGTTGCAATACATCAAGGATAATGGCGGACGGATTGCATTGAATGATAAAAGTCCGGCAGATGAAATCTACTCTACCTTTGGGGTAAGTAAGAAGACCTTTAAGAAAGGAGTGGGCGATCTTTATAAAAAGCACCTCATCCTCTTGCAAGGAGATGGTATCGTGTTGGCAACTTCCCCGAAGTCCTAAACTGATTAGGGAAATCCCTATATAAGAATAGAGAGAAACAAGCGAATAGGGGATAATCTTCCCCTATTTTTGTTTTCAACAAAGAATAGATATTCATGAACTAAGTAAAAAACGCTACCATGAAACGAATATTATTTATCCTGCTTGCCACTTTGAGTACTGCTGTTTGCAGCGCAGGCACGGACGCTATGAGTAATAGCAAAGTACGTAAGGAAACCCGTTTCCTCACCGATAAAATGGCTTATGAGCTGAATCTGAACACCGAGCAATACAATGATGTGTATGAAATCAATTATGATTTCATTTCCGGCATACGTTATCTGATGGATGATGTATTGTATGGCAATGAGTGGGCGCTCAATCGTTATTATGATTGTCTGGATATACGCAATGACGATCTCCGTTGGGTATTGAGCAGTGGCCAGTATGCCCGCTTTATACAGGCAGAGTATTTCTATCGTCCCATCTACACCAGTGGAAACCGTTGGTACTTCCGTGTTTACGTCACGTATACCAATCACAATCATTTCTATTTCCCCCGTCCATATCACTACCGCACATACGCAGGCGGGCACTATCGTACACATCACAATAATACAAGCTATTATCGTGGACGTTACAAGCATCCGTTCTATAACGGTTCGTACCGTATCCGTGATACTAAAACCTATACTACGCACCGCCGTTCGGATTTCGGTTCTGTAACTGTACGTCCGGGTTCCAATCGTGCACCGGCAAGAGACGATGTATACACTACCCGTCGTAGCAGTTCCAATAATAACCGCTCTACCACTACCGGTACTACCCGTCGTGAAAGTACGAACAGTAATGCTACTACCAATACTAATAATAGCTCACGCAGCAATAGTAGCACCACGCGCAGAACAGATAACAGTACGCGCAATAATAGCGGTTCCCGCAGCAACAGTAATAGCTCTCGTAGCAATAGCAGCAGCGAAACGAAAAGCAATACGAATACCACTCGCCGTAGCACCACTACCAAGCCGAGCACGGAACGTAAAGAGAGCAGTTCCTCCAGTGTGCGGAAATCTACAGAAAACAGCAGTCGTAGCAGCGGTTCTTCTTCTACAAGAAGCAGTAGCTCCGGTACTTCCCGCCGTTCTTCGGGCGATCGCCGCTAAGTAAAAAATGAGCGAATTATTTGTGTATCTGCCGAATAATTCGTTCCTTTGCACCGCTTTCGCGCAATCGCTGTCAGGACCCAGAGAGAAGCCTGGTATGTTGCGTTGTAACGATCAAACAATTTAAGAACAATAACAATGGATTTAATTAAAATTGCAGAAGAAGCATTTGCTACCGGTAAACAACACCCGAGCTTCAAAGCAGGTGACACTGTTACAGTAGCATATCGTATTGTCGAAGGTAACAAAGAACGTGTACAGTTGTACCGTGGTGTTGTTATCAAGATTGCCGGTCACGGAGACAAGAAGCGTTTCACTGTACGCAAGATGTCTGGTACCGTAGGTGTAGAACGTATTTTCCCAATCGAATCACCGGCTATCGATAGCATTGAGGTGAACAAGGTAGGTAAAGTTCGTCGCGCTAAATTGTACTATCTGCGTGCTCTTACCGGTAAGAAAGCAAGAATTAAAGAAAAAAGAGTTAATAGCTAATTTGTTATACTCTAATTTCGAGATAAAAAGAGGAGACTTCGCAAGAGTTTCCTCTTTTTGTTTAATGTAGGTAAACTGTTTGATCCATGCAAAGGATCGGGTACAGGTACGTGGTATCTGAATTTGCAGAAGTATTTTTTCTTTGTTATGCGAAACTACTATATATCATATATTAAGAAATGAAAAGGATTATCTTGTCAATGCTGTGCTTGGCTGCGTACATTAGCCTTGTGGCACAAAATATTAGTGGAAACCTGGTGGATGAAGCGCAGCAACCGCTTCCTTATGCTAACGTAGTGTTGCAAACTATAGATTCTGTCTTTGTAACCGGAACTACTACTGGTGAAAAAGGTGAATTCAAACTCCAGAAAATCGCTGCCGGAGACTATCGACTTGTGATTTCCAGTATCGGTTATCAACCGTTATATCTTTCTCTCCAAGGTTTTGAACGTACTGCCGATGTAGGTACGCTAACTCTGGCAGACGCTTCGCAAGAGTTGGGTGAAGTAACTGTCACCGCTTCCAGCAGGGTGAGCCGGGCAGACCAAAAATTGATATTTCCCAGTAAAAAACAAATCAGTGCATCCAATAATGGGGTAGATATGTTGCGTCATCTGATGTTGCCCCGGCTTCGTGTCAATAGCATAGATGGTAGTGTAGGCATGACCGACGGTAGCAGTGTGCAACTCTGTATCAATGGGCGAAAAGCTACAAAGGAGGAAGTCACCGCCCTGTTGCCTGAAGAGGTTATACGTGTTGAATTCCAGGAAGACCCGGGCTTGCGTTATGGCGATGCAGGTGCGGTGATAAACTACATTGTCCGCCGTTATGAGGTGGGAGGTTCCTTTGGCTACAATGGCATGCAAAGCCTGAAGAGTGGCTTTGGCAATCATAACCTGACGGGAAAAGTGAATTTCAAGCAATCGGAGATCAGCTTTTACTACGGTAACCGTCTGCAATATTTCAACGAGATATGGTTCGATAAGAATGAAACGTTCACTTTTGAAGATGGCAGTCAGTACCATCGCAGCCAGTATGCTGAGGCAAACAAGAAGAAGAACTTGCAGCAATGGGGTGCTGTAACTTATAATTTACAAGAGGCCGATAAGTATATGCTGAACGCTACTGTAGGCTTTTCTCACTATAATGATCCTGACTTGCGAATGAAAGGGAAACTACATACCGAAGAATTTCCCAATTCCGTAACCGACCGTGAAGAGTGGAACCATGACCGCAACCTCAGTCCTTATCTGGATATTTATTTTCAGAAAAACCTGAAACATAAGCAATTCCTGGCCCTCAATGTGGTGGGTACATATATTAATACCAAGAATCGTAGCAGCTATACCGAATTATTGTCCGGAGAACCGGTGGTAGATTACTATTCGGGGATACGGGGTAAAAAATATTCGTTGATCGGTGAAGGTATTTATGAGAAAGCTTATAAAGATGGAGGAAAATTGAGTGCAGGCGTACGTCATACCCAGGGATATACGGACAATGATTATAATGGTACGCTGCAGTATAGTTCGCAGATGAAGCAGGCCGATACTTATGCTTATGCACAGTATAATGGTAAATGGGGTAAATTGGGCTATCGCCTCGGAATGGGTGTCACCCGTTCATGGTTTCAGCAAATAGGGCAGGAAGATTATGAAACTTATTCTTTGAATCCGCGCCTGAACCTGACTTATGCTTTCAACGATCAATGGAGCATCTCACTGAACGGAAATGTCAACACAATGAATCCTTCACTTTCGCAGTTAAGTGCTGTAGAGCAATTTACTGATTCCCTGCAATCGGAACGTGGTAACCCGAATCTGAAGCCTTATTCTTATTATCGTTCCACTTTCCGTCTGAATTACAACAAGGGCAAATGGGATGTCGGATTGCGTAACCAGTATAACTACCGTGACAAGGCCATCATGCCTCACATTTATCGTGAGGATGATAGATTTATCCATAGTTACGCTAATCATTCCAATTTCCAGGATTGGACTGTCGGTTTGGATGCACGTGTAGGCATGCTTTGGGATGTGCTACAACTGAGTGGTAGCATCGAAAGTCGTAAATATTGGAGTAACGGTATTGATTTTCGCCATACACAGCATAGCATCGGTTGGGACGTAGCTGCTACCTTTATGTATAAAAACTTCACCGCTTCTGTGGAATTCCAGCATAATAGTGATTATTTCTTTGGCGAAGTTCTGGCTACCGGTGAAGAAGCGCATGCAATTGATCTTCAATATCGTTGGAAACGGTTGAATGTCGGCCTGCGTATGTTCAATCCTTTCCAGAAGGATTACAAACGCAATGAGGCGGACTGGAACAAATATGCAGGATACAGTTATCAGTATCACATCGATGATGTTGCCCGCATGATTTGCGTTACGCTGTCATGGAACATCAACTTCGGACGCGACTATAAGAGTAGTAATAAGAAAATGCAGAATAGCGATACTGACGCGGGAGTCTTGTAAACTGTAAAAGCTATCAGAAAGAAAGAGCCCCAGTAAGTATCTGCTGGTTATATAAAAGAAAGAGTAAAGTCTCCCTAAAGGATAACTTTACTCTTTCTTTTATATTTTCTTATTTAAGTACAGGTCTTTTCAAATTCCGGATTTACTAATATTAGGCGTCTGCCATATCTTTGTTGTAGTACAATGTACCTCCAGCTTTTGTGTTCCGCATGTCATACGGAAAGCACCTTTTTCCAGCCTCCACTTTCCATCAGCACCGACAAAGGCCAAGTCACTTCCCTTTAATTTCATGGTAACAGTTTTTGTTTCACCGGGTTGAAGATCCACTTTCTCAAAGTTACGCAGGCGGATATTATCAGGAGTGATGCTTGCCACTAAATCACGTGAGTACAATAGTACGCTTTCTTTTCCTGCCATTTTTCCCGTATTAGTTACGTCCACAGTAAATACTAACTCATTATCAGCATCGAAAGAAGTACGATTCACTTTCAAATTACTATAACTGTAAGTGGTATAACTCAGTCCGAAGCCAAACGGCCATTGCACATCCATTACAGCATCATAATTGTAGTTACCACCCATCTGCCCCATGTTTTCACAAGGTTTATAATCGTAAGTAGCCAATGAATTTATGAGATGCGGGTACGTAAAAGGAAGTTTTCCACTGAAGTTCGCTTTCCCTGATACCAGATTGACCAATGCATCGGCTCCATAGTTGCCGGGTAACATGATGTGTACAACGGCTTTTGCCAAAGGAACGATATCATGGATAATTCGTGGACGTCCTTCATTTAAAACCAAAATGATCGGCTTACCTGTTGCTGCCAGCGCTTTCACTAAATCTTTCTGATTCGTTGATAAATTCAGGTCTGTCAGATTCCCCGGAGTTTCGCAATACGAATTCTCACCTATACAGGCTATAATAACATCAGCTTTTTCTGCTGCCGATACGGCTTGGGCTATCCGGGGAGTATTTTCTTCCCACCACAAAGCATCGGCAGAAGTCTTATAAGTGACTCCCGGTTCATAGATAACAGATTCTTTTCCATACTCGTTACAGAAAGCTTCGTAGATTGTATTGTATGCTTGTGCACATTCATCCGCTTTGTCTCCCTGCCAGGAATAAGACCATCCTCCATTCAGGCAACGCATGGAGTTTGCGTTAGGACCGGTCAGTAATATCTTTTTTCCTTTCGCCAAAGGAAGAATATCGTCTTCGTTCTTCAGTAGAACTTCCGACTCTTCCGCTGCCTGCAATGCTACACTTGCGAATTCCGGTGATGCAAATTGATCGTATTTCCTGATGTCCCAATAAGGATTATCAAAGAGTCCCAGGCGATATTTCAACCGGAGTACACGAGATACAGCGTCGTCAATACGAGCCATCGATACTTTACCCTCTTCTACCAATTCTTTCAGATAAGTGCAGAAACTTACTTCATAGGGAACCATAGACATGTCAATGCCGGCATTAATGGCTATTTGAATTGCCTCCTTCTTCGTTTCGGCAATATGATCACGCAGGCAAAGGTTATTGATATCGGCCCAGTCTGTTACAATCATGCCGTCCCAGTTCAGTTCTTCCTTTAGCCAGCCGGTCAGCAATTCTTTGTTTGCATGAAAAGGTACGCCGTTGTCTACGCCTGAATTAACCATTAGGGATAAAGCACCGGCCTGGATGGATGCCAGGAAAGGAGCAAAATGCTTCTCGCGTAAATCCGTGCGGGAGATAGAGGAAGGAGTGCGGTCTTTTCCTGAAACAGGTACGCCATAACCCATGAAGTGCTTGATGCAGGCAGCCACATTATTCTCACCGATATGGTTCGGATTTTCTCCCTGCAAACCTTTCACTGCCTGTACGCCCATTTCTGCATTTACATAGCAGTCTTCGCCGTAGCTCTCCCACATACGCGGCCAGCGGGGATCACGTCCCAGATCCATAACCGGAGCGTAATTCCAGGGAATACAGCATGCTTTGGTTTCATAAGCCGAGATTTCAGCTCCACGCCGCGTGAGTTGCCGGTTGAAGGCGGCAGCCATGTTGATGCTTTGAGGAAAGAAAGTTCCTCCGCGAGTGTAGGTGGTGCCATGAATCTGATCGACTCCATATATACAGGGAATACCTATTTCTTCCATTGACTTTTTCTGGATTCTTGTAATCAGGTCTGCCCAGACTTCTTTCTCCTGAGCTATACTAAAGGGAGTGTTCAGAATAGAACCTACTTTATATTTACCGATTACCGTATCGAGCATGCTCTCACTCAATCTGAATCCGTTTTCTTTGTCCGAGAAATCTGTGATTACATCAATTGTGATCTCGCACATTTGCCCGATCTTTTCCTCAAGCGTCAGTTTCTGTAAGAGCTTGTTAATCTTTGCCTCTATTTCCGGATCAGAAGGAATAGCGGGTTTTATCTGTTGCGCCGTCAAGGGTAATGAACAGCCGGCATATATTAAAAAAGATAATATGAATGTTTTCATTGTTGAATCTGTTTGATTTAATTCTTGGTTTCTAAATACTTTGTCAGAACTCCTAACTGTATCTTATCTGTTTGATAGTTATCATCCGGATGGATTGATAATATATATTTATTCCATTGTGCACCGGCTGCCCAGTAAGTACCGTTTATATTTTCCTTACTCAGGTAATCCAGAAAATTATCCAGACATACCAGCCAACGTTCGTCATCTCCCGGAACTCCGTATTCTCCGATGAATCCCCGTAGATTATTTGTTTTCAACCACTCTACGAAGGGGCGGGTACGATCAATCCCAATAGTAGGATATGCCTTCTCTTCATCATAGGAGCGCCGATAAATACCCGAACCATCCTCGTCAAAATAGCAATGGCCTTCAAAAATCAAATTGTCCGAAGGATCATGTAAGTGTTTCAAATCATCGCTAATCTCCTGCCAGCGGGCAGCGGAACTCCAATGATTACCACCTACGACAATCGCTGTCTTTAAATCTACTTTTCTGATCTCCTCAATTGCAGCCTGGGCAATCTTGAACCAGGGCACGGAATCTAACATATCATGCGGCTCATTTATCAGACCATATCCGTATAGGGCACTATGTTCTTTAAGCTCACCGGCAATTTGCTTCCAGACCGATGCAAAATGATCGATAGAAACACTGTCACCTATGATACGGTCTTTGCCATTATCTTTCCGGCGTCCGTAGTTGTGCATATCTATCAGGATTTTCATATCGCGTGATCCGGCTTCATCCAGCAGATACTTTATATAATCAATTTCTTCGCGATTCAATTCGCCGTAGAGTTCGCGTTGAATACGTTCCCATTTGAAGGGAAGACGTATTAAGGTCAGGCCTTTTGACTTCCAATAATCGAACTCTCTGGTGGTTGGATAATGGTAATCTATTCCAAACTGACCCACTCCGTCCATTTTCTTATGGAAAAATTCCGCACCGGCTAGGTTCACGCCGAAAGGCAGTGAGCTTTTAGTATCAGGGTGTGAGTCACATGAGAATAAGCATAAACAACAAAGTATCAGGATATAATATATATTCTTCATTCTATAAAGGTTTACGTGCGCTGAATTTATTTCAGCAGTTTGTCAATTGCTTCTTTTATGATGGGTTCCATCA
>ERZ773183.141-NODE-141-length-90532-cov-7.227295_pt1 | contig 90532 bp, 81 predicted proteins | sample MGYA00580532_ERZ773183 | MGnify/ENA primary metagenome ERZ773183 (study PRJEB29015, sample SAMEA2737791) | human gut metagenome | biome: human gut; feature: human-associated habitat; material: faeces | place: China | collected 2012 ...
AAGCACGCCGCCAGCGTTCATCCTGAGCCAGGATCAAACTCTCGTTAAAAGTGTTCGTTCCGGTCAGAATTAACTACTAGCTAATTCATCCCTTTTACTGTCTGTCACATTCTCATGTGACGGGCGCATCTCTTAGATGCTGTTCTTAAAAAATCTTCTCTTAAGAAATTTTCAAGGTTGTTGTCTATTGTTTAATTATCAAGGTTCTTTGTTGTTTCTTTTCTCCAGAAGCAACTCTGATATTTTATCATGTTGTTTTCTGTTTGTCAAGAACTTTTTTGTTTTATTTTTTGTGATTCTTTTCAAACTTTCGCTTGTTTCGAATCAGCTTTAATATATTATCACGTGTATCTTCGTTTGTCAACACTTTTTTTGAATCTTTTTTAATTCATTTTGATAATACATTTTAGTGCATAGGCACCAAACGGAGAAAGAGGGATTTGAACCCTCGCGCCGGTTTCCCGACCTACACCCTTAGCAGGGGCGCCTCTTCAGCCTCTTGAGTATTTCTCCTCGCCTGAATTTCTGTAATATCTTACAGCATTTATTCAGTTGTGCACCAACAGTGCATATGTGATTATACTAGACTGTTGTCACAATGTCAATGTCTAAATTCAAACTTTTTTATTTTTCTTTTTTCTTTGATTTGTTGTTATGTCCGCCCTTAGTGTTCCATTTTCATGTACAATTGTCGTGCTTATTCAAAAGGAATCACAGCTCCGTCATAGGTTTTTTCGATATATTCTTTAATCTCATCTGATTTCAATGCCTTTACAAGAGCCTGTATCTTTTCCTCTTTTTCATTTCCCTCTTTTACTGCAATAATGTTTACATATGTTTTTGCAGCCTCAGAATCTGATTTTTCATATGCAAGCGCATCTTTGGCTACAGAATATCCTGCTTCCAGCGCATAGTTTCCATTTAGTACTACATATGCAGTTTCTCCGGTCACTCTTGCTACCTGTGCAGCTTCCAGTTCTACAATTTCTACATTATATGGATTTTCTTCAATATCATTTACTGTTGCATTGAGTCCTGCCCCGTCTTTTAATGTGATAATTCCATTGTCCTGTAAGAGAAGCAATGCTCTGGCTTCATTTGTCGTATCATTTGGCACTGCGATTTTATCACCTTCGGAAATTTCATCCAGACTCTTTTTTGTTCCTGGATAAATTCCAAATGGCTCATAATGGATATCTCCTGCATCTACCAGATGAGTTCCTTTTTCCTTATTGAAACTTTCCAGATATGGCACATGCTGGAAATAGTTTGCATCAAATTCTCCGCTCTCTACAACTTCATTTGGCTGCACATAGTCATCAAACACTGTCACTTCCAGCTGATATCCTTCTTTTTTCAGAATCGATTTTGCCTGTTCCAATATTTCAGCGTGCGGAGTTGCAGATGCTGCTACTTTAATCGTCTTTGCATCTTCACTGCTGCCTTTCTCCTCTGCTTTTGAATTACTTTGGCATCCTGTCAGTACTCCTAATGTTAAAATTCCTGTTAATATAATTGCTGTTACCTTTTTCATATTCTCTCTCCTTTTCCCTTTTGTTTTTGCTGTTTTTCTATTTTCTTTTATCCAGTACAGATGCAGCTTTCATTCCCGCCGACTGGAAAATCTGAACCAGTATCACAAGCAGAACAACTGTCACGATCATGATTTCAGACTGATATCGATAATATCCATAACGGATGGCGATATCTCCAAGTCCACCGCCACCTACAGTTCCTGCCATAGCTGAGTATCCGAGGATCGTCCCTATTGCAATTGTCGCTCCTGTGATCAGAGATGTTCTCGCTTCTACGAGAAGAACCCTGGTGATAATTTTGAAATTTCCTGCTCCCATTGCTTTTGCAGCCTCAATCACTCCCTCATCCACTTCTTTAACCGAAGATTCCACCATTCTTGCAATAAACGGCACTGCTGCCACCACCAGTGGAACAATGGTCGCCGATGATCCGTAGCTTTGCCCCACGAGCAATCTCGTGAGCGGTATCACAAGGATCAAAAGGATCAGAAACGGGATGCTTCTCACAATGTTTGAAATAAGATCTAATATCTTATATAACACTGCATTCGGTTTCAAACCGTCTTTATCTGATACTGCCAGGCAGATTCCCATTGGGAGACCAAGGACATATCCCAGAATCGTAGATGCCAGTGTCATATATAAAGTTTCTTTTACTCCATTTAAAATCATTAAGATCACGTCTTCACTCCACATCATCCGTCACCTCCTCCAGTTCAATGCCACATGTTTTTAAATAGTTCTGCATTTCCTCTGCCTGTCTGCTGTCTCCGGCAAACTCCAGAATCATTTCGCCTTTTGCAACACCTCCGATATTTCTTGTATCTGCCCGCAGAATGTTGACCGGTTCCCGGAACTTTAAGATCATATTAGCGATCACTGGCTGGAACGCCGAATTTTCTGAAAATACAATTCGTACTTTTCTGCCGCTCTGAATCAGATCTTTTGTATTGCCGGAAGATTCTGCTCTGCCGACATCATCCCCTTCATCTTTTCGGATTAATTCTCTTGCCACATCTGATTTTGGATGACTGAATATCTCGGACACACTTCCTGTCTCCACAATTTCTCCTGATTTCATGATCGCTACATGAGAACAAATTTTTCTGACCACAGACATCTGGTGGGTAATGATCACAATCGTAATATTAAATTTCCGGTTGATTTCCTGTAACAATTCCAGAATCGATGCTGTTGTCTGTGGATCCAAAGCGCTTGTAGCTTCATCACATAACAAGATTTTAGGCGATGTTGCAAGTGCTCTTGCAATTGCAACTCTCTGTTTTTGACCACCTGATAATTGAGAAGGAAATGCATTTGCTTTTTCCTTCAATCCTACGATTTCCAGAAGTTCTTCCGCTTTTTCTCTTGCTTCCTTTTTCTTTTTGCCCTGGATATACATCGGAAAACACACATTTTCCAGTACTGATTTCTGCATCAGAAGATTAAAATGCTGAAAGATCATTCCAATCTGTTCTCTTTGCTTTCTCAATTCTTTCTCTTTCAGCCCGCCCAATGCACGTCCTTTTATCAATACATTTCCGGATGTAGGCTGCTCCAGAAAGTTCATACATCGTACCAATGTACTTTTTCCTGCTCCTGACATTCCGATAATTCCGTAAATTTCTCCTGATCTTATTGTCAGGCTTACATTTTTTAACGCCTGAACAGTTCCTTCTTTGGAAGAATATGTTTTGGACACATTTTCAATTTTAATTTCCGCCATTGCTTTTTCCTTCCATTTTTTATTCGTTTTCCCTTATTCTGTTTGGGATGTATTTAACTATATCATTTTAGTTGGAAATGTGTTAATTCCAAAAAAATACAGCCAGTAATAGTTTTTTCCTATTACTGGCTGTGATATTTTAATTGATATCCAACGTTTTGTCTTTATATTTTGATATTTCTTCCAGATATTTTTTCCCGAGTGGACTGATTGCAACTCCGCTTCTGACCAAGTATCCAATGGTCATCACTTCATCTGATTTCAGCTTTACTGCACAATACTCTTCCCCGTTAAGTTCCTCGCAGATGATACCGGAACATAAAGTATATCCATTCAATCCCACCATAAAATTCAGAATCGTCGCCCGATCATCTACCTTGATCAGCTGCTTATATTCAAATGTACTCAGCACTTCTTCTGCAAAATAAAAGGAATTGTACGTCCCTTGTTCAAAAGACAGACAAGGGTATTCATTTAGCTCTTCCAATTCAATTTCCTTCCGATTTGCCCAGGGATGTCCTTTCCACATATACACATAAATACTGCACTTAAGAAGTTCATGAAATTCAAGATTACACTCATGGAATAATTTTGTCAGTACTTTCCGGTTAAACTCATTGACATACAGAATCCCGATCTCACTTTTGAAATTCTTGACGTCCTGAATCACGTCATATGTTTTTGTTTCATGGACAGCAAACTCGTATTCTTCCATGCCGAATTGTCTCACCATCTCTACAAAGGCATTTACTGCAAATGTATAGTGCTGCATTGATACGCTGAATTTCTTTTTTTGATTTTCTTTTTCCACGTATTTGGATTCGATCAGCTGGTACTGCTCCACAACCTGCCTGGCATACCCGATAAATTCCTCGCCCTCCGGCGTAACAGACACGCCTCTGTTGGTTCTTCGAAACAGATCAATCCCGATTTCTGTCTCCAGTTCTTTGATTGCTGAGGATAAGCTCGGCTGGGAAATAAACAGTCTTCTCGCCGCTTCATTCATAGATCTGGCATGTGCAACAGTGATCGCATATTTTAACTGTGTTAATGTCATTGTATTTCAGCCCTTTCCGGACAATTTTCATCAATTATTTTCTGGATACGGTCATGTACGATCTCTGCAATCTCCGTAGTTTTCATATTTTTGTATTCTTCATAATACAGCGGTTCTAAAAAGTGTACCTGTACCGTAACCTGACTGATTGTTTTCGTATCGAATGGTTTAAAAGAATCAATCAATGCAACCGGAACAATCGGACATTTTGCTTTGGTTGCAGCTTTAAAGCTTCCGCCTTTGAAGGAGCCGATCTGATTTCCATTTTTAGAACGGGTTCCCTCGGCAAAAATCAGATAGTTCTTTCCATTTTGAACTTCCTTTGATACGTCAATGATCACCTGCATAGACTGCCTGATATCTTCCCGGTCTATCATATATGCATGCATGCAGGAAAAGACCTGCTTTAAAAACGGAACATCCTTCACTTCTTTTTTGGCTACTACAGAAAACGGATATGGACATGCATCTAATATGGCCAGCACATCATACATTCCCTGATGGTTCGGAAAAAACATAAATCCGTTCTCTTTTGGAAGATTTTCTGCACCATGTTCTTCTATTTTTACATTTCCGCCTTTGTTGGCACGAAAAACAATCCACTTTAAAAACTTAACATGTTCTTCCAGTGTATAGTTTTCCGGGTGTGCCGCTCTGTGACACAATTTGATCCACATGTACGGAACCAGTAAGATATTCCGAAACACCATTAATAAAATACGTTTCATTTTTTCTGCTCCTGAAATTACTCATTTTTATAGGTGCAATACTCTTTGATTGCACTTTCATATAAATTATTGCCCTCACTGTCTATGACAACGATTACCGGAAAGTTTTCTACCTGAAGCTTTCGAATTGCTTCTGTCCCCAGATCATCATATGCAACAACTTCTGATTTTGTGATACATTTTGACAGCAACGCTCCTGCGCCTCCTACTGCCGCAAAATAGACTGCGCCATTTCTGATTACAGCATCAATCACATCCTGTGTTCTTTTTCCTTTTCCGATCATCGCACCCATCCCAAGATCCAGAAGCTGTGGTGTATATTTATCCATGCGGCTGGCCGTTGTCGGACCTGCAGAACCGATAGGACGTCCTTCCCTTGCCGGAGACGGTCCCATATAATAGATAATCTGATCCTGGATATCGATCGGAAGATTTTCCTGATTCTGCAGTGTTTCATACATTCTTTTATGCGCAGCATCCCTCGCTGTATAAATAGTTCCTGTAATATATACATAATCTCCTGATTTCAGAGTTTTTAATTCTTCTTTTGAAATCGGAGCCTGCAAATGTCTTTCCATAATGCTTTCCTTTCTGTTTTCTTTTAAAGTTCACGAACGACATGTCTGTTTACATGACAGCAGATATTGATTCCTACCGGAAGCCCTGCAATATGTGTCGGATATGTATTAATATTAACTGCAAGCGCAGTAGTTGTTCCTCCAAGCCCGCCGGGTCCGATTCCAAGGCTGTTGATTTTCACAAGCATCTCCTCTTCCATGTCTTTTACATATGGAATGTCAGAATGTACCCCCACTTCTCTTGTCAGAGCTTCTTTTGCCATCAGCGCACATTTTTCAAAGGTTCCCCCGATTCCTACTCCAACTACCATCGGAGGACAGGCATTCGGACCGGCGTCCCTGACTGCCGTCAGAATCGCATGTTTTACTCCCTCAATCCCTTCTGCCGGCTTCAACATAAATACACGGCTCATATTTTCGCTTCCAAATCCTTTTGGTGCTACTTTTATCTTCACCTTATCTCCTGCAACGATTTTGGTATGGAGCACTGCCGGTGTATTATCTTTTGTATTTTCACGGATTAATGGATCTTTTACCACAGATTTTCTTAAAAAACCTTCTGTGTACCCCTGTCTGACCCCTTCATTGACTGCCTCTTCCAGAAGGCCACCCTCCAGATGCACATCCTGCCCGATTTCCAGAAATATAACTGCCATTCCGGTATCCTGACAGATTGGGATCATATCATCAGCCGCAATTTTTAAATTTTCCTGCAGCTGTCCCAATATCTGTTTTCCAAGCGGTGATTTTTCATCCTGCTCCGCCTGTTTCATTGCTGTGTCCATATCTTTTGACAGATAGTGGTTTGCTTCAATACACATTTCTTTGATATTTTTTGAGATTTCTCTCACATCAATTGTACGAATCATAATGCCTCCTAGAATTTTTTACAATCATCAGGTTTCTGTTTTCACTATCCAGTATTATAGTATAGTTCCTTCAAAATTGAAACAAAAAAAGAGAGCCGGATGCTCTCTTTTGAGGTTTCGGCTCTCTTTCGGGAAGGGGGTGATACAATCCAGTTATCCTATTTTTCTTGATTTTCGATAAATGATCGCTCCTACAATAATGTTGAGTGAGATCAGCAGTCCAATCACCCATTTTGCATAGTCGTTATCAAAATCACCAGTCTTGACTGCTGGAACCAGAGCCTTACATACTACACATCTTCCATCACGATATATGTGTCCTGTTACTGCAATCGTCACCTTCTCCCGTGTTGTTTCGTTCTTCCCATCTTTATCCAGATATAATTTTCCACAAGTCTCGCACTGATAATATGCTTTATTTCCGGCTTCTGTACATGTTGGTTTTTTCTCCGGTACTGCTGTCATGCTGTGCTCATGTGGTTTTACATAATCTGGATCGATCTCGCCGCAAACAGTACAGATTCCGTCCTGATACTGATGTCCCGTCGGAGGAAGCGTAATCTCTTCTACCGTTGTCTCCTCTGTTCCCGCCTTGTCGAGATACAGCTTTTTGCAGGACTGACACTGATAGCAGGCTTTATATCCGGCTTCTGTACATGTCGGCAGTTTTTCCTGAACCACCAGCATATCGTGCTGATGCTCTTCTGACTGTCTTGCCGTGAACGAGAATGTTACAATCCGATACCATCCATTCTCTGATTCTTCAACCTTTGGTGTTCCCTGTACTTCATTTCCAGGAAGCACAGTAATCAGCTCCGGCGCTGCGAATTGATATCCTTCTTTTGCTTCATATGTTACATGAAGCTCATACTCACCTTCCTCAAATTTATCTGTTGACAGTAACGTGTTTTCTCCGTTCTTCGTCGTCCATTCAACCATATTGATAAAATAGTGTGCACCGGCAGGAACCTCTAATTCATATGACGGCATTTCTCCGATGACCGGCCAGGTTATATGATTTGTATTGATGATCGTAATCTCTTGTCTTCCCTCAGCCGGATTTTCATCACTTGTTTCCGCCGCCTCTGCAACTGAAAAAATCATAACTGCAAACATACAAACTGCTAAAGGTAGTGCCAGCCAACTCTTTGCCTTTTTCATAATCTCACGCTCCTCTCCCTGATTTCATTTTAATCATTGGTTTTCTGGTTTCCTTTGTGTGCACTTTATTTTGTTATATGGTTCTTTTTTCTTTATTATACTACAATTCTATATTTCTATCTATATTTTCTTTATATTATTTATTTTTTCATATTTTATCTGATTATTTTCCTTTAAAAAAACCTCCGCATATCATGCGAAGGCTTTTTCTCTTTATTCTTCTATTGGAGTTTCTGTCTCTTCCTCATCCTCAGAAATTTCGATTTCTTCTCCATCGATCTCTGCAGATGCTTTTCTTACTTTTGCGATACTTGCAACTTTTTCATTCTCAGGCAGATTGATCAGTTTTACACCGGATGTGATTCGTCCGTATACAGAAATGTCAGAACACTTCATACGGATCACGATTCCTTCCGTATTGATCATCATGATCTCGCTGTCTTCATCGACCGCTTTCATGCCGACCACATCGCCTGTTTTTTCCGTGATCTTATAGCATTTTACACCTTTTCCACCACGGTTCTGTCTTGTAAATTCATCCATATCGGTAAGTTTGCCCATACCTTTTTCAGATGCAATGAGCAGATATTTTCCTTGATTGCTGATCTGCATTCCGATCACTTCATCATGATCTCCAAGGTTCATGCCACGCACTCCCATAGAAACACGGCCTGTCGGACGCACATCCTTCTCACTAAACCGGATACACATACCGTATTTTGTAACCAGGATCACATCCTGTTCATCATCTGTAATCTTCACTTCGATCAGTTTATCATCTTCTCTGAGAACGATCGCAGCCAGTCCGGTCTTTCTGACATTTGCATAATCTTTAATCGGAGTCTTTTTCACCAGACCTTTTTCTGTTGCCATCAACAGATACTGTCCATCCTCGTACTCCCGGATTGGAATCATTGCTGTGATCTTCTCATCCGGCATCAGCTGCAGCAGATTGATGATCGCCGTACCACGCGCAGTTCTGCTTGCTTCCGGAATCTCATAGCCTTTCAGACGATACACACGTCCTGTATTTGTAAAGAACATGATATAGTGATGTGTTGTCGTAATAAACAGTTCCTTGATATAGTCATCATCCAGGATCTGCATTCCTCTGATTCCTTTTCCGCCTCGGTTCTGACTCTTGAATGTATCCATGGACATTCTCTTAATGTATCCCATTTTTGTCATGGTGATCACCACATTTTCTCTTGGGATCAGATCTTCCATGGAAATATCAAACTCATCAAATCCGATGGATGTTCTTCTCTCATCTCCATATTTCTCGGAAATGACAAGAATCTCCTTTTTGATCACACCAAGAAGCAGTTTTCGGTCAGCAAGGATCGCTTTTAATTCCCCGATCTTCTTCATCAGTTCTTCGTACTCTGCTTCCAGCTTCTCACGCTCCAGACCTGTCAGTGCGCGCAGACGCATATCTACGATCGCACTTGCCTGTACTTCTGTCAGGTCAAATCTGGCCATCAACTCTTCCTTGGCAGTCTGAACATTCTTAGATCCGCGGATAATCCGGATTACCTCATCAATGTTATCCAGTGCAATCAGTAATCCCTGTAAAATATGAGCACGCTCTTCTGCTCTGTTCAACTCATACTGTGTTCTTCTCGTCACAACCTCTTCCTGGTGCTTCAGATAATGCTTCAGCATATCCAGGATATTCATGACTTTTGGCTCATTGTTGACTAAAGCCAGCATGATCACACCGAAGGTATCCTGCAGCTGTGTATGTTTATAAAGCTGGTTTAAAATTACATTCGGATTGACATCTCTTCTCAATTCGATACAGATGCGCATTCCCTCACGGCTGGACTGATCGCTTAAATCGGTGATCCCATCTACCTTTTTATCACGTACCAACTCTGCGATCTTCTCGATCAGTCGGGCTTTATTTACCATGTATGGCAGCTCCGTTACGATGATCCTGTTCTTACCATTTGCCATTGGTTCAATATTGGTAATCGCACGCACACGGATCTTACCACGTCCTGTGCGGTATGCTTCTTCAATTCCTCTTGTTCCGAGAATCTCTGCTCCGGTTGGAAAATCCGGTCCTTTGACGATCTTTAAAATATCATCAATACTTGTCTCTCCGTTTTCATCGATCTGGTCATCAATGATCTTCACGACCGCGCCAATGATTTCACGCAGGTTATGCGGCGGAATGTTTGTTGCCATTCCGACTGCAATACCGGATGTTCCATTTACCAGAAGATTCGGGAATCTGGCCGGAAGAACTGTCGGTTCTTTCTCTGTCTCGTCAAAGTTCGGTGCAAAATCTACGGTATTTTTATTGATATCAGCAGTCATCTCCATGGAAATCTTGCTCAGACGCGCCTCTGTATATCGCATGGCAGCAGCGCCATCACCGTCTACAGACCCAAAGTTCCCGTGTCCGTCAACCAGAGGATATCTCGTAGACCATTCCTGTGCCAGATTTACCAGTGCTCCATAAATAGAGCTGTCTCCATGAGGATGATATTTACCCATTGTATCACCGACAATACGCGCACATTTACGATGTGGCTTGTCAGGTCCATTATTCAGCTCGATCATTGAATACAGGATTCTTCTCTGTACCGGCTTTAATCCGTCTCTGACATCCGGCAGGGCACGGGATGCGATAACGCTCATCGCATAGTCGATATAGGAAGTCTCCATTGTCTTTTTCAGGTCAACTTCATGGACTTTATCAAAAATATTATCTTCCATGTTCCTTCTCCTTGTTTTTTAAGTGTATTGCAATTCTATATATCCAGATTTTTAACAAATCTTGCATTTTCTTCAATGAACTCTCGTCTTGGTTCTACCTTGTCTCCCATCAGTGTAGTAAATGTCAGATCCAGTTCGGAAGATGTCTCGTCATCCATAGTCACCCTCAAAAGTACACGATGCTCCGGATCCATTGTTGTCTCCCAGAGCTGATCCGCATCCATTTCACCAAGACCTTTATAACGCTGAATCTTATTATTGCTGTCACGTCCTACTTCTGTAAGAATCTCATTTAATTCCTCATCACTGTATGCATACCAGACTTTTTTATTTTTTTCCAGCTTATACAGCGGCGGCTGTGCCAGATACACATAGCCTTCTCTGATCAGATCCGGCATAAAACGATATAAAAATGTCAGAAGCAGGGTGCTGATATGCGCACCATCCACATCGGCATCAGTCATGATAATAATCTTATGATACCGCAGCTTGGAAATATCAAAATCCTCATGAATTCCTGTTCCAAACGCCGTGATCATAGCCTTGATCTCCGCATTGGCGTAAATCTTATCCAGCCTTGCTTTTTCTACATTCAGGATTTTTCCTCTCAGTGGAAGGATCGCCTGTGTCGCACGCTGTCTCGCTGTCTTTGCAGAACCACCCGCTGAATCTCCCTCGACGATGTAGATCTCACAGTTTTCCGGATTTTTGTCTGAACAATCCGCCAGTTTTCCAGGCAGAGACATCCCCTCCAGAGCTGATTTTCTTCTGGTCAGATCTCTGGCCTTTCTTGCTGCTTCTCTTGCTCTTTGTGCCATCAGAGATTTCTCTACTGTCTGTTTTGCGACAGACGGATTCTGCTCCAGAAAAATCTCAAGCTGAGTGCTGACAATATTATCCACTGCTCCACGCGCTTCACTGTTTCCGAGCTTCTGCTTGGTCTGTCCTTCAAACTGCGGCTCTCCGATCTTAACACTGACGATCGCTGTCAGACCTTCACGAATGTCGTCACCTGACAGATTCGGCTCATTGTCCTTGAGCAGTTTATTCTTTCTGGCATACTCATTAAAGGTCTTCGTCAATGCCTTTCTGAATCCCTCAATATGAGTTCCCCCTTCCGGAGTTGTAATATTGTTTACAAATCCATACGTATTGTCGCTGTAGGAGTCGTTATGCTGCATGGCCATCTCGACAACTACTCCGTCTTTTTCGCCTTCACAATAAATGATCTGGTCATACAAAGGTGTCTTGCTTTTGTTCAGATAAGTGACAAACTCTTTGATTCCACCCTCGTAATGAAATGTATGCTCTCTGATTTCTTCTTCACGAAGATCCTGCAGAATAATCTTCAGGCCTTTTGTAAGAAATGCCATCTCACGCAGTCTCTGCTTTAATACATCGTATTCAAATACAGTCTCTTCAAAGATCTCGCCATCCGGAAGAAATGTGACTTTTGTTCCGGTTTTATCCGGATCACATTCACCGACTACTTTTAACGAATACATCGTCTTTCCGCGTTCATATCGCTGTTTGTAAATTTTTCCTTCGTTGTAGATCTCAACTTCAAGCCATACAGAGAGTGCGTTTACAACGGACGCACCTACTCCGTGCAGACCTCCGGATACTTTGTATCCTCCTCCGCCGAATTTTCCGCCGGCGTGAAGAATCGTAAATACAACCTCTACCGCAGGAATCCCTGCCTTGTGGTTTAATCCAACCGGGATTCCTCGTCCGTTGTCAACGACCGTCACAGAATTGTCCGGATTGATACTCACATTAATCGTATCACAATATCCAGCCAATGCCTCATCTACCGCATTGTCTACAATCTCATATACCAGATGATGAAGTCCTCTTGCAGAAGTGCTTCCAATATACATTCCCGGTCTTTTTCTTACTGCTTCCAGCCCCTCTAATATTTGGATCTGGTCTGCTCCATATTCTGCATCAAATTCAGTACCTGTTGCACCCATTTAAAAACCTCCTAGTTTTCTTTTGTCACACTTCCGCTGCTTACACGGAAAATTTTATTTATAGAAAATCGATGATTCACAAACTCATCCAGCCCAGTACATGTAATCACGGTCTGTATATCATGAATACTGTCTAATAAATAGTTTTGCCTGTGCTTGTCCAGTTCAGACAATACATCGTCCAATAATAAAATCGGTGTATCTTTGATCACTTCTTTCACCAGTTCGATCTCAGACAGCTTTAACGACAGTGCTGCTGTCCTCTGCTGCCCCTGTGAGCCGAATTTGCGAATATCCAGATCACCTGATAAAAAGCACAAATCATCCCTGTGCGGACCGACAGAAGTGCTTTTCATCCGAATGTCTCTCTCCCGGTTTTTCTTCAAAGCCTGCTCCAGAGAAAGACTTCCAAGACTGCTCTCATAAGACAGTTCAATCCGCTCTCTCCCGCCTGTCAGCCTGTAATGTATGTCGGCAATAATCTGATTGACCTGCCTGATAAATTGTTTTCGACTCTCGATCACTTTTGTCCCATACTCAGCAAGCTGCATATCCCAGATATCCAGCGTATCCATTAAGTGATCCTGATGATAAAGCTCTTTTAACAGAGAATTTCTCTGATTGATGATTCGATTATAATTTGATAAATTGCTCAGATATACTTTGTCGATCTGGGATAACTCCAGGTCGATAAATCTTCTTCTGCCGGCAGGTCCGTCTTTGATAATATTGAGGTCCTCCGGAGAAAAAAAGACAAAATGTACAATTCCAAACAACTCACTTGCTTTTCGAATTGGAATTTTATTGATTGCGATTCCTTTTGGACTGTTCTTTTTGAGATGCATATCAATCTGGAATTCCATCCCCTTTTTCTCTACGATCGTCTCCAGATGTGATTCCTCTCTGCCGAACTGTATCAAATCTCTGTCTTTTGTCCCTCTGTGGGATTTTGTCGTACCCGACAAATACAATGCCTCAAGGATGTTGGTCTTTCCCTGGGCATTGTCTCCATACAGGATATTTGTCTTTGAATCAAATGTCATATCCAGTAATTCATAATTCCTGTAATTTTTGAGCTTTAAAGATTTGATAACCATAATTTCTCCATCAATATGTAACTATTTTACACGTTTTTTCGTTATTTTTCAATTTTTATTTCCTGTCCGTCAAATGAAGCAGTATCTCCCGGATATAATTTTCTGCCTCTTCTTGTGTCAACCTCTCCGTTTACCGTGACCATTCCATCCTGAATAACTTCCTTGGCTTCGACTCCTGATTCTACCAGTCCGGCTGCCTTTAACGCCTGGCCAAGCTTAATAAACTCATCTGTTTCTCTTAATTTAATTGTTTCCATATGCACTCTCCTTTCTACGCAACTGCGTTAAAATTTACCGGAAGGATCAGATAAATATAGCTCTGATTTTCATCCTTGATGAAACACGGAGCTTTTGCGTTCATAAAATACAGATCCACTTCCTCATCATCAATGACACGAAGAGCATCGATCAGGAATTTCGGGTTAAATCCAATGAGCAAGTCTTTTCCTTCTTTGGTAATAAAAATAGTTTCATCCATAGAACCGATCTGGGATTTGATCTTTAATTCCATCGTTCCGTCTTTGATATCAATAATGATCGGTTTTTTGTCCCCCTCTTTGATAAGCAGAGTGGCACGGTCAATACAGTCTAAAAGTTCTTTTTTATGGATTCTGACTTTTGTCTCATAGTCACTGGATAACATCTGATCGATTTTAAAATATTCTCCTTCGATCAAACGGGATACAACAACTGTTTTGTCAAATTCAAATACGATATGATTCTTTGTGAAAGAAATATCAACCAGTGCTTCCGCCTCTCCACCAATGATCTTGCTGATTTCCTGGAGCGTTTTTCCAGGGACAATGACCTTCTTCTGACCGTAATCTTCTTTTAATTCTATCTTACGAATTGAGATTCTGTGACCATCTAGTGAGACAACTTTCAGTATGTTGCCCTCAATTTCAAACAATTCACCCGTCATCATCTTATTTGTATCATTATCTGCGATGGAGAAAATTGTCTGACGAATCACTTCTTTTAATGTGAATTCTGAGACAGTAATGTAATCTTCTTTCTCTATTACAGGAAGGTATGAAAAATCTTCTCCGGACTGTGCTGCAATATTGAATTTTGCTTTTTCACAGGTGATTAGAGTCTGATTGTCAGATGTTGTTTCGATTACAACATCACTGTCCGGAAGCTTTCTTACAATTTCCGAAAAAATCTTAGCATTTAATGCGATGATACCTCTTTCTAAAATATCACCTTCAATTCGGGTTTCAATTCCAAGTTCCATATCATTTGCTGTCAACTTAATAACATCTGTCGATGCGTCAACTAAAATACATTCTAAGATAGGCATTGTTGTTTTAGAAGGAACAGCTTTAGAAACAATACTGACTCCTTTTACAAGATTGGATTTCGTACATACGATTCTCATCTGTTGATAATCTCCTTTCGAATTTGTGAAATATGATTTGTGGTGGAAAACTTTCAGCAGCCGAATCTTATAAAGAGAAATATAAAAGTTTTCCGCCTTAGCCGCCGTAGGGGGTGTGGATATGTTGATAAATGCTTCAAAGCCTTATAAATCAAGGGGTTGTCCACTTTCATAAGTCTGTAGAAATAGTATGGAAAACAAGGGGACGGTGTTTGTATAACTTTTACTGCCTCCTTGAGAAATTATTTTATTAACATTATAATCCACAGCATTTCCACAGAATTATCCACACTTAAACGGAAAGAATCTGAGGGTCAAAAAACCCTCAGAAAATAAACGTTTAGATTCATAATAGTTCTGTATAAACTCCAAATTAAATGGGGTTCAGTTTCTTCTTAATGATGTTAACGGTATTGTTCAAAGCCTCATCCGTCTTTACATCATGTTCAATCTTCTTGACACCATGGCTGACGGAGGCATGATCTTTGCCGCCAAGAATCAGACCGATGGTCTTTAACGGGGTATCGGTCATTTTACGGCAGAGATACATAACAATCTGACGAGGCAGAACGATCTCAGCGTTTCGTTTTTTACCTTTTAACTCGGCAGCAGGTACATTAAAGTGGTCAGAAACGACCTCGATAATGAGCTCAGGTGTAATTTCCCGTGTATTATTCGGAGAAATCATATCTTTTAAGGCTTCTGCAGCCAGAGGAATATCGATCGGCTTGTTCTCCAGGTTGGCAAGCGCGATGAGTTTGTTCAAAGAGCCTTCCAGTTCACGGATGTTGGATGTGATATTATTGGCAATATACTGCATGACCTCATCCGGAATGTGGTATCTCTCCAGTCCGTCCAGTTCTTCTTTTTTCCGGAGAATGGCCATTCTGGTCTCATAGTCCGGAGAGGAGATGTCCGCGATCAGTCCCCATTCAAACCGGGTACGCAGACGTGCCTCCAGAGTCTCGATATCTTTTGGAGGTTTATCACTGGAGATGATGATCTGCTTTCCGGAAACATGAAGATGGTTGAATGTATGGAAAAATTCTTCCTGTGTACTTTCTTTTCCGATGATAAACTGGATATCGTCAATGAGCAGAACATCATTATTTCTGTATTTTTCACGGAATGTCGTCATCGCAAGTTCATTTCCGTTTTTACCTATTTTCAAAGCATCGATTAGTTCATTCGTAAAAGTCTCACTGGTTACATAGAGGACTTTTTTCGTCGGATCCTTTTCCAGAATAAAATGAGCAATGGAGTGCATCAGGTGGGTTTTTCCAAGTCCTACACCTCCGTAGAGGAAGAGAGGATTGTAAATCTCACCCGGAGAATCCGCAACAGCAAGGGATGCAGCATGAGCAAAATTGTTATTGCTTCCTACAACAAAAGTATCAAATGTGTATTTTGGATTCAGGTTGGCCTGTTCGAAAATCGCATTTGACTGCTGTTTTTTTACTGCCGTATCTTTTTTTTCCTGGATGACAACATGATCGTCGGTCACGAAAGAGACTTCATATTCGTAACCTGTGACTTCTGCAATACATACTTTAAAAGGAAGCAGGTATTTTTCTTCAATGTGCTCCAGGCTGGCACGTAATTTTACAAGAATATAGACGGTGTCATCGGTTACTTCGTAAACGGTAAGTGGTGCGATCCACGTATTGTACGAAATATTGGATGAGCAATATTCTAGTTTCATCTTATTCAAAATCTGCTCCCAGTTTTCTTCTACAATGTTCATCAATGGTAAACTCCTAATTAATATAAAATGAGAGATAAGCAGAGTATCTCAACTACATTCTACATCAAAATGAAAATAGAAGCAATGTAAAAATAACAGGAAACAATTTGATAGGTGGAAAACTTTGTTGATAATGTGGAAAACTTTTTAAACACTATCAACGCTGATAAAAAGGGAAACTTAAAGAGAAATAAAAATTTTTCTACAAGCTATCGACACAATATACAGTGGTTTTCTACATCGTTTTCAGGGTTTATCCACAAATTTGGATAAAGTTATCCACAAAGTGTGAATAACTGTGGATAAATCCTCCGGTTGTGGGTAAGAAAAATGTAGATAATGTGGAAACTCGAAATTTGGTGAAAATGAGAGAAATTTGCAGATGAAACAAAAAAGTGAAAATCTCAGGAAATATAAGGCGTTTGGGAATATGGGAAAAGAAATGACAGAAGAAACAGAAATGTAGATAATTATGTGGAAAAAATTTGGATAACTAAAAAATAAAAGGAACAGGTGTGAAAAAAAGCGGTAATAAAAAAATTTCTAAAAAAATATGTGAAAAACTATATTTTAGTATTTTTGCTGCTAATGCTTGACTTTATGGGCTTTTTTGCATATAATTAAGAGCAGTGTCTTTCTGTTTATCAGCAGTAGTACTATATAAACACTATATATAGTAGAGATACGAAAAAAAGAGGCAAATATTGTAAATACTTTATAATAAGTATATCAACCACAAGGAGGTGTATGTACCAATGAAAATGACATTTCAGCCAAAGAAAAGATCCAGAGCAAAAGTTCACGGATTCAGAGCAAGAATGAGCACACCAGGCGGAAGAAAAGTTTTAGCTGCCAGAAGAGCAAAAGGAAGAAAACAGTTATCAGCTTAGGCCGCATATATGTGGCCTTTTCTTCTATAAAAAAGTGCAGTATTTCCAGGGGAAAGAGCTGCTAAAAAGAGGTTATCGATGAAATTTTCCGAATCTTTAAAGAAAAATAAAGATTTTCAAGTCGTATATAAAAATGGGAAATCCTATGCCAACCGATATCTGGTACTGTACATCAGAGAAAATGGGATGGACAAAAATCGTTTGGGGATTTCAGTCAGTAAAAAAGTAGGAAACAGCGTTGTGAGACATCATCTTACAAGGCTTATTCGAGAGAGCTATCGACTTCAAGAAGAACATTTCCAATGTGGATTTGACTTAGTAGTGATTGCAAGAGCAGGCGCAAAAGAGAGAAGTTATCATGATATAGAAAGCGCGCTCATCCACCTGGGAAAACTTCATAATATATATGCATGATTTCAAAGGAAGTGACGCAGATGAAGAAGATTTTGATAGGGATGATACGGTTTTATCAGAAGTATTTATCCGGTTTGAAGACGACGTATCACTGTATTTATACGCCGACCTGCTCCCAGTACGGGATTGAGGCAATTGAAAAATACGGTGCAGTTAAGGGACTTGCCCTGACCGTCTGGAGGATTCTGCGGTGCAATCCATTTGCAAAAGGCGGATATGATCCGGTACCTTAAGGAGGATAAAAGATGGAATTTGGTTTAATCGCTGCGACAGCGGCAGACTGGCCGATTGTCGGACAGATTGCATGGGTATTTGGTAAGCTCATGGATGCAATCTATAATTTTCTGAATTTATTTGGAATTCAGAATATCGGAATATGTATTATTCTGTTTACAATTATTATTTATACATTGATGATCCCGCTGACGATCAAACAGCAGAAATTTTCAAAAATGCAGTCTGTGATGATGCCGGAAATTCAAAAACTGCAGAAAAAATATGCAGGAAAAAGAGATCAGGCATCCATGCTCAAGATGCAGGAAGAGCAGCAGCTGATCTACGAAAAATACGGAAGTTCTCCGACAGGCGGATGTCTGCCGATGGTGATCCAGCTTCCGATTTTGTTCGCATTGTATCCTGTTATTCAGGAAGTACCGAGATATGTAAATGGTATTAAAGAGATTTATATGCCGGTTGTTAATCAGATCATGGCGACAGACGGATATCAGAAGATTCTGGAAAAGATCGGAAATGCAGCTCCGGTGTATATGCCTGCAAATGCATATGATTATACAGACCCCAATATTCTGGTGAGGGTGTTATATAAATTCCAGGACTCCACATGGAATACTCTGGTGGACAAGATGCCGTCTCTTGAGACAGTTGTAGATAAGACAACTGCAACGATGGGACATTTGAATACATTCCTTGGCATTAACATTGGTGAGCAGCCGCTGACAATGTTGATGGATGCTTTGAAGGATTTTTCAATTGTTGGAATTATTCTGGCAGTGATCATTCCGATCATGGCAGGTCTGACACAGTTTATTAGTGTAAAACTGATGCAGCAGCAACAGACAACGACGATCGATCCGGACAATCCGATGGCAAGATCCATGAATTCTATGAACTATATTATGCCGTTGTTCTCTGTATTTATGGGATTTACACTGCCGGCAGGTCTTGGTCTGTACTGGGCGATCAGTGCGATTGTAAGATGTGTACAGCAGATGGCGATCAATAAATATCTGAGCAAGAAATCAGTAGAAGAGATGATCGAAGAGCAGCGCAAAAAAGCAGCGAAGAAACGTGAGAAAAAAGGTGCTCCGGCAAAAGAAATCAACCGGATGGCAACAAAGAGCACTCGAAATGTAACAGAACAGAAGACAAGTATTTCCAGCAAAGAAAAAGAAGAAAAGATCCAGCAGGCAAAAGAGAATATCAAAAATGCCAAGCCGGGAAGTCTCGCATCAAAGGCAAATATGGTAAGCCGTTATAACAGTGGACACAATGCCAAAGATAAAACGGAAGAGAGCGAGAAATAGAGAGTCGGGGAAAGGAAGGATTCACGATGGACGGTAGTATCAGAGTATCAGCAAAAACAGTGGATGATGCAATCACAGAGGCATTGATCCAGCTGGGAGTTACCAGTGACAGACTGGAATATGAAGTCATTGAAAAAGGCAGCTCAGGTTTCCTTGGAATCGGAATGAAGCAGGCAGTGATCGAGGCCCGCAGAAAACCGGAACCTGTGGCAGAAGTGAAAGAAGAGACAATACCGGTTGAAGAAGTAAAACCAAGTGTTGTAAAAGAGCAGGTATCAGAGCCTGTACAGGAAAAGCAGGAAGAAAAAGCAGAAGAGGAGCCGGCAAGAAAGAAAGCTACAGAGCTGGCAGAAGTTTCTGATGAAGCGATCAAAGCTGTGGAAGCTTTTCTGAATGACACCTTAAAAGCAATGGACATGGATGTGGAAATTGTTTCTGAAGTGGATTCTGAAGGTGCTCTCAGTGTTGAGATGAAGGGCAGCAATATGGGAATTCTGATCGGAAAAAGAGGGCAGACTCTGGATGCGCTTCAGTATCTTGCAAATCGTGTTGCCAATAAACATCAGGACGGATATGTGAGAGTGAAACTTGATACAGAAAACTATAGAGCAAGAAGGGAAGAGACATTAAGACATCTTGCAAAGAACATTGCGTTCAAAGTGAAAAGAACGAGAAGAGCAGTTTCTCTGGAGCCAATGAATCCATATGAGAGAAGAATCATTCATGCTGCACTTCAGTCAGATCCGCATGTGACAACACACAGTGAGGGAGAAGAGCCTTACAGAAAAGTAGTTGTGACATTAAAAAGATAGTATAAAATGAAGCGAAAGAGGACGTTTTACGCTTCACGGAGGCTTTCGTGAAGCGTAACAACGTCCTTTTTTATCAGACAAATAGAATTTCCAAGAGGTGGAAGATGAAAAAGGATACGATTGCTGCCATTTCTACAGGTATGACCAATTCAGGAATTGGAATTGTTCGTATCAGCGGAGAGGAAGCATTTGCAATTATTGACAGAATTTATAAGGGAAAAGAACAGTTATCTCAGGCAGAGAGCCATACGATACACTATGGATTTATCAAAGATAGGGAAGAGACGGTCGATGAAGTTCTGGTCAGTGTGATGAGAGCACCGAGAACTTTTACGGGAGAAGATACCGTGGAGATCAACTGCCATGGAGGAACATTTGTGGTGAGAAAGGTTCTGGAAACTGTGATCAAAAACGGGGCCAGACCGGCAGAACCGGGAGAATTTACCAAGCGCGCATTTTTGAATGGAAAGATGGATCTTTCCCAGGCAGAGGCGGTGATCGATGTAATCACATCTCAGAATGAGTATGCGCTGAAAAGCTCCATGAGTCAGCTCAAAGGAAGTGTAAAGCGAAAAATTGAAGAGATGCGCAAGGAGATCTTGTATCACACGGCATTTATTGAAACAGCGCTGGATGATCCGGAGCATATCAGTGTGGATGGATATGGAGAGACGCTGCAGACAGTGACAGAAGGGATTTTAAGAGAACTGGAGGATCTCATCCGGTCATCAGATGACGGCAGGATTTTAAAAGAGGGAATCCAGACCGTGATCGTCGGAAAACCGAATGCAGGAAAATCCTCTTTGTTGAATGTGCTTTCCGGAAGAGAGAGAGCCATTGTGACAGACATTGAAGGGACGACCAGAGACGTTTTGGAAGAACAGATCCATCTGCAGGGGCTTAGCCTGAATATCATTGATACGGCAGGAATCCGGGATACGGAAGATGTGATTGAAAAGATGGGTGTAGAGAAAGCAAAAGAGTATGCAAAGAGTGCTGATCTGGTTATCTATGTGGTGGATGCGTCACGGTCATTGGATGAAAACGACCAGAAAATCCTGAATCTGGTACTTGATAAAAAGGCGATTATCTTGTTAAATAAAACTGATCTGAAGACTGTCGTGTCGAAAGAGATGCTGGCAGAACAGCTTCCGGGACGAGAGATTCCGATGATCGAGATATCAGCAAAGGAAGAACTGGGAATCCAGGAGTTGGAAAAGACACTGGAAAAAATGTTTTTAAAGGGCAGTCTGTCCTTTAATGATGAAATATACATTACAAATATCAGACAGAAAGCAGCACTTCAGTCTGCGAGGGAAAGTCTGTATAAAGTGATTGAAAGTATTGAAAATGAGATGCCGGAGGATTTTTATTCCATCGATCTGATGGATGCATATGAATCACTCGGAAGTATTACAGGAGAAACGATAGGAGAAGATTTGGTCAATGAAATATTCAGCAAATTCTGTATGGGAAAATAAAGATGAATATGATGTGGTGATTGTAGGAGCAGGGCATGCCGGATGTGAAGCAGCGCTTGCGTGTGCGAGGATGGGATTTCAGACACTGATGTTTACAGTAAGTGTGGACAGTATTGCGCTGATGCCGTGTAATCCGAATATCGGGGGCAGTTCCAAAGGACACCTTGTCAAAGAAGTGGACGCGTTAGGCGGTGAGATGGGAAAGGTGATCGACCGGACTTTTATCCAGTCTAAGATGCTGAACAGTTCAAAAGGACCGGCTGTACACTCTCTGCGTGCGCAGGCGGACAAGGCAAATTACAGTAAAACGATGCGAAAGGTGCTTGAGGATCAGGAGAATCTGGAAATCAAGCAGATGGAAGTGACAGAGATTCTTACTGAGGATGGGGCTGACGGAAAAAAAATCATTACAGGAGTCAGAACTTATTCCGGTGCCACATATCGCTGCAGAGCGGTCGTATTGTGCACCGGAACCTATTTGAAGGCGAGATGTATTTACGGAGACGTCAGCATGCAGACCGGACCAAACGGGCTGCAGCCGGCAAATTATCTGACAGACAGTCTGAAAGAACTTGGAATCGAAATGTATCGGTTTAAGACAGGAACGCCGGCACGTATTGACAAGAGAAGTATTGATTTTGGCAAAATGGAAGAGCAGAAAGGAGACGAGCGCATCGTACCGTTTTCCTTTACAACAGACCCTGAGGACATCCAGATCGATCAGGTTTCCTGCTGGCTGACTTATACGAATGAAAAGACCCATGAAATTATCAGAGAAAATCTGGACCGTTCTCCGTTGTTTTCAGGAATGATCGAGGGAACAGGACCGAGATATTGTCCGTCGATCGAGGACAAGGTGGTAAAATTTGCAGATAAGAACCGGCATCAGGTGTTTATTGAGCCGGAAGGATTGGACACCAACGAAATGTATGTGGGAGGGATGTCAAGCTCTCTTCCTGAAGATGTTCAGTATGCGATGTACCGCAGCGTGCCGGGACTTGAACATGCAAAGATCGTAAGAAATGCGTATGCCATCGAATATGATTGTATTGATGCGAGACAGTTAAAGAGTACACTGGAGTTTAAAAATGTCGAAGGGCTGTTCAGCGGCGGGCAGTTTAACGGAAGCTCCGGGTATGAGGAGGCAGCAGCGCAGGGGCTTGTAGCGGGTATTAATGCGGCGAGAAAGCTGCAGGGCAAGGAAGGGATCATCATTGACCGTTCCGAGGGATATATCGGGGTTCTGATTGATGATCTGGTCACAAAAGAGAGTCATGAGCCGTATCGAATGATGACTTCCAGAGCAGAATACCGTTTGCTTTTAAGACAGGATAATGCAGATCTCAGACTGACAAAGATCGGATATGAAGTCGGGTTGATCGAGGAGGAGCGCTATCAGAATCTGCTGAAAAAAGAAGAGCAGATTCAAAAAGAGATCGAGCGTGTGGAAAGTGTGCATGTGGGAACGACCAAAGAAGTACAGGAGCTTCTGGAGTCCTGCGGAAGTACACCGCTTGTTTCAGGCGCGTCTCTGGCTGATCTGATCCGTCGTCCGGAGCTTAGCTATGAAATCCTTGCCTCAGTGGATAAAATGCGTCCAGAGCTTAAATACGACGTTGCAGAGCAGGTGAATATTAACATTAAGTATGAAGGTTATATCAAACGGCAGGAAAAGCAGGTAGAGCAGTTTAAAAAACTGGAGAAAAAGCGGATTCCTGCAGATATTAATTATGAAGAGGTACAGAGTCTGCGATTAGAGGCAAAGCAGAAATTGTCGCAGATCCGACCGGCATCCATCGGGCAGGCATCCCGGATATCCGGGGTATCTCCGGCAGATATTTCGGTTCTGCTGGTGTATCTGGAGAGCAGATGAGAGAACAGGAGAGTGTATGGAAAATAAATTTGAACAGCAATTAAGCCAGCTGGATATCCGGCTGACAGAACGCCAGAAAGAGCAGTTTCATCAGTATTATGAGCTTCTGGTGGAGTGGAATAAGGTGATGAACCTGACAGGGATCACCGAGTATGATGAAGTAAATGAGAAACATTTTGTGGACAGCCTTGCAATTGTAAAAACAGTGGATATGAATCAGGTAAATTCTGTGATTGACATCGGAACCGGCGCGGGATTTCCGGGACTGCCGTTAAAGATTGCCTTTCCTCATCTGAAAGTCGTATTGTTGGATTCTCTGAAAAAAAGAATTAATTTTTTAGATGCCGTAGTAGAAAAATTAGGGCTCGAAGATGTGGAAACGCTTCATGGAAGAGCAGAAGATTTTGCAAAGCAGACAGCATACAGAGAACAATTTGACCTGTGTGTGTCCCGTGCAGTGGCAAATCTGTCAACCTTGAGTGAATACTGCATTCCATATATACGAGTAGGCGGGATGTTCGTATCCTATAAATCAGGAACTGTTGAAGACGAATTGAAACAATCGGAAAAAGCAGTGTCTCTTCTTGGTGGAAAAATTGAGAAAACAGTAAAGTTTCAGCTGCCGGATACCGAGATTGGACGTTCTTTTGTGAAAATAAAAAAGATTTCTGAGACACGAAAAAAATACCCGAGAAAAGCAGGACTTCCAGCAAAAGAACCATTGTCATAAAACAAGAGAGAAATAAAAAAATTATTCTTTAAAAATCAAGAAGTAAACAAAAAGGATGTAAAGTATTTTAATTGTACAACAATTTAAAAGTTTACATCCTTTTTTTACGTTATTCACAGTTTATCCACCAAAAAAGAAGAGTTATCCACATTATTTTGTGGATAACTCTTCTCCGTTGTTGATATCAAATAAAATTTCAACCTGTTCTAAAAACGTTTCAGGGTCTTCCAGATGTGGAAAACGTTTGGTATGATCAATTTCTTGAATTTCAATAGAAGGCATATAATTTTGATATTGGTTTGCAATTAGTGCATATTCTGGATTTGCATTCCCTACAATAATAAACACGCTGTTGTTAATTCGATTTAAAGAATACATCACATTTGCATTTGTAAAGCGAGATTTGATGCTGGAATACAGATATTTTCCGGCAGTATTGTCTGTATGTGCAGCTTCAAAAAAGGTCTTTACTGTATTTGTATCAATTTTCTTGAAATCATAGTATCCATTTAAGTGTAAATCTTTTTCGATGGTTCGTTTATTAAAGCGTAAATTGTAAAGAAATGTTCCTACAACAGGCATGTTAATACAATGCTGTTTTAACTTTGTACGCTTTGTCGGTATTTTTGAAAGTTCAATCAAATCACCAGGATTAATTAAAAGAACTTTGTCAATAATTGAGTGATCATTAGCACATGCCATTAAGATAAAAGAACCGGATTCCCCCATTGCGATAATATCAGTTTTTTCACCAATGATATGTTTAATAAAATCAGTGATTAACTGGACATAAAGATAATTTGTATAGGTCAAATAGGGTTTGTCCGAGCGTCCACAGCCTAATAAATCAATTGTGTATACAGTATTTGTTTTAGATAATTGATCTACAATCTGGTTCCATTCATAGGAAGAACTGCAGACGTTTAGATCATGGATCAAGAGAAGAGGAGATCCACTTCCTGTTTTGTGGTAGCAAATGCGTCCAAAACGCCAGTCATAATATTCTGCATTTTTGTCAGACAGCATTTCATCTATTGTAGACATATAGTAAACGAAACGATTAACGATATGCATAGAAGCAACGGTTAATCCTGTCAGGATCGTACAAGTTTTCAAGTTTTTCTTCCAGTTCAAAATGATACCCTCCTTTATAATTCCATTTATACTTTCTTATTATACTACAGGAGAGGTGTCAAATAAAGAAAATTTGAAAAATTCTGTGAGACAAACAGTAAATAGCCAATGTTTCACGTGAAACATTTTGGATTAATGAAAAATCTATCTGAAAAGTAGTTTTTATGATACAATGAGAAATAGTTTAAATTTAATAGAGGAGAGGAAAAGCTGAATTAGGTCTATGCGGGAAATGAAGAAGAAATTGTGCCGGAAACAACTATTTGGACAAACTTGGCACAAAAATAAATGGAACGGTAGATGTATGCTGAATCACAAAATGATTATAAGAATTATAGTCAAAAATGTTTCACGTGAAACATTTTAAAAAGTAGAGAAAAAGTATTGAATACGAAATATCTAGTGTAAACAGTAACATTTCATAAAAATCACAATGTTTCACGTGAAACATTGTATAGATAATAAAAGTAAAAGGTGATATAATAAGAACGTGTTCAATGAAAGGAGTACGAATATGGGAAGAATTATAGCGATTGCAAATCAAAAAGGTGGAGTAGGTAAAACTACAACAGCTATCAATTTATCAGCTTCACTTGCAAGTCTTGGACAAAAAGTTCTGGCACTTGATATGGATCCACAGGGAAATATGACAAGTGGACTGAGTGTAAATAAAGATGAAGTTGAAAATACAGTATATGATTTAATTATTGGGAATATTGGGATTGAAGAATGTATTTGCAAAGAAGTCTATGAAAACCTGGATGTACTTCCGTCTAATGTTAATTTGTCGGCAGCAGAAATTGAATTGATTGGTGTTGATAATAAAGAATACATTATTAAAAATGAAGTTGAAAAAGTGAAGGACAGATATGATTATATTATCATAGATTGTCCACCGGCATTGAGTATGCTAACGATCAATGCAATGACCACAGCAAATTCAGTACTTGTCCCGATTCAGTGTGAGTATTATGCATTGGAAGGATTAAGCCAGTTGATCCACACAATAGAGCTTGTTCAGGAGAGATTAAATCCAAAATTAGAAATAGAAGGCGTTGTGTTCACAATGTATGATGCCAGAACGAACCTCTCACTCCAGGTTGTAGAAAATGTAAAAGACAATTTAAATCAAAACATCTACAAAACGATTATTCCAAGAAATGTCCGGCTGGCAGAGGCGCCAAGTTATGGTATGCCAATAAATTTATATGACCCAAAATCTTCAGGAGCAGAAAGTTATTTGTTATTGGCTGAAGAAGTGATCAATAAAGGAGAAGAATAAAATGGCAGTGAAAAGAAATGGACTTGGAAAGGGGTTAGACAGTCTGATTCCAAACAAGACAGTGAAGACAACAGAAAAACAGGCTAATAAAACTCAAAAAGAAAAAGTAAAAGTGGAAAAATCCGGGGAGACTATAGTAAAGATTACTCAGGTAGAACCAAATAGTGAACAGCCGAGAAAAGATTTTGATGAAGATGCCCTTCTTGAGCTGGCAGATTCTATCAAACAGTTTGGCGTACTTCAGCCACTTTTGGTACAAAAGAAAAATGATTATTATGAAATCATTGCAGGAGAAAGAAGATGGAGAGCGGCAAAGCTTGCCGGATTAAAAGAAGTACCGGTACTGGTTCGTGAATATACGGAGCAGGAAGTTGTGGAGATTTCTTTGATTGAAAATATTCAGAGAGAAAATCTGAATCCAATTGAAGAAGCAATTGCATACAAGCGATTATTGAAAGAGTTTCATCTAAAACAGGATGAGATTGCAGAACGTGTATCGAAGAGCAGAACGGCAGTGACAAACTCAATGCGTCTTTTAAAACTTAACAGTAAGGTTCAGCAGATGGTGATTGATGATATGATCTCAACTGGACATGCCAGAGCGTTACTTGCATTGGAAGACGAAGAACAACAGTACACAATTGCAAATAAAATATTTGATGAGAAGCTCAGTGTGAGGGAGACTGAGAAGCTGATTAAAATATTGAAAAATCCCAAGAAGACTGCAAAAAAAGAAAAAATTGAGCATACATTTATCTATGAAAACCTGGAAGAAAAAATGAAGGGAATCATGGGGACAAAGGTAAATGTAAATCCAAAATCGAATGGTAAGGGGAAAATTGAAATCGAATATTATTCAGAGGAAGAATTGGAGCGAATATTCGACTTGATCATGTCCATTCAAAGCTAAGAGGTGTCCCGCAGATATAAGAAGGAGACATGAGAATGGCAACAGAAGTATTACTGTATCTGGTAATTGTTTTGTTGATCATGCAGGTGGTTTTCATTGGGATTGTGATCAATCTGCAAATGAAACATAAGCGTATGCAGGCAAAATATCAGATTTTTATGCGCGGAAAAGATGGTAAATCTCTGGAAAAAGGATTTCTGGAGCAGTTTAAAACAGTAGAAAAACTGGAACGCGCAGTAAAACAGAATACAAGAGATATTGATACAATTTACAAAAGAATGAAAACACATTATCAGAAAATAGGAATTGTACGTTATGATGCATTTCAGGAAATGGGAGGAAATCTCAGTTTTGTTCTGACGATGTTAGATGAAAATAATAATGGCTGGGTGTTTAATGCGATGCACAGCCGAGAAGGGTGTTATACCTATATAAAGGAAATTGTAAAAGGCGAAAGCTATATGGAACTCGGAGAAGAAGAAAGAGAGTCTTTGAAAAAAGCAATGAAGCAGTGATATACACTGTATGAGGAGGAAAATTATGTTAGATATCAAATTTGTAAGATCAAATCCGGAAGTTGTAAAACAGAATATTAAAAACAAATTTCAGGATTCTAAGTTTCCACTGGTAGATGAGGTATTGGAACTGGATCAGAAAAATCGTGAAATTAAAGGTGAAGTAGAAGCACTTAGAGCTGAGAAAAACAAAACATCAAAACAGATTGGTGCAATGATGGCTCAGGGCAAAAAAGAAGAGGCAGAAGAGCTGAAAAGAAAAGTAACAGAGAGTGCAGATAAGATGGAAGCACTTTCTGCAGAAGAAAAAGAAGTAGAAGAAAAAATTAAAAAAATCATGATGACAATTCCAAATATCATTGATCCATCTGTTCCGATTGGAAAAGATGACAGTGAAAATGTGGAACTGGAGCGCTTTGGTGAGCCGGTTGTTCCTGATTTTGAAGTTCCATATCACACAGAAATTATGGAAAGATTCAATGGAATCGATCTGGATAGTGCAAGAAAAGTGGCAGGAAACGGATTTTATTATCTGATGGGAGATATTGCGAGATTGCATTCTGCAGTTATTTCCTATGCAAGAGATTTCATGATCAACAGAGGATTTACTTACTGTATTCCTCCGTTTATGATCCGCAGCAATGTTGTGACAGGTGTTATGAGCTTTGCAGAAATGGATGCAATGATGTATAAGATTGAAGGAGAAGATCTCTATCTGATCGGAACAAGTGAGCACTCTATGATCGGTAAATTTATCGATACACTTCTTCCGGAAGAGCAGCTGCCACAGACACTGACAAGTTATTCTCCATGCTTCAGAAAAGAAAAAGGGGCACACGGAATTGAGGAACGTGGTGTATATCGTATTCACCAGTTCGAAAAACAGGAAATGATCGTTGTATGTAAACCGGAAGAGAGCATGGACTGGTATGAAAAATTGTGGAAGAACACAGTGGATTTATTCCGTTCTATGGATATTCCGGTTCGCACACTGGAATGCTGTTCCGGAGATCTTGCGGATCTGAAAGTGAAGTCTGTGGATGTGGAGGCATGGTCTCCAAGACAGCAGAAATACTTTGAAGTAGGAAGCTGCTCAAATCTGGGAGATGCACAGGCCAGAAGACTTGGTATCCGTGTAAAAGGTGCAGACGGAAAATATTTTGCACATACACTGAATAATACAGTTGTTGCACCACCAAGAATGCTGATCGCGTTCCTGGAGAACAATCTGCAGGCAGATGGATCTGTGAAGATTCCGGAAGCGTTACGTCCATATATGGGTGGAAATGCAGTGATCGAACCGAAAAAATAAGGAGTAATATGCATCAGTATTTGAAAGCAATTGGGTTTGGTCCCATCAAGAAAAAAGCAGAGCTAAAAGAAATATTGGAGCAGACAAGAGAAACCTTTACCCATCAGATGACCGTTTCCTATAATGAAGAAGCAGACTACTGTGAATTTCAAAAGGAATACGGTCAGGATGTGGGAATTACATTGTGTGGAGAACTGGATGATTATGACCAGTTTGACATGGAATACTATTTCCCGTATTTTCAGGGAAGCGGTGTTACAACATATGCGGATGTTTCCATTGAAAAACGAATCGAGCGCGAACAGTACGTAGGAATCTGTGAAGATGCAAAAGTGGGGATCAGTCTGATTTTTACAATGCAAAATGGCGTAGAATATATGAAAGAGCGTCAGCTGGGTATGATGACAGGAGCTCCAAACGGTGTCACTTTTTCCGGTCTTGCTCTGTCCGGGAGAATCCTGCTGCCTGTAAGAAAAAGCGAGACACAGATGCGTTTCGCAAGAGAGGAAGCAAAAACACGAAAGCAACTTTTGAGTGCTGCCCGTAATGGAGATCAGGGAGCAATTGAAACGTTGACTCTGGAAGATATGGATATCTACTCAAAAGTTTCTCGTAGATTGGCCACAGAGGATGTATATTCCATTGTGGACAGTTACTTTATGCCTTATGGGGTGGAATGTGATCTGTATTCAATTATGGGAGAGATTCTGGCGATCAGAGAGAGGGAGAATACATTGACCGGAGAACGGCTTTATCAGATGAAACTGGATGTCAATGAACTGGAGTTCGATGTTTGTGTTCCGAAGAAAGAGGTTCTGGGAGAGCCAGAGATAGGAAGACGATTTAAAGGTGAGATCTGGCTGCAGGGATATGTGAATTTTTAAATATTCAAAATCGTATGTGATTTTTTGCGTTGTTTGTATTGCGGTGACAGGTGTAGTTGTTTTTGTAAGAAGAAAAGAAAAATAGAAAAATAAAACGAGGACAGTGGCTGAATAAAGAAAGTTGCTGTCCTCGTTTTGAAAACGTTCCCTGCAGGAATCGAACCTGCACTTGATCCTTAGGAGGGATCCGTAATATCCATTTTACTAAGGGAACACACTTATTAATATACCATTTTTGTCTTACTTTCTCAAGCAATTTTTTATTTTCTTCTATCTTTTCAAAATTTTAGTTACTGAGAACAGGAATGTTGTTGTACCTGTTTATCTGGGAATACTTCATATCCCGAATCATTAAATACTCATTTCATAAAGTCACACATCAAACAGCAATTGTTATGGTTGTGCTTTTGGTGATTATGCTAGCGATCGGTGTGTCAATCAGTGTAGCGGTAGGATTGTCATCCGCGCTGGCTATGTTGTGTATGCTCGATGCAAATATTTCATTTGCGACATTTGCGCAAAGATTGTTTGCCGGAGCCAATTCATTTTCATTGATTGCAATTCCGTTTTTTATTCTTGCAGGAAACATTATGAATAACGGTGGAATTGCAGAGCGAATTGTGAATGTTGCCAAGGTTGTTGCCGGACGTATGCCGGGGGCACTGGCGCAGTCTAATGTAGTAGCAAACATGTTATTTGGTGCAATTTCAGGTTCCGGTGCAGCAGCGGCTGCTGCAATGGGTAGTACGATCGGACCGATGGAAAAAAAGGAAGGATATGATCCGGTTTACAGTGCCGGTGTAAATATTGCTTCTGCGCCGACAGGAATGCTGATTCCACCGTCCAATCTGATGATTGTTTATTCGACAATTGCAGGAAGTGTATCAGTTGCTGCCTTGTTTATGGGAGGATATGTGCCGGGAATTCTGTGGGGATTACTCGTGATGTTCCTTGCAGGGGTTAAAGCAAAGAAATGTGGATATGTTGCAGAACGACGAATTCCTGCAAAAGATGCAATGAAGATTATATTAGATGCAATTCCGAGCCTGTTGCTGATTGTGATTATCATAGGCGGAATCATGTGTGGTGTTTTCACAGCAACAGAAGCGAGTGCAGTTGCGTATGCATTTGTTCTTTCTCTTATTTATAAGAAGGTCAATTTAAAAGGAATGATCAAAATTGTTGTGGATTCTGCAAAAATGACGGGTATTATTACGTTTATGATTAGATTATCCTCTATTATGTCATGGGTTATGGCATTTACAGGTTTGCCGGATCTGATCGCAAATGGAATGCTTTCTATTACAGAAAACAGATATGTGATTTTAATGAATATTATTTTGTTGATCGTAGGAACCTTTATGGATCCGACTCCGGCGGTTTTGATTTTTACACCGATTTTCCTGCCAATTTGTCAGACGTTCGGGATGCATCCAGTACAGTTTGGTATTATGGTCACGCTGAACCTTTGTATTGGAACAATTACGCCTCCGGTTGGCTCTATCTTGTTTACAGGAGCGAAGGTCGGAAATGTAAAAATTGAGCAGGTGTTTAAAGAATTACTGCCCTATTTTGGTGTGATTTTGATCGTACTGTTGCTGACCACATATATTCCTGCGATTTCTATGACATTACCAACTGCTGCAGGACTTATTCAGTAGGGAGAGAGGCGTTATGGAAAAATTATTATGCCCGTCGCTTTTGAATCTTTCGATGGATTATCTGAAAGATGAGATTATGAGACTTGATGTGAGTGGAGCGGATATTTTACATATAGATGTAATGGATGGCCATTATGTGCCTAATTTCGGGATGAGTTTTCAGGATATTGAAACAATACGTAAAAACACTTCTTTGAAGCTGGATGTTCATATGATGATGTATAATCCCGGACGTTATATAGAACGATATGCAGAGTTCGGAGCAGATATTATTTATATCCATCCGGATTCTGAAACAATTCCAACAGAGACACTCTGCAGAATCCGTAAACTTGGAAAGGCTCCTGGGATCGTGATCAATCCCGGAATTTCACTTGACAGTATTCAGGAATTGTTGTCGTTAGTAGATTGCGTGCTGGTCATGACCGTGAATCCCGGATTTGCGGGAAGAGACTATCTTCATTTTGTAGAACCTAAAATTGAGCAACTTTTGAAATTGCGTCAGCGGTATAAATTCCATATTGTGATTGACGGCGGTGTGACCTGGGAGATTCTGGAGCGTCTTTGGAAAAAAGGGGTGGAAGGCTTTGTACTGGGAAAACAGATTTTATTTGAAAAAAATGAAGATTATCGTACAATCATCCAAAAAGTAAGAAATATTTAAATGATTGAATTAAAATCCTGTTGGAAGTGGAGCAAAAAATCCATTTGAAACAGGATTTTTTTGAGTAGATTTTTTCAGTCAATATGATGTAGAATATGGGAGAGAATTATTTGCTGTTAAAAGGAGTATTGCGGTGAAAGATAATTCCGATTCACAATTTTTTTATAAAATTTTAAATGGAATAAATTCGAATAATCGTATCATAGATGTTGAGGCAAAAAGGGATGAAACAAAGGTGTTGAAACCCAAAAGCAGCTTGGCGTATTAAAAGAGATGTGTTGTGATGTCATTCAAGGATACTTTTTGAATAAGCCATTATCGGAAGAAGAATTTGAAAAACAGTATTTTAGAAAGAACAGGCGGCAATAAATATGGAAAAAGCAAGAAATGATGAATTGTACAGAGCTTTGAAGGAGAAGGATTATCCTGATGACTTTTGCAGAGAAATTGCATATAATCAAATCAGGACAGATTACACGGCAACTCGTATGCTGGGGTATCTTTACAGAACATCAAATCCGAGAGCGGAAGATGTGGTGGATGAGATGCTGGCAATTTTCAGTGATCGAGATGCTGTCATGCAGAAAAAGGAGCTGGAACATGCTCAGGCAACAATCAATCAGATTTACAGGGACGGATTATAAGGAGAGGAGAACATGAGTATGAACAATCATGAATTATTGCAGGAAATTTATTATCAGAACAAATCGTTAAACAGAACAGCGCAGAGGATTTCTCTGATTGGATTACTGGGGATTGTCGGAAGAATTGCAAAAGATTGTGCAGAAAGAGAAGACGAGACAGGGAAAAAAGTGGTGAAATTTTTATTTGTGCTGATTCTGGTAAGTCAGATACTTTTAGGGATTGATGCAATCAGTGATGTGATTGAAAGAAGAAAATAGAATAAGGGATAATCAGAATGAGCAGAATAAGAATTGTAAAAAAGAACGATGAATATACTTCAGAATATCAGGTGGGGGATCTGTTTGAGATTACAGGCACCTGGTATGGAGGCGTCCATATTATGGGAAAATCAGGTGCGCCTGTTTCTCTGGATAAAGAGGAATATGTAGAATTGGATACAGAGCCTGAGTTAAAGCAAGAAGAGGTGATTCCGAGAGACATCCGAGTGGGAGATATTGTACAGCATTTTAAGAGAGAATGGGTGTCAGGGGAAACTTCAGAATATTTATATAAAGTGCTTGCATTTGCGCAGCATACAGAGACAGGAGAAAAACTGGTGATTTATCAGGGGTTGTATTCTCCGTTTAAAATCTGTGCAAGACCATATGGAATGTTTATGAGTGAAGTGGATCATGAAAAATATCCGGATATTAAGCAACAGTACAGGTTTGAAAAAATAAAGGAATAAAATGGAGATGAAGATGTTTCACGTGAAACATCTTCGTTTTTATTACCAGTATGTTTGATTACATTTATGAAAAAAGTGCCATTCGTGTCTGGTGAAAAGAAAATAAAAAAATATTTAAAATCGCTCTTGACTTGGAGTTAACTCCAGGTGATATAGTATCATCAATCCTCAAAAAGGAGAAAAACAGTAAGAATTGATGAGAAAAAGAGGAGTGGATATTAATGTATATTGAAACAATCAACAGCCCTGAAGATGTAAAAAAACTGACGATCGAGGAGCTTCCGGCACTGGCAGAAGAGATGCGCCATGCACTTTTGACCCGGGCAAGCCGGCATGGCGGACATTTCGGACCAAATTTCGGAATGGTGGAAGCGACCATTGCCATGCATTATGTATTTGAATCTCCAAAAGATAAAATTGTATATGACGTTTCCCATCAGAGTTATCCGCACAAAATGCTAACAGGAAGAAAAGATGCATATCTTTATGAAGAGCATTACGATGATGTATCCGGTTATACAAATCCACATGAGAGTGAGCATGATTTCTTTACGATCGGTCATACATCTACTTCTGTCAGTCTTGCCTGCGGACTTGCAAAAGCAAGAGATCTGAAGGGGGAAGACGGAAATGTGATCGCAGTGATCGGAGACGGTTCTTTAAGCGGCGGAGAAGCACTGGAGGGAATTGACTACGCCGCAGAATTGGGTGGAAATCTAATTATTGTAGTGAATGACAATGATATGTCCATCGCAGAGAATCATGGAGGATTGTATCAGAATCTGAAGCTGCTGAGGGAAACAAACGGAACAGCTCCGTGTAACCTGTTCAAAGCGATGGGGCTTGATTATATTTATGTAAACCAGGGAAACGATACAAAAGCGCTGGTGGAGGCATTTCAGAAAGTAAAAAACAGTAGTCAGCCGGTTGTGGTTCATATCAATACGCTGAAAGGAAAAGGATATGAGCCGGCAGAGCAAAATAAAGAACAGTGGCATTTCAGCGGCCCGTTTGATCTTGAGACGGGAAAACCTCTTTATACTTCAAATACGGAGGACTACGCTGGTATTACGAGAGATTATCTTTTGAAAAAGATGAAAGAAGATTCCCGTGTGGTTGCCATTACATCCGGAACGCCTGCAGTTATGGGATTTACAGAAGATAAGCGAAAAGAAGCCGGACGCCAGTTTATTGATGTGGGAATTGCAGAAGAGACAGCGGTTGCTCTGGCATCCGGTATTGCGACAAACGGAGGAAAGCCTGTTTACGGCGTGTACAGTACTTTTGTACAGCGGACATTTGACCAGATCGCACAGGATCTGTGTATCAACAACAGTCCGGCAACAATTGTGACATTCTGGGGTTCTGTTTATGGAATGAATGATGTCACACATCTGGGATTTCAGGATATTCCGATGATGGCAAATATTCCGAACCTTGTTTATCTGGCACCGACGACAAAAGAAGAATATCTTGCCATGCTTGATTGGAGTGTGGAGCAGAATTCTTATCCAGTTGCAATAAAAGTGCCGGGCGGTGAGATGATTTCGGATGGGAAAGCAGTGACGAAGGATTTCAGCAAATTGAATACTTATGAAGTAATACAGAAAGGAAGCAAGGTTGCAGTGATCGGACTCGGTGTATTCTATTCACTGGGAGAGAAAGCAGCAGAACTGATCGCAGAGAAAACAGGTGTGCAGCCGACACTGGTGAATCCATATTACATCACAGGTCTGGATGAAGCACTTCTTGATGATCTGAAGAAAGATCATGAAATCGTAGTGACCCTGGAGGATGGAATTTTAGACGGAGGTTTTGGTGAAAAGATTGCCCGTTATTACGGTGTTTCTGATATGAAAGTGTTAAACTTTGGATTGAAGAAAGAGCTCCTTGACCGATATGACGTGCAGGAAGTATTGGAGAAAAATCATCTGAATGCAGAGCAGATTGCAGGAGATGTAGAAGCAATCTTAAAATAATAGAAGGCCGGCGGAGTAATCTGTCGGTATTTTTGTGCCCAAACAGTTGATTTTATAAAAACATCAGTGTATGGTAGAGTAGTAAGAAAGCTCAAACGAATGAGAAAGAGGAAAAGACATGAAATTAAATGAATTACAAATAGGAAGTACTGCCACCATTCTTTCGGTTGGGGGAGAGGGCGCTCTGCGCCAACATTTTCTGGATATGGGATTGATACAAGGCACAGAAGTGACGGTTGTACAATATGCACCGATGGGAGATCCAATTGAGCTGCGGCTTCATGGCTACGAGCTGACGATTCGCCTGAAAGATGCAAAAAACATTGAAATCAGTAAAGAACACAAACCAAAGAATATCAGAAAAAAAGTAGAAAAACAGGAGAAACTGCATCCGGGATACGGGGAAGGCGGAAAGTTTCATAACCGGAAAGAGGAGACTCCGCTGCCTGAAGGGGAGACACTGACGTTTGCTCTTGTGGGAAATCAGAATTGTGGAAAGACGACATTGTTTAACCAGTTGACCGGTTCCAAACAGCATGTGGGTAACTTTCCGGGAGTTACAGTAGACAGAAAAGATGGAGTGATCAAAGGCCATAATAATACACTGATCACAGATCTGCCGGGGATTTATTCGATGTCTCCTTACAGCAGTGAGGAAATCGTGACGAGAGAGTTTGTCATTCGTGAGAAACCGAAAGGGATCATCAATATTGTGGATGCAACAAATGTTGAGCGAAATCTGTATCTTACCATGCAGCTGTTAGAGCTTGGTTTTCCGATGGTTGTTGCATTGAATATGATGGATGAACTGCGTGAAAACGGAGGTTCCGTTCTGGTTAATGAAATGGAGGAGGCCCTGGGAGTGCCGGTCATTCCGATTTCTGCGGCAAAGGCAGAAGGAATTGAGGAGTTGATCCAGCATGCCATCCATGTAGCAAAATATCAGGAAAAACCACTGGAAACAGATTTCTGCCGAAAAGAGGAAGGGGTTCACAGAGGAATTCATGCAGTAATGCATCTGATCGAGGATCATGCTGAAAAAGCAGAGATACCGGTTCGGTTTGCGGCAAGCAAGATCATGGAAGGTGATGAAAAAATATTAGAGCAGCTGAATCTGACAGAAAATGAGAAAAACCTTCTGGAGGATATTTCCCGACAGACGGAGGAGGAAACCGGACTGGACCGTGCAGCCGCAATTGCACAGATGAGGTTTGCTTACATTGAAGATGTCTGCAGTGAGTCAGTGATCAAGCCGAAAGAGAGCAGAGAACATCTCAGAAGTCGGAAAATCGATCGGTTCCTGACTGGAAAATATACCGGAATTCCTGCATTTGTTGGAATTATGGCAGTTGTATTTTGGCTTACTTTCAATGTAATCGGAGCATTTTTGCAGGGGCTTCTGGAGTCTGGAATCACGGCACTAACGGATGTCGTGGACCATGCAATGACAGCAGCGCATGTAAACAGTGTGGTACATTCGCTGGTGATTGATGGAATTTTCAGTGGAGTCGGCGGTGTTTTAAGTTTTCTGCCGATCATTGTGACACTGTTTTTCTTTCTGTCGCTTCTGGAAGACAGTGGATATATGGCAAGAGTAGCTTTTATCATGGATAAACTTCTCCGAAAACTGGGACTCTCCGGACGAAGCATTGTTCCGATGCTGGTCGGATTCGGATGTACAGTTCCTGGTGTGATGGCAAGCCGGACGCTGCCGTCTGAGAGAGACCGAAAGATGACAATTCTTCTGACTCCGTTCATGAGCTGTACGGCGAAGCTGCCGATTTACGCATTTTTCACTGCGGCATTTTTCCCGAAGAGGGGAGCGCTTGTGATGATTGGACTTTATGTATTTGGAATTGTGATGGGAATTTTAATGGCACTGATCTTTAAGAAAACGGCATTCAAAGGGGAAGCGGTTCCGTTTGTGATGGAGTTGCCGAACTATCGTCTGCCAGGAGCTAAAAATGTAGGGCACCTCTTGTGGGACAAAGCAAAAGACTTTTTACAGAGAGCGTTTACGGTTATTTTCATTGCAACGATCGTAATCTGGTTCTTGCAGAACTTTGATATGGGATTGAACATGGTTTCTGATTCCCAGAACAGTATTCTGGCACTGGTGGCGGGTGTGCTTGCACCAATCTTCCTGCCGGTAGGATTTGGAGACTGGAGAATTGTGACAGCATTGATTTCTGGATTTATGGCAAAAGAGAGCGTTGTGTCATCCCTGACTGTTTTGTTCGGAAGCAGCGCAGCACTTCAGGGCACACTTACAGTTGCCGGGGCAGCAGCACTTCTCGTGTTCTGCCTACTTTATACGCCATGTGTTGCAGCAATCGCATCTGTGAAACGGGAGCTGGGCGGAAAATGGGCAGCAGCAATGGTATTCGGACAGTGCCTGATCGCATGGGTTGTTGCATTCGTTGTTTATCAGATTGCCGGGCTGCTGTAGCAGTTGACTGCATATAAAAAGAACCGGAAGGAATTCCAGTGTATGGAAATTCTTTCCGGTTTTTTCTATATTACAATCCAAATAAATGCTCGATCAGAATTTTCAGACCGATGAGGATCAGTATGACACCACCGGTGATCTCAGCATATTTTCCAAGTTTTCCACCGATTTTATTTCCCAGGAAAACCGCGATGCAGCTGATGATAAATGTGGTGATGCCGATGAGACAGACGGCGGGAATGATGTCTACGTTTAGGAATGCAAAACTGATACCTATTGCGAGAGCATCAATGCTGGTTGCAACTGCAAGCAGCAGAATATCCTTTGCCGGAATAGAATTCACATCAGTATCACATTCGGCTTCCGCTTCTTTTGATTCCCGAATCATATTGACCCCGATAAAACCAAGCAGGAAAAATGCAATCCAGTGATCTACAGCTGTGATAAAGGACTCAAAATAGGTTCCTACCCACCAGCCGATCAGCGGCATCATTGCCTGGAAAAATCCAAAGGCGAGTCCCAGTTTCAAGGCATAAGTTTTGACTTGTTTTTTCAGACAGATTCCTTTTGCAAAGGATACGGCACATGCATCCATGGAAAGGCCGATTCCGATCAGAAATACAGAAAATAAGCTCATTTTTTCTCCTCCTTCATAAAAAACGAGACTTATCCACGCAAAAGTATCACGTGAATAAGTCTCGTTATTGAACGCTGTACCAGATGGAAAACCATCAATATGTTGACACAGCGACTCTGTACAGAGCTAACTACTCCCTTATTGCAGTTTTATTATCATAACAGAGAGGGGGAGTGATTGTCAAGAAAGAAAAAATATAAAAAATTAGCACTCACCTCTTGATAATGGAAGTCGATTTTTGTCCTGTCTTGTGTATCTCAGAAATGCCTGTTTTACAGGCTTTCCGGGGCATCAGTCATTTTGTCTGGTATTGTAAAGCAGTGTCAGATTTGTCGTAAATGTCGTAAATTTGTGGTCACAAAATGATGAGAAATGGAGAGTGCTAAGAAAATGAACGCAGGCAGCGAAGCAACTGTGTTCATGAGTAAGTAGCGAAAGCGGATTGCGAATGTCCTATTTATATAACGTACACAAATGTAAATGGATATCTGATCCCGAATCTCACCTATAAATCCGGTGAGCAGATGGAGCAACTTGGCAAGTATGGTTTTCTTCGCAGAGATTATTCTCAGGAAATTGATTTATGTTTAAATGAAGGTGATGAGGTCGTGGATTACGATCTCATTATTATATGTGAACATGAAATAGCAGTAGGCAGAATGAAAGAGTTGGGGTAAAATAAGAACATAGATTTTGGAGATTTAAAGAAATCGTTTTGAGGTGTCAATCTGGAACTTCAAAATGGAAAAGTTGCGACAGTGTCGCAACAATTATCGAAAAGGAGGTTGCTTTGATGGAAAAAAAACATTCTGAAAAAGAAAAAACAAGTTTGGATTCACCGAGTCCAAAATTAAATAAAAGTATGATTGCTTACCATGAAACAGGAGATTTATTTGCTGATACATGTGAAATCGTGGAGAGTGCACAAAGTATTGCGTATGCGGCTGTCGATACAATTCTGGTTCAAAGAAACTGGTTGTTGGGAAAGCGAATTGCTATAGAGTGTCTGAATGAAAATGGAAAAGCGGACTATGGCAAAAAAACTATGAAAAAGCTATCATCAGAATTAAAAGAAAAATATGGCAAAGGCTTTGACTTTAGCAGTCTTTATAAATATGTGAAATTTCATCAGGAATTTCCTCAAATTTTGGACTCACTGCGTCCAAAGTCTGGGCGTCCCTTGTCATGGACGCATTATAGAATTTTGCTTCAGGAAACATCACCAGAGGCACGAGCATGGTATGCAAAAGAGGCACAGGAGCAAGCATGGTCAGTTCGGACTTTGCAACGGAATATTTCTTCACAGTATTATTACCGAATGCTTATGTCTCAAAATGCAGAACCTGTAGAAAAAGAAATGAAAGAACTGACTGCTTCTTATCAGGCTGATAAGCTGGAATTTATCAAAAATCCAGTAATAGCAGAATTTCTTGGACTATCTTCTAATACAGATTTTACGGAAAGTGAATTGGAGCAGAGAATTATCACGCATATTCAAAAATTTCTCATGGAATTGGGGAAAGGGTATGCGTTTGTAGCGAGACAACAGCATATTCGAACTGAAAAAGAAGATTATTATATTGATCTTGTTTTTTACAATTACATTTTGAAGTGTTTTGTATTGATTGATTTAAAAACGTCGAAAATCACACATCAGGATGTGGGACAGATGGATATGTATATTCGTATGTATGATGAAATGAAACGAAATGAAGGGGATAATCCGACATTAGGGATTATTTTATGTTCCGATACAGATGAAGATATTGCGAAATATTCTATATTGCATGGGCACGAACAATTATTTGCATCTAAATATAAAACCTACCTTCCATCAGAAGAACAACTTCGAGAAGAGATTGAAATTCAGAAGAGATTTTATTATTTACAAAAAGAAGAAGACAAAGAAAATAAAGATTATTAAAATATGAGTAGAGAAAGACGTGAGTCATAGAAATGTGGCTTGCGTCTTTTTCTGTCTGGAAAGGAAGTGAGATAGAATGGAACAGGTCTTTCGTGTAGAACGAAACAAGAATTTTACGGTAATGAGCAACCATCATTTCAAGAACAAAGATTTGTCATTAAAGGCAAAGGGACTGCTATCTCTGATGTTAAGTCTGCCAGAGGACTGGAATTACAGATGCAGGGGCTGGCATCTTTGAGCCGAGATGGAATTGATTCTGTAAGGTCAGCAATTAAAGAATTGGAATATTACGGGTATGTGGAGCGAAATATGATCAGAAATGAATATGGGCTTTTTACGGATAAGGAGTATATTATCTGGGAGATTCCAATCGGGCAGGAAAATGATGTTATCAAATATGAATTATAAAATAACCAGTAAATAAAATATCCATCTTATCAATTCATGTAAGTATTAATAGGATTTGCTTACATGAATTTGATCGAGCATTGGGGAAGCGGCATTCCAAGAATTATAGACAAAGTAAAAGCTTCCGGACTGCAGGAGCCGGAGTTTATTGGTGGCGAAGTGGATTTGCGTATCAATATTTATCGAGGTCAGGTTGATACCAATAACGCCAATAGCACTAAAAATGGCGCTAATGGCGTTAAATGTGGCGCCGATGATGGCACTAATGGCACTGAAGTGCCGCTTAATAAGGAACAGACGCAGATAGAAAAATCGTTGCAGATTATAGAGAATTTTCACCATTTTGCATTGCTCGTAGCGTTCACAAAATTTTCACAAAAGAATTAGCACTCACCTCTTGACAGTGCTAATAATAAGTGTTATATTACAGCTAGAACAAAGGAAGGGGAACAAAAAGAGATGATAAAGATTCCACCGACCGGTGTTTGGGATGACAACAACACTTCAGAGTAAATCCGAATGTGCTAAATAAATTAATAAATGTCTTTTGAAAGGAGATATGACTTATGTTAATGCCTAGTATTTTTGGAGAGAACTTATTGGATGATTTCTTTGGAGAACCATTTGGAGGATATGATTACAGTGAATCCGGACTTATGACAACGGATGTAAAAGATACCGATAAAGGCTATGAAGTAACGATGAACATGCCTGGAGTTAAAAAAGAAGATGTAAAAGCAGAACTGAAAGATGGTTATCTGACAGTCAGTGCTGAGACGAACACGAAGAAAGATGAAAAAGCTGAAGATGGCAAGTACATCCGCCGTGAACGTTACAGTGGATCCTGCAGCAGGAGCTTTTATGTAGGCGACGGTGTCAAACAGGAAGACATCAAAGCCAAATTTGAAGACGGTACATTGAAACTGTTCGTACCGAAAGAAGCAGCAAAACCTGCTGTAGAACAGAAGAAATACATTTCCATTGAGGGATAATCAGAATACGGATTGTAAGCGTCCGGTTACAAGGCTGCCAGATGAGGCAGCCGCTTAAAAAGAAAGTTAGCTAAATTCAGATAGATTTATAAGGAGGAACGACTTATGTTAATGCCTAGTATTTTTAATGATAACTTATTTGATGATTTCTTTGATTTTCCATTTTATGATGATAAAGAAGATCGTAAGATCCAGAGAAAACTGTATGGACATCATGCAGGCAATCTGATGAAGACAGATATCAAAGAGAAAAAAGATGGTTATGAACTGGAGATCGATCTTCCGGGATTCAAGAAAGATGAAGTTACAGCAGAACTGAATGACGGATATCTGACAGTCAGCGCTGCCAAAGGACTGGATCAGGATGAGCAGGAGAAAGAAACTGGTAAGTACATCCGTCGTGAACGTTACGCAGGAGCCTGCCAGAGAAGTTATTATGTAGGTGAAGATATCACGGAAGAAGATATCAAGGCTGAGTTTAAGCATGGTATCCTGAAACTCTTTGTCCCGAAGAAAGAAGTAAAACCGGCAGTAGAAGAGAAGAAATACATCAGTATCGAAGGATAATGACAACACGTTAAAAACTTTCAAATACACCATATGATGAGGGCAGCATACAGGAGCAAAATCCTGTATGCTGCCCTTTTTGCCATCTATATAAATGGAAATTTGAGAAAGTCTGGATAGTATAATGAAGTTAGGATTTGATCTGTATTTTGAGATGTGGAAAAGGGAGAAATATCCATCAGAAAAGCTGTGTAGTAGTGGTGAATCGAAAAATAAAATCTGAGAGAGTTTTCGAATGTGGGAATCGGAGAATTACAGATAATGAAAAATCAACCATGAGAAAGGGAATGTTTAGTGTTATGGCATGGACATTCCCTTTTCTGGACATAAGGATAATAAGAGGAACATCTTGCTGGCATCGGCAAGATGTATTATAGAAAAAGCCCTGCTTTATGCAAGGCTTTTGAAGTATGAGAAAGATTTTCATTTACCAGATTCCAAGCACATGCTGCATGGAAAGACTGGCGATCGTGATACCGATCCAACAGCAGAAACCAAGAGCGAGTGGCTTGCCGCCGGTTTTGATCAGCTTGATGATATTCGTATTCAGACCGACTGCACTCATGGCGAGGACGATGAAGAACTTGCTGAGTGTCTTCAGCGGAGTAAATACATCTGCGGATACGCCGGCTGAAGTTGCGATCGTTGTGATCACGGAAGCGAGAACAAAGTAGAGGATGAACATCGGGAAAATCTTTTTAAATTCCACTTTCTTTCCTTCGGCTTTGGAGTTGCGTGTCCGGATAAATGCGAGAACCAGTGTGATCGGGATGATCGCGAGCGTTCTGGTAAGTTTGACCGTAACTGCCTTATCCAGTGTGGCAGAACCGAGGGCGTAGAGCGAATCCCAGGTGGAAGCCGCTGCAGTTACGGAAGAGGTATCGTTGATCGCAGTTCCGGCAAAGATACCAAAGGCTTCCCCGCTTTTGGTTGAGAATCCAAGCAGTGCACCAAGTGACGGGAAGAACAGTGCGGCGAGCATGTTGAAAAAGAATATAACAGAGATTGCCTGTGCAACTTCTTCATCATCCGCATCAATGACCGGTGCTGTTGCGGCAATTGCAGAGCCTCCGCAGATGGAAGATCCGACACCGACCAGTGTGGAAATATTTCCCGGTACATGCATAGCTTTATGTAACAGATATGCAATGATCAGGGACGTTGAAATCGTCGTTACGATAATTGGCAGTGACTGTTTTCCGGTCTCCAGAATCACGGAGAGATTCAGTCCGAAACCGAGAAGGATTACAGCGTACTGAAGAACCTTCTTTGACACAAAAGTAATACCGTCCTGAAACATGGATTTGTCTTTTAATAATAAAGTAATGATCATTCCGGCAAGAATACCGAATACCGGTCCGCCGATGATCGGAAATGTCTGTCCGAGGAACCAGCATGGAACGGCGATGACCAGACAAAGTAAGATGCCTTTCCAGCTTTTTGTTATAAAATTCATAGAAATACCCCTTTCAAGTGAAATAAATAAGTTACTCTCATAACAATCTGTCCTATCATAGCATAAAAACAGCAGAATAAAAAGATGAAGGAAGGAAAATTCCCAAAGTAATTTGAGAATAAGGTGGAAATAACGAAAGATTCCCGATATAATAACAATATATGATTTTGGGGATAAGGAGGTAAAGTGTGATAAAACGGGGAATCCGGACATTGCACAAAAGAAAGTGATGCATACACTGAAAAAATTTGTAAAATATTATGCGCCGTACAGGACAGTATTCTTTCTGGATCTGATTTGTGCGGCGATCATCAGTCTGGTGGATCTTGCATTTCCACAGATTTTAAGATCACTGACAAAGACTTTATTTACAGAGGATCCGTCACAGATCCTTGGAGCACTTCTGCCGATCGGACTGGCTTTGCTTGTGATGTATATCATACAGACATTTTGTAAATATTATGTCAGTTATCAGGGTCATATGATGGGGGCACATATGGAACGGGATATGCGCCAGAAGTTATTTGATCATTATGAGAGACTTTCTTTTTCTTATTATGACCAGAATAATTCCGGACAGATGATGAGTAAGCTGGTATCGGATCTGTTTGATATTTCCGAGTTTGCACACCATGGACCGGAGAATTTATTTATATCCGTAATTAAAATCGTTGGTTCGTTTACATTTTTGTTTCTTATTAACTGGAGACTGGCGATTCCGCTGCTTGTGATGGTTGTATTTATGCTGATCTTTTCTTATAAGCAGAACCGTCAGATGCAGGAGACTTTTATGGACAACCGGAGAAAGATCGGGGATGTCAATTCCAGTCTGCAGGATACGCTTGCGGGAATCCGTGTGGTGCAGTCTTTTGCAAATGAAAAGATTGAACGGGAGAAATTCGAGAAAAGCAATGAAGGATTTCTGGTATCCAAGGATGCAAACTATCATTGTATGGGAAGCTTTATGAGCGGCAATCTTTTCTTCCAGGGAATGATGTATCTGATCACATTAGTGTTCGGCGGATGGCTGATCGCACATGGGAAAATGGAAGCTGCCGATCTTGCCATGTATGCGCTTTACATCGGAATTTTTATCAGCCCGATCCAGATTCTTGTGGAGCTTACCGAGATGATGCAGAAAGGTCTTTCCGGTTTCCGGCGCTTTCTGGATGTTGTGGAGACGGAGCCGGAGATTGTAAATGCACCGGATGCGGAGCCACTTGAAAATGTAAAGGGTGAAGTGGAATATAAAAATGTTTCTTTCCATTATAGCGATGATGATACGCCGGTACTGGATCGGGTATCTTTTAAGATCCCGGCTGGCAGATCCATTGCCCTTGTGGGCCCGTCGGGAAGTGGAAAGACGACAATCTGTTCCCTGCTTCCAAGATTTTATGATGTGACCGGAGGTGTGATCACAATCGACGGGCAGGATGTAAGAAAGCTGACACTGGAAAGTCTGAGAGGTCAGATCGGGCTGGTACAGCAGGATGTCTACCTGTTCTGTGGATCAATCAGGGAAAATATTGCTTATGGAAAACCGGGGGCATCGATGGAAGAAATTATCGATGCGGCGAAGAAGGCAAATATCCATGAATTTATCATGTCCTTGCCGGATGGATATGACAGCTTTGTAGGAGAACGAGGAACCCGTCTGTCGGGTGGACAGAAGCAGAGGATTTCGATTGCAAGAGTATTTCTTAAGAACCCGCCGATATTGATTCTGGACGAGGCGACCAGTGCGCTTGACAATGAGAGTGAGCGCTGGATCCAGCAGAGCCTGGAAGAGCTTGCGAAGAACCGGACCACGATCACGATCGCACACCGGCTTTCTACGATCCGCAATGCGGATGAGATTCTTGTGGTTGCAAATAATGGAATCGCTGAACGGGGAAATCATGATGAATTGCTTGAGCAGGGTGGAATTTATGCGCATTATTATGAGATGTCATGATGTTGGTGTCAAAAGGTATTTTGACACCTTTGATACAAGATTGCTACGTGCTTTGCACTCTCGCAATCCTCAAAAACATGAGTAAGTGAGGAAATCAAAATAAGTAAACAAAAAAGCTTCTTTTCAGAAAAACAGGAGGGCCGTTTCTGAAAAAGAAGCTTTTTATATCGTAAAATTGTAAGCAGTGTGTGCTGGTCTATATTTGCAAAACATTACACAGCTTAATCACACATATGGCAGGCTGCGCATGCAGACGGTGTCGTTGCGCATCCGCCGAGAGCTGTCTCCCGAAGCTCTGCCGGAAGACGCTTTCCTACAGTGTACACCGCTTCCAGCATTTCATCGAATGGAATCAGCTGGCGTACTCCGGAAAGGGCGATCTCTGCAGCGATCGTTGCATTTGCCACACCGGCAGCATTACGGTTCTGGCAAGGATATTCGACCAGCCCGCCGACCGGATCGCAGACCAGACCGAGCATATTCATAAGAACAGTGGATGCTGCGGCAAGGGATTGTTCCGGGGATCCGCCCATCAGTTCAACGGTTGCAGATGCCGCCATTGCAGATGCGATTCCGACTTCTGCCTGACATCCACCGACTGCTCCGGCGACAGTTGCATTGCGCATAGCAAGATAACCGATTGCGCTGGCATTATAAAGTCCCTGCTTGATCTGTTCATCGGAAAGATCATAGGTTTCCTGGAGGGCAAGCAGAAGTCCCGGAACGATACCGGCAGATCCGGCAGTCGGGGAAGCTACGATCACACCCATGGAAGCATTGGTTTCCAGAGTTGCCATTGCGTAAATGACAGCTCTTTCCAGAAGATCTCCGCAAAGACCTTTTCCGGTATCTTTGTGATCTGAGATCTTTTTTGCTTCGCCACCGATCAGTCCACCCATGGATTTGACCGGGGTATGGATCGGAGTAGAAGCGGCTGATTTCATGATCTCAAGAACACGATCCATTTTGCGGTCTGTCTCTTCCGGATCCTGTTCTCCCTCTGTGAGCTCTCTCTGAAGCATCACAGCAGAAATTGAAAGGCCTTGTTCCTGACAGACTTTTAATAATTCTTTTGCATTTCTAAAATCCATAATCTGTATTCTCCTTCCAATTACATCTGAACAACCATAACGTTGTATACATTTTTGTTTCTTCTGATTGTATCTGCGATATCTTCCGGTACCAGATCATCGGATTCTACGATGGTATAAGCGGTATTTCCTTTGGATTCGCGGAACAGACGCATGAATGCGATATTGATTCCAAGCTCACTGAGGCATTTGGTAATGTAAGCAACAACGCCCGGTGCATCTTTCTGGACGACGACGATCGAGCTGTATTCTCCGGTAAAATCAACCTCCACACCATTGATCCGGCACAGGCGGGCTTTTCCGCCACCGAGAGATTCTCCGCGGATCGTCATCTCCTGTCCTTCTTCATTTACCATCAGGATATCGACGGTATTCGGGTGTACGTCGGTTTCTACGTTGTTCGGAATGAAAGAATATTCGATTCCGTTGTCTGTCGCGATCTGGAAGGAATCGCGGATGCGCACGTCATCGGTGGCAAATCCCATAATACCGCCGAGAAGAGCACGGTCCGTACCATGACCATGATAGGTTTTGGCAAAAGATCCATAAAGGGTAAATTCTACTTTTTTAAGAGAACCGGTGAGAAGCTTTCTTGCAAGCAGAGCGATTCTGGCAGCTCCAGCAGTATGGGAGCTGGATGGTCCGATCATATTCGGTCCCATGACATCAAAAACACTGATAAAGGACATAGTAAACCTCCTGTAAAATAATTGTTTCACGCACGTAAAAAGGATTGACGTCTTATTAGTTATATTGTACCATCAACTTATGAGTGAAACAAATTCATAGATTTTATGAAGACGTTGAAAATTTTTCATAATGGAGTCAGAAGATGGAATTACGTCAATTACAGACTTTTATACAGATCGCGCAGATGCAGAGCTTTTCCAGAACGGCAGAGATGCTGGGGTATTCGCAGTCGGCAGTGACGGTTCAGATCCGCCAGCTGGAAAACGAACTTGGGAAAAGGCTGTTCGACAGGACAGGAAAGAAAGTGGTGCTTACCCCGCAGGGGGAAGAATTTCTGGAGCATGCCAACCGGATCCTTTATGATGTTCATCAGGCGAAAGCATCCATGAATGATACGGATGAATTGAAAAACCCACTTCACATTGGGACGATCGAGTCTCTGTGTACGGTGAAATTTCCAAAGATCATAAGGAAATTCAGGGAACAGTATCCCAGGGTTTCTATCCGGATCACGGTAGATTCTCCGGAAAAGCTGATCCAGATGATGGAACATAATGAACTGGATATGATCTATATTCTGGATACACCAAGATGGGACAGCAACTGGATTAAGGTGATGGAGAAGGCAGAACCAGTTATGTTTGTGACATCAGTCAGTCACCGGCTGGCAAAAGAAAGAAATTTATTGCTTGATGATCTGCTGAAAGAGTCTTTTTATCTTACAGAGCGCAATGCCAATTACAGGCAGGCACTTGATGGTCAGCTGGCGTTAAGAAGAAAAGAGCTTTCTCCGATGCTGGAGATCAGTGATACTGCATTTATCAAAAAAATGCTGATGCGTGGGGGAGGCGTTTCATTCCTGCCACGTTTTGCAGTAGAAGATGATATTGAGAAAAAGAAACTCACACTTTTGGATGTGAAAGATATAGAAATTACGATGTATCGTCAGATTTTCTATCATAAAAATAAGTTCAAGACAAAAGAGATGGAGAAATTTGCAGAGTTTGCACTGGAGGACAACTAAGAGAAAATACGGCTATGGATAAGAAAAATACTGATTTTGGCTTGGATGTATTACGAAAATTTATCTGAAGAGCAGGGAGAGCATAATATTTTCTACGTCATCTTGCGAAGTCTCAAAAAAGGATTTATACTAAAAATTAGCAGAAAATCATAAGAGGAAAGAAGGAAATAAAAGATGGAAAATTTCACATTTTATGCACCGACTTATTTTGCTTTTGGTAAGGATACAGAAAATGATACCGGAAAGTATGTAAAACGTTTTGGCGGCAGTCGTGTACTGCTCCATTATGGCGGAGGTTCTGTCATTCGTTCCGGACTTTTGGATCGTGTTAAGAAATCTCTGGACGGAGAAGGGGTTTCTTATGTAGAATTAGGCGGCGTAAAGCCAAATCCGAGAAGTGGTCTTGTATATGAAGGAATCGATCTGTGCCGGAAAGAAAAAGTAGATTTTGTACTGGCAGTCGGAGGTGGAAGTACAATTGATTCCGCAAAGGCAATTGCGGCAGGTGCAGTATACGATGGAGATTTCTGGGATTATTATGAAGGAAAGCTTGTCGAGGAAGCACTTCCGATCGGAACAGTTATTACGATTTCAGCTGCAGGAAGTGAAGGATCACCGGACTCTGTTATTACAAAAGAAGAAGGAATGTTCAAAAGAGGGGCAACCGGAGAAGCATTCCGTCCGAAATTCACGATCATGAACCCGGCACTTACACAGACACTTCCGGCATATCAGACAGCTTGCGGAATTACAGATATTATGGCACATCTGTATGAGCGTTATCTGACCAATACCGAAGAAGTAGAAGTGACAGACCGTATGATCGAAGGACTTCTTATGACGATGATCCATGAAGGACCGAGAGTCATTGCAGACCCGGATAATTATCAGGCAAGAGCAAACATTATGTGGGCAGGTATGATGGCACACAATAATTCCTGCGGAGTAGGACGTACACAGGACTGGACAAGCCATAACATCGAGCACGAATTATCTGCATTGTATGACTGCGCGCACGGTGCAGGGCTTGCGGTTGTTATGCCGGCTGTATTTACTTATACACTGGAACACAATGTGATGCGTTTTGCACAGGCTGCAGTCCGTGTCTGGGGCTGTCAGATGGATTTTGCAGATCCAAAGAGAACGGCACTGGAAGGAATTGAGGCACTTCGAAACTTTTTAATTTCGATTGGGATGCCAAAGAATTTTGCAGAGCTTGGAGCCAAAGAAGAAGATATTGAAAAGCTGGCACATACCTGCTGTTATGGAGATGTAAATACTGGTACAGTGGAAGGATTTGCAACTCTTGATCAGAAAGATGTGGAAAATATTTATAAACTGATGGTATTTTAGAAAAAGAAATATCGTAAAACAGGAAATTTGGAAGAGGGGGTGTGTGACTTAAACTCAAGTCATACACTCCCTCTTTTTGAAACGTCTATTTTCCAACAGGCTATGCATTTTCATAAATCGGTTCGAAATCATCTGCGCCGTGTCCACAGAGCGGGCAGGTGAATTCTTCCGGAAGATTGCTTCCTTCGTATACATAATTGCAGATCTTACAACGCCATCCGATAATCTTCTTATCCTCTTTTTTCTGTTCTGGTTTTGGCTTTACATGTGCCTGATAATCTGCGTAAGTCAGAGGAGAATTGTCACTTAAAAGTTTCGCATCGGTTACTTCAGCAATAAAAAGGGTATGTGTTCCAAGATCCTGTCTGGAAACTACCTTTGCGCTGAGAACAGAACATGTCTGCCATCCGAGGTAAGGAACTGCATTTTCATCTGCAGGTGCAGTGATATTTGCGAATTTATCAACATCTCTGCCGGACTGGAAACCGAAATGACGGATCGTTTCAAAAGAGCAGGTCTGGTCAAGCAGGCTTAACGTAAAAATGCCGCTCTCTTTGATCAGATCACAGGTATAGTTGCTATTCAGCACAGAGATTGCGATTCGTACCGGATTATTCGCAACCTGGATGCAGGTGTTGGTAATACATCCGTTTACTACATTCCCAGAGCGTGTTGCAAGCATAAATACTCCATAAGATAAATTGTAAAGTGCTTTTTTATCCATATGACATTCCTCCTGACTTTTAAACTCAATAATAAGAATCATTACTATAATTAAAGAATACATGATAAAAGAAAAATTGTCAATTACAAAATCAAGATTTCCGGAAAATCAGAATCACAAAAAATGTGATGATTTCCGATCCTAAGAAAGAAAGCCAGATTCCATTCAGCCCCAGAATCTGTGAGAACAGAATCGCACAGAAAGCAATTGCGATAATGCCGCGCATAACAGAACCAAGGACGGCAGGAAGTGCCCGGTCGATTGCGGAAAAATAGGCAACCAGCACAATATTGATACCGGCGACTAAAAAGCCCAGGAAATAAAGCCTAAGACCAGTATGGGCGTAAGCAAGCAGCTGGAGATTATGTTCGCTGTTAAAGATACTGATAAAGGTATCCGTAAATCCGTAGATCAGTACAACGATCACAAGCTCGATCAGAAGTGCTGCAGCAAGAGACCAGTTGAGAAATTTACGGACTAGATCATGTTCACCCTTTCCATAACTCTGGCTGATCAGCGGCTGTGCACCCTGGGCAAGTCCGTTTAGGATCGCCATTGCGACCAGTGAAATATTTGCAACTACGCCGTAGGCTGCGATCCCGATATTTCCCGCAATGCGCAGAATCAGCATGTTAAATATAATCGTAATGACAGCGGAAGAAATTTCAGCAAAAAATGCAGAAACACCAAGCTGGCAGCATCTGATGATCCGGCGAAGAGAGGGTTTGCGCCAGTGAAACTCTACATGGTTATTCTTTCCAAGATAATGTGTCGAACATACCAGCATCGTCACAACCGGTGAAAGAGCGGTTGCAAGTGCAGCCCCCAGAAATCCAAGATTCAAAGGGAACATGAAAATATAGTCAAATAAAATATTAAAGAAGCTTCCGGAAATGGAACCGATCATGGCGATAGAGGTCGCATGGTCATTCCTCGCAAATGCCGTGAAGGTATAGTTTGACATAAAAAACGGGGTAAATAGCAGGACGATACGCATATAATTACGTTCAAGCCGGATGAGCCCGGCATCTGCCCCTAAAAGTGCAAGTGCTTTATGCGGAATGAAGATTCCGGTGAGCATAAAAGGAATGCTGCATATGAGACACCAGAAGATGGACTGGGTAAAATAGTAGTCCGAAGGTGAACCTTTGGCTGTGCTGATATTGTATCGTGTGGCGGAGCCGATTCCGATCATCGAACCGATTGCGAAGACCAGACCGAACACCGGCAGGATCAGATTCAGGGCAGCAAGTCCATCTGCACCGCATTTGTAAGAGATAAAAAAGGTATCTGCCAGAATGTAGACGGAGACACCGATCATTCCGGAAATACTCTGGGAAATGTATTTTAAAAATTTATGAAACATGTTTTTGAATTCCTCGTCTTTCTTAAAGCCAAATTAAATGAAATAACCATCTGTACCAGCCTGGTAATAAGCGGACTTTGATATCTCCATATAAGAATAGCATAAACATACTGGTTTGTCGAAAAAATAATCTTGCAATTACTGCGTTACCGTGCTATAGTAAGTTTTGTAAAACCAAATAATGCTTCAGGGCGGGGCGAAATTCCCCACCGGCGGTAAAGCCCGCGAGCCGTAAGGCATGAACTGGTGAGATTCCAGTGCCGACAGTAAAGTCTGGATGGAAGAAGTTGAATCGTTGCTGATAGAAGCGGATTCTATCATATATGCAGGAATAAAAAGTAAAACGCTCTGGAATGGGAATCATTCCAGAGTTTTTATTTTTCGGAAAATAAAATGCCGGGTCAGGATTCGATAAGAAAATGGTATTTCCGGAAAGTTTGACAGAGCGTACAGCGATATAACTGAGAAAGAAAGCCCTGACAGGTAAGAGAATCTGTCAGGGTTTTTCCGGGAGAGATGAGAAAGGAGAAAAAATGACAGATGAATTTTACATGCGCCGTGCAATTGAACTGGCAAAAAAAGGACGTGGATGGACAAATCCAAACCCGATGGTTGGTGCCGTGATCGTAAAGAATGGAAGCATTATCGGGGAAGGGTATCACGAAAAATGTGGTGAGCTTCATGCAGAACGGAACGCAATCGCATCCCTGACAGAAAGCGCCGAGGGAGCAACAATTTATGTGACGCTGGAGCCGTGCTGTCATTATGGGAAGACACCACCGTGTACGGAAGCGATTCTGGAACAGAAGATCGCACGGGTTGTGATCGGATCGAGAGATCCGAATCCGAAAGTGTCCGGCAAAGGAGCAAAGATTTTGCGCGAGGCAGGTGTCCGGGTGGAAGAGGATTTCCTGCGCGAAGAATGTGATGCGTTAAATCCGGTCTTTTTCCACTATATCACAACAGGACTGCCATATGTAGTTATGAAATATGCAATGACGGCAGACGGAAAGATTGCGACAAAAACAGGAGCATCAAAATGGATATCCGGTGAGGAAGCAAGAAGTCTGGTACATGAGATGCGCCATGACTATATGGCGATCATGGCAGGAATCGGAACGGTTCTGGCAGATGATCCGATGCTGAATGTGCGTCTGGAGGGAAAGAAAAGTCCGGTCAGAATTATCTGTGACAGTATGCTCAGGATTCCACTGGACAGTCAGATCTGCCAGACAGCAGGGAGATACCGGACGATCGTTGCATATGCCGGTGAAAAGGGGAATGCGATTTGTTTAGAAGAGAAAAAACGCAGTCTGGAAAAGCTTGGAGTCGTGCTTCTCAGAGTTCCTTCGGAAAAAGGGGAGATCAATCTGCAGCTTCTGATGAGAAAGCTTGGAGAGCTGGGAATTGACAGTGTACTTATTGAAGGCGGTGGAACTTTAAATGAGGATGCCCTGCAATCCGGTATCGTAAATGAGGTGAAAGCTTTTATCGCACCGAAAATTTTTGGCGGAAGAGGCGGAAAGACTCCGGTGGAAGGCTTTGGAGTTGAGAAAGTAGACGATGCCATCAAGCTACAGCTTATGAGAATCTCGCAGGTTGGAGAAGATATTCTGGCAGAGTATAAGGTTTTGGAGGAAATGTAAATGTTTACAGGAATTGTAGAAGAAACCGGATCTATCCGGTCACTCCGACTTTCTGGATCATCCGGGAAGATTGCGATTCGGGCAAAAAAAGTACTCGGTGGAACCAGGATCGGAGACAGTATTGCGGTAAATGGTGTCTGCCTGACGGTGGTTTCCCTGGAAAAAGATGGATTTACCGCAGATGTGATGGCGGAGACGGTGCGAAGAACCAACCTCGGTGACACAAAGATCGGTGAAAAAGTGAATCTGGAACGCGCGATGGCGGCAGATGGCAGATTCGGCGGACATATCGTTGCAGGGCATATTGATGGGACCGGAATGATTGAAGAACTCAGAAAGGAAGAAAATGCAGTATGGGTAAAAATCCGAACAACGCCGGAGATTCTGGAACTGATCGTAGAAAAAGGTTCAATCTGTATTGATGGAATCAGTCTGACAGTGGCAGAAGTAAATGAAAAAAGCTTTCAGGTATCAGTCATTCCTCATACCGGAGAGGAAACCACGCTGCTGAAGAAAAAAGCTGGGGACAGGGTGAATCTGGAAAATGATATTGTAGGGAAGTATATTAAAAAGTTTCTTACACCATCGGAACCGGCTGGAAAATGTGGTGGACTTACCATGGAATTATTAGAGGAGTATGGAATTTGATGCGAAGAAATTCCGGGAATGGAATGGAGAGCATACAGAAGAACAGGATAAAAATGAGTTATAGATCGGACAGGAGGAAGTAACAAATGGAGAAACAGTATCAATACAATAGCGTAGAAGAGGCACTTGAAGAATTACGCCAGGGAAGGATCGTTCTGGTAACGGATGATCCGGACCGGGAAAATGAAGGGGATATGATCTGCGCGGCGGAATTTGCAACTCAGGAGAATATCAATTTTATGGCATGCCATGCGAAAGGGCTGATCTGCACACCGATGAGTGCAGCGCTGGCCGGACGGCTTGGGCTGCCACAGATGGTTTCTGAAAATACAGATAACCATTCGACTGCATTTACGGTATCCGTTGACCATGTGGATACGACAACGGGAATTTCAGCAGCAGAGCGCGGATATACCATGCGTAGCCTGACAGAAGAAGGAACAAAACCACAGGACCTTCGAAGACCGGGGCATGTATTTCCGCTGGTGGCAAGGCATGGAGGTGTGCTGGTAAGAAATGGTCATACCGAGGCAACGGTTGATCTGATGCGTCTTGCCGGACTGAAAGAATGTGGAATCTGCTGTGAGATCATGGAAGAGGACGGAACGATGATGCGGACAGAGAATCTCTGGAAGCTGGCGAAGAAGTACGACCTGAAATTTATTACGATTAAAGATCTGCAGGATTACTGCAGGATCCATGAAAAACATGTCGTGCGGGAAGCATGTGCAAAGATGCCAACCCAGTATGGAGAATTTCAGATCTATGGGTATGTGAATGACATCACCGGTGAACATCATGTGGCACTGGTGAAAGGTGAGATTGGTGATGGGGAAGACGTTCTGTGCCGTGTACATTCCGAGTGCCTGACCGGCGATACTTTCGGATCTCTCCGGTGCGATTGTGGAAAACAGCTGCAGTCGGCGATGCAGCAGATTGAGAGAGAAGGAAGAGGAGTTCTTCTGTATATGCGACAGGAGGGAAGGGGAATCGGTCTGATCAACAAGCTGAAAGCGTATGAACTTCAGGAACAGGGATACGATACCGTGGAAGCCAACATCCGTCTGGGATTTGCGCCGGATCTTAGGGAATACTGGGTAGGGGCTCAGATTTTATCGGATCTGGGAGTAAAATCACTCCGGCTTCTTACAAATAATCCGGAGAAGGTATATGGACTTTCCGGTTTCGGGCTTGCAATCCATGAGAGAGTACCGATTGAAATAGCACCGCAGAAATTTGATGCATTTTATATGAAGACGAAGCAGGAAAAGATGGGACATATCTTTAAAGAAATCCAATTTAAGTAAAAAGAGAATAAACAGTATTTATTATAGAAGAAACGCTTTAATTACAGGAGGAAAAAAACATGAAACAGATCAACGTATTAGAAGGAAAAGTAGTAGCACCAGAAGGAATGAAAGTAGGAATTGTTGCTTCAAGATTTAATGAGATTATTGTTAATAAACTACTTGGTGGTGCGGTAGACGGGCTGGTACGCCATGGCGTGGAAGATGGAAACATAACGGCAGCATGGGTACCTGGAGCATTTGAGATTCCGACAGCAGCTTCTAAAATGGCGGCATCCGGAAAGTATGATGCAGTGATCTGTGTGGGAGCAGTGATCCGTGGAGACACGACGCATTATGATTATGTCTGCAATGAGGTATCCAAAGGGATCGCACAGGTCGGACTTGCAACCGGAGTGCCGGTATTATTTGGTGTGATCACGACTGAAAATATCGAGCAGGCAATTTCAAGAGCCGGAAGTAAAGGCGGAAACAAGGGATATGACTGTGCACTTTCTGCAATCGAAATGGTAAATCTTCTGAGACAGATGTAATTTCCGGCTGACGGTTACAAAAAGAATCCCGTTTTCCGGCAGAAAAAGGGCAGATGCCGGGATTTACTGGACATTTATGCAGGAAAAAGGTATCATATCTGATAGGAGAAATCTGTAAAAGAAATAGTAAAGTTTCAATTCAGAGATAATGAAGGAGAAAATGAATTATGTATACAGCATCATCTGAGAGATATGATACCATGGTATATAACCGTTGTGGGAAAAGCGGGCTTTTGCTGCCGGCAGTTTCTTTAGGACTCTGGCACAATTTTGGAACCAATGCGGATCCGGAGAATATGAAGGCAATGTTGAGGACAGCATTTGATCTGGGAATCACCCATTTCGATCTTGCGAATAACTATGGACCGGAATACGGAAGTGCTGAGACGAATTTTGGGAAGATTTTAAAAGAAGACTTTGCACAATACAGGGACGAGATGATCATCAGTACCAAGGCAGGCTATGATATGTGGCCGGGACCTTACGGAAACTGGGGAAGCAGGAAGTATCTGCTCGCAAGCCTTGACCAGAGCCTGAAGAGAATGGGGCTGGATTATGTAGATATCTTCTATCATCACAGAATGGATCCGAATACCCCACTGGAAGAGACGATGGGAGCACTCGATTCCATCGTAAAGAGTGGGAAGGCACTTTATGTCGGAATTTCTAACTATGATGGTCCGACAATGGTACGTGCAGCGGAGATTCTGGAAGATCTGAAATGTCCGTTTGTCATTAACCAGAACCGGTATTCCATTTTTGACCGGACGATTGAACAGAACGGCTTGAAAAAGACGGCGAACCAGATGGGAAAAGGAATCATTGCATTTAGTCCGCTGGCACAGGGGCTTCTGACAGATAAATATCTGCACGGAATACCGTCAGACAGCCGGATTGCTGTGGATGGAAGATTTCTACATGCCGATGCATTGACGAAAGAAAAGCTTGCGCAGATCGAGGCTCTGAACAAGATGGCAGGTGAGAGAGGACAGTCTCTTGCACAGATGGCACTGAGCTGGATTCTGAAAGATGAGGATGTGACCAGTGTGCTGATCGGAGCGTCCAGACCGGAGCAGATCATTCAGAATGTGGAGATTGTGCAGAATACGAAGTTCACCCAGGAAGAACTGAAAAAGATCGATCAGATCAGCAGGGGCGATCTGTAAGTGAAACCTGCGCGAAGAAATTATTTGCAAAGGACGCAAAGAAAATATTGAATAAATGATTGACAGGAAGCAGCCATTGTGTTAATATAGTTCATGGTTGCTTCAGCAATCAACAATTTCATATAGGGGATTGGTCAAATGGTATGACAGGAGTCTCCAAAACTCTTAGCGGCAGTTCGATTCTGTCATCCCCTGTAATTTGAAGGACTCAGTTTGAGTCCTTTTTTTATCTAATGGACCAAGTGCGGAATAGTGATAGCGCAAGTCCAAATCAACTCTTCATTTCCAAAAACAAAATAACCATCCCACCATATATATATTCGACATAGTCACTATACATAGTGCATAAAAATAAAAGAAAATAATTGTAAAAAATGCCAAAAATTCAACTGTACAAAAGCACAAAATCCGTCAAAAAAGAATCTCGAATGCTACAAACTAAAAAAAGTGTCAAAAAATAGAAGTAAAAACAGCTAAAGAAAATAAAAGAAAAATAGATGAAGATGGTGAAAATAGATAAAAAAATTGGTTTTTTTACTGTACAATCTACAAAAGCTGAAAATATTGACAAAGAAAAAGTGTGAGCGTAATATAAGCATGACTTTTAGAGGACACTCTAAAAAGTACTCTAAAATAAGAATAAATAAAACGAAAGGGAGGGAGCGATACGGAACATTTAACAGAGACTCTGTTAGAAGAGCTGAACTGCGAGACGGTGTTTACGATCCCGATATTCGGCGGAATACCGGTAAAAGAGTCGGTCGTAGTTACCTGGATCATCATGGCGGTAATCGTAGGACTTTGTATCATATTTGTCCGAAGCTTGAGCGTCGAAAATCCGGGAAAGGTTCAGCTTTTATTGGAATCCGCAATAGGAAAAGGACTGGACTTCTTTGAAGACATCATGGGAAAAGAAAACAGGAAATATATTCCGTATCTGATTACAGTGCTTATTTATATTGGGATAGCCAATATCATTGGTCTGTTCGGATTTAAGTCACCGACAAAAGACCTCAATGTAACAGCAGCACTTGCAATCATGAGTATGTGCCTGATTGAATTTTCCGGAATCCGGAAGAATGGATTTAAGCATTGGGCGGCGCATTTTGCAAAGCCGGTACCATTCGTAGCACCAATTATGGTTCTGGAGATTGTGATCAGACCATTATCACTTTGCATGCGTCTGTTCGGTAATGTATTGGGAGCGTTTGTTATCATGGAGCTTTTAAAAGCAGTGGCTCCGGTTCTTATCCCGATACCATTTAGTTTTTACTTCGATATTTTCGATGGATTCCTGCAGGCATATGTATTCGTATTCCTGACAGCACTTTTCATGAATGAGGAGCAGGAATAATCCCGAAATGACAGAAGAAACACAAATCTATAAGAAAAAAGGAGATTAAGATTATGTTAGTAGCAATTGGAGCAGCAGTAGCAGTTTTAACAGGTTTAGGAGCAGGACTTGGAATCAGCCTTGCAACAGGTAAAGCAGTAGACGCGATCGCAAGACAGCCGGAAGCAGAAAGCAAGATCAGCAAGAACCTGATCCTTGGTTGTGCACTTGCAGAGGCAACCGCTATTTACGGTTTTATTATCGGACTTCTTATCATCTTAATGCTGAAATAAGAAAAGTAAAATGAAGAAAGGCAGGTGGGACAGGTGATACAGTTTAATGTAAGCCTTCTCTTTACGATCATCAACCTGATTGTCTTTTATCTTTTGCTGAAAAAATTCTTATTCAAACCAGTAATGGGAATTATGGAAAAACGTGAAAAAATGATTGCTGACGGACTGAAGAATGCCAGTGATAGTCAGGAAGAAGCGGCGAGACTGAAAGCGGAATATGAAAAGGCTCTGGAAGGAGCAAAGGCAGAATCCATTCAGATCGTGGAAAAAGCTAAGAAAACTGCAGCCGGAGAATCAGAGCGTATCCTTCAGGAAGCCAATACGGAAGCCGTAGGAATCCTGAAAGATGCCAGAAAGACGATTGAAAATGAACGCAAACAGACCATGAATGATCTGCAAAGTGAGATCGCAGGACTGGCAATGCAGGCAGCACGTAAGATTGTGGATGACACAAAAGGAAATCAGGATATATATGATCAGTTTCTGAAAGGTGCAGGTGATGCTCATGTCAATGAAGAGGTTAAATAAAGAGTATTGCTGTAGCCCTTCGGCAAAACAGTATGCACATGTTTTATATGAGCTTGGAATTTCAAAAGAAGCGGTAGGAGAGACTGAAGGGCTTTTTGAAGAAGTACCGGTGCTTGAAGAAACATTTGCAAGTCCGGTGGTACCGATGCGGGAAAAATTAAGTTCGATCGACAAGATTTTCCCGGAAGAAATAAAAAATTTTCTCAAGGTTGTATGCCGTAATCAGAGAATGAGCGAGATCAGTCAGATTCTTTTTGCTTATGACAGATACTGTAAAATGCAGGAAGGAATCCAGATGGCAACGCTTACCTGTGTGGAAGCACCAGATGAAAAGCGGCTTGAGAAAATCAGAGAATTTCTTTGTGAGAAGTACCATAAGACAGATGTGAAGCTCGAGATAGTCAAAGATCCGGCATTACTTGGCGGATTTATCTTAAAGACCGGTGATGATGAATATGACTGGAGTCTGAAAGGAAGATTATCGAGATTAGAGCAAAAATTGACCTGGAGGTGAACAAAGTGAGTTCAATTAGCTCAGATGAAATTATTTCTATTCTGAAAAATGAAATAGAGAACTTTGATCAGATCAGTAAAGACAGCGAGGTCGGTACGGTTGTCTCTGTCGGTGACGGAATTGCAAATATCTATGGAATAGAGCATGCAATGTACGGAGAAATCGTGACATTTGAAAATGGACTGAAAGGTATGGTTCAGGACATTCAGAAAGATACGATCGGCTGCATCCTGTTCGGATCAGATGTAGAGATCAAAGAAGGTACGAAAGTGATGCGTACCAAAAAGAAAGCCGGAGTACCGGTTGGCGATAAATTTATCGGACGTGTCGTAAATGCACTTGGAGCTCCGATTGACGGAGCGGGAGAAATCGAAGCAGAAGATTACAGACCGATTGAAAATGAAGCACCAGGAATTGTAGACCGTAAATCCGTCAGCGTTCCAATGGAAACAGGAATCCTTTCTATCGATTCTATGTTCCCAATCGGACGTGGACAGAGAGAGTTGATCATTGGGGACCGTCAGACAGGAAAGACTTCCATTGCTACAGACACGATTTTGAATCAGAAGGGTAAGGATGTCATCTGTATCTATGTAGCAATCGGTCAGAAAGCATCAACGATCGCAAAGGTTGTCAATACTTTTAAAAATGGCGGCGCAATGGATTACACCATCGTAGTAGCATCAACAGCAAGTGACTGTGCACCGCTTCAGTATATTGCACCATATGCAGGAACCGCGATCGCAGAACATTTCATGCATAAAGGAAAAGATGTCCTGATCGTTTACGATGATCTTTCAAAGCACGCAGTTGCATACCGTGCGCTGTCCCTGCTTCTTGGACGTTCACCGGGACGAGAAGCTTATCCTGGAGATGTTTTCTATCTGCATTCAAGACTGCTTGAGAGATCAAGCCGTTTAAGTGATGAAATGGGAGGCGGTTCGATCACAGCACTTCCAATCATCGAGACACAGGCAGGAGATGTATCTGCATACATTCCGACCAACGTCATTTCCATTACAGATGGACAGATCTTCCTGGAAAGTGATCTGTTCTTCTCAGGAATGAGACCGGCGGTTAACGTAGGTCTTTCCGTATCCCGTGTTGGTGGTGCAGCACAGACAAAGGCAATGAAGAAGGCAGCCGGAAGTATCCGTATCGATCTTGCACAGTATCGTGAGATGGAAGTATTCACACAGTTCAGTTCCGATCTGGATGCAGCAACAAAGGAACAGCTGGAATATGGATCTGGTCTGATGGAACTTCTGAAACAGCCACTCGGACATCCAATGTCCATGCATGAGATGGTTATCACCCTCTGCGCAGCACGAAATAAAGTGCTTCTGGGAATTCCGGTAAAAGAGGTTAAGAAATTCCAGATGGATATGCTGAATTATTTTGCAACAGTTCATCCGGAAATCAGTGAAGAGATTGAGCAGACAAAGGCTCTGTCCGATGAACTGGCTGCAAAGATTGTGGAAACAGCGAAGGAATTCAAAGACAGCAGGTGTTAATATGGCAAATATCAGAGAAATACAGACTCGAATCAACAGCGTCAAAGATACGATGAAGATCACGAACGCCATGTATATGATCTCGTCTACCAAGATGAGACAGGCGAAGAAAAAGCTGACAGATTCAGAGCCGTACTTTTACGGACTTCAGGGAGAGATTTCCAGAATCCTGAGGCATATTCCTGAGATCGAGCACCGGTATTTTGATGTGCGGGAAGAGATTCCAAAAGAGAAACGAAAGATAGGTTCCATTGTCATTACTGCGGATAAAGGACTTGCAGGAGCTTACAACCACAACATTGTCAAGGTGGAGGATGAGATCCTGGAGGAACCGGGAGAGCATAAGCTGTTCGTAGTCGGTGAGCTTGGCAGACACTATTATGCGAATAAGGGTGTGGAAATTGACACCAATTTCCTCTATACTGTGCAGAAACCGACCATGCACAGGGCAAGAGATATCGCGGAAGTGATTCTTTCCCAGTATGAGAGAGGTGAACTGGACGAGGTCTACATCGTTTACACCAGAATGGAAAATTCGATGCTGACAACGGTTGAAAAAATGAAGATCCTGCCGCTTGAGAGATCTTCATTCAATGAAATGAAAATGCCGCTTAACATCCATAGAGAGGCGATCGCGCTTTATCCATCAGCAGAGGCGGTTCTGGACAGCATCGTACCAAACTACGTGGTTGGTATGATTTATGGATGTCTGGTAGAGGCATATGCAAGCGAACACAATGCGCGAATGACAGCAATGCAATCAGCAACAGACAGCGCGCAGGAAATCATCAAAGATCTTTCTATTATATATAACAGGGCAAGGCAGGCTGCAATCACACAGGAAATTACTGAGGTTTGTGCAGGCGCCAAAGCCCAGAAACGGAAAAGGAAGTGAAAACAGGTATGAATAAAGGACGTATTGTACAGGTCATGGGACCAGTTGTTGACGTTGTATTTGAAGACGGAAATCTGCCGCGCATCAAAGATGCCCTGCAGGTGGAGAACAACGGAAAAACCTGTATTATGGAAGTTGCGCAGCATCTGGGAAATGATGAGGTTCGTTGTCTGATGCTGGCAGCAAGTGAAGGACTTTGCAAGGACATGGAAGTAACCGCTACCGGTTCTGGAATTAAAGTACCGGTTGGAGAGCAGACCCTTGGACGTCTGTTCAACGTACTTGGAGAAACCATCGACAATGGCGAAGAAATCAAAGAAGATACCGAACACTGGGTGATCCACAGAGATCCGCCGTCATTTGAAGACCAGAGCCCGGTTGTAGAAATCCTGGAAACCGGGATCAAGGTTATCGACCTGCTTGCACCTTATGCAAAAGGTGGTAAGATTGGTCTGTTCGGCGGTGCCGGTGTAGGTAAGACTGTACTGATCCAGGAACTGATCCGTAACGTAGCCACAGAGCACGGCGGATATTCCATCTTTACCGGTGTTGGAGAACGTTCCCGTGAAGGTAACGACCTCTGGACAGAAATGAAAGCATCCGGAGTTCTGGATAAGACAGCCTTAGTGTTTGGTCAGATGAACGAACCACCTGGAGCACGTATGCGTGTCGCTGAGACAGGACTTACGATGGCTGAATATTTCCGTGATAAAGAACATCAGAATGTGCTTCTTTTCATTGATAATATTTTCCGTTTTACACAGGCAGGTTCCGAAGTATCCGCACTTCTTGGACGTATGCCATCAGCCGTAGGTTATCAGCCGACACTGGCAACTGAAATGGGTGAACTGCAGGAGCGGATCGCATCTACAAAGAATGGTTCTGTCACATCCGTACAGGCTGTCTATGTCCCTGCAGATGACCTTACAGACCCGGCTCCGGCAACTACATTTGCTCATCTGGATGCAACAACCGTACTCTCCCGTAAGGTTGTAGAACAGGGTATTTACCCGGCAGTTGATCCACTGGAATCTAACTCCCGTATTCTGGAGGCAGATATTGTCGGAGAAGAACATTATGAAGTTGCAAACCGTGTAACAGAGGTTTTGCAGAAATACAAAGAGCTGCAGGATATCATCGCAATTCTTGGTATGGAAGAGCTTTCCGATGAAGACAAGGCAACGGTTATGAGAGCAAGAAAGATTCAGAAATTCCTCTCCCAGCCATTCTTCGTTGCAGAGACATTTACCGGAGTTCCGGGAAAATATGTACCTCTGAAAGAGACGATCCGAGGATTTAAGATGATCCTCGACGGAGAAATGGATGAGTATCCGGAGAATGCATTCTTCAATGTAGGAACGATTGATGAAGTCATCGAGAAGGCAAAGGCTGAAAAAGCAGAATAGAGGTGCCAGGTATGGATACATTTGGACTTAAAATCATTTCCAGTGACCGGGTATTCTATGAAGGACGTTGCAGAAAGATGATCGTGCCGGTACCGGACGGCGGTGGAATGGAAATTCTTCCGCACCATGAAAATATGGTGATCGCTGTGGTGATCGGTGAGGCAATGCTTCAGTTTGAAGAAGGCGAATGGGTGAACCTTGCGGTCGGAGCCGGATTCCTTGAGATCGTTAACAACCGTGTGACGATGCTGGTGCAGACGGCAGAGAAACCGGAGGATATCGATGCCAGACTTGCCCAGGAGCAGATGGAGTATGCAGAAGAAAAGCTTCGCCAGAAACAGAGTATACAGGAATATTACCGGACACAGGCTTCGCTTTCAAGGGCGATGAACCGGTTGAAGGTGTCGAAGCGAAAAAAATGGTAAATAGGAAACAAATTTATGTGGAAGCGCGTAATCTACTACAGATTGCGCGCTTTTTCAATACGGAATTTTTGACAAAATTTATTGGGAAAAATGGTACAATCTTTTACAAAATAAAAGTTCCGATACAGGGTAGTTTGTGGTAGAATATATAACAGTGTGCGTGTACTGAGAAAAAGGATTTTGAGGTGTTCAAATAGAGTGTATTTCATCATAGAAGGAGCAAAACGTGGAAAAAGAAGAGCTTACGCAATTATTTAATTTCTTTCGGGAGATTGATAAGGAAAAATTTATTGGAAGGCAGACATATCTGACGGATGGGGTGCGTAAGGAGAATGACGCGGAGCATGCGTGGCATACGGCAATCATGACGGTTCTGCTTGCGGGATATGCCAATGAGAAGATCGATGTTCTTAAGACAGTGACGATGCTTTTGATCCATGATATTGTAGAAATTGATGCGGGGGATACCTATGCCTATGATGAAGATGCGAAGAAGACGCAGAGGGAACGGGAAGTGAAGGCTGCGGACCGGATTTTCGGACTTCTTCCGGAAAAGCAGGGAAAGGAATTTCGGGCGCTCTGGGAGGAATTTGAGGCACAGGAGACTGCTGAGTCGAAGTTTGCCCGGACGATGGACAATATCCAGCCGATCATGTTAAATGCGGCTACAGACGGCAAAGCGTGGGAGGAACACGATGTTCATATTGAACAGATCCTGAACCGTAACCGGAATACGGCAAAAGGCTCAGAAGCGATCTGGGAGTATGCGAAAGAAGAATTCTTAAGACCGAATCTGGAAAATGGCAAGATAAAAAAATAACATAAAAAAAACAAAAATCCCCCTTTTCATTTTCGTGAATATGGGGTATCATATACTACAGAGCGCAAAATATAGTGGAGAAACTTAAAAGTGACACTATATTTTGTGGAGCGATGGAACAAAGTTAGGAGAAAGTTGGGATGGATTTGGAAGTAAAGACGAGAGTAATCAAAAGAAACGGTGAGGAAGTAGACTTCCGGCTGGAGAAGATTGTGAATGCGATCAAAAAAGCGAATGAAGAGGTTGAGAACATCCACAGGATGAATGACTTTCAGATCATTGCAATTGCGGAGAAGATTGCACAGCAGGCAGAGGAATTTACGCATGCAGTGAATGTGGAGGACATCCAGGATATGGTTGAGACCGGCATTATGGAGATGCGTGGTTATGAGGTTGCCCAGAAGTATGTCCGCTATCGCTATAAGAGAGAATTAACCAGAAAGTCGAATACAACGGATAACGGAATTCTTGCATTGATCGATCATATGAACGAGGAAGTAAAGCAGGAGAACTCCAATAAGAATCCTGTGATCAACTCTACACAGAGAGATTACATGGCAGGAGAGGTCAGCAAGGACCTTACCAAGAGAGTCCTTCTTCCGGAGGAAATCGTCCGTGCACACGAAGAAGGAATCATTCATTTTCATGATATGGACTATTTTGCGCAGAAAGAGCACAACTGTGATCTGATCAACCTGGAGGATATGCTCCAGAACGGAACTGTCATCAGCGAGACGATGATCGAGAAACCACATAGTTTCTTTACCGCGTGTAATGTGACCACACAGATCGTTGCACAGGTTGCAAGTAACCAGTATGGCGGACAGTCATTTACTCTGTCACATCTTGCACCATTTGTAGATGTAAGCCGTCAGAAGCTCCGCAAGAGTGTCATTGAAGAAAGAATAGAATCCGGAGAGGTTCTGGATGATGCGATCATCGACAAGATCACAGAGAGAAGGCTTCGTACCGAAGTACAGAGCGGAATCCAGACGATCCAGTATCAGCTGATCACACTGATGACCTGTAACGGACAGGCACCTTTCGTAACGGTGTTTATGTATCTGGATGAGGTCCCGGAAGGAAGAACCAGGGATGACCTTGCGATGATCATCGAAGAAGTGATGAAGCAGCGTATGCAGGGTGTTAAGAATGAAAAGGGTGTATGGATCACACCGGCGTTCCCGAAGCTGATCTATGTACTGGATGAAGATAATATTACCGAGGATTCCAAATACTGGTATCTGACTGAGTTGGCTGCAAAATGTACGGCAAAGCGTATGGTGCCGGATTATATTTCTGCAAAGATCATGAAAGAACTGAAAAACGGAGATGTTTATCCGTGCATGGGGTGCCGCTCATTCCTTACCGTAGAAGATTCCCAGAGAAATGCAGACGGAAGTCATAAGTTCTATGGACGTTTCAATCAGGGGGTTGTAACGATCAACCTGGTTGACGTGGCATGTTCAGCAGAGGGCAATATGGAACGTTTCTGGGAAATCCTGGATGAGAGACTGGAGCTTTGTCACAGAGCACTCCGGTGCAGACATGAACGCCTTCTCGGAACTGTTTCAGATGTTGCACCGATCCTGTGGCAGAACGGGGCACTTGCCCGTCTGAAAAAGGGTGAGACGATTGACAAGCTGTTATTTGACGGATATTCTACCATTTCTCTTGGCTATGCAGGACTTTATGAGATGTGTATGCGGATGCTTGGCAAATCCCATACAGATCCGGAGGCGAAGCCATTTGCACTGGCAGTTATGCAGCGCCTGAATGATAAATGTAAAGAATGGAAAGAAGCAGAAAATATCAGTTATTCCGTATATGGCACACCGATGGAATCTACCACATACAAGTTTGCAAAATGTCTGCAGAAGCGTTTCGGAATCATTCCGGGCGTTACAGATAAGAACTATATTACCAACAGTTATCATGTACATGTTACCGAAAAAATTGATGCGTTCAGCAAATTGAAATTTGAATCGGAATTTCAGAAGCTTTCACCGGGTGGGGCGATCAGCTATATCGAAGTACCGAATATGCAGACCAATATTCCGGCGGTACTTTCCGTATTACAGTACATTTATGAGAATATCATGTATGCAGAGCTGAATACCAAGAGTGATTTCTGTGAAGTCTGCGGTTATGACGGAGAGATCAAGATCATCGAGGACGAGACCGGAAAGCTGGTATGGGAATGCCCGAACTGTGGCAACCGGGATCAGGATAAGCTCTTTGTAGCGAGAAGAACCTGCGGATATATCGGAACCCAGTTCTGGAATCAGGGAAGGACCCAGGAGATTAAGGACAGGGTACTGCATCTGTAAGGATGGAAATGTTTTTGAAAAAATAGTGAGAAGATATAATAAAGGACACGGTTTTCGCTTGGCGAAGCCGTGTCCTTTATTATAAATTATTTAAAATTAATTGGATAAACGTCTTTTATCAAACCATCCTGGTCATAAGAAAAATAGATTTTTTCGACCATTTCTTCTTTATTGATCTTAAAAGTCACAAGAACTGTTTCAGAATCATCTGTTTTGGAATCAAGTGAAATATCTTTTACCGTTATTTTTGTATTATTATAAGCTGCTTCGGACAGATAGGTCTGACCATAGGTTGAAACAAAATATTCTAATTGTCCCGTTTCAAAGTATTTTCCTACAAGTTTGTTCCAGTTTTCGAGAATTTTCTCAGAATTAACGGAAGCATTTTCAGAATCTGCCGTGCTATTCTCACCGATTACAGTAGAAGAATCCAAAGAATACAAGTCATCATTTGGTGCAGTGAACATCGCATTGAGTACTGCTTCTGCTTCCGGACTTACGGCTGATTCAGATGCTTTTTTGGATGAGCAGCCAGTAAGAAGAATGAACAAAAATAACAGAATGAAACAGGTTTTGTGGGTTGCTTTCTTAGTCATGAAAATCCCTCCTTTATTAAAAAATTAAATATGTTAATTTGATAATATAATTGCAATAATAAAAAGTCAAGATGAAAAAATAATAAAATTTTAATATGTAGTAGATATATTAAAAAAAGAAGTTTATAATATGGTAATAGGAGGTGATAATATGTTAAAAAAGAGATTAACAAATAAACAAATGGATGTAATGAATATTTTATGGGAAAATGATAAACCAATGGCTGCATCTGAAATCTTGAAAGCAAATGAAAAATTAAATATTAATACAATTCATGCATGTATTAGAAAATTATTAGAAGAAGAATATGTAAAAGTTGCATATATTGATTATAGTGGTAATGTTATGAGTCGATATTTTATGCCAACAGTTTCTAAAGGAAAATATTTTAGTGAGAGCTACAAAGATATTATTGGATCAAAAAAATTGATATTAACTTCTTTAATAGAAACGGAAACCAATATTGAGGAACTCGAACAGCTTGAAAATTTAATTAGGAAGAAGAAAGAAGAATTAAAGGAGTAGCCAGATATGTCATTGTCATTGGGACCTTTTATCACATGCTTCTTGTGTACAAATATTCTCTGCATAATATTACATTATCTGATATATAAGAAAAAAATATTTTTTGATAAAAGTTTACGTTTTATATTCTGGATAATAGGAATTATATTACTAAGGATGGTACTTCCATTTAATTTTCCATTTACATATACTTCTTATTCAGACAATATTTTACCCAAAATAGTAGATTTCATTTATTATAAATTACAACATGGGAAAATAATGATATTAGATATTGGTTTGATTATATGGGGGATAGGAAGTATATTTCAGATCATAATAATGATACGAAGTAATATAAGATTACGAAGATATGTTAAAAATCATGTGATTAGTATGGAAAATCCAATAGCAGAAGAAATAATAGATATAGTACAAAATGAGTTACTTTTTGAAAAAATAGAAGTAGCTGTATTGCCAGAGTTTGTATCACCTGCAATTATTGGTATTAAACAACCAATATTAATCATTTCGGAAAAATATTGTTTTTCAAGACAGGAATTAAAATTGGTATGTGAACATGAAATAAATCATTATATAAAAGGTGATTTAATATTAATGGCAATTATAAATATTGTTAGTTGTATACAATGGTGGAATCCTGTAATTCATTTTTTAAAGGAAGAACTAATTTTAGCGTTAGAACTATCTAATGATTTTCAAATTATAGAAAATCAATCTGATGCTGAAAAAATAGAGTATGCAGAATTAATTTTAAAAATAGCCAAAGAAAAAGAGTATTTTAAAACAATTGATAGAAGTTTTGTTACTTGTTTTGTCGGGAAAAATAAAACGAATTTAAAAACAAGAATAGATTATATCTTAAAAAAGAATGAGAAGAAAAAGAGTGTAGTGTATATAATTAACATATTGATGATAAGTGTAATGTTATTGTCTGTTTTTTGGGTTCCGGAAGCAACACATCCGATAGATCCAGATAATCAGGAAAATTCAATAGAAATGTCTCCGCAAAATACATATTTTCTAAAAAAGAGAGAAGGTTATCAGATATTTGTAAATAATAAATTGTGGGGAGAAGTGAAAGAGATTCCGGATGGACTGGAGAATATTCCTATACGAAAGAGTGTCAGACATTAAATATTATAGTATGGGTAAACTTTTTTTAAGACATTTATGATTTACTTTTTCAATCATAATGCGTACTCATCCTTTGTGTGAAAAAAGCTTTCACCTGATACTATCAGAATAGTACAGACAGAAAGTGATGTCAAAGAAATACGGTTGATTTTCGGGTGCGATTTGCTATAATTGATAAGAAGAGTAAGGATGGACAGCAGAGTAGTACTGCTATAATGAGAAAAAGGGAAGTATAAAGATATGAATTACGGAACAATCAAAAATTACGATATCGCAAATGGAACCGGCGTCAGGGTCAGCCTTTTCGTATCCGGCTGCCGGCATCATTGCAAAGGATGCTTCAATTCCGAGACCTGGGATTTCAATTACGGCAATCCATATACCAAAGAAGTAGAAGCAGAGATCCTCGAAGCACTCAAACCGGCATACATTCAGGGATTTTCTCTCCTGGGCGGCGAACCCTTCGAGCCAGAGAATCAGAAAGAACTCGCAGGACTCTTGCAAAAGATCAAAGAAAGCTACCCGGAGAAAAATGTCTGGTGCTACACCGGATATCTCTATGATATAGACCTCATCCACGGCGGAAAAGTCTACACCGAATACACTGACAAGATGCTCGCCTGTATCGATACCCTCGTAGACGGCGAGTTCATCGAAGCCGAAAAAGATCTCACCCTGGAATTCCGCGGAAGCCGCAACCAGAGAATCCTTCACCTTGATGAAATCCGCCAAAATGCGAAAAACTAAAATAATTCATTGACAAAAAAAGACCACTGTGCTATAAATAACAAGTGGTCTTTTTTAGATCATAAAATCAAATAGGGGATTGGTCAAATGGTATGACAGGAGTCTCCAAAACTCTTAGCGGCAGTTCGATTCTGTCATCCCCTGTAGAAACCTCTCGGAAGTAGTTCCGGGAGGTTTTTTATACTTTATAATTCCCACCAGATTCAATTGTTTGCACAAAGAATCTGGTGGGAATTATTTTTGTCTGATGTTGACACAACCTATATTTTTGTAAATCAATATATTTCTTTAGAAATTAAAATAAAGTTCGTACACCTTAACCGGCCGCCCCTTCGCATTGGTCGTCTGCGTATAAGCGAGCTTCGCGACTCCTCCATTTTCCAGATTCTGAATAATCCGGTTCGCATTTCTCACCGTACTTCCCATACGTTCGGCAAGCTCGTGCGTTGTAATCTTATTTGATCCGGCAGCACGCATACTGGCAAGGACTTTCTTGATCGTAACCGGTGAAAGATTACACTGCTTTGCAATCTTTCCAAGATTCTGCACATACTGATTCTGGATCACTCTCCGGTCGGATGAACCCAGAGGTCCGATCATATCTCCGTTTTCATTCTGGATAAAACTTTTTCCAAACTGAACAGCCTCTTTGCGGGCATTTACAGAATTACGGATCGCATTGTCAAAATTTGCCCCGATTCCGTATCCTACAGCACATTCAAAATGCAGTTTGCCGGTGAGAAATTCATTCAGTTCGCAGACCTTGCTATTGTGCGTAATATGCTGCAGCATTTCCACAGTGGTCAGGGCACTGCAGTGATTATCCACTTTCTGAGGAATACAGTTCATCAGATTCTTTTTAAAGAAATCTTCCATACAGACATAGATCTGATGGATATTTTCCGGTGTGTTATCTGTCGAACTACGGGGAGATACATTGATGATAACCGGAAGGTTGGAACGCATGTGCTCCAGCTCGATCGTGGACAGAAGTTCATTTGCAAGATCCCGGATATGGCTGACACTTGGCAGCGGATAGATCGTCGGGATCCCGTGCGCACGAAGCTCCGGCAGGATATTACTGTACTGACAGAGAACCATATCCATTTCATTGTTGTTCCACATACGGATCAGCTCTGAAAGGACATGATTTTCAATCGTACTGATACTGGTGCGTGTCAGTGCCTTGGTCCAGTTGTTAATATGTGGTGGAACTGTATCAATGTCCAGCTCCTTAAGGAAAGCGGTTGCAGTACAGCCGCCATCGATCGGAATCAGGAAATCCAGAATAATCTGGTCCATATCCAGATCCCGGTTGGAAATCAGCAGATTCAAAAGAGCACGGTACAGACCGGCTGTATCAATTTCAAAGGATACGATCGGACGGTTATAAGCGTGCGCAGTTGACTCAATGGCAGCTTTTGCGATCTTACCACTGATAAGAAATCCGTCAGTGTCCCCGGCGTAAGAATCGTAAACTTCTGATATTGTGTCAAATTTGTTGTAGGAAACCACCTGGATGTCGCAGTTTAGTTTTAGTTCTGAGACGATCTGCGAGATAGGTTCCTTTAAGTACTGGCTGGTAATAGCCACAATTTTTCTTCTCATTTTCATTCACCTCTCAAAAAGTATCATATAAAATTATCTTCCATAAATCAACCATAATATTCTGAAAATTAAAAAAATAACGAATCAATAGGTAAAACAACGAAAATCAAGAATATTCTGTAATATTATTGACTAAAATGTTAGAAGTTGGTATATTGTAATCGTGATAACTATTCTGTAAATGTTCCAAAAACAAATAAAAATATTCTGTAAATATACTAAAAGTAGAACAGTATTTTTAACGTAAATGGCAGGAACAAAGTTAAAGGAGGGCTTAGTATGAATTACTATGAAAGAGCATTGGAATTAAAGGATGAAACAATTGCAAACCGCAGACACATCCACAAAAATGCTGAAACTGGTCTGGATCTTCCAAAGACCAAAGCTTATGTTATGGAAAAGCTGACAGAATACGGACTTGAGCCGAAGGATTGTGGCTACGGGGTAACAGCTACACTCGGCAAAGGGGGAAAGGTTCTTCTTCTGAGAGCAGATATGGATGCACTTCCGATGCCGGAAGAAAGCGGAGAAGAATTTGCATGTCCTACAGGAAAAGAAGCACATACATGCGGACATGATTTCCACGCTGCAATGCTTCTTACAGCAGCAAAGATGCTGAAAGAAAAAGAAGATACACTGGAAGGAACTATCAAATTCATGTTCCAGCCGGCAGAAGAGACTTTTGAAGGAAGCAAGAATATGATCGAGAATGGTATTCTTGAGAATCCTCCGGTTGATGCAGCACTTGCATACCATGTATCACCGGGAAAAATGCCGATTGGACTTTTTATGTACAATGATAAGGATACAATGATGTATTCTGTAGATGGATTTAAAATCACCATTCATGGAAAAGGCTCCCACGGTGCTTATCCACATGTAGGAATTGACCCGATCAACATCGGAGTTCATATCCATCTTGCATTGCAGGAATTGATCGCAAGAGAAAGTGATCCGACACATTCCTGTGTGCTTACAATCGGACAGTTTGCAGGTGGAACTGCAGCAAACATCATTCCTGAGACTGCTGTTCTCCAGGGAACGATCCGTACCAACAAACCGGAAGCAAGAGAACTTCTGGCCCGCAGAATGAAAGAAGTCGCTGAAAAGACAGCAGCTGTATATAACGGAACCGTTGATATTGAGATGATCTCAGAAGTTCCTCCGCTGATCTGCAATCCGAAGCTTACCGACGAAGTGGTTGGATATATGCAGGAGCTTGGAATTCCGGGACTCACACCATATCCGGGAATTTCTGCAAGTGCTTCTGAAGATTTTGCAGTGATCGCTGAAAAGGTTCCAAGTACATTTATGTATCTGTCAGCAGGATATCTGGATGAAAGAGGACAGTATCCGGCACATCATCCGAAAGCACAGTTTAATGAGGATGTTTGCCCGATTGGAGCAGCTTGTCTTGCACATTGCGCTTCACAGTGGCTTAAAAATAACAAATAGAGAGTAAAGGTTTCTTTAGGAACAGGAGGAAAAGAATATGAGTAAAGAACAGCAGGCTCAGACACAGCCACAGGTTGCGATTCCGCTTCCGAAGGCAAAGAAAAACTTGGTTCAGATCGGATGTATCTGCATGATGCTTTCCGTAGCAATGTATGGACTGGTATTTGCAACGTTAACAGCACCTATCCTTGAAAAAGTTGATGCGATGGGATATGTAGGACTCTTCTCTATCGTAGGTGCGATCGGTGTATCGATTATGACTCCGATCGGAGGAAAATTAGGTGACCTTATTGGGCGAAGAAACATTGTAGTGATTCCTGGAATTATCTGCGCACTTGCAGGTTTTGCATTTGCATTTGTCAGATCTCTGATTCCACTTATGATCCTCAGACTGATTGTCAGCCTTGCACAGGGCGCATTTACAGCAGCACCATACATTATCGCAGGTCTTATCAATGAAAGAAAAGATGTACCAAAGGCAATGGGTATGCTTGCAACCGCAATCGCTGTTGGTGGATTTGGAGGAAGTATCATCGCAGGTATTTTAACAGATATGGGATTATTGACTGTGGCAATCCTTATGCCGGCAATTCCACTTATTCTTGGTATAGTACTGATTGGAATGAACATGCCGAATCAGAAAAGAGAAGGAAAGGTTACGATTGATGTTCCGGGGATGATCGCACTCATCATATCACTTTGCGGAATTCTGCTTGCACTGAACTTTGGATCTTCTATGGGATGGACAAATCCAATGATTCTTGCAGGTCTTGTAATTGGTATCATTGCTCTTATTGCACTTGTTAAGATTGAAAATAAAGCTGCAGAGCCGTTGATTCCAATGAAATTATTTAAAAATAAAAACTACACAGTACTCCTTATTGTAGGATTTATCTGCTATTTCTATCAGAATGCCATGAACTATTATGCACCGATCGGTGCCATGCAGGTTATGGGAGCATCCACGAGTGCAGCAGGTGCACTGCAGATGCCTCGTACACTGATTACAATCATTCTTCCTACTATCGCAGGTGCATGGGTAGGAAAGAAAGCTGCCAATGCATGGAAAGCAATGGTAATTGGTACAAGTCTTGCAATGATCCCGATGGCTGTGATGGCGTTGGTAACAAATTCAGGTGCTTCGATCATGATTTATTTTGTAGCACTTGCAGTTACAGGTATTGCTGAAAGCTTCCGTGCTGTATCCATTACGCCAACAGCACAGGCAATGCTGGCACCGGAAGATATGGGAATCGGAACTTCTCTGGTTAACTTCGCAAACTCACTTTCAGGAACAATTGCAGTTGCAGTATTTGCAGTCGCATATAATGCAAGTACATCAGCTGATCCGACCAATGTAGCACTGATCCAGAATGGTGTAAAATCTGTATTCTGGACAGCAGCAGTCGTTACTCTGATTGGACTTCTTCTGGTAATCTTCATTGTAAAACCGGAGATGAGCAAGAAAGCAGCAGAAAGCAAATAGAATATTGAAATTCATGTGAACATGTGAATAAGAAGCCGGGGCGGATGTGAGAAAGCATCTGCCCCGGTTGTTATCTGGAGAAGTCTTTTATAGATCTTCCGGATACAGGGATGAGAATGGAAATGACATATGTTTCAGGTAAATGCAGATTGCATTTCAGAAAATCAAGAGTATAATAAGAAATAGTGAAAAGAAGAAAGGCAGACATATATCTGTCTTTTTATAATTATAGAGACAATTTTAAAGATATAAGAAATAATATGATTTACCGGAGGAAAAGAATGCTTGGAAACTATCTGGATGAAGTACGAAAAAAAGCACCACTGATACACAATATCACCAATTATGTGACGATCAATGATGTGGCAAATATGGTTCTTGCCTGTGGTGCAAGTCCGATCATGTCCGATGAACCGACGGATATTGAAGAGATCACATCCATCTGTCAGGGACTGAATATCAATATGGGAATGCTGAATCCGCGTAAGATTGAAAGCATGCAAAAAGCAGGAAAGAAATCCAATGAACTGTATCATAAAGTGCTGTTAGATCCGGTTGGAGCAGGATCGAGTTCGTTCCGAACAGAGGCGGCACTGAATCTGATACGTGATATTCAGTTTGATGTGATCCGGGGAAATATTTCTGAGATCAAGACCTTAGCAGCAGGACATGGTACAACGAGTGGAGTGGATGCAGACGAGGCAGATACACTGACGGAGCAGAATCTGGAGAAAATGATTCCGTTTATAAAGGATTTTTCCAGAAGGACAGGTTCCGTGATTGCTGTGACTGGAGGAATAGACCTTGTAAGTGATGCAAAGAGGTGCTTTGTGATCCGGAACGGTCGTCCGGAGATGGGACGGATTACTGGAACCGGGTGTCAGCTTTCCGGGATGATGACGGCATTCCTTGCGGCGAATCCGGAGAACAATCTGGAAGCAGCGGCAGCAGCGGTCTGTGCCATGGGGCTTGCCGGTGAGACTGGCTGGAAATATATGCAGCCGGGAGATGGAAACGCAACCTACCGTAATCGGATCATCGATGCGATTTATAATATGGAAGGAAAAGAATTGGAAGAAGGTGCAAAATATGAGATTAGATAAGAAAGATATGGTTCTGTATGCGGTAACAGACCGTCACTGGCTGAATGGAGAAAGCCTGTACAGCCAGGTGGAAAAAGCGCTGAAAGGTGGGGCTACATTTATCCAGCTCAGGGAAAAAAATCTGGCTGAGGAAGAGTTTCTGGCAGAAGCAAAAGAGATTGCCAGGCTCTGTAAATCCTACCATGTACCATTTGTGATCAATGACAATGTAGAGATTGCAAAGAAGGTAGATGCCGATGGTGTGCATGTGGGGCAGAGCGATATGGAAGCTCTTGATGTGCGGAAAACACTGGGTGAGGACAAGATCATCGGTGTTACGGCAAAGACGGTGGAGCAGGCGCTAAAGGCGCAGGCACATGGAGCCGATTATCTGGGAGTCGGTGCAGTCTTTGGCACGACATCAAAGGCAGATGCAACAAAGCTGGATCATAAGGTTTTAAAGGAAATCTGCGAGACGGTGGACATTCCGGTTGTGGCAATTGGGGGAATCACGGAAGAGAATGTGACAGAGCTTGCCGGAAACGGAATCTGCGGAGTTGCCGTGATCAGTGCAGTTTTCGGACAGCCGGATATTGAGCAGGCTACAAAAGAATTAAAAGAGAAAGTAGAGGGTATGTTGAAATGATTTTGTTTACTAGCGATTACACAGAAGGGGCACATCCGAGAATTATCGAGAAGCTTGCCGAGACCAATATGGAGCAGACAGTAGGATATGGGGAAGATCCTTACTGTGAAGAAGCGAGAGAAGCAATTAAGAAGGTGTGTGAAGCACCGGAGGCAGATGTTCATTTTCTGGTGGGAGGAACCCAGACGAATTTTACAGTAATTTCTTCTATTCTGCGTCCATTTCAGGGAGTGATCTGTGCAGATAGCGGACATATCAATGTCCATGAGACAGGAGCTGTAGAAGCGACCGGACACAAAGTTCTGGCACTTCCTTCAAAGGAAGGAAAAATCACAGGACAGCAGATCAAGGAATATTACGACCTGCACTGGAGTGATGAGTCTCGTGAACATATTGTACAGCCAAAGATGGTTTATATTTCACATCCGACAGAGGTAGGAACATTGTATACAAAAGCAGAGCTTGAAGATATTTCTTCTATTTGTAAGGAATGTGGACTTTATCTTTTCCTGGATGGGGCAAGAATGGGTTATGGGCTGATGGCACCGGGAACCGATGTGACACTTCCGGATATTGTAAAGTGTTGTGATGTATTCTATATTGGAGGAACAAAGGTCGGTGCATTGTTCGGAGAAGCTGTGGTAATCACAAATCCATGTCTAAAGCAAGATTTTCGTTACTGCATTAAACAAAAAGGTGGAATGCTTGCAAAAGGACGCCTCCTCGGTGTTCAGTTCCTGGAACTGTTTAAAGACGGACTTTATTTTGAAATTTCCAAACATGCAATTGATATGGCAATGCTGTTAAAAGAAGGACTGAAAGAAAAAGGATATGAATTCTTCATGGACAGCAATACCAACCAGCAGTTCATTATTGTGGAAGATGCCAAATTGCAGGAAATCCGTCAAAAATATGGCGTAACTTATCAGGAAAGGTACGATGAGACCCATAGTGTGATCCGATTATGCACTTCCTGGGCGACAAAAGAGGAAAATGTGAAGGCATTCCTGCAAGATATGTAATTTGTGAAAAATTGAATAAAGCTTTACAGGTAAGGCAGATATGGTAAATGATAAGGACTTTTTTGCACAGAAAATGGCAGAAGAGTCCTTTTTTGCTTTTCGTAGTGTTTTAATATGAGAAAATAATAGTTAGGCATTTAATTATTTGTTTGTGAAAAATATTATAAAAATATAAATTATTGAGAATAAATGTTGACTTATATGTGTGATACGCATAAAATAACGATTAGACTTCTAATGAATAGACATCTAATTAAATTGCGGGAGGTGAAAGGGTGAAGTCGGATAAATTTGAGTGTGGGGATTTTACCAGGGAGAATATGCCGGTACAACTTCTTCTTGCACAGGTCGGACATATGTATAAATGGTATGTGACGAACCAGATGAAGGATACAGAGCTGAAAGCCGGACAGGCAGGAATTCTTGCAATATTGCAGATGGTAGGACCGATGTCACAGAGAGAGCTTGCAGATCATATTCATATTACGCCGCCATCGGTGAATGTAGCAGTTCAGAAACTGGAAAAGCTCGGATATATTAGAAAAGAGCAGGACGAAAAAGACCAGCGGATGACAAGGATCCATCTGACAGAACGTGGAGAGAAGATTCTTGGCAACATGCATGAGATTCTCCGAAGCACGGAAAATACACTCCTGAAGAATATGAGCACAGAAGAGAAAATACTGTGCAGAAGACTGCTTTTACAGATGAGTGACAATCTTTTCCAGGAAAAAGAATTCCGTGATATGCCATGTAAAAACCCATTTGAGGAATAAAAATAGTTACTAAGAAAGGAAATAATTGCTATATGAGAAAGTTATTCAAACATTTGAAGCCTTATGCAGCAACTATAGCAGCGATTGTTGTTATCCTGATTGTTCAGGCGTACTGCGATCTGTCATTGCCTTCTTATACTTCAGACATTGTCAATGTCGGAATCCAGCAGGGAGGAATTGATGAGAAGATTCCGGATGCAATCGCAGAGGAAGAGATGAATAAGCTGTTGCTTTTTGTGGCAGAAGAAGACCAGCAGACAGTGCTGGATGCATATGAGAAAAAGGAATCCGATTCGGATTATAAGTATGATGGAGCAATTTATGTTCTGAAGGATTCCGTGAAAAAAGATGAAGAAAAGTCAGGAAAGGTATTTGACATCCTTGGAAAGCCGATGCTTCTGACTTATGGATTTGAATCTGGAAGTGATACAACAAAGAAGATGGAAGAATCCATGAAAGAGAATATGATTTCTTCTATAAAGGAACAGGCTGAGAAACAGGCAGAGAGTATGCAGTCCCAGATGACAGATGAGCAGAAGGCAGCACTTGCGGCAAATCCGGAGCTTGCCAAGAAACAGCAGGATGAAATGCAGAAAAACATTGATGAACAGGTGAAAAAGATCGAAAATGCAGATATTTTTGAGATCCTGAACATGATACCGGATGAACAGAGAGCAGACGTTATTGATAAAATATCAGAAAAAATGGACGATATGCCGGATACTATGCTGGAACAGTCAGCAACTTCATATATTAAAGAAACCTACAGTGTTCTGGGCGTGAATACAGATAAGATCCAGAACAGATATATTTTAACAACTGGCGGTAAGATGCTTGCACTTGCATTTCTTGGAATGCTCGCAAGTGTTACCGTAGGACTTCTTGCTTCCAGAGTGGCAGCAAGTACGGGACGTGATCTGAGAGGAAAGGTATTTAAAAAAGTTGTTGGATTTTCCAATGCAGAATTTGACCATTTTTCAACCGCATCCCTGATCACAAGAAGTACCAATGATATCCAGCAGATCCAGATGCTTGCAGTTATGCTTCTGAGAATGGTTATGTATGCACCGATCATGGCAATCGGAGGAGTTTTCAAGGTTCTTCATACGAATGTCAGCATGTCATGGATCATCGTACTTGGGGTAATCCTGATCGTGATGGTTGTTGCTGTATTATTTATTGTGGCAATACCAAAATTCAAGATTCTGCAGAACCTGGTCGACAGACTGAACCTTGTTACCCGTGAGATCCTTACCGGACTTCCGGTTATCCGTGCATTTAGTACAGAAAAGCATGAAGAAGAACGATTTGATAAAGCGAACAGAGATCTGACAAGAACCAACTTATTTGTAAACCGTGCCATGACATTTATGATGCCGATGATGATGCTGATCATGAATGGAATTACTGTGCTGATTGTATGGAGCGGTGCACATGGTGTCAGTGACGGGCAGATGCAGGTTGGTGATATGATGGCATTTATCCAGTATACAATGCAGATCATCATGTCCTTCCTTATGATCTGCATGGTTTCCATTATGCTTCCAAGAGCAGCCGTTGCAGCAGAACGTGTGGATGAGATCCTGACAAGCAGGACAGCGATCGAAGATCCGAAAACACCGGAAAAACTGGAAGAATCCAGAAAAGGCGAAGTAAAATTTGACCACGTATCCTTCCGTTATCCTGGAGCAGAAGAGGACGTACTTCATGATATCAGCTTTACAGCAAAACCGGGACAGACAACGGCGATCATCGGAAGTACCGGTAGTGGTAAATCTACGATGATCAACCTGATTCCAAGATTCTACGATGTAACAGAAGGTACGATCACATTGGATGGAAAAGATATCCGCACCATTTCCCAGCATGATCTGCGGGATGAGCTTGGATACGTTCCACAGAAAGGTGTACTTTTCTCAGGAACAATTGAGTCCAATATTCTGTACGGCAATCCGGATGGTTCCGAAGCTGAGATGAAGAAAGCAGCGGAAATTGCACAGGCAACCGAATTTATCGAAGAAAAACATAAGAAATATAACAGCCCGATCGCGCAGGGAGGATCCAATGTATCCGGAGGTCAGAAGCAGCGTCTGTCCATTGCACGTGCGATCGCAAAAAATCCGAAGGTTTATATTTTTGACGACAGTTTTTCAGCACTGGATTATAAGACGGACGTGGCACTTCGTGCGGCGCTGAAAGAAAATACACAGGACAGTACAGTGATCATCGTAGCACAGAGAATCAGTACGATCTTGCATGCAGAGCAGATCATTGTCCTGGATGATGGAGAAGTTGCAGGAATCGGAACGCATAAAGAACTTCTGAAATCCTGTGAGGCTTATTATCAGATTGCTTCATCCCAGCTTTCAGAAACAGAGCTGGCAAGAGACTTGAATGATGAGACTGACGGAAAGGAGGAAGCATAGTATGAGTAATCAGCCAAGAAGAAGAGGACCTATGGGCGGTGGACATGGAAGAATGGGAACCGGCGAAAAAGCAAAAGACTTCAAAGGTACCATGAAGAAACTTTTTACTTACCTTAGTGAATATAAAATCGGTATTTTCTTTGTTATGATATTCGCAATCGGAAGTACAGTTTTCAATATCGTTGGTCCGAAGATTCTGGGAAAAGCGACAACGGAGATTTTCAAAGGTCTGGTTGGAAAAGTATCCGGAGGCAGTGGAATTGATTTTACAAAGATTGGTAAAATCCTGTTAACTTTATTGTGTCTGTACGTGATCAGCGCATGTTTCTCCTTTATCCAGGGATATATCATGACAGGCGTATCACAGAAGCTGACCTATCGCATGCGAAAAGAAATTTCTGAAAAGATCAACCGTATGCCGATGAATTATTTTGATACGACTACACACGGTGAGGTACTTTCCAGAGTAACCAATGACGTAGATACTCTGAGCCAGAGCCTGAACCAGAGTGCAACCCAGATGATCACATCCGTGACAACAATCATCGGTGTACTGATCATGATGCTCAGTATCAGTCCGCTGATGACCGTGATCGCACTTCTGATCCTGCCGGTATCTATGGTACTGATTTCTGTAATCGTAAAACACTCACAGAAATACTTCAAAAGCCAGCAGGAATATCTGGGACATATCAATGGTCAGGTAGAAGAAGTATATGGCGGACATAATATTGTCAAAGCATTCAATAAAGAAGAAGACGTGATCCGCGAATTTGATGAGACTAATGATATCCTGTTCCGTTCTGCATGGAAATCACAGTTCCTTTCCGGAATGATGATGCCGATCATGCAGTTTGTCGGAAACCTTGGATATGTAGGAGTTTCTATCTTAGGTGGTTACCTTGCAATCAAACAGACCATCGAAGTTGGAGATATCCAGTCCTTCATCCAGTATGTAAGATCCTTTACACAGCCGATCCAGCAGGTTGCACAGGTAGCAAACATGCTCCAGTCGACAGCCGCTGCATCAGAGAGAGTATTTGAATTCCTGGACGAAAAAGAAGAAGATCAGTTTGCCGAAAATCCAGTATCTGTAGAAGGATTACAGGGAAATGTAGAATTTGAACACGTACACTTCGGATACAATCCGGAGCATATCATCATCAATGATTTCTCTGCAAAAGTAAAAGAAGGTCAGAAGATCGCCATCGTAGGACCGACCGGAGCCGGAAAGACAACCATGATCAAACTGCTGATGCGTTTCTATGATGTCAACAGCGGGGCAATCAAGATCGATGGACACAACATCAAAGACTTCAACCGGAGCGAACTCAGACAGATGTTTGGAATGGTACTTCAGGATACCTGGCTGTTCAGCGGAAGCATCGAAGATAACATCAAATACGGCAAACTCGATGCCACTCACGAAGAAGTCGTAGCAGCAGCCAAAGCTGCCCACGTACATCGTTTCGTCCAGACTCTTCCAAGCGGATACAACATGATTCTCAACGAAGAAGCCAGCAACGTATCCCAGGGTCAGAAACAGCTCCTCACGATCGCCAGAGCCATCCTGGCTGATCCAAAGATTCTGATCCTCGATGAAGCCACCAGCTCCGTAGACACCAGAACCGAAGTCCAGATCCAGAAAGCCATGGATAACCTCATGAAAGGCAGAACCAGCTTCGTAATCGCCCACCGACTTTCAACCATCAGAGATGCAGATCTTATACTGGTAATGAAAGACGGCGATATTATCGAACAGGGGAACCATGAAGAACTACTTGAGAAGAATGGGTTTTATGCGGAATTGTATAATTCGCAGTTTGAAAACGTTACAAGCTGTGCATAAAAATGGAAAGATGCCAAAAATCATGCGAGCATGATTTTTGGCATCTTTTTATTTTTATATAGAGCGCCAGCTCTCATTCGGTTGATGCGACAGCATTAGCCGAATGCAGCACAGCGTATGTGTCGGGGCAAAAGAGTAGAGTGCATCATTCCACAAACTAATCAATCTCCAGCGGAACAGGAGCTTCAGCTCCGCTTCCCGCGCCTTGTCTTGCGTTCCCTAAATTTAATTCAATTATTTTCCAACATCTCTAGCAACGCCGAATTTGTTGATTTATTTATGATTTCTGTAATTTTCAATCAACCAGATTAAACTAAAACGAATTTGTTGATCTGTTTTTAATTTCTGAAATTCTAAATCAACTATATCTGCATATTTCGTTGATTAGCTTTGAATTTTACAGTATCTAAGTCAATAAAATATTCTTATTCTGTTGACTTGTTTTTGAGTTTTATAGTATCTAGATCAATAATAGTTCCTTATTTCGTTGATTCATTTTCGGCTTTTAAGTTTTGCAATCATTTTTTTCAGTATAACACATGTAAAAATGTGTATCAATGAAGCAAAAAATAAATATGAAAAACTGTAAAAAATATTGCCATCAATAAAAATCATATATATGATATTTATAAAGAACAAAGGAGGTTTAAAATAATGCCTATGAAAAAAAGATTATCCAGTTCCATTGGTACTATTATTGTTCTCTGTGCGATAATCATAATATCGTTGCAGAAATATCAGCCGGACAAAGAAGTAATTACTACTTTCATATATGAATGGCTAAATGACGATTCCAGGGCAGAGACAGAATACAAAAAAATTCTGGAAACCGGAAGTGATAATCAATCCTTATCTCAGCCTTTGCAAAAATACTTCATAACAGAAGCGTCATTCCAATCTTTCTTAAAGACATTTTATTATTTACCAGTAAAAATTCTGCAACAATACGATTCCTACAATTTAACAGACATTAACATAACAAAAGAATCTAATAGTTACTTGGTAAAAGTAGACTTAGAATTGATAAAAGAAGAAAAATCAAAGAATCATTCCATCACAATAAAAATTCAAATGGATCATAAAAAGTTTACCTATTTTACCATCACAGAAGGAAAAGAAATTTAACACAAATAAGCGGTTGAAAGATAAGAAACAAATAGGATATAATAACCCATAGATATTCAGGAAGGGAGGAAATCTTTCATGCAAAAAGTAATCAGTATCGGAAAACAGAATTTTGTATCTCTTCGGGAGAATGATTGTTTTTATATTGATAAAACAGATCTGATCTGTAAGTGGTGGGAATCAAAAGATGAAATTACTTTGATCACCAGACCGCGTAGATTTGGAAAAACATTGAATATGAGTATGCTGAATTGTTTCTTTTCCAATCAATTTACAGGACGGGAAGACCTTTTTAAAGGATTGGTAGTCTGGAAAAAGGAAAAGTATCGTAAAATGCAAGGAACCTATCCGGTAATTTTTCTGAATTTTTCCGCAATTAAAGGCAGTAATTATGAAGATGCCAGAGATGGGATTATCATGGCGATCAATGAAGCCTATTCAGAACATAGGTATCTGCTTGAAAGTAATGAACTTACGGATGGTGAGAGGAAATGCTTTGAAGAGTTAGATTATTATGCAAAAAATCCAGGAATCAAAAAACAGGTGGCAAATGATACAATCTGTAATGCGGTAAAAAATCTGGCAAATTGCCTGAGCCGGTATTATAAAAAGAAAGTTATTATTTTGCTGGATGAATATGATACCCCGATGCAGGAAGCTTATCTCTATGGATATTGGAAAGAATTTACAGCATTTATCAGAAGTTTATTTAATGCAACGTTTAAGACAAATCCATATTTGGAAAGAGCAATGATGACAGGGATTACACGCGTGTCGAAAGAATCTGTATTTTCAGATTTAAATAATCTTAACGTTGTAACAACGACATCAACGGAGTATGAAACCTGTTTCGGATTTTCGGAAGAAGAAGTATTTCAGGCGTTAGAAGAGCGTGGGATGAACAATCAGAAAAAGCTTGTAAAGTCCTGGTATGATGGTTTTGTATTTGGAAATACGCATGATATCTATAATCCTTGGTCAATTACTAATTTTTTAGATAAAAAACAGGTCCGTCCTTATTGGGCAGATACCAGTTCAAATAGTATGATTGATGAACTGATTCGAAAAGCTTCCACAGACATCAAAGAAAAGATGGAAGAATTGCTGCAGGGAAAAGAAATCGTAGTTAATTTTGATGAACAAATCGTATTTGAGCAGCTTGACAATTATAATCAGTTCATGAAGGCATTATTAAGTGATGATATAGATGCTATGAACTATTATATGAATCAGATTATAATGACAACATTCAGTTATTTTGATGTAGGACAAAATGAACCGGAACGATTTTATCATGGATTTGTTCTGGGACTCATTGCGGATCAGACTGATATCTATGAGATTCGGTCGAACAGAGAAAGTGGTTTTGGACGTTATGACGTGATGATGATTCCTAAAATAAAAGAAACAAAAAAGTATCCGGCGATTATTATGGAATTTAAAGTGAGAAATATAAAAAGAGAAGAATCGTTGGAAGACACTGTGCAGACGGCACTGACACAGATTAAAGAAAAATGTTATGATGCAGAACTATATGACAGAGGTCTAAAAAAAGAAGAGATTCATCATTATGGTTTTGCATTTGAAGGAAAAAAAGTATTGATAGGATAAAAAGAAGAAAGTCAAACTGCTATTGCGATTTAAAACTTTTTCATATAGCAGTTTGACTTTATCCGTTTTATAGATTAATGTAAATAAAATCCCAGATCCAATATACATTCCGGAGGCAGATATTCTCGCGGAATATTCACAAGTGCAGTAATTTTCCATAAGATACCAAATCCAATCAGAATGAGTAGCATTCCTCTGACACATTTTCTATAATCTCCGGCAGGAAACTTATACAAATCTTTAATTCCAAAAGCAAAGATAAAAATTAAAATCAGGACGGTTATTCCAAACAAAAAGAAAAAAGATTTTTGCTTTTCTAAAATACGTCTGTTTTCACCAGACTGTTTTTTATGTTCCCCTTCCTGATCGATGGTGACTTCATCTCCATCTTTTAATGGATATGTAGACCATTTTATGATCTGCAAAAGTTGTCCTTTTTCATCTTTTTCTTCCGGAAGAAGAATACTATCTGCGGTTATGGAAAGAGGATCGACAGCCTTTGAAAAGGCGAGAAATTTTGTTCCGAATACTCCTTCTTGCTCTGCCAGATAAAAAATCATATTTGTATCGGTATTATAGCAACTTTTGGGAATACGGATGGTAGAATTAAGCTTTTCTTCTTCTGTCTGACTGATCGTTGCAATCTCTACAGGTATCTGCATCCATTTTTCTATACGGATGGATAAAATAGTACAGATCATTAAAGAAATCAGGATCATACATCCGGCATTCCAGGTTTTCTTTTTCATCATTTTATCAACTCCATAAAATATCTTTTAGTCTATCCGTCAATTCTGTATTGTAATATAAAAAGAAAAATGTCACTGGAAGTAAACATAGTAGACCACAGACGGATTGAATTCCAACAGCATTTTGATTGAGTGATGCGAGAAAAACAGAAAGGGGATAGTCGGTTTCTTTTTCGAGAAAAAGGATAGGCTGTTCAACCATATTCCAGCTTTCTGTAAATACTAATATAAATAATGTGATAACGGCAGGTTTTGAATTTGGAACTATAATGTAGCGAATCATTTGTAGCTGATTTACGCCATCCATTCTTGCGGCATCAAGTGTAGAATCTGGGATTGCCTGGAAAACGAAAGTAAGCCATACAGTTCCAAAAGGTGAAAATATTGCAGGGATTATCAAAGCTTTCCAACTGTTTAAAAGTTTTAGTTTTTCTAATAAAATATAATTCGGCAGCAGTGTTACCTGAATCGGTAAAATCATAAATAGTGCAAATAGTATAAACCAGAATTTTTTCAGAGGAAAAGAATATTTTGCAAATGCTGTTCCTGACATACAGGAAAAAAGGGTTTGTCCTGCCGCAATCATCAGACACATGGCAAGGCTTCTCCAAAATTTTATCAGATAATCAGGTTTTGCCAGAAAAACTTTATAATAATTCATCAGAGAAAATCCGGTATCTGAATGAAAAACTGAAAATACAATCAGATAGATAATTGGAAATAAAAAAATAAAGGCTATGATCGAAAAAACAAAGAGCCGGGTGTACTGTTTGTATTTATGCATCGGCAGTCCTCCTCTTTAGAAAATAGTATATCATATAGATAAGACCACTTAGAAAAAGAATAAATACGGTAATAATAGTTGCACTGGCGGAAACCTTTTGGTAATTCAGATTTTGTAAATTATTATTCATAAAATGTTGTAAAAAATAAATACTGTTGTCTGGATGAGTTCCGCCAAGTAAAAAGGCTTCTCTGTAGCATTTAAACGCATTCATTATGGAGAGTATTAATGTAAAAAGGATAACCGGAAACAATATAGGACAGGTAATATAATAAAAGCTCTGCCATTTTCCGGCTCCGTGAAGACTGGCATATTCATAATATTCTTTCGGAATCATCTGAAGTCTGGAAGAATAAATGAAAATATAATATCCAACAAATTTCCAGAAATATAAAATACAGATGATCCAAAAAGCGCTTGATGTATGAAGCCAGTCTTTTTCAGGAAGATAAAAAAAGTTTAGTATCAGATTCAAAAAACCATTATTTTTGAAAAAAAACTGGATGACTAAAACTATAGATGCGATTGGCATGATGATTGGATAAAGAAAAGAGAGTCGGAAAATTTTCTGACCTTTCGTAATCTGTTGTAAAATTACAGAAATACAGAGAGCTGTCCCTAAAGTAACTGGTATTGTAACAAGCATATATTTACAAGTGTTTTTTACTGCCAGTAAAAACATTGTATTTTTAAATAGTTCTTTATAATTATCAAGACCTACAAATTCGCGTTTTCCGATACCAAAAGAAACAGAATACCACAAAACAATCAAAAATGGGATCAGATAAAAGAAAAGAAATCCTGATATTGCAGGGAAAGCCAGTAAGAATCCCTTCTTCTTTTTTTTCATTGCATCACGCTCGCTTTCACTTAAAACTATTCTGTCACCTGTGTATGATAATCATTCCATGCTTTGTCTGCTAAAGCCGAAAGCTTATCTTGCCATATCTTTTTAAAATCAGTTTGCGGACCATATAATAAACTACTATTTTCTATAATCTCTTCATAAATAAAATGTTCAACTTCTGTCGGAAAATATGCTCCTTCTAAGGACTGAAATGCTTTTATAGCTAAATCCTGTTTTGACTGATCTAAGAAGGACAGTTTTGTACGGATGGCAGATACTTGTACCGGATAATCTGTTCCAAGGACACCATTTGCGCTTAGTGACATTCCATTAGTACTAGTTGATTCCTGAATTACGTTATTTAAAAAATACATTAAGAAGTGATAAGCTTCTTCTTTATAATCAGATGCCATACTTACAGCACCAAAGCAACGAATGGCAGCCATTTTTTTTCCCTGAATATCAGGGATTATGTCTATTTGCGTTGTGTGTTCGTTTATGTCATCCAAAGATGAGATTAAAATATGCGAAGAGCTAGTATCAGTATTATTTGTCTTTTCATTTTCTAAATAATCTTGTTTAAATAATAAGTATTCTAATGCGAAATTACTCCACTTTTCCTTATCAAAGAAAATCTGACCGGAATTGTAATCCGCAGCAGGTTGAAACCAGTTACCACTGATATTATCTAATTCGAATAGTGCATTTTTCAGAGCGTGGTCAGAAGAACTTTTTATATTTGAAATCCAATCTTCTAAGGTATCATTTTCCTGTGTATAATCAAGTACAGTATCGGAGATTAACATATTATAGTGGCAGGAAAGAGGAAGAATATATTGTCTTTCCTGATATTGACCGGGGAGAAGAAAAGACGGATTATAGTTTTCCTTTTGCCAATAAGAATCTTTTTTCATATATTTATCCAATGAGGCGAATACACCACTTTGCATTGCCTTATAAGGATTTTCAAAAAGAGGTTCGTTCATCTGCGCAGCTCCATCGGTGGAACAGTTAACAAGATATAAGTCAGGACCTTTTCCAGACATGATCTGTGTACGGAGTTTCTGAATTTCTGCAGATCTTTTATCAGGATCAGGAGATAATATTTTAATTTCAAATTCCAGAGAGTTATTTTTGGATGTGGCATATTTTACAGCATCAAGAACCTGCTCCTTAAAAGCAGGTTCTATAACAATAGAGAGTGTTTTGGAGACATCTTTATTTAGTTTTGTACATCCGGATAATCCAATTGAAAGGATGAGGAGTGGAAGAAGAGCAAGCCGTTTAGGTTTCATAGTATCACGCCTTCGTTGTATTCGAATAAAAATATGTGTATAAATATATTTGTTATTCCAGAGAGTATTTATATATTAGTTATAACCATGGCAACTTACAAAACGTGTTTGTGTTGAAGTTGTTGGAGGGTATGCGAGTCCGCATCTAGTACACTTAACTACAGTTGTAACGGTCCGCTGTTCCATTTTATCTGTACCATATGTATAGCCGTGAGAACAAGCTTTTTGATAAGAAGTCCATGTTCCATAAGTTCTACTTGGTAACATATTTCCAGAACAACCTGGACAAATTGTACCTCTAGCTCCTGATGCAGCACTTACAGGTGTAACATAAAGACTTAAGAGTATTATCAATGAACATATTATTGTACTAATTTTTTTTGCTTTAATGGTCATAAAGTATTCTCCTTTCTACTACAATATATTTAGTTAGTAAAATTTAAAATTGAACATTGGTATGATCCCTCCTTAAAAATTACAAAGTATAACTGATTGAATTTAAATGATGTATATGTCTTAGTATCTGAATTTTAACACAAAAATAAAACGATGTCAAAAAATATAAAGGAATTTTTTGAAAACGAAGTAGTTCGTATGATTTTGTTGATTTTCGAAGAATACCAGAGTTTATTTCATTGATTCATTTTCGGCTTTTAAGTTTTGCAATTATTTTTTTGGTATAACGCATGTAAAAATGTGTATCAATGAAGCAAAAAATAAATATGAAAAACTGTAAAAA
>ERZ773183.152-NODE-152-length-87758-cov-10.063270_pt1 | contig 87758 bp, 76 predicted proteins | sample MGYA00580532_ERZ773183 | MGnify/ENA primary metagenome ERZ773183 (study PRJEB29015, sample SAMEA2737791) | human gut metagenome | biome: human gut; feature: human-associated habitat; material: faeces | place: China | collected 2012 ...
ATAGGTTGTTCGTTACAGTTATTTTGCGACAAATATACAAATTATATGCGTTTCTTCTGCCATTGTCCTCGTTTAATATACCGCCAGCAAAATAGTAGAATAAAGATGGAATACACCATTTCTGATGTCCAGCATAGGGCTACATCCAACTTAAGGTAAAGAATGGTGTAAGTAATATAGGCCACATAGATCACCAGTGTGGCTAGTTCCATTACCAGTGCTGTGCGTGTATTTCCAGTTCCGGAAACTGACTGGAAATATACATTGGCAGGTACGAGAAATAAATATGCAGAACACATCACCCAAAGTGAGTGTACGGCTGCATCCTGTAAATCGGTCATATCGGTGTAGATGCCCAGTATCAATTTGGGGAATAGTACGAAGAGCAATGCCAATGGTAAGACAAATATATAGGCAAGACGTATATGTTGCCGGATGGTCCCTTCTACACAATCTTTCTCGCCGGCACCTATTAGGTTGCTGACTAGTGAACCGCATGTCGAGGCAAATGCCATCATTACCATAAACAGTATACCGGATACACTCCGGACAATGTTTGTAACGGCAAGCGACCGCTCTCCCAGGTGCTCTACATAGAGGAAGAATAAAAACCAAGTGGACAAAGAAATAACATTCTGTATCATTGTCCAGAAAGAGATGTTTAACATCCGTTTTAATACTTCCGGACGGAACTTTGGAATACGATTCAGTCCATACTTGCGGCAATCGATGCGACTACGGGTATAGAGGATGAAAAATGCCAATGAAACTAATTCTGCAAGCGATGAGCCAATGGCTGCACCTGCAATACCGAGGGCTGGGAAACCGAACTTTCCAAAAATCAATATATAGTTGAACACTACGTTGCTCAATACCATAACTATTGAGTTCAGGGTCAGTGTTTTTGTTTGTGTAGTTCCCAGAAAGAAAGCACGGAATATGACTGCACTGAATGAGAAGAAAGCTCCGAAGACACGCCAGTTCAGGTAGCTAATAGCTGCTTCATAAATGTGTTCGGAGGCAACGATACGCTTTAGTATAATCGGCGACAGGAAGTAGGAGAGCAGGAACATGATTGTTGCCAATCCTATCTGGAAGTAAATTCCCTGATAGAAAAGGTCACCAATTTCCCGGTACTGTTTTTCACCGTTTCGCCGTGCTATCAGTATCTGTGCTCCGATGCTGAAGCCGAAAGCTGCCATAAAGATTACCATATAGAAGACACCTGCAATGGCTGATGCTCCTAGTTCTACTTCGCCTACCCGTCCTAGAAAGGCGGTGTCTGTCATACCTATCATTTGTTCCATCAGCAGGCTGATAAGGATCGGATAGGCTATCATCCAAATCTGTTTGTTGGTGTATTTAGTTTTCATTTAAATTATAGTTATAGTTGTTATAAGAGAAAGAAAGCCGGACAATTACATCAATTGCCCGGCTTTTATTATCAAGTGATGAAAAACGGAGACTTACTTTTTATTCTGTCTCTCTTTCATCAACTGTTCCTGTTGTTTCTGCATTGCCTCCAGGCGAGCGGCAAAGCCGGTTTTCTTAGCTTTCTTCGGATCTTTCTTTCGGGCTTCCAATTGGGCAAGAAGTTTCTCTTCATTCGTAGTCTTGCGCAGAATGAGAGTAGTCACCACACTAATCAATGTCGATATGAAGTAGTAATAGTTCAAACCTGAAGGATAGCTGTTCAAGATAAACAACATCATAATCGGCATGAGATAGGTCATCCACTTCATCGCTGCCATCTGCGGGTTTGCTCCGGTATCCTGTTGTTGCATCATGAACTTGGAGTTCAGAATATTCACAACGGTCATCAGTAAGCAGAACAAACTGAGGTGACTGCCCAGAAACGGGATATTGAACGGGAAGTTGATGAAAGCATCATACGTTGAAAGGTCATCAGCCCATAAGAAGCTCTGTTGACGTAATTCGATAGCACTTGGCACGAACATGAACAGCGCAATCAGAACGGGAAATTGTACCAACATCGGCAAACAACCACCCATCGGACTCACACCATACTGGCTGTACATTCCCATTACCTCCTGTTGCTTCTTCATCGCATCTTCCTGCTTGGGGTATTTCTTGTTGATTTCGTCTATTTTCGGTTTCAACACGCGCATCTTGGCAGAAGATATATACGTTTTCCAGGTAGCGGGGAATACGACTGCTTTTACAATCAATGTCATCAGTAACAATACGATACCCATGCTCAGACCCCAACCGGACAACCAGTCAAAGATATTAATAGTAAACCATTTGTTGATCCAGCGGATCAACGGCCAACCTAAATAAACCAGGCGGTTCAGTTCCCATTTCTCTTCGCGTCCCTTGTCCAGTGCAGTCAGCGTCTTGTAATGGTTCGGGCCGAAGTAAAAGAACATCTGTGTAGGCTGTTTGCCTGTCGGGTCAAAGCTCGTACTCATTTCAGCAGAGTAGTCCTTGATGTATCCACTGCCTTCTCTCTCCATTTTAGATACTAACTTCGTTTTTTCAAAGTCGGTGTCTGCAATAAATACTGAAGAGAAGAACTGATTCTTGAAAGCAATCCAGTCCAGACGTTCCGGTACTTCTTTTTCATCATCTTTATTGGCTGATAAATAATCTGTACCATTACCCATGAACTTGTAAGTCAGTTCAGACAGACGGTTTTCGTATACATAACCCTTTTCGATCTGACGGGCGCGTTGTGCCCATTCGATGTCTACATAGTTATTACTTGCTGCCAACTTATCTGCCATGCCTTTAGCTTCGATGCTGAAGTCCACCAGGTAAGTGTTGGGATGCAATGCATACTTGAAGTCTATAAAACTTGCACTGTCAGCAGACAGACGCATCGTTACAGTGCTGTCCGTACGGTTCACAGTGGTGAAGTAATAGTCCTTAGTCTGTATTGTTTCCTTTTTATTATAGAAAAGGAAATTCATGGAAACATCGTTTCCGGTGAATAAGGTTACAGGAGTCTTCTTGTCCTGCTCCATATACTCTTTCAATACAGCGGAGAATATGGAACCGCCTTTGGTGCTGAGGGTCAACTCAGCCACGTCGTTCTGAATAGTAATCAGCGAATCTGTTCCTTGGAGAGCATTGAAGAAGAGTGAAGTAGAATCCACAGTTTCTACATCTTTTTCATTTGCCAATGCTGCATCCGCTTTGGCTTTCAGTGCTTCTTCACGTTGCTGTACCAGCGCAATGGAATCATAATAACGCTGCTGTGCCTCCAATTGCTCTTTGCTGGGGCGACTCAGAAAACTGAAGCCGACTAACAAAATTGCTATTAAAACAAGACCTGTAATGGTGTTTTTATCCATGAATAATTTCTAGTTTACAATTTTATAATTATTGAAATAATCTTATTTCTTTGCTTTTTCCTTTTCCTCGAAACTTTCGATAGATGCTTTAATGAAAGCCACGAACAACGGATGGGGATTCAATACCGTACTGCTGTATTCCGGATGGAATTGAGTTCCGACAAACCACTTCAGTTCCGGTATTTCTACGATTTCCACCAAGTCCGATTCCGGGTTGATACCTACACATTTCATGCCGGCTGCTTCATACTCCGTTTTATACTGGTTATTGAATTCATAGCGATGGCGGTGGCGTTCTTGGATGTGTTCTGTTCCGTATGCCTCGTATGCCTTGCTGCCTTTTTGCAAAATACATTCGTAAGCTCCCAGACGCATCGTTCCACCCATATTGGTGATGGATTTCTGCTCTTCCATGATGTCAATCACATTATGCGGAGTTTTCTCATTCATTTCGCGTGAGTCAGCATCAGTATATCCCAGTACGTTGCGTGCAAATTCGATAGCAATGCATTGCATTCCCAGGCAGATACCGAAAGTCGGAATATCATGCGTGCGTGCATATTTGATAGCTACGAACTTACCGGCAACACCACGTTCGCCGAATCCCGGGCCAATCAATATACCTGCCATGCCTTTCAATGCTTCCGCTACATTTTCTTCCGTGAGCTTTTCACTGTTCACGAAGTCTACAGATACCTTACAGTCATTGTACGTACCGGCTTGTGACAGGGCTTCACGGATGGATTTGTATGCATCCTGCAAATCATATTTGCCAACTAGTGCGATGTGCAGCGGTTCTGTATTTTCCGCTTTATGACGGCGTTCAAGAAAAGCACGCCACGGGCCCAGTCCCGGTGTGTCGCCTACGGGCAATCCCATTTTCTTCAATATTGTTTCATCCAGTTTCTGAGCCTGCATCAGGATGGGAACTTCGTAGATGGTAGGAGCATCGATGCTCTGTACTACTGCGTTTTCATCCACATTACAGAACAAAGCAACTTTCTTGCGTACGTTGCTACTCAATTCGTGTTCCGTGCGCAAAACCAATATATCCGGTTGGATACCTGCACTCTGCAATTCCTTTACGGAGTGTTGTGTCGGTTTGGTTTTCAATTCACCGGCGGCTGTGAGGTAAGGCACATATGTAAGGTGTACACACAATGCGTCACGTCCCAGTTCCCACTTCAACTGACGGATACTTTCCAGATATGGCAAGGATTCGATGTCGCCCACCGTACCACCGATTTCTGTAATTACAAAATCGAATTTATATTTGTTACCCAGCAACTTTACGTTTCGTTTGATTTCGTCCGTGATATGAGGAATGACTTGAATGGTCTTACCTAAATAATCACCACGGCGTTCTTTATCGATAACGCTTTTATAGATGCGTCCGGTTGTGATGTTATTGGCTTTTGTAGTCTGGATGCCAAGAAAACGTTCGTAGTGGCCTAAGTCAAGGTCAGCTTCATGTCCGTCTACAGTCACATAACATTCTCCGTGTTCGTAGGGGTTTAAAGTACCCGGGTCAATATTGATATACGGGTCAAACTTTTGAATGGTTACTTTGTAACCTCTTGCTTGTAGCAATTTACCAATGGATGAGGCGATGATACCTTTACCTAAAGATGAGGCAACGCCACCGGTGACGAAAATATACTTTGTTTCTCCCACAGCTATACTGTTTTTAATATTATTGTTTTGTTTTGGTGCGATGTACACATTTGTGTATCTATCTGTCTACACGTGAGACTTAAAAAGCGCAAAATTACAAAAAAAAGAGGAAGTACATAAAGTTTCGGCGAAACAATTATAAAAAAAGCATGTTTTCTTTTTCTTTCTCTATTTCTATGTTTTCTAAACATTTTAATTTAATTTTGCGCTCAAAACATAGATTTTAGGGCGTTATGAAGAATAAATTTTTATCTTTATGGGCAATCGCTGTGCTTTTTTCTTCGTCGGCTATGGCGCAGAATTCGGTGAAGCCTGTATTAAAAACCGGTGAAAAAACGGCTGTAGTACAAGCGGATACTTTATCGGACTTAATGAAGCAATATTTTGTTTTAAAGTTGAAGCCGGGAAGTGCTACCCCAGAATTGGATACAGTTTCCATATCCTATGAAAAACATTTGGGAGTATTAAATTACCTGAATGATCCTTCCACTCCGGAGCGTTACATTGCGGACAATCCTGATTATTACCGCTTGTTTATCCCGTTGACTTATTATAATTCTCCCATGGAGAGCATTTCAACATTGAAATGGAAATTCCAGCCTTTTGATACAGCAAAAACTTCTGTAAAGGAACCATTGTTGTTTGATGAAGCTCCTTTTACTTCGAAGAAACGTGCCAATGAAGTGGTGGACCGTGCGCTGTTATATCTTTATGCTAATGAGAATCCGCCTAAGATTGTGGCATGGGAAGATGAATTAATGCAGGTGAAAAGTTTCACGGATAATATTGAAAAAGAAGTTTCATCTAAACCTTCTGTCCTGAAATTATTTGTCCAGGAAGATATGGCCAATGTAAAAGAGGATGCAGAGGTTGTGATCCATAAGCCCAATTGGTGGGTGACGGGTGGAAGTGGTTCTTTGCAGATTACTCAAAACTATATTTCTGACAACTGGTATAAAGGTGGTGAAAGTACAAACTCTTTTTTGGCGAATCTGCAATTGTTTGCTAATTATAATGATCGCGAGAAAGTGCAGTGGGAAAATATGTTGGAGGCCAAGTTAGGTTTTGGTTCCACTCCTTCGGACAAGTATCACGATTATCTGGTAAACACTGACCTGCTACGCTTGTATAGTAAAATGGGTATTCAGGCAGCTTCTAATTGGTACTATACCATTTCAACAGAATTTAAAACCCAGTTCTGCCATGGTTATAAGGCGAACAGCGAAAAGTTAGTTTCAGCTTTCTTTGCTCCGGCGGATTTATCCACCAGTGTCGGTATGGACTACAAGTTGAAGAAGAAAAAGTTTAGTCTGTCTGTTTTTATGGCTCCGTTGACTTGGACGATGCGTTATATAGGCAATAAAGATGTGAATGAGGTGGACTTCGGTTTGGAGGAAGGCAAGTGTGTACGTCACAACTGGGGTTCGCAAATACAACCCACATTGGAGTGGACCATCATTCCTTCCATCGTATTGAATTCCCGTCTGAATTATCTGACCAGCTACGAATGGACTCGTGTAGAATGGGAGAATACGATCAATTTCATATTGAACCGTTATCTTTCTACAAAATTGTATGTACATGCACGTTATGATGACAGTAGCAAGCCGACTACAGGAGATAGTCACTTCCAGGTGAATGAAATTCTGAGTTTTGGTATTAATTATAAGTGGTAATTATAAATACTTGATATAAATAATGAAGCTGCTTCCTTTTGGGGGCAGCTTTATTTATAATATCCCTCCATTAGTGGAATTAATGGCTTCCTTTCCGTGCCCGAAAAGGAACCAAGGTCGGAGTTGGGCAATATCCGGTCCGTACCAACTCCGTACCAAATTCGGTTGAAGGTACCTCTATCCGGGGATGGTACGGAGCAAACAGGGGGGTGAACCTTTTTTGGTAGGGATCTGACAGGATGCTGAGCAGCCTCTGATTCCTGCCAATGAGTATAGTATAAATGTAGTAAATGAGGCTGTTTCTTTTGAACAATAGTGCAAAGTGATACATCAATCCCTGTTTTTTAACAGCTTTTCTGGCTTTTCCTGTGAAAAAAAGGAGGAAAAACAGTTAAAACGGGAAAAAGTGCGTTAGCGTACACATAAAAAAGTAGGTGAAAGCCTTGCAGTTCACAAATAATGCGTAAATTTGCCGCAATTTGTAATGCACAGTTTGCAAAATGGCAGATATTATAAAACATCAAGGTATTGTGGAAAACATAAACGGTTCTCATGTTATGGTGAGAATTGTCCAAACGTCAGCTTGTGCAGCGTGTAGCGCTAAAGGACATTGTGCCTCGGCTGATACCAAAGAAAAAATGATTGATGTAATCAGTAATGATGCATCTTCCTACCAACCCGGTGACCGGGTAATCGTCTTCGGAGAACTATCCATGGGGATGATGGCGGTGTTACTGGCCTTTATAATACCTTTCTGTGTTCTGATTATTTCTCTTTTTATATTTATGGCTATCTGGAACGACGAACTTCTCTCTGCGATTTGTTCGTTAGCTTTCCTTATACCTTACTATTATATATTATGGCTGAATAAAACACGTATGGGGAAAAAGTTCTCTTTTTCCATAAAGCCGATAGACTAACTATTAGAACATTAAAAACAAATAATTAAATAAATAACTAATTTATGAATGTAATTCTGATTGCAGTGATTTCATTGGGAGCTATAGCGCTGGTTTCGGCTGCTATTCTGTATATCGCTTCCAAGAAATTCGCCGTGTACGAAGACCCGCGAATTGCACAGGTAGGAGAGGTGTTGCCTCAAGCAAATTGCGGTGGATGTGGTTACCCGGGTTGTAGTGGTTTTGCCGATGCTTGTGTAAAAGCAGGTTCGTTGGACGGAAAATTCTGTCCGGTAGGCGGACAACCTGTCATGACGCAAATTGCCGAAATCCTTGGTTTGGATGTTACTGCGGCCGAACCGATGGTTGCGGTTGTGAGATGTAATGGAACCTGTGCCAATCGCCCGCGTGTAAATATGTACGATGGCGCGAAGAGTTGTGCTATTGCAGCTTCTCTTTATGGTGGTGAAACAGGTTGTAGTTTTGGATGTCTGGGCTGTGGCGACTGTGTGGAAGCCTGTCAGTTTGATGCTATCCACATGAATCCCGAAACAGGACTTCCGGAAGTGGATGAAGCCAAATGTACGGCTTGTGGTGCTTGTGCAAAGGCTTGCCCGAAGAATATTATTGAAATCCGCCCGCAGGGTAAGAAGTCACGCCGTGTCTATGTGCAATGCGTGAACAAAGACAAGGGTGCCGTAGCGCGTAAGGCTTGTACGGTTGCTTGTATCGGTTGTGGCAAGTGCGTGAAAGTATGTCCGTTCGAGGCCATTACGCTGGAGAATAATCTGGCTTACATTGACCCGAACAAATGTAAATCATGTCGTAAGTGCGAGGAGGTTTGTCCGCAGAACACGATTGTCGCACTTAATTTCCCGCCGCGCAAGCCGAAGGCGGAAGGTGCTGCTCCGGCTGCTGCTAAAGTAGCTGCTGCGCCAAAAGCTACAGAAACTCCTAAAGCAGCAGAGGTTCCTAAGGCTGTAGAAACCCCGAAAGTAGTTGAAACCCCTCAGGTGGAAACTCCGAAGGCGGAAGCCTAATAATCAAGAAGTAATAAACGACTAAAATACAGAATTGTATGTTGAAGACATTTTCAATCGGTGGTGTTCATCCACACGAAAATAAACTTTCAGCACATCAGCCCATCATCAAGGCGGAAGTTCCTGCCAAAGCTGTGATTCTGCTGGGACAGCACATCGGTGCACCTGCAAAACCGCTTGTGGCTAAAGGAGATGTGGTGAAAGTCGGCACAAAGATTGCTGAACCCGGTGGTTTTGTATCTGCAGCCATCCACTCGTCTGTCAGCGGCAAGGTTGCTAAGATCGATTCGATTATCGATGCCAGCGGTTATCCGAAGCCAGCTATTTTTATCGACGTAGAAGGTGACGAATGGGAAGAAAGCATTGACCGCACAGAAACTTTGGTGAAGGAATGTAATCTTACCTCTGAAGAAATTGTGAAAAAGATTGCCGATGCCGGTATTGTAGGTTTGGGTGGTGCTTGTTTCCCTACTCAAGTGAAACTTTGTCCGCCGCCTGCATTCAAGGCAGAATGTGTGATCATTAATGCCGTAGAATGTGAACCCTACCTGACAGCTGATCACCAGTTAATGCTGGAACATGCAGAAGAAATTATGGTAGGTGTATCTATCCTGATGAAGGCCGTAAAGGTTAATAAGGCATTTATCGGTATTGAAAATAATAAGCCGGATGCTATTCAGTTGATGACAAAAGTTGCTTCCAGCTATGCAGGTATCGAGGTGGTTGCTTTGAAAGTGCAATATCCGCAAGGAGGTGAAAAGCAGTTGATTGATGCCATCACCAGCCGTCAGGTAGCAAGTGGCGCATTGCCTATCTCTACAGGTGCTGTGGTACAGAATGTGGGTACTGCATTTGCCGTATATCAAGCTGTACAGAAGAATAAGCCATTGTTTGAACGTGTGATTACCGTAACAGGAAAATCGGTGGCAAAACCCTCCAACTTCCTGGCACGTATCGGTACACCGATGAAGCAGTTGATTGATGCTTGCGGTGGTTTGCCCGAAGATACAGGTAAGATTATCGGTGGTGGCCCGATGATGGGAAAGGCGTTGATAAATACAGATGTACCAACTGCTAAAGGTAGTTCTGGTATTCTGATAATGAACAATAAGGAAGCCAAGCGTGGTGAAATTCAACCTTGCATCCGTTGTGCAAAGTGCGTGGGTGCTTGTCCGATGGGATTGGAGCCTTATTTGTTGTCGGCGCTTGCTGAACATACTGAATTCGAGAGAATGGAGAAAGAAAGAATAATGGATTGTATCGAGTGCGGTTCTTGCCAGTTCACCTGTCCTGCGAACCGTCCGTTGCTGGACTATTGCCGTTTGGGTAAAGGTAAAGTAGGAGCGATCATCCGTGCACGTCAAGCTAAAAAATAACGAAGTATGGAAAATAAATTAATAGTATCACTTTCGCCCCATGTCCATGGTGGTGACAGCGTGAAAAAGAATATGTATGGCGTGCTCATTGCATTGATTCCTGCATTTCTCGTATCACTCTATTTCTTCGGACTGGGTGCGCTGATTGTTACGGCTACTTCGGTAGCTGCCTGTTTGTTCTTTGAATGGGCTATCGGCAAATTCCTTTTAAAGAAAGAAACCACGACTATTTGTGACGGTTCTGCCGTAATCACAGGTGTGTTGCTGGCATTCAACTTACCTTCCAATCTGCCTATCTGGATTATTATTCTGGGTGCATTGTTTGCAATAGGTGTCGGTAAAATGTCTTTTGGCGGACTGGGTTGTAATCCGTTCAACCCCGCATTGGCAGGCCGTGTATTCCTGTTGCTCTCTTTCCCTGTGCAGATGACGAGCTGGCCGGTTGTCGGACAGTTGACTTCTTATACAGATGCAACGACGGCGGCTACACCTCTTAACCTGATGAAGCAGATTGCCGGTGGAAATATAGAAGCTTTAAAAGATTTGCCTTCTTTTTTTGACTTATTGATTGGTAATAATGGAGGTTGCTTGGGTGAAGTAAGTGCCTTGGCATTGCTGTTGGGATTGGCTTATATGCTTTGGAAGAAAATTATAACCTGGCATATTCCTATTTCTATATTGGCAACAGTATTTGTATTCTCAGGTATCATGCATCTGGTAGATCCGGAAGTATATGTATCTCCGGTGCTTCAACTGCTTACAGGTGGTTTGATGTTGGGTGCTATCTTTATGGCTACGGATTATGTCACTTCTCCGATGAGCAAGAAAGGGATGTTGATCTATGGTGTGTGTATTGGTCTGCTGACAGTGATTATCCGTTTGTTCGGTGCTTATCCTGAGGGTATGTCATTCGCCATCCTGATTATGAATGCCTTTACTCCGTTGATAAATACATATTGTAAACCTAAACGCTTTGGGGAGGTAGCGAAGAAGAAATGAAAAAGTTAGAATCATCCTTGAAGAATATGTTGCTGGTACTCACGGGTGTTACCGCTATTTCTGTGGCGTTGCTGGCGTATGTAAATGAGCTGACGAAAGAACCTATTGCACAAGCCAATGCAAAGACATTGAGTGATGCGGTAAGTGCGGTTGTTCCTGGTTTTGATAACGATCCGATTGCGGAAAAAAAGGTGCAGGCTGTGAATGGTGTGGATTATGCCGTGTATCCTGCAACGAAAGACGGACAATTTATTGGTGCTGCTGTAGAAGCCAGTTCAATGGCATTTGGCGGTGAACTGAAGGTACTGGTCGGTTTTGATGCAGAAGGAAACATTATAGATTATTCTTTGTTGTCGCATGCGGAAACTCCGGGATTGGGTTCCAAAGCTGCCGATTGGTTTAAAGAAGGCAACAAAGGAAGTATTAAGGGAATGAATCCGGGTAAGGCCCCTTTGTCTGTTAGCAAAGACGGGGGACAGGTAGATGCTATTACCGCTTCTACCATTACTTCACGTGCTTTCCTGAATGCTGTGAATGCTGCTTATGCTGCTTATGCGGGTCAGAATGAGTCTGATGCTGCTACGGGCGCTACACAAAAAGTTGTTGAACCTGCTGAAAACGCAGCTACTGAGGCTACGGATTCCATCAGCGCTAAATAAAGAAAGGAGTAGAAGATATGAATAATTTTAAAGTTATGATGAACGGGATTATTAAAGAGAATCCTACGTTTGTACTCCTGCTTGGTATGTGTCCTACGCTGGGTACTACCTCTTCCGCCATTAATGGTATGGGTATGGGATTGGCAACCATGTTCGTGTTGATTTGCTCTAATATTGTAATCTCGGCTATTAAGAATGTTATCCCTGATATGGTGCGTATTCCATCTTTTATCGTAGTTATCGCATCTTTTGTAACGTTGTTGCAAATGGTGATGCAGGCTTATGTTCCTGCTCTGTATGCTACGCTGGGCCTGTTTATTCCGCTGATTGTGGTAAACTGTATCGTACTGGGACGTGCCGAAGCTTTTGCTGCAAAGAATACTCCGGTAGCTTCTTTCTTCGATGGTTTGGGAATGGGACTTGGTTTTACCTTGGCTCTTACTCTGTTGGGTGCCGTACGTGAGTTTCTGGGAACAGGTAAAATCTTCAATCTGACTATTCTTCCTGAAGAATACGGTATGTTGATATTCGTACTTGCACCGGGTGCGTTCATCGCGTTGGGTTATCTGATTGCATTGATTAACAGCTTTAAAAAAGCATAATTAAGAACTTAGTATGGAATATATATTGATATTTATTTCGGCAATCTTTGTTAACAACATCGTGTTGTCACAATTCCTGGGAATTTGTCCGTTCCTCGGAGTATCCAAGAAAGTGGAAACTGCATTGGGTATGTCGGCTGCTGTAGCATTCGTACTTACTATTGCTACTATAGTGACATTCCTTATTCAAAAGTTTGTTCTTGATGCTTTCGGTTTGGAATACCTGCAAACAATTACCTTTATTTTGGTAATTGCAGCCTTGGTTCAGATGGTAGAAATCATTCTTAAAAAAGTATCACCTTCCCTATATCAGGCACTGGGTGTATTTTTACCTTTGATTACTACAAACTGCTGTATTCTTGGTGTGGCCATTCTTGTAATTCAAAAGGATTATGACCTGTTGACGGGTGTAGTTTATGCATTCTCTACTGCTATTGGCTTTGGCTTGGCACTGACACTCTTTGCGGGTTTGCGTGAACAGATGAGTTTGGTGAATATTCCGAAAGGCATGAAAGGAACTCCGATTGCTTTAATTACAGCCGGTCTTTTGGCTATGGCTTTCATGGGATTCTCCGGTGTAGTAAAGATCTGAAAAAAAGAACATTCAGTAATAGATAAGGGGTAGAAGAAATTCTGCCCCTTTTTAATTTAAACTAAAAAAATACTCTTTTTTCTTTTTATCTAAAATTAATTTCCTTAAATTTGCCGCCACAACGATGATAACCTATAAGAATAAATCACTGATGAAAGAAAAAATCTTGGTTACAGGTGGAACCGGTTATATTGGTTCACATACTGTAGTAGAACTTCAAAACGCAGGTTATGAAGTAGTGATAATAGATAATTTGTCAAACTCTAGCGCCGATGTAGTTGATAACATCGAAAAAGTATCAGGTATTCGTCCTGCATTTGAGAAATTGGATTGTTTGGATTTCGCTGGTCTTGACGCTGTGTTTACTAAATATAAAGGCATTAAAGCCATCATCCACTTTGCAGCCAGTAAGGCTGTAGGCGAGTCGGTTCAGAAACCATTGCTTTATTATCGCAATAATCTGGTTTCATTGATTAACCTGCTTGAGTTGATGCCAAAGCACGGAGTGGAAGGTATTGTGTTCTCTTCTTCTTGTACAGTTTACGGTCAGCCGGACGAATTGCCGGTAACGGAGAAAGCCCCGATTAAGAAAGCTGAATCTCCTTACGGTAATACGAAGCAGATCAATGAAGAAATCGTTCGCGATACAGTGGCTTCAGGTGCTCCTATCAATGCAATTTTGCTGCGCTATTTCAATCCGATTGGTGCGCATCCGACAGCATTGCTCGGTGAGTTACCCAATGGTGTGCCTCAGAACTTGATACCTTATCTGACCCAGACCGCTATCGGTATCCGTGAGAAACTGAGCGTCTTTGGTGATGATTATGATACGCCCGATGGCTCTTGTATACGCGACTTCATTAATGTAGTCGATTTGGCAAAAGCACATGTTATCGCTATCCGCCGTATTTTGGAAAAGAAACAAAAGGAAACAGTGGAAGTGTTTAATATCGGAACGGGACGCGGTCTTTCAGTATTGGAATTGATTAACGCTTTCGAAAAGGCAACTGGTGTGAAACTGAATTATCAGATTGTCGGTCGTCGTGCGGGAGATATTGAAAAGGTATGGGCCGATCCTAAATTCGCTAATGAAGAGTTGGGTTGGAAAGCTGTTGAAACTATCGAAGATACATTGCGTTCTGCATGGAACTGGCAATTGAAGCTTCGTGAGAGAGGTATTCAATAAGCGGTAAAAGAGATTTTTGTTTTTATTAACAAATAGGGAATAAACAAATGCTTCCCCGCATTTGTTTATATGTTGCAAATCAGCCTGATGCTGTTTATGTATATGTGAATATCCGTAACTAGTACTTATGCCTCCCCGGCATAGACAGGTAAGATTGCATAGTAGTTTTGTCGTGTTTTATTTTGTGTTTGTGTTGTGAATAAGCCTTGTCGGGAGACAGGGCTTATTTTTTACTAGTTTCGTCAAATCGAATGTCTGGCAAATAAATTCCCAAACTTGCGATGATCGTGATTAACGCTAAATTATCGAAAAATATCGCCATTCAATTACCGAATTATAAATTCTTTGATTATTTGAGGTGATATTAACAACAACAGGCGAATATGCATACTACCGTCCTAATGATGGTATTTATATTGTTCTGATAGGATGTTTGAAGCAATAAAGGGCGTTTGGAAAGTCTTGAATTAAAACTATAACATTTATGGATATACTGAATATAGATGCTATTCAAAAATCTTATATACAAGTTCTACCTGCTAGACATGGGGATGCACTTATTTTGCATTGTAGCAAAGGAGGGAATAGAGGAGTCATTGTTATTGATGGAGGACCGTATGCAAATCCACGTTTTAATCCTTTTATAAGGGAAATCGAGAATTGTCTTCCTGTCGATTTAATGATATTAACTCACTTCGATGACGATCACCTTATTGGAATAAAGACATTTGTAGAGAATCATCGAGATGATGTTCCTTTTCCCATTAAGAAAATGTGGGCGAACTGTGCAAAACATGTCAGTTTTGATCTTTCAGAAAATTTGTCATCTAACAAAGCAAGTAAGATGGCTGATATCCTGTGTACAATATCGCAAAAATCACAGCTTGATTGGGAAGCGTATCGATTGAATGGATTTGTAGACGATACAATTACGTTTGCTGACATAGAGGTTGTTAATCCTCGCAAAGATATATTTGAACGTTTTATTGCGAATTATAAAGAAAAGTATGATTGTGGTAGTTCAGAAGAAAATCTGTCAAATACAAAAAATATGAAGTCGAGCATCAACGTAGATATGCATGAATTGGCAAAACGAGATAAGATTCTAGGAAATCCTGATAAGCCTTCAGAACTTATCAACATGGTTTCGCTAAGTGTAATGATACGTTGTGATGTATTCAGTATTTTGGCTTTAGGAGATTGCTTTCCCAAAGAAATATACTTGTCCCTTATTGAAAGAGGCTATAGCAAAGAAAATAAGCTTCAAGTAGATTTTATAAAGATGTCTCACCATGGAAGTGCTGAGAACATCAGTAATGAGTTATTAGACATTATAGATTGTGACAATTTTATCATAACGACTGACGGAGGTAAAGGTTATAAGCATCCGCATCGCGAAGCTTTAGCAAATGTACTTTGTCACCCAGAAAGAGATTACAACCGTACAGTGCATTTCTACTTTAATTATCCCCTTAAAACAATAGTTGATAATAGAGAAGAAGATCTCTTCAATTCCGAATTAGATAAATGTTTAAATTTTGAATGTCATGAACCGAAAGAAACTGATAGATTCCTCATATTGCCCTGATCCCAAAATACTTGAGGCTTTGTCGGTAAAAATTGAATGTGTCAATGAGGTGGAGGAAGTACTCAACAATGGAACTGGAACTTTGTTCTCAAGTGGTGGATCTTACTATGTTATAACTGCAGCTCATTGTATTCAAGATAGTAATACACCAAGCCACTATAACAAGGCCAATATTAAGATAAGCCTACCCCGCATTTGCAATGCTATAATAGAAGTGAATGAAGTTCTGGATTTTAATTTGGAGGACACAATTGATTTTGCTCTTTTATCCGTAAAATTTAATATTGACAGTTTCCCTGTGGATTTTGATTATGAGAACGGCATTCAATTTATAAGTGAAGACGAGTTTGGTATTAATACGTGTCTTTATGGTTATACGTCCTCAGAACCTTCTGGTCGTATGTTCAGGACTAGAAAAGTTTCATCAGATACTTATGCTATAGACGAAAGCATAACCGCGACTGGAGTTGAATTTTCTCATGTTATGAAAGGAAGTTCAGGCAGTGGAATATTTGTCGAGTATGAGGACCGAATATGTTGTCTCGGCTATGTAAAAAGTCGTATGACAGAAAGGGATAAGCTGGACGATATTAAGATTCGTAGAATTCCCTGTGAGATAAACGAAAAATTTTCCTATCCAATTTTGTTGCCATCCATTCTAGAGAATCGGATACAGAGCCGGTCTATTACTACTCAGTCTATTGTTGAGATTAATTACATCAACAAATGGGGTGATTTAAGCAAGGCGATTTCTGGCAATGAAGATGCCACTGAAATTCTTAATGAGATTGATAAATTAAGAAAGCAATATCCATATGTAAAGTCGGTTCTTTACCAAGAACGTATAATAAACGCTTTATTAAGAATGGAGAATCAATGGAGTGCTTGTGAGCAACGTGCATTTATCTATGCATTACAAGATAGGGGGCTATGGCCTACATTATTCGGAGAGTTGCCGAAAGCTGGAGACCTGAATGATGTCCCAGAACTTAAGTACATGATGTTACGGGCATTGACCTTCGCTTGTGGAACGACTGATGAGAAATATACTATTGAAAGAAATACAGATGAAGGTATGTACGAACTTATTCTCCGTGAAGCATATAGGTTCGAATTTGATAAAATGTACGAACTTATTAATGCTTGGAATCCTTCTGGAGTATGGGCTGTAAAGAAGGCGTTACTTGTGAATCTATTTGGAAAAGATGAAGATATTCTAAGCTCTGTAAAGGTTTTCTTAGAGAATAAGGATAATTCTGCGAGCGAGAGGTTTGTTGCATCACTTATATACAATGTTACAAGTCAACAATTCCCACAGCCGTGTAAATACACCGAATTTTGGGAGAATGGCATTGAAGCACCCAGCGATATTATCTCATACATTGCTGATAGAATTGATAAAACAAAGATACAGCCTAAAATTTTTGGAACTCACTCAATACAAATTTTTGGCAGCATAGATTCAACTTCTTTTCCTGAATCTATTCGGTTGTTACAATATGTTGTAAACTCAGGTTTAACAACTAAATTTGGCATTTATAGCATTGTAAATATTGAATATTGGATGAAGGCATTCCGTCATTTGGTACACTTCATCCCTTATCCCACTGTTTACTACACTTTGCAATATGCGGAGGAAAAGACTGTGAGATGGGCTGGCCAAATGATTGCATATAGTGACGATGATTTTTTTGCTAAAGTGCGTCCTGATTTACTGAATGCATTGTTAAGATCATTACGGATGGAGCACGTTCCTAGATATTTATATATGGGGATTTATTACCTAACCCAAGAACTATATATGTCAGTTGATGAGGATTTGTGGTATGATGAGTTTAAACAATCTGTTCTAGATTATTTTGTCCTAAAAATTGATGCTAAGAATGTAAGTATGTCCGATGCCATTTATAAGAACTTGTTTTCTGCTATTCAATGCATTAAGAATATTGAAAGAAAAAAAGAAATTTTTATCAAACTCACGACTAAAATGTCACAAAATACATATCTTATCAGCAGACTGCTCTGTGACGCTTTATGGGTCGATACAGAATTTGCAGCTATAGCTGAAGTGGAAAAGTGTTTATGGACTATCATAAATGAAGTCCCAATATCTCAGTCATACAATGTTCTGTGTGAGTTTAATAGAGTTAATTCATTGACAGAGAAACAGAAAGAAGTCATAGATAAAAAAATTGCGACAGAGCTATTTTCATTTTCTAAGAGTGATTACCCGGCCTTGATTGATCTAAGCCATCTAGCTCTTTCGCACGAAAGTGTTTCTAAGATCAAACAATTTGTTCTGGATGGAGATATTTGGAACTGTGGCATTACTGACTCATATTATACAGACCCTTCGCCTTTCCACATTGAAATCTTTGATGATAAAGTGGTATGGACAGAAGATGAGTGGCAACAGATCAGATTAAATATGGAACAGAATCTAATACTTATTGAGAAGAAAAGAACCGTTGGTGAGTCTTCATATTTTTATAACTGTATGTATCTTGATCTCCTTTCAGACATGAAATTGTTTATGGTGCGTTTGCAACAGATCAGTGAATTCTGTGTTGATGATATGCTTCATAGAGTTAATGCTAATATTGAAAAATTAAGTGGATTTGGAAATTTGATGGAAGCTCTTTCTTCGGACGACTATAATAAAGTAAATGTTGCATTGAACCTGTTAGATGTGTATTTGAAAACCGATGATTTTAATAAGCACAAAGCTGAAATTAATCTTATTATTAGTAAAGTTTCTCTTAAACAATCTGCCAATATTGACAATTGTATTGATTTTATCGCTTTTCTCATGCAACACTATTCTACAGAGATGAAAACCAATTTCGGAGATTTGCTGTTGTGCCTATTGAAGAATTATGTTGGTTATGATTTTGAGGAAATGAACTTCCGAGTTCCAATCGTCAATCATAAACTAAGTCTTATCGCTCACTACATGAAGCCAGAGTTTAAAGATTTTGTTCAAGTTGGGTATTGGACTTCTGATAGGGTCGTAAACCGTTTCGGAGGATTTGAGACTCTATATGAAAGTTAAAACAATAAAAGGCATCCATCACACACACTAATTTTATATTATGATTGGTTATGCTGTCTCAGCCTCTGTGGTCAGCTATTGATGTTTACATCAAGAATAAGCACCCCTGCCTTACCGTATTAGCTCATCCATTAAATTTTGATAGGTGGTTACTCCATGACGAGGATTGTGAAGAGTCCCTTTATTTTAATGTTCCTTGGTATACAAAGGCCTTTTCTCCGAAATTTTCTTTAACAGATTTATTATATTCCGGTTTGAACAATCCGAATACGGATGAACCGGACCCTGTCATTGCTGCATATATGGCTCCTTCCTGATAGAGTTTCTCTTTTATCTCTTTGATAGCGGGGAATTGGGGGAATACGCTTTCTTCGAAATCGTTCACCATTCGTTCTTTCCATTCCTCTATAGGTTGCTTTATGACTTCTTTCAATGGAATTTCCTGCCGATGAGGCTTTATTTGCGCAAAAGCATCACGAGTGGATACAAAGATATCCGGTTTTACTAAAACAATCTGATATCCTTTTAAGGATAAGGAAATAGGAGAGAAGATGTTTCCTATTCCCTCTGCATAGGTTGGAGCGTTCCGGATGAAAAAGGCGCAATCCGCTCCTAATCTGGCGGCATACTCTTCTAAGTTCTCATCCGACAATTTCAAATTGAACTTTTCATTCAGCAATTTCAGCATATAAGCTGCGTCCGATGAACCGCCGCCTAATCCTGCACCGGAAGGGATATGCTTGAATAGGTGAATATCTACGGGAGGAAGGTTGAATCTTTCATCTAAAAGCTTATAAGCTTTCACTACTAAGTTGTTTTCTGCTTCTCCCGCAATTTCTAATCCCGCCTGATGCAGACGAAACTTCTGCGTGCTTTCATTCCATATATTGACTTCTAACGCATCTTCTATGGGGACGGGATAGAATACTGTTTCCAGATTATGATATCCATCAGGACGTTTCTCTACAATGTTCAGTCCCAGATTTATTTTAGCATTCGGAAATGTTATCATGGCGTTTTCTATCCATATTCAAAGTGATTTATGTAGCAAATATACGAATTTGTTTAAAGTAAAGAGCAAATTAGGAGGATATTTGTTTAAAGTAGAAAGCAAAATCTATCTATTTTGTTTATTGCAGAAAGCAGTTTGGGCTTGATTGATTTGAAAATAGTAAAAAGGTTGCTCTGTCCATCCGGCTGAACCAGCAGATACGTGCCTCGGCAAGAAACTTGCAAACTTGCAAAACTTGCAAGGCCTCTCGCACCCACACACGCGTATACGCGCGTGAGAAGGGAAAACTTAATCAGTACTTCGGATAAATTGTCAGTTAAGCCTGTATGGAAACAGGCATTGGTTCCATAAAAAAACATTGGTTCGGAAAGGAATATTATCATTTCACCTTATTATATACGCGCGTGTGTGGGTGTGAGGGAGCTTGCAAGTTTGCAAGTTTGCAAGATTGGAAAATATTTTTTCCTAACTGGGAAAAAATATTTTCCCAATAGGGCAGTAATTTTGCGTCGTTAATTGTCGGCACTTGGATGACCTGTGGGAAGAAACCTTACGAAACCCATAAGTCGGTTCCGGTCTGTTTTATCTTTGCAGCGTCAGTTCATTCGTTTCCGTGCTATATGTCTTATTCTGAGAGCTGTCCAAGAATCGTTCGTTTAATGGACACAAAGATAGATGTGTTTTTTTGAATGACAAAATGTTTGATAAAAAATCTTTTTATAATCGAATAAAAAAGAGGTTAACTAATTGATTATAAGCAACAAATAAATAATAAAATCATTGGTTAAAATTCATTTCTTTTATTCTTTTTCTTGCCTTCTGATTTTTATAAATATTGACATACATTAAACGAACGATTAAAAGACACTTGTTTGCTTGTAATTCGTTCGTTTATAACTTTTTACCTGCAAGTTGGTGAGTGGTTACAGTAAATCACTGGGCAAGAGGAACACAAAGTTTGCCCTATTTTACATAAAGTGTTCGCAAGTGATTGAATTTCAAGCATATGCAAGGAGTTCAAAGCCCCGATGGAATACCCTTTTCTGAATAAAATATTAAATGGAATCGGAAAAAGAATCTGAAGTATGGTATGCAATGCGTGCTACTTATCGTAGGGAGCTTGATGCAATGCGATTACTCGAAAAAGAAAATTTAGGCTGTTTTATTCCCATGCAATACAAGATAAGTATAAAGAGAGGGAAAAAAGTCCGTGTTTTGCTTCCGGTCGTTCACAATTTGCTTTTTGTTCATGCCTGTCCTTCCGAGTTGAAGCGTATTAAGTCTCAGATCACTTATTTGCAATATATAACCGATACTCGTAGCGGGCAGAAGATTATTATCTCCGATAATGAGATGCAGCGTTTCATTGCTGTGGCGGGTACTTACAATGACCACCTTATGTATTTTCAGCCTAATGAATTAAACTTGTCGAAAGGTACCAGAGTCCGTGTTATAGGTGGTGACTTTGAGGGCCAGGAAGGTGTTTTCCTGAAAGTGAAAGGTGCTCGCGATCGTCGTGTAGTTATTGAAATACAAGGTGTTATTGCTGTTGCCATGGCTACTATTCATCCTGATCTTATAGAAGTAATGTAAGCACTCAAAAAAAGGCTCAATAATAAAATCTCTACCTTCGCTGCAAATCAAAAAATGAATAGTATGTATAGCAGTGAAGATCTTGAAAGGTTTTACTTTCAGTACCAAACGGAGGCTTTGCCTCATGGAGAATCTCTCCAATCTTTTTGTGTTAAGAATAAAGTACCTTATAACCTTTTTGAAAAATGGTATAAGGACACTCGTAAGAAAGTAGTCGAAGTGAAAGTTTCAGGTTTTCCGGCGGATTCGGATAACGGTAATCCAACGGTTGAACCTCAATCAACAAACAAATTCAGTCCTAATCCGATACGTATATGGATTGATATTCGCATAAGTAACGGTCTTCATTTGACTCAGAAGAATTTAAGCTATCAGGACTTAGTTCGTATGGTAGAGAAGTTGGAGGGATTATGTTGAGTGTTACCGGTCTGAATCATTTCTATTATGTCCGTGACTTTACAGATATGCGCTGCAAGCACAGTCGTGTGTTGTCTATCATTCGTGAGCAGCTTCATAGAGAGCCAAGTGATGGCGATGTATTCATAGTCATGTCTCGTAACCGTAGAATCGTCCGAATGTTTGCTTTTGACAGTCGTTCATACCGTTTGTTTGAAAAGAAGTTTGTCTCCGGCTATCAGTTTCTGAAAGTGGAACGAAAAGGGGCTGATAAAGTGTATAGGATAGACTGGAAAGACGTAGTTTTGATATTAGAGAATCCGATAGTTAAAATATTGAAAGTCAGATAATTATCATGTTTATATATTTGCGGTTTTATGATTATTTTAGTACCTTTATGTCTGTAAATCAAAGGCTTTGGAATGATCGAACTGCAACATATCATAGAATCCAAAAAGGAGTTGTTGAAAAGGGAAACCTACTCACGTACTCCTATAAATTATAGTGAAGGTATGTCAGATGATCAAAAAGACCGGTATATTCAATACTTGGCTGAGCAGAACCAGGAACATATTTTGACGGAGAAAGCAATGGAGCTTGTCCTTGAAGATTTCGTTGCTAAACAAAAGGTTCTGGAAGAACGTATGTCTTCATTTGAAGCTTTGCAACGTTCACAGCTGGAGCAGCAGCAGGCACTGAAGGATCAGTTGTCCGAGGAGCGTAAAAAACGAAAAACCGCAGAGCGTAAAGCAAAGACACTTCAAGAGCAACTCGACTATGCCAAACAAGAACGTTTTGGCGATAGACGGCAGAAGGTCAGGAAAAAGATGCAATCCGGTGAACCGGAAAACCCGGCTCCTGACCGTGAGGATGAAAAAGAAGGTTTTGATGGAACCCGCGGTACACTCCGTACCGGCTCTGTTGATAATAACCTGTCCCATGATGTGCCTCAATCCCCCAAGCAGGAACGTGACTTGTCCCATCGCCCGGATGAGTATAGCAGAATGGGGTTGGCCGGTGATCCGATTATCCATCCCTCAGATTTGTCAAAAGTCCCCGGACGTATAATCGAAAGGAAATCAGTTCAGGTGTTTAGCTTGAAGACCAGCCTGATCGAGGAACGTTTTGAAATGGTTCATTATGCGGCTCCCGGTCTGAACCCCCAATGGGGCTATTTCCCATGTGAAGGTCATCCTGAGGTTGTTACAAAGTTTGAAGGAACGAAGGGCACTCCTGAATTCCTACAGGCAATCGCTTATGAGGTTTATGTGAAGAATGTGACTTTCGGTCTTCTTCACCAATGGGTTACCGATATGGGTATGAGCATCTCTCCCAATACTTTACGCAATTGGTTGAAGAAGGGGAAGACGTACTTGGATGAGTTGGTCTGTGTTTTGAAGTCTGTCGCATTAGAGAAGGATTCCATCGTGAACTGTGATGAGACGTGGTGCAAAGTTCGCAAGTATGACCACTACAAGAAGTGTTATATCTGGGTACTCGTAAACAAGTCCGAGAAGGTTGCTATTTTCTTCTATGAAAAAGGTTCTCGCAGTCGTGATGTCCTTACCGATTTTCTAGGAGATTCAGAGTTGAAAAGTATCATGTCAGACGGCTACAATGCATACGTATTTATAGGCAATGAGTTGAAATCAGCACAATTCAAGGCTACGGTACATCAGGTTTGTATGTCTCACGCCTGCAATAAATTCGTCAAAGCTTCCAATCAAGGAAAAGAAGATCATGCGGCCTTATTTGCCGCGGATTTGAAAGAGCTTTTTAGAAACGAGCGTAAGTATGATGAAGCCCGTCTTACTCCTGAAGAACGATTGAAGGAGCGGCAAAGTTTAGCAACGAAAGAAATATTGATAAGGATCCGTAGTCGTTTAGACGGTGAGTTGGCCACCGATTCAGAATACCGGAGTCAATATTACACGGAAGCCTTAAACTATCTGAATCACTTTTGGGATGAGATCTTTGCCTATTTAAAAGCCGGGGAATTCCCCATAGATAATAATCTGGCTGAGCGAACCATCCGAAAGCTGACTACTCAGCGAAACAATTCCCTGCACTACGGCAGTGATGCCGGTGCTGAGATGGCGGCAACCTACCATAGTGTAATTAGTACAGTGAAGCTTCACGGTAGTTCCGTTTGGAATTTTATCGGAACTTTCTTCAAAAAAATCTTTAACGGGTGCAGGGACTATGTTAATATGGTACCCGGTAAGATTTCTTTGTCTACAAGTGAATGCTAAATTGAAAACGATTTTTTAACGAAACTCAGTTTGGGCACTTCAACAGTGCCCAAATTAAAGGGTATGCCCTTAATTGAGTGCTTACAGAAGTAATTAAATAATTGCCGGTTGTCATTTGATACCTGGTAAATCATAAATCTGAAATCATAATTGTTATGACTCTTTCCGAAGAAACTGCTACTCTTCAGCGTGCAGCGCACGAACTGATGTATTTAGGTATGGACGGGAATCCGGTTTATAGCGATGACCTGTCCCGTCGTAACGGTGAAGTTTATCGTCTGACTACGGCTTTGTATAATTCCGGTGTCAAAGGTTCCACTACTGAAGAACAAGCTTCCGTTTGTCTTGCTCTTCTGATGGGCTATAGTGCGTCGTTCATTGATTATGGTGAAAAGCAAAAACATGTTCAGGAAGTTTTGGATCGTTGTTGGGATATTCTTGATGTTCTTCCTGCTTCGTTGTTAAAGCTCCGGCTACTTACTGCTTGTTATGGTGAAGTATTCGATGAGCCTTTGGCTGATGAAGCCCGTGCTATTATTGCTTCCTGGGATTCCGCTTCGCTCACTCCTGAACAAAAAGAAGCTATTGCTGAGTTTCAGAATGTGGTCGATAATCCTTATCCGTGGGAGTATATTGACGAATAAAAAGGACATATAATTTGGCGGGCTCTTTAAGACATAAAGCCGTTCATGGTGTTGGGTGGAGTTTTATTGATAATATAGCCAGTTCCGGCATCACCTTTTTGGTGGGGCTTGTACTTGCTCGTTTATTGACTCCCGAAGAATATGGCATCATGGCTATGATTGCTATTTTCATAGCAGTTTCCAACTCCATTATAGACAGTGGCTTTTCCAATGCACTGATACGGAAGACACGTATAGAACGGGTCGATTATAACACTGTTTTTTATTTTAATCTGACAGTCAGTATTCTTATTTATGTACTTCTATATTTAGCTGCCCCTGCAATCAGTGTATTCTTTAAGGAACCTGTTTTGGTGGAGGTTGTAAGAATCATAGGATGGGTGCTGATAATCAATGCGCTTGCCATAATTCCTCGTACCCAGTTTGTAAGGGAGGTGGATTTCAAGACACAGACCAAGGTTTCTTTGATTTCTTCTATTAGCAGTGGAGTTATTGGAATAGGGATGGCATTGGGAGGAATGGGAGTATGGAGTCTGGTTGGCCAGCAACTTTCCCGTCAATTTCTGAATACTTTGTTCTTATGGGTATATAGCAAATGGCATCCGGTGTGGGAATTTTCAAGGAAGAGTTTTAAGGAACTTTTTGGCTTTGGTTCCAAATTGTTGCTTTCAGGGTTGTTGGATACCATTTATAAGAATATCTATTATATTGTAATCGGACGTTTTTATACTTCTGCACAATTGGGGCAATATACCCGTGCGGAGCAATTTAAGATAATTTTTTCCAGTAATCTTACAACCGTTGTTCAGCGGGTCAGTTATCCCGTTTTGAGTTCCATACAAGAAGAACCGGAGCGCTTACGGGAAGCATACCGGAAAGTGATTAAGATTACCATGTTGGTAACTTTTGCATGTATGTTGGGGTTGGCGGCTGTTGCAAAACCATTGATTCTGATTTTGATAGGTGAGAAGTGGTTGCCTGCTGTTTACTTTCTGCAAATCATTTGTTTCAGTGGTATGCTCTATCCGCTTCATGCCATCAACCTGAATATCCTGCAAGTAAAAGGGCGTTCGGACTTGTTTCTGAAATTGGAGATCATCAAGAAAATTATAGCAGTGGGACCTATTGCTGTGGGTATTTTCTATGGCATTGAATATATGCTATGGGGGAGTGTTCTGACCTCTTTTATCGCTTATTTTTTGAACAGCTATTATTCTGCCGGTTTGATAAACTATCCTACAAGTGAACAGATTAAAGACATATTGCCCACTTTTCTGACTTCTTTGGTGGTGGCGGCATTTATGTGGAGCGTTTCTTTCTGGGATGTTTCTGTTTATGTTCTGTTGCCCATCCAGATTTTAGTCGGAATATTGTTGGCCTTGTTTATATATGAAAAGTTGCGTCTTGACGAATATCTTGAAGTCAAGCAATTGGCACTTTCTGCATTTAAACGCAGGTAGAAAATTAAAAAACATATTTATTGTAGTAAGATGGAAAATAAAATAATTACGGTCACTTCTCCATTGCTTCCTTCATTGGATGATTTCATCCCCTATTTGCAGGATATATGGAATCGCAAGTGGTTGACGAACAACGGTCATTATCATCAGGAGTTGGAGAAGGCTTTGTGCGAATATTTGCAAGTACCTTATATAAGTCTTTTTACGAATGGCACGTTGCCTCTGATGTGTGCCCTGCAGGCATTGCGCATCACGGGTGAGGTAATAACCACTCCTTACAGTTTTGTTGCCACCACTCATTCCCTGTGGTGGAATGGCATTAAGCCGGTATTTGTTGACATCGATCCGGATACTTGCAATATCGATCCTGATAAGATAGAAGCTGCCATTACCCCTAAAACTACGGCAATTATGCCCGTGCATGTGTATGGTAAGCCATGTGATACGGAACGTATTCAGGCAATAGCCGATAAATATGGCTTGAAGGTGATTTACGACGCTGCCCATGCGTTTGGTGTGAAAGTGAATGGTGAATCAATCTTGAATGCCGGTGATATGTCAACGTTAAGTTTCCATGCCACAAAAGTCTATAGTACGATTGAAGGAGGTGCTCTGATTTGCCATGACGAAAAGACCAAGAAGCGCATTGATTATCTGAAAAACTTCGGTTTTGCGGGAGAAACAGAGATTGTGGCACCGGGTATTAATGGTAAGATGGATGAGGTGCGTTCCGCTTACGGTTTGCTTAATTTGAAGCAAGTGGATGCTGCGATAGAAGCCCGCCGGCAGGTGGCTGTCAAATATCGTGAAGCCTTGAAGGATGTCGAAGGAATCAGTTTCATGGAAGATATGCCGGGGGTACATCATAACTACTCTTACTTCCCGATATTTGTGGATGCTGAGAAATATGGTATGACCCGTGATGAGCTTTATTTCAAGATGAAAGAACAGAACGTGTTGGGCAGACGGTACTTTTATCCTTTGATAAGTGAGTTTTCTACTTATAGAGGATTGGATTCAGCGCGGCCTGAAAATTTGTCAGTGGCGCATAAGGTTGCGAGCAGTGTGATTTGTTTGCCGATGTATGCAGGATTGAATGAAAATGAGTTAAATAGAATTCTTGGTTACATTATTGGGTAGTTAGATTTTTTTGCTTAAAAGTGAAAATATATAAAATTTATCATTATGAATTTGCATGCACAATATTTGAGGAACCAGTTTTGGAAGGATGATATGCTCAATGGTTCTCCGATAGGAAAGCCATATCAAGAAATAAAATTTCTTTCTGAACATTCGGAGGAAGAAGGACGTGATTTGAGATATGGAAAATTGTATGATATGTTAACATATGCAACTCATAATTGTAAGTATTATGAAAGAATGCAGCCTAATTTGCAGGACTTCCCTGTAATGAACAAGTTAATGTATATAGATAATTACCATGCTATAAAAGTCTGTGAAAAAAATATACCTGGACAGGTCGGTGAAGTGCATATACAGACGACTTCAGGTTCTACTGGAACTCCTTTTGCAGTACCGCAAGATACGTTGAAACGTCAGAGAAGAATTGCTGAATTGAAGTATTTTGGCAAAGTTGTTGGCTTTGATTCACATGAAATGCTAATACACCTGCGTACTTGGAATAAATGGCAAAATAAAACGGCAGAACAAATAAAGAAAGAGAATATTATTCCTTTTGATATTTCGGAAATGGGGGAGGAGAGGCTTGCTGAACTATGTCGTTTAATTGTGGAAAATAATGTTTTGTGTTTACGTGGATATGCATCGTCATTTGATCTTTTGGCAAAATATGTGGAACATTATCCTATGTGTTTCCCCTCTTTAAAAATTTGTATTGCAGGCAGTGAAGCTTTGCAGGACGATGTACGTATGCGTGTGAAAAAGGCACTACATTGCGAAATCATTTCTCAGTATGCCAATGAGGAGTGCGGTGTGTTAGCGCAGGAACGTATACCGACACAGACAAGCGACAATGTGATGTATTTGAACCATGCAGGTTATTTTTTTGAACTCCTTCAATTGGACAATGATGAACCTGCCCACTACGGAGAGCTGGGAAGAATCGTTATAACCGATCTGCACAACTACGCTTTTCCTATCATCCGTTATGATAATGGAGATGTTGGGATTATGGCGCCTCCCAATGAATACAGTAACGGTTACCCTGTACTGGAGAAACTTTATGGAAGACACTTTGATGTATGCTATACGGTTGGAAATCAACCTTTTTTCCCAATGACGATCGGACGCACGCTGAAACATTTTGATGAAATAGCTCAATGGCAATTCATCCAGAAAGGAGCGTCAGAATATATGCTAAAGATTGTAATGAGAAGCGATAAAAAGGCAGAGGAATACTTATTGCCCGTATTGTCCGATTTGAAGGCTATTTTGGGGATAGATGCTGTGATAAAGATAGAACAAGTTTATGAAATTCCAATTTTGGCTTCAGGAAAACGTAAATCTGTTATAAATGAGTGGAAAAGTGGAAAATAATGAGATTTATGTTTTAGGTATCGGACATAATACTCCGGTATTTGTTGATATTGCCGAACAATGTGGCTATAAAATAGTAGGTTTATATCATTACAATAGTGAACGGACAGGAGAAATAGACCATGGCTTTAAAATATTTGGTTCGTTCGATGACTTGTTCTTATCTAATGACCTTTCAGGAAAAAGTTTTTTGTTGACAATGGGTGATAGTGAGGTACGCGCGGAATTGGTGAAGAAAATAATTTCACAGGGTGGCGAAGTCCCTACGCTTATTCATCCAACGACAGTTGTTTCTCGTTTTGCAGAAATTTCACCCATAGGGGTTTATATAAGTGCATTTACTCACATACAAGCTGATACGGTGATAGAAGAGGGAACGGTAATATTATCAGGCGTGAATATTTCTCATACTAACCATATTGGGCGTTATTGTTTTATTGCCGGTGGAGCAACAATAGGTGCGTATACGGATATGGAGGATTTTGTTTTTGTGGGTCAAGGAGCTTTAAGTATTTCTGCAAAAGTGAAAAGCATTGGCAATCATGCCTATATAGGGGCATGCAGTCTTCTTACTCATGATGTACCTGCTAATGCAGTTGTGGCTGGAAGTCCGGCTAAAATTCTGCGGATAAAAATGGCTTGTGGTGATATTTGATTCAAATGTTAAGTTAAAATCATGATAGATACGTTAAAAGAAAGTGATTCAAGGTCGATTCTGGTCAGTATTAGGTGTTGCACATACAACCATGAGCCATATATCCGCCAATGTTTGGAAGGTTTTGTGATGCAGAAAACAAATTTTCGTTTTGAGGCTATTGTGCATGATGACGCTTCGACGGATGGAACAGCGAATATAATACGTGAATATGCAGAAAAATATCCGGATATAATAAAACCTATTTTTGAAACAGAAAATCAGTATTCAAAGCGTGACGGTTCGTTGAGACGGATAATGAATGCACATATGTTTGGTAAATATGTAGCGATGTGTGAAGGAGATGATTATTGGATTGATCCGTTGAAACTTCAAAAGCAAGTGGATTTTCTTGAAAACAATCCTGATTATGGATTAGTTTGTACAGATGTGGATTTTTATTATCAATTAAAAGAACGATTTATTAAAAAATATTTTACAACAAAAAAGTATCCTATTCGATATACATTTGAGGACTTTTTGGAGAGGGCTTGGTTTATTGCCACGTGTACTTGGATGTATAGAAGATCATTGCTAACGCTTAATCAGGATAAGCCTCATTTTATAGTAGGGGATTTACCTTTGCTATTGGAAATTAGTAGCCAATCAAAAGTTAAGTATTTAAATGATGTAACATCTGTATATAGAGTTCTGCAACATAGTGCTTCGCATTTGGATGATTATGGTTCAGCAATTCGATACCATAAAGGAATTCTGTCTATACAGTTGTTTTATGCTAATAAATGTGATAGAGTAACTATAGTGCCTTTTATTACGAAAAGGTGGCTTTATTTGGCGATCAAAATAGCTGTAAAACATGTGAGGGTAACTCATGCAATCTTTTTTTCTTACTCTTTGCTTTGCTGCCATATTTCTTCTAATTATTATCGCAGAATAATATCTTCGTTGGACCTATGACTTTATTAAAGAATAATAAAAGATTAAAGCTTGAGCTTTTCCTTGTATTTTTGTCGATATTATTCGCCTCTTTGATGGAGTTTTCATTATTGCCCATGCCATTCGTAATAAATATTCAATTCTATTTATTACTACTTCTTGTTTTAACTAATTATTTGAGAGTTCGAAGATTTAATCTATATCAAATTTGGATTCTTGGATTTATTTTTATTATCTTATCAGAAATGCTTATACTTCTATCTGATATGGAAGGACAGCTGAATGATTATAGATATACCTTTTTTTATTTGTTAATGGCCAACAATAGTGTATTGTTAGGATATTTTTGTTTTTGTTCAAAAAAAATACAAGAACGGAAAAACATTCGGGTACTGACAAAAAGCAATACTTTCATTTTTCTAATAATCGTTTGTTTGCTTTTTTATTTATATAGTTCTTTGACTGTAGTTATTAAAAATTTAATGTCAGGAAGGCAAGTCGGTGATGTCCTAGGTGCTAGCTCTTTATTGGGGATTATGAGTACTGCTATGGGGTTAATTTTGCCTTCTTTGATTGCATATTATTTTCGGTATGTAAAGCGTGGAAGCCTGTGGGTGAGTTTCTTGTTAGTTTTGCCTATTTTTGTTGTACAGTTGGTATTAGCAACAAGATTTCATTTATTATTTTCAGTAATTCCATATTTAATTATTACAGGATTTATAGATTTAGCAAAACATAGTTTTAAGAAAAATGTAATAATGCTATTAGTTTTATTGACTCTTGGAGGTGTATCTTCTTTTCTTAAAAATTATAGGTATAAAGCTTTATTGGATATATCTATTGAAGCTGAAGATGAAGGTCAAAATGATGAAAATGTGACAATCAGATTGGCTCGTGAAATGAGTCCGGAAGGAGTTGTGGCTATGACCCAATTAGCAAATGAATATTTTGATACGCATCCTTTATTATATGGGAAAGAAATCAGTTTTATTTTATATTTTTGGGTTCCTCGTTCGATATGGCCAACAAAACCAACTCCTATTGATCATTGGTTGATTAGAAAATATGAAAGAGTTCCTGAGGGGCATAGTACTGCTTCTGGCTTTACAGGAGAATTGAGGGCTGATTTTGGGATAGTTTCTTTATTTTTTGTATTTTTTATTGGATTGTTGTTGAAAAGAGGTGATGTGTACATCGAAGATGCTTTTTCTTCTCAGTATGGTTCTTATGAAATTGTATTAGCAGCTATTCTTTTCCCATATGTGTTTTTTTGTATTCGCTCTCCATTGACAGCTACTCAAAGTCTTATTTTTGAATTAGTTATATATAAAGTCTTTGCTATGTTGTATACAAAAAGAATTAAAATAACATGAAAATTCTTCAGGTTAATTCTACTCTAAATTGGGGTAGTACAGGGCGCATTGCTGAGGAAATTGGGCAAGTGGTTTTGAGTAAAGGGTGGGAGAGCTATATTGCCTATGGGAGACAATGTAATAGAAGTAAATCGCAATCTTTTAGAATAGGAGGCGATTGGGCTGTTTATAATCATGGCTTGCAAACTCGACTGCTGGACAATCATGGGTTAGCTTCTCGAAAAGAGACCAAACATTTTATAAAGCAGATTGAAACAATAAGTCCGGATGTGATACATCTTCACAATATTCATGGTTATTATCTGAACTATTCACTTCTTTTTGATTTTTTGTCTAAAGCCAACATACCTGTGGTGTGGACGCTTCATGATTGTTGGGCTTTTACGGGACATTGTTCACATTACTCTTATGTAGGATGTAATCGGTGGCATACTCTGTGTTACGATTGTCCTCAAAAGGGTGATTATCCGGCTTCTTGTTTGATTGATCGATCTGAACAAAACTTCCGGGATAAGCTACGTGCCTTTACTTTGGTTAAAGGCATGACTCTTGTTCCTGTATCAGAATGGCTGGCAGGTGAAGTACGGCAATCTTTTTTGGAAAAGTATCCTATACAGGTTATTCATAATGGAATTGATGTAACAACATTTAATCCAATGCAAACTAGTAAATTGGATTTAGGTCTTAAAGAAAAATTTGTGATATTGGGTGTTGCTAATGTGTGGTCTCAAAGAAAAGGTATGCGGGATTTTATTTTACTTCATGAAAAACTGTCAGATGAATATGTGATTGTATTGGTGGGGCTGGACGAAAAGCAAATAAAGCATCTTCCTGAAGGAATTGTTGGAATAAAGCGCACGAATAGTGTGCAGGAATTGGCAGCTTATTATTCTGCATCGGATGTTTTTTTGAATCCAACGTGGGAGGACAATTTTCCGACAACAAATCTGGAAGCTTTGTCGTGTGGAACTCCGGTAATTACATATCGAACAGGCGGTAGTATAGAGGCGGTAGATAATAATACAGGTTTTATCGTTGAACAGGGAGATATTAATGCTGTAGTGAATATTGTAAAACTAATGAAAGAAACAGGGAAACAACAGTGGATTTCAGGCTGCCGTGAACGTGCTGTAGGCTTATACGATAAGCGAGAAAGATATGAAGAATATTTACGGCTGTATGAAAGAATGGTTTCCTCTCCATTGCTTGCCAATACTTGAAATCATGGTGAAGCGACTGTTCCCATCATCTTAGTAATAATAAGAATGAAATTAATTTAATAAAAACATGTCAATATTCAAAGATAAAACCCTGTTGATAACAGGTGGCACAGGTAGCTTTGGCAATGCTGTGCTTCGTCGTTTCCTTAACAGCGACATCAAGGAAATTCGTATTTTTTCGAGAGACGAAAAGAAGCAGGATGACATGCGTCATCACTTGCAGAATCCTAAAGTGAAGTTTTATATTGGTAATGTCCGTGATCGTCAATCTGTAGATGGAGCAATGATGGGAGTGGACTATGTATTCTCTGCTGCTGCCTTGAAACAGGTGCCCAGTTGTGAGTTCTTTCCATTGCAGGCCGTACAGACCAATGTGATTGGTACTGACAATGTGTTGGAATCTGCTATTGCTCATGGGGTGAAAAATGTAGTAGTTCTCAGTACGGATAAAGCCGCTTATCCTATCAATGCCATGGGCATCAGCAAAGCAATGATGGAAAAGGTGGCTATTGCTAAAGGTCGTGCCTTGGGTGATGAAGCCGGTACAACCATTTGCTGCACCCGTTACGGAAATGTGATGGCAAGTCGTGGTTCTGTGATTCCTCTGTGGGTGGAACAAATAAAAAACAATAAACCGATTACGATTACAGATCCGAATATGACCCGTTTCATGATGACGCTGGATGATGCGGTGGATTTGGTAATCTATGCATTTGAACACGGTCACAACGGAGACTTGTTTGTGCAGAAAGCTCCGGCAGCCACATTGGATGTTTTGGCTCGGGCTTTGAAGGAAACATACGCGCAGATAAAGCCTGAATATGGGGATACGGAAGTAAAGACTATCGGTACACGCCATGGTGAAAAACTGTATGAGACTCTGGTAACCCGTGAAGAGATGGCTAAAGCCATTGATATGGGTGAGTATTATCGCATTCCTTGCGATACCCGCGACCTGAACTATGACAAGTTCTTTACGGAAGGTAATGAAGATATTGCCCGGATAGAGGATTACCACAGCCACAATACTGCTCGTCTGGATGTGGAGGGTATGAAGAAACTTCTTCTGAAACTCCGCTTTATTCGTGAAGACCTCGGACTGGAGGAAAAAGCGAAAGGGGCAGAAATTAAGAGTGAATAAGAAATAGAATATTAATAATGAGTAGAAAAAGAAAGAATCGTTTGCTCTTATAAAAAAAGTGATTACTTTTGTTGTATCATTATATTATAAGATTATGGGAAAAGTGGTAAAACGTAAAGTCAGGACACAGAAAGATAGTGAAGCTATCTTGGAAAAGCAGTTTTCTTATTTACCCAAGGCAGAGAGAGATAAACTACTTTATGGAAATGAGTTTGTAGAGGTGCCGACACAAGAACTGGCACGTCTTCGCATAGATGTTTATCCTTACTTGATGTAGTAATGGAGATGGTATCGCATTATGATTATCGTTTTGTACAACGGGTTGATGACATCTATGTCGGAGCTTCTTTTTTGAAGTACAAATTACTTTATACATTCAAGTCACCAAAGTCACATCAGTGGTATTGGGTGTGGGTTGAAGTATATGAGCATGATATGTATGCGATAAAGTTCCATTTGAAGGCACATCGCGATTCTCATGATAAATACAGTCTGATGACAGGTCTGAATGAGGCTCGTCCCGTGATTAATACATGTATTGCCATCATGCAGGAAATAGCTCAACTGAATCCACATGCCTCTTTTGGCTTTATAGGTGCTAATATGGAATATGAGACGCCTCGTTTGACAAAACGTTTTAAAGTATATAGCCGTATGATGGCTACCTTTTTTAGTAATGAGGAATTTAAGCATTTGATACTTATGAATAAAAGTGCTTATATACTTATAAGAAAATCAGAACTTAAAATACATCCTGAATTACCTAAAATCTTCACTGAAAAATTCCTTGCATTGTACGACTATTTTGATTAATTATTTCTCTGCTCTGAAATAAACAATTAGCCTTTATGAACATTTTAGTTACCGGAGCCCGTGGGTTTGTCGGTCGAAATCTTGTATCTCAATTACGTAATATCCAGAGCGGGAAGGCTACCAATTATGACCTTTCTTCAGACATTGTTGTGTATGAATATGATATGGACAGCACCCCTTCTGAGTTGGAAACCTATTGCCGACAAGCGGACTTTGTCTTTAATCTGGCAGGTGTGAACCGTCCGAAGGAACAGTCTGAGTTCATGGAAGGCAACTTCGGCTTCGCCTCCACGCTGCTGACTACACTGAAAAAGTATGGAAATGCGTGTCCGGTGATGATATCATCTTCCATACAGGCTGCACAGGACAATCCTTACGGGAAATCGAAACGTGCAGGAGAACAGCTGATGTTTGATTATAGCAAAGAAACGGGGGCAAAGGTACTGGTGTATCGCTTCCCGAATGTTTTTGGCAAGTGGTGTCGTCCTAACTATAACAGTGCGGTGGCCACTTTCTGCAACAACATAGCCCATGACCTGCCCATTACGGTGAATGATCCTTCTCTGGTGATGAATTTGGTATACATTGATGACGTGGTGGACGAGCTGATAGGGGCTCTCTGTGGAAATGAGCACCGTAATGGGGACTATTGCGAAGTGCCGGTGGTGCACACCGTAACTCTGGGCGGCATTGTAGAACAGATAAGGTCTTTCAGGGAGATGCCCTTGAATCTGGGCATTCCCAATTTGGGAGATGCTTTTACCAAAAAACTTTATTCTACCTACCTCTCATATTTGCCAAAGGAAAAATTCAGCTATCCTTTGAAGATGAATGTAGACGATCGTGGCAGTTTTACAGAAATCATTCGTACTGCTGACCGTGGGCAGTTCTCGGTGAATATATCCAAGCCGGGTATCACGAAAGGTCAGCATTGGCATCACACTAAGAACGAAAAGTTTGTAGTGGTGAGTGGGCATGGGCTGATACAGCTTCGAAAGATAGGAACGGAAGAAGTGGTGAACTTTGAGGTGAGCGGTGAAAAAATCGAGGTAGTGGAGATGATTCCCGGATATACGCATAATATTATCAACCTTTCTGACACGGAAGATTTGGTGACTTTTATGTGGTGCAACGAATGCTTTGATCCGGAACGTCCGGATACTTATTTTGAAAAAGTTTAGAACAATGGAGATAAAATTGGATTATTCTGATATCAAGTTTCAAGAGAACGGCAAGTTGAAACTCTTGATTATAGTAGGTACCCGACCGGAGATTATCCGTCTGGCAGCTGTCATCAACAAATGCCGTAAGTATTTTGACTGTATCCTGGCGCATACCGGACAAAATTATGATTATAACCTGAATGGGGTGTTTTTCCATGACCTGAAACTGAAAAATCCTGATGTGTATATGGATGCAGTGGGGGATGATCTCGGTGCCACAATGGGGAATATCGTCAATGCCAGCTACAAGCTGATGGTGCAAGTGAAGCCGGATGCCGTATTGGTGCTGGGTGACACTAATTCTTGCCTGAGTGTGATAGGTGCCAAACGTCTTCATATTCCTATCTTCCACATGGAAGCCGGGAATCGCTGTTTTGACGAGTGCTTGCCGGAAGAGACTAACCGCAGGATCGTGGATATCATTTCGGACATGAATCTTTGTTACTCGGAGCATGCACGCAGATACCTGAATGCTTCGGGGGTGGCAAAGGAGCGCACATACGTGACAGGTTCTCCTATGGCTGAAGTGTTGCATGAGAATCTGGAAGAGATAAAATCTTCGGATATTCATAAAAGGCTGAACTTGGAAAAAGGACGATACATATTGCTTTCCGCCCATCGGGAAGAGAATATTGATACAGAGAAGAATTTCTTGTCGCTTTTCAAGGCGATAAACTCAATGGCAGAGAGATATGACATGCCGATTCTTTACAGTTGCCATCCTCGTAGCAAGAAACGGTTGGAGGCGAGTAAATTTGAACTTGATAAGCGTGTGATTCAGCATGAGCCACTCGGTTTCCACGATTACAATTGCTTGCAGATGAATGCATACGCTGTGGTGTCGGATAGCGGAACACTGCCGGAGGAAAGTTCTTTCTTTACCTCGGTGGGGCACTCCTTCCCGGCAGTCTGTATCCGTACCAGTACGGAACGCCCGGAAGCGATGGATAAGGGGTGCTTTATCCTTGCGGGCATTGACGAACGGTCGTTGCTTCAGGCGGTGGATACGGCTGTGGAGATGAACAAGAATGGTGACAATGGATTGCCTGTGCCGAACTATACAGACGAGAATGTATCGACCAAGGTTGTGAAGCTGATTCAGAGCTATACGGGAGTGGTGGATAAAATGGTTTGGAGGAAGTAGTGACTATTCGGAGATGAATGTTCTTTTTTTGACACTTGCCCGTATATCGAATATAGAGGAAAGAGGAATCTATACGGATTTGATACGTGAATTTGTTCGCCATGGACATACTATGTATATTGTAGTGCCTGTGGAACGGCGCTTTCATCAATCTACTGAGCTACAGGATGGCGGGAATGTAAAGATATTAAGAGTATGGACATTCAATATACAGAAGACTAATCTGATAGAAAAAGGAATTGGTACGTTACTCTTGGAGTATCAATATCAGAAGGCAATTAAAAGGTACTGGAAGAATGCTAAATTTGATTTGATTCTGTATTCAACTCCGCCGATTACTTTCAATAGAGTAATAGCAGCGTTGAAAAAAAAGAAGAAGGATGCTAAGACATATCTCCTTCTAAAGGATATATTTCCTCAGAATGCCGTTGATTTGGGCATGTTCTCCAAAGGCAGTCTTCTCTATAGAATGTTCCGTAAAAAGGAAGAAAGGTTGTATCAGTTGTCAGACTATATAGGTTGCATGTCTCCAGCTAATGTAGATTATGTATTGATGCATAACTGTGGGGTTGAGGCCTGTAGAGTAGAGGTTTGCCCTAATAGTATAGAACTTTGTGAAGCAGAGGAGCGATCCTGCCCAAAAGATGCTTTACTTCAGAATTTGAATATTCCCACAGATAAAGTGCTTTTTGTTTATGGGGGAAATCTGGGTCGCCCACAAGGAATTGATTTCCTGATAGAGGTGCTTGCGGCCAATGAAAAAAGGAATGATTCTTTTTTTATTATAGTGGGTAGCGGCACTGAATTTATGAAGATAAAATTGTGGTTCGATACAAATGCACCGCACAATGCCTGCTTGCTGGCTTCACTTCCCAAACAAGAGTATGACAGTCTGGTAAGAGTTTGTGATATAGGTTTGATATTTTTGGATAGATGCTTTACAATTCCTAACTTTCCGTCACGTCTGCTCTCTTATCTTGAAAACAGGATGCCGGTGCTGATGGCTACTGACAAGAATACGGATATAGGAGAGATAGCCAGAACCAACGGCTTTGGTTTATGGACCGAAAGCGGGAATATAGAGACTTTTATGGAAATAGTAGACTTTATGACTGCTGATAGAGAGCGGATTAAGATAATGGGAGAGAATGGATATGCTTATTTGGAAGCCAACTATACGGTGGAGCATACCTATAATATAATAATGAGTCATTTTGAGTGATTATGTATTCTTGCTTTCTGAAACGTCTTATTGATTTTGTACTAGTGTTCTTGGTATTGGTTGTTATTTGGCCAATATTACTTTTTATGGCAATCTGGTTGCATTTTGCTAATAAAGGAGCCGGCGTCTTTTTTACTCAGGAACGCCCAGGAAAGAGTGGTAAGATTTTCAAAGTCATCAAATTTAAAACGATGACTGATGAACGTGATAAAGATGGCAACTTGTTGCCGGATGAAAAACGTTTGACAAGAATAGGAAAGTTCATCCGTTCCACTTCTATTGATGAATTGCCTCAATTAATAAATGTACTGAAAGGTGATATGGCTTTGATTGGTCCCCGTCCTCTACTTCCTCAATATCTTCCTCTTTACACAAAGGAACAAGCACGCCGTCATGATGTTCGTCCGGGTATTACGGGATGGGCACAGGTGAATGGTCGTAATGCTATCAGTTGGGGCAAGAAGTTTGAACTGGACGTGTGGTATGTTGATCATTGTTCCTTTCTGTTGGATTTGAAAATTATACTTTTAACCGTGAAGAAAGTTTTTGTACGTGAAGGTATAAGTTCGGCTACTTCAGTAACAATGGAGTTCTTTACGGGTAATAATTGAATCTATGCAAAATATATTAGTGACTTCTGCAGGGAAAAGAGTAGTACTTGTAGATTTGTTTAAAAGAGCTTTAAAAGCTTGTGATCAGACAGCAAAAGTCTATACTACAGATTTGAATCCGGAATTAGCACCGGCAGGAATAACTTCAGATAAATGTTTTAGGGTTCCCAGAGTATTATCTTCTGATTATATCCCAATTCTTTTGGATATATGTGTTCGGTATAATGTTGGGATGGTAATACCGACCATTGATACGGAATTATTGGTGTTATCCCAAAATAAACAAAAGTTCTATGATAAGGGTATTGCTCTTATTATTTCTGATTTTTCTTTTATTCAGCTTTGTAGAGACAAACGCAATACTGCAATTTTTTTTAAAGAGATAGGAATTAGGATTCCAGCTCCTATTGATAAGTTTCATCCTGTTTTCCCTTTATTTGCTAAACCTTATGACGGTTCTCTGTCGAAAGATCTTTATGTAATTCAAAACAGGGAAGAATTGACTCCTGAAATACTGAATCATCCAAGATTGATTTTTATGGAGTATATTGATAAGACAGAATACAAGGAGTTTACAGTCGACATGTATTACAGTAAGGATCATTATGTGAAATCAATAGTTCCAAGGGAAAGGCTTGAAATACGTGCAGGGGAGATCAATAAAGGATATACCCGGAAAAATTTCCTGGTGAAATATCTGAGAGAGCGAATGAACTATTTACCGGGGGTTGTTGGATGTATCTGTATTCAGCTGTTTTATCGGAAGAGTGATAATGATGTTGTTGGAATTGAGATAAATCCCCGTTTTGGTGGCGGATATCCTTTGTCATATTATGCGAAAGCTGATTTTCCGGATTATTTGGTTCAGGAATACTTTCAAAATAAAAATATACAGTATTCAGAAAATTGGCTTGATAATACTTTGATGTTACGTTATGATTCGGAAGTGATAGTATATGAGAAAGAAAATAATCGTGTTTGACCTGGATGATACTTTGTATAAGGAAGTTGATTTTTTGAAGTCTGCTTATCATGAAATAGCATCATGGATTGAACAGAATTATAATAAAACTGGAATATATGACTTTATGTTTTCATGTTATATGCAAAAGAAGAATACTTTCTTATGTATTAATCAAGAATATAATTTGAATATTGAAATTGATATCTTCCTGAGCATGTATCGAGCACATTTTCCGTGTCTTACTTTATCTGAAGAAGTGCAGAAAGTGTTGAATACATTGGTGGCAGAGAATATAATTATAGGAATTATAACGGATGGAAGGGAACAGACTCAACTGAATAAAATTAAAGCTTTAGGATTGGATAAGTATATTTCTCTGGCGGATTGTGTAATTTCTGAAAGTTTTGGTTATTCAAAACCTTCTCAAGAAGCTTTTTTATTTTTTCAGCATAAATATGGTGCGGCTGATTATTATTATATTGGAGACAATACCCAAAAAGACTTCATCGCTCCTAATTCATTAGGTTGGACAACGATATGTGTGTTGGATGACGGTAGAAATATACATAAGCAGCAATCTGTTTCGAGAGAAATGAAACCAGCACATGAAATAAGCACATTCAATGATTTATATCAATATATTGTATGTTGAGAAAGATCTATAAGCTATTCTGGTGGTTATTTATTCCATATTATCTATGGCGTAAATAACCTTTCTGATACTTTTACTTTTCGATTTATTGTTTTTAATCATACTAAATTTAATGGACAAAAGAATTTATCTTTGCCTCGCTCACATGAGCGGCAAAGAGCAGGATTTTATTAAGGAAGCTTTTGATACGAACTGGGTCGTTCCTTTGGGACCCAATGTAGATGGCTTTGAAAAATCTTTGGAAGATTTTTTAATTAACAATGATAAGAAGCATGTAGTTGCTTTGTCAGCTGGTACGGCAGCTATTCATTTGGGATTGATTCAGCTTGGTGTTGGGGTAGGCGATGAAGTGATTTGCCAGTCATTCACTTTTTGTGCTTCTGCCAATCCAGTGGTTTATCAGGGTGCAACCCCAGTGTTTATCGATAGTGAAGAAGACACTTGGAATATGGACCCTGCTTTACTGGAAGAGGCCATCAAAGACAGAATCGCGCAGACAGGTAAGAAGCCTAAAGCCATTCTTCCGGTTCATCTTTATGGTATGCCTGCCAGGATAGATGAGATTTGTGCCATTGCATCGAAATATGATATTCCGGTGTTGGAAGATGCTGCTGAAGCTTTAGGTTCTGAGTTCAAGGGACAAAAGTGTGGTACGTTCGGTACTTTTGGTGTATTGTCTTTCAATGGAAATAAGATGATCACTACTTCGGGTGGTGGTGCGTTAATCGTTCCTGATGAAGCGGCAAAGAAGCAGACCATGTTTTATGCTACCCAGGCTCGTGAACCCTTTCCTCATTATCAGCACGAAAAGATCGGTTACAACTATCGCATGAGTAATATCTGTGCGGGTATCGGTCGTGGTCAGATGACTGTGTTGGAAGATCATATTGCCCATCACCGCCATGTACATAATCTTTACGCAAAGGCTTTTGAAGGTGTGGAAGGCATTACACTGAAATCTAATCCTGACGATCGTTTCAATGCTAACTATTGGTTATCTACGATTCTGATTGATCCTGAGAAGACCGGTACTAACTATGACGAAGTTCGTGTGCTACTTGATGCCAAAGGTATTGAGACCCGCCCTTTGTGGAAACCTATGCACCTTCAGCCTGTCTATGCGAATAATCCTCGCTATGTGAATGGTGTTTCTGAACGTTTATTCAATATGGGTTTATGTATTCCTGCCGGACCTTGGGTGACAGATGAAGACGTAGCATACATCGTGGAGCAAATAAAGGCATGTTGTGCGAAATCTTGTTTCATAGCAGCATCTTAATAAAGTGTTGATTTATAGTAGCTTGTAACTTTTCTCAGAAAAACTGCTCTCACCACCCTTTTTTCTTCTTTTATTAGAGATTTAATCCTCACCTTTGCATCAACGTTGATCAACAAAGTGAATTAAAACAGAATTTAAATCTCTAAATGAAAAAGTATGAGTGTAATTTTTAGAACGGTAGAGAGACCGTCTGACCCTCGGGTTGAGAATTCTCCCAAAAAGTTTTTCCCTCAGTTAATAACTTTAGGACAGAGTGTAGACTTGGCATTCATAGCCCAGAAGATGCAGGATCGTTCTTCGCTTTCTATTGGTGATATCCGGAGTACTATGCAGAACTTCGTGGAGAAGCTGAAAGAACAGTTGCTGGAAGGTAAAACAGTAAATATTGCCGGATTGGGTGTATTTATGCTGGCTGCAAAATCTAAGGGAGAAGATAAGACTGAAGATGTGACCGCAAAGAGTGTGGAGAGTGTTCGTATCTGCTTCCAGGCTAACAGGGAATTGAAGATAACCAAGACTGCTACTCGTGCCGGTGAAAAACTGGATCTGGTCAGCTTGGATGATTATCTGAAAAATTTAGCTAATGCTCCATCAGGAGGTGGCTCAGATGGTGGCTCAGGAGGTAATTCGGGTGATGGGGGAATAGAAGACGATCCTCTGGGATAGAGTCCAAAGCCGCTGGCTTTGGAAATTAAAGAATTAAGAATTAAAAATTAAAGACTGCGCAGTCTGTTGATCGCTGAATATTAATCATTAAAAAAGCTTCTCTTATGAAAAAAACGAGTTGGAATGTGATATTGAAAGTCATTATTGCCGTAGCCAGTGCCATTGCAGGTGTGATTGGCGGTCAGGCAATGACCATTTAAGAATAAGTTTGATATAAACGTAAAGAGCTGTTTTCGAATTTCGGAAATGGCTCTTTTTTTGTTTGGTAGAATAGGGATGATTTTGATTAATAAGCGTTATCTTTGCCATCCCTTTATAATTCATAGTATTTAAAAATGGCAGAACAAAAAAGAACTCCCCGAAGTAACTCCAAGGCAAAAGTGCAGCCTGTAACTGATTACGGACGTATACAGCCGCAGGCACCAGAATTGGAAGAAGCTGTATTGGGAGCATTGATGATTGAGAAAGACGCTTATTCATTGGTAAGTGAAATTCTTCGCCCGGAGTCTTTTTATGAACACCGGCACCAGTTGATTTATTCCGCTATCACCGATCTGGCTGTGAACCAGAAGCCGGTGGATATCCTCACGGTAAAAGAACAGCTTGCCAAACGTGGTGATTTGGAAGAGGTGGGCGGACCGTTCTACATTACCCAGTTGAGTAGCAAGGTTGCCTCTTCGGCACATATTGAATATCATGCCCGCATCATTGCGCAGAAAGCATTAGCTCGTGAATTGATTACGTTTACCAGCAATGTTCAGAGCAAAGCTTTTGATGAGACTCTGGACGTGGATGATTTAATGCAGGAGGCTGAGGGAAGGCTTTTCGAGATTTCCCAACAGAACATGAAGAAGGATTATACGCAGATTAATCCGGTTATTGCCGAAGCGTATCAATTAATTCAGAAAGCAGCTGCCCGTACAGATGGTTTAAGTGGTTTGGAAAGCGGATTTACCAAGTTGGATAAAATGACTTCGGGTTGGCAAAATTCTGACCTTATTATTATTGCTGCCCGTCCGGCAATGGGTAAGACGGCGTTCGTGCTTTCTATGGCAAAGAATATAGCTGTTAATTATCGCAATCCGGTTGCTGTGTTTTCACTTGAAATGAGCAACGTACAGTTGGTGAATCGTTTGATATCCAATGCGTGCGAGATTCCGAGTGAGAAAATCAAGAGTGGACAGTTGGCAGATTATGAATGGCAACAGTTGGACTATAAATTGCGTGATCTTCTGGATGCGCCGTTATATGTGGATGATACTCCTTCTTTGTCTGTATTTGAGCTACGTACAAAAGCACGCCGTCTGGTGCGTGAGCATGGGGTAAGGATTATTATTATCGACTACTTGCAGCTAATGAATGCAAGTGGTATGTCGTTTGGTAGCCGTCAGGAAGAGGTAAGTACCATTTCGCGTTCGTTGAAAGGTTTGGCGAAGGAGTTGAATATTCCTATTATAGCCTTGTCGCAGTTGAACCGTGGTGTGGAGAGCCGTGAAGGTGAAGAAGGTAAACGTCCGCAACTGAGTGACTTGCGTGAATCGGGAGCCATTGAGCAGGATGCCGATATGGTGTGTTTCATTCATCGTCCTGAATATTATAAAATCTATACATCGCAAGATGGTACTGATTTGCGTGGTATGGCGGAAATTATTATTGCCAAGCATCGTAATGGTGCGGTAGGTGATGTTCGTTTGCGCTTTATCGGTCAGTATACCCGTTTCCAGAATCCGGAGGATGATATGGTGATTCCGCATCCGGCAGAAGGAGGCGGAGCTACTTATGGCTCCAAAATAAATGCGGTAGGTGATGGCAGTATACCGCCTCCGGCTGAGTTCGCTCCTCAAACAGATAATCCGTTTGGTGGGGTGGGGTCGGATGGACCGTTGCCATTCTAGGTTGTTTTGTTTATGAAATGGATGGTTTTTGAGTAGAAAATCATATCTTTGCAAAAAAGAAGGTTAAAAATGTCTGCAAATCAATATATAAATATGTTTTCCGCCCATCTGTTTTGGGATGTGCGGAGAGAAGATTTAGACCTTGATAAGCACTCTGAGTATATCATAAAAAGAGTGTTGGAATATGGTTTGCTGAAAGACTGGAATTTGCTTCGGTCGTATTACGGATTATTTAAGATTGTTGAAGTTACGAAAGAAATGAGAGATTTAGAGCCTCGTGCTTTAGCTTATATTTCTGCCATATCTAAAACACCTAAAGAACAGTTCAGATGTTATGCTTATCGACAATTGAACCCTCAACACTGGAACTTTTAAAAAAGTTACAGCAACTTCCTGAACTTCGTGATACACGATTAGTAGGAGGAACAGCACTTGCTTTGCAATTAGGGCATCGGAAATCTATTGATTTGGATTTCTTTGGCACAATCAATTGTGATACTCAAGAATTGGTTGATGCTATAAAGAGTGTTGCTACTCTTACTATTTTGAAAGAGTCTCCTCATATACATATTTATTTAATAGATGGTATAAAAGTGGATATTGTGAACTATAAATATCCGTGGCTTGATGAAGTTATTCATTGAAATATAATGATGGTTCTATTTTCATGGCGATGAAAAGTCTGGCTTATTTTGATGATGCAGAAAATGAGCCAATGCCTGATATGTTTGTGAATCAGTCTTGGGAGCAAATAAAAGAATATATCCTATCAAAGATTTCTTGATATATTTTCCCTGTCAACCCAAAAAATCTTATTACCTTTGCGGGTCACTTTTGGAAACAATAAAAAATTAATGATATGAATATCTCTTATAATTGGTTGAAAGAGTATGTCGATTTCGATTTGACACCGGAAGAAGTTGCGGCTGCATTGACTTCTATAGGTCTGGAAACAGGTGGTGTAGAAGAAGTGCAAACAATTAAAGGCGGACTGGAAGGTCTCGTGATAGGTGAAGTGTTGACATGCGTTCCTCATCCGAATTCAGACCACATGCATGTGACTACTGTGAATCTGGGACAGGGAGAACCTGTACAGATAGTATGCGGTGCACCGAATGTGGCTGCCGGTCAGAAAGTGGTAGTTGCTACTTTGGGTGCAAAACTCTATGATGGGGATGAATGTTTTACGATTAAAAAGTCAAAACTCCGTGGTGTTGAGTCCAACGGTATGATTTGTGCTGAAGATGAAATAGGCATCGGTACGGATCATGCAGGTATTATCGTTTTGCCGACTGATGCAGTCTCGGGAACTCTTGCCAAAGATTATTATAACATCAAGAGCGACTATGTGCTGGAAGTGGATATCACTCCGAATCGTGCCGATGCTTGTTCGCATTATGGTGTAGCTCGTGACTTGTATGCTTATCTGGTGCAAAATAATAAACCGACTTCTCTGAAGAGGCCGTCTGTAGATACTTTCTCCGTTGAAAATAATGATTTGGATATCAAAGTTACAGTTGAAAACACTGAGGCTTGCCCTCGCTATGCCGGTGTAACGGTGAAAGGCGTAACGGTTAAAGAAAGTCCGGAATGGTTGCAGAATAAACTCCGTATCATCGGACTGCGTCCTATCAATAATGTAGTAGATATCACAAATTACATTGTTCATGCATTCGGTCAACCGTTGCACTGCTTTGATGCGGATAAAATTGAAGGTGGCGAAGTAGTGATAAAGACAATGCCTGAAGGTACTCCGTTTGTCACATTGGATGGTGTGGAACGCAAATTATCCGATCGTGACCTGATGATTTGTGACAAGGAAAAACCGATGTGTATTGCCGGTGTATTCGGCGGTTTGGATTCCGGTTCTACGGAAACCACCAAGGATGTTTTCATTGAGAGTGCTTATTTCCATCCGACATGGGTTCGTAAGACGGCTCGTCGTCATGGGCTGAATACAGATGCTTCTTTCCGTTTTGAAAGAGGTATTGATCCTAATATCACTATTTATTGCCTGAAGCTGGCTGCCATGATGGTGAAAGAACTGGCCGGCGGTACTATTTCCTCTGAAATTAAAGATGTTTGTGCTACTCCTGCTCAGGATTTCATCGTAGAATTATCTTATGAGAAGGTATATTCATTGGTAGGCAAGGTGATTCCGGTGGAGACAATCAAGAGTATTGTTACCAGTCTGGAAATGAAAATAACCAATGAGACTGCAGAAGGATTGACTCTGGCTGTACCTCCTTATCGTGTAGATGTACAACGTGATTGTGATGTTATTGAAGATATCCTCCGTATTTATGGATATAATAATGTAGAGATACCATCTACGTTGAAGTCCAGCTTGACAACGAAAGGCGAACATGATAAATCTAACAAGTTACAGAATTTGGTAGCTGAACAGTTGGTAGGTTGTGGTTTCAATGAAATTCTGAATAATTCTCTGACACGCGCCGGTTATTATGATGGTATGGAAACTTATCCTTCTAAGAATCTGGTAATGTTGCTGAACCCGTTGAGTACAGATCTGAATGCAATGCGTCAGACTTTGTTGTTCGGTGGTCTGGAAAGTATCTCTCATAACGCCAACCGTAAGAATGCCGACTTGAAATTCTTCGAATTCGGAAATTGCTATTATTTCGATGCAGAAAAGAAGAATCCCGAAAAGTCGTTGGCTGCTTATACAGAGAATTATCATCTCGGATTGTGGGTAACGGGTAAGAAAGTATCCAACTCTTGGGCACATGCTGATGAAGAAAGTTCTGTATATGAATTGAAAGCTTACGTAGAAAATATTTTCCTCCGTTTAGGGCTGAATATGAGAAATCTGGTAGTAGGTAATCTGGTGGACGATATTTATGCTACTGCCTTGTCTGTACAGACTAAAGGTGGAAAGCGTCTTGCTACATTCGGTATCGTAACGAAGAAGATTCTCAAAGCTTTCGATATTGATAATGAAGTATATTACGCTGATCTGAACTGGAAAGAGTTGATGAAAGCTATTCGTTCTGTAAAGATCAGTTATACGGAAATCTCCAAATTCCCGGCTGTGAAACGTGACCTTGCCTTGTTGATCGATAAGAAGGTGCAGTTTGCGGAGATAGAAAAGATTGCTTATGAAACTGAGAAGAAGTTGCTGAAAGAAGTATCTCTTTTCGATGTTTATGAAGGCAAGAATCTTGAAGCCGGCAAAAAATCGTATGCTGTCAGCTTCCTGTTGCAGGATGAAACGCAGACACTGAACGATAAGATGATCGATAAGATAATGTCGAAACTCGTGAAGAATCTGGAAGATAAACTGGATGCAAAGCTGCGCTAATTAATAATTAAATAATTAATAATTAAAACATAAAACCAATGGGAAGAGCGTTTGAATATAGAAAAGCTGCCAAATTGAAAAGATGGGGTCACATGGCTAAGACCTTTACAAGACTGGGTAAACAAATTGCTATTGCTGTAAAGGCTGGTGGCCCGGAACCGGAAAATAATCCGACTTTGCGTTCTGTTATCGCTACTTGTAAGCGTGAGAATATGCCGAAGGATAACATTGACCGTGCTATTAAAAATGCGTTAGGCAAAGATCAGAGCGATTACAAAGGAATGACTTATGAAGGATACGGCCCTCACGGTATTGCTGTATTCGTAGATACATTGACTGACAACACGACCCGTACAGTTGCTGATGTACGTTCAGTGTTCAACAAGTTTGGTGGAAACTTGGGTACTATGGGGTCATTGGCTTTCCTGTTCGACCACAAATGTATGTTTACTTTCAAGAAGAAAGACGGCATAGATATGGAAGAACTCATCCTTGACTTGATTGACTACGATGTAGATGATGAGTTTGAAGAGGATGAAGAAGAAGGTACAATCACTATCTATGGTGATCCGAAGAGCTATGCTGCCATCCAGAAACATTTGGAGGAATGTGGCTTTGAGGATGTCGGTGGTGAATTTACTTATATCCCGAACGATACGAAGGAGGTAACTCCCGAGCAACGTGAGACTCTTGACAAGATGATAGAGCGTCTTGAAGAATTTGATGATGTGCAAACGGTTTATACCAACATGAAGCCGGAAGGAAGTGAAGAGTAATGAAGTATACTTATAAGACTCAAGGTACATGTAGTTCTCACATTGAATTGGAAATAGAAGATAATATAATAACGGATATTGCATTTTGGGGAGGTTGTAACGGTAATTTGCAAGGTATTTCCCGTTTGGTAAAGGGAATGCCGGTAAATGATGTGATTTCCCGTCTGGAAGGAATTCGTTGCGGAGGACGTCCGACTTCTTGTCCGGATCAGTTATGTAGGGCGCTGCATGAAATGGGATTCTAACTAAATCCCTGTACTTTTAAATATATAGGTTGACCCTCGGTATTGTACAATGCCGGGGGCTTCTTTTTTGAACAGAATGTGTGGCTTGCTTGTTATTATTTCGTAATTTTACGCCATAAAAGAACGAACAATGAAAAATATTCTGAAAGACTTGAAACGTAGGGATCATAAGCGCTATTTAGGTGGTCTGGACGTTTTTAAATATATTGGTCCCGGACTCCTTGTTACAGTAGGTTTTATTGATCCCGGAAACTGGGCTTCTAATTTTGCGGCGGGTTCCGAATTTGGATATTCCCTGCTTTGGGTGGTAACTTTATCAACGATCATGTTGATTGTATTGCAACATAATGTGGCTCACTTGGGGATTGTTACAGGTTTATGCTTGTCGGAAGCTGCTACGAAGTATACTCCTAAATGGGTTTCCCGTCCTATTCTGGGTACTGCGGTGTTGGCATCCATATCGACTTCCCTTGCCGAGATACTGGGAGGAGCAATTGCCTTGGAAATGCTTTTTGATATTCCCATTATATGGGGAGCCATATTGACAACCGTCTTTGTCGTCATCATGCTTTTTACGAACTCATATAAGAAGATAGAGCGTTCCATCATCGCGTTTGTTTCAGTTATTGGATTATCCTTTATTTATGAGTTGTTCCTGGTGAAGATTGACTGGCCACTAGCTGTAGAAGGATGGGTGACACCTGCTTTTCCGGAAGGAAGTATGCTGATTATTATGAGTGTGCTGGGAGCAGTGGTAATGCCACATAATTTATTCCTGCATTCGGAAGTAATACAGAGCCATGAGTATAATAAGCAAGATGACAGTTCTATTCGTAAGGTCTTGAAGTATGAGCTGTTTGATACGCTTTTCTCCATGATTGTAGGATGGGCTATCAATAGTGCCATGATATTGCTGGCTGCTGCTACTTTCTTTAAAAGTGGTATTCAGGTTGAAGAGCTGCAACAGGCAAAGTCTTTGTTGGAGCCTCTACTTGGAAACAGTGCTGCAGTCGTGTTTGCTTTGGCTTTGTTGATGGCAGGTATTTCATCTACCATTACAAGTGGTATGGCGGCAGGTTCTATTTTTGCCGGTATCTTTGGAGAATCCTATCATATCAAGGATAGCCACTCTCAGGTGGGCGTAATCCTTTCATTGGGCATTGCGTTGTTGTTGATATTTTTCATCGGTGATCCTTTCAAGGGATTGTTGATTTCGCAAATGGTGCTGAGTATTCAGTTGCCATTTACTGTTTTCCTGCAAGTGGGACTAACGTCTTCGCGTAAAGTAATGGGGCAGTATGTTAATAGTAAGTGGAGTAGTTTTGTACTCTATGCTATTGCGGGAATCGTTACCGTATTGAATATTATGTTGCTGATATCTGAACTAGTATAAAATCAAATAAACAATCATATGAAGATTATTACATATAATGTGAATGGGCTGCGTGCAGCTGTTGGCAAAGGTTTGCCGGAATGGCTGGAACAGGAGCAAGCTGATGTAGTATGCATTCAGGAAACCAAATTGCAACCGGATCAATATCCGGAAGAAGCACTGAGTGCATTGGGATACAAGCATTATCTTTATTCTGCACAGAAGAAAGGCTATAGTGGAGTTGCCATTTTGACCAAGCGGGAACCGGACCATGTGGAATATGGTATGGGTATGGAAGAATATGACAATGAAGGCCGTTTTATCCGTGCCGATTTTGGCGATATATCTGTTGTGAGTGTTTATCATCCTTCGGGAACAAGCGGTGACGAACGTCAGGCATTCAAAATGGTATGGTTGGAGAAGTTCCAGGAATATGTGACGGAGTTACGAAAATCGCGTCCGAAACTGATTCTTTGTGGTGACTATAACATTTGTCATGAACCGATAGATATCCATGATCCTATCCGAAATGCCACAAATAGTGGTTTCTTGCCTGAAGAGAGGGAATGGATGACGCGTTTTCTGAATGCCGGCTTTATTGATACTTTTCGCCTGTTACATCCCGAACAACAGGAATATACGTGGTGGAGTTACCGCTTTAATTCCCGTGCAAAGAATAAAGGATGGCGTATTGACTATTGCATGGTGACTGAGCCGGTTCGTCCGCTGCTGAGAGAGGCGCGCATATTGAATGATGCTGTACATTCTGATCATTGCCCCATGTTGTTGGATATAGAAGGATAAGAGGAAGGGGAGGAACGATGTTTGAAGAAAGAATAGAAAAAGCAGTAGATTTTTTTAAAAGTGGTTATAATTGTTCTCAGTCTGTAGTACTTGCTTTTGCCGATATGTATGGGTTTACACAAGAACAGGCAGCGCGTATGTCAGCTTCTTTTGGTGGAGGTATTGGCCGTATGCGTCAGACTTGTGGAGCCGCATGCGGTATGTTTTTACTTGCAGGGCTAGAGACTGGGGCAACTGATCCCAAGGATCGTGAAGGAAAAGGTGCCAATTATGCCGTAGTTCAGGAGTTGGCTGCTGAGTTTAAGAAACGGAACGGTTCTACAATTTGTGCTGAACTATTGGGGCTGAAGAAACCGGAAGGCGTGTCTACCCCCGAAGAACGTACCGAACAATATTATGCTAAACGTCCGTGTGCCAGGATGGTAGAAGAGGCTGCCCGTATCTGGGCGGAATATCTTGAAAACAGACCGTCTGTTTGATATAAACAGGTCATATTTTTGGTCTGACCTGCTGAAAAAATGCTCTTTTTATGACATATAACATAAAAAAATAGAGAATAATGTGTTATATAACATAAATATAACTATCTTTGCCGCTGAAATAAAATCTGAACCTCATCAATGAGAGAAGTTAGATTAAAGCATGTATAACTAAAAACAAGAAGAAAATGTTAAAAGAAAAAGCTGGTGAAACTGCAGGAAAAATTTGGAGTGCTCTGAATGAGACTGAAGGTTTAACTGCTAAACAAATCAAGAAAGCAACTAAGTTGGTAGACAAAGATTTATTCTTGGGTCTTGGTTGGTTGTTGAGAGAAGACAAAATTTCTACTCAGGAAGTAGAAGGTGAACTGTTTGTCAAGTTGGTTTAAGAGAGAGATTGACATTTATCTTATAAAAAGAAGCGTTGATACATTTATATGTTATCAACGCTTCTTTTTATATACTATATTTCATCAATGAAGGATGTTTAAGGAGCTAGTCTTTCCTGTATCCAGTTGCCATCTTTCTGAAGTATATATTGGATGCGGTCGTGCAGACGGCTTTCCCGCCCTTGCCAAAACTCGAAGCGGGTAGGGGTTACAGCAAAACCACCCCAATTATCGGGACGTTTAATATCGCGGCCTGCCAGCTTGAAGACTTCTTTCACGAAGGCTCGCATAATCTCCATACGGCTGCTTATCACTTGGCTTTGCGGAGATATTCTTGCACCTATCTTGCTTTTATATGGCCTGGTGGCAAAGTAAGTATCCGAAACTTTGTCGGGGCATTTTTCGGCTTTGCCTTCAATGTGTACCTGTCTTTCCAATTTGTGCCATACAAAAGAAAGGGAAATATATGGATTGCCTGCTAATTGTTTTCCCTTTCGGCTTTCGTAATTAGTGAAGAATATAAATTGGTTGTTTTCTACCCCTTTCAACAAAACGGTGCGCGTGGAGGGGAACCCTTCTGCTGAAACTGTTGCTACTATCATAGCGGTGGGTTCATCTTCTTTGTGAATGATAGCGTCATTCAGCCATTCCACGAATTGCTCAAAAGGATTGTCGTGGACAGTGCATTGTGTCAGCTTGCCTTTGCTGTATTCTCTTCTGATTTCAGATATTGGGGTTTCCATATTTTCTATTTTGTTGTTGTATTCTAATGATGTAAGAGTTACTTCAATTATTTCTGTGTCGGATAAAGTGGGTTACCGGATTCGTCTATTTCGGTCCAGTCTTTAATGCTGACATTAGGGAACGAGACGGAATTCCCGTCTATAATGGCGCTAAAGACATAAGAAAATCCTCCTGCCAATTTACCTGGAATGGGGATACCTACAGTATAGGTACGTGGAGTTGTTTCTCCATCTGCCAAGACCTTTAATGTCAAGGACATAGGGCTAGTGGCTTTTGTCGGTAAAACAATGGCTTGAGTGAGAAATCCATTTTTACCCATAGTGAGAGGAGTGGTATCGTAGGTATAGGTTGATTCTATAATTCCTGTTTGCAAATCGAGACTGGCACCCGGGGTAGGCGGGAGTATGCTTGCTGAAATTAGACTATCCAATTGCAATCCATCGCCGGCAGACAAATCGACTACGACTTGAGTAGCTACATGCTGGAATACGATGGGCATGTGAATTTGTGAAGCCATAATGTCTTGGTCCAGATTTTCCCACCACAGATAATCGATACCATTTTTTAGAGGAGCTGATGTTCCGTCTGTTAGAGTTGGTGGATAAGTAGATGAGTTCTCTGAAAATGCATACATATTATAAGAGCCGTTACTCAAATACATCTTGTATCCTTTCACTCCCGTTAATGTACCTGTGGACACTGTTGAATATAAACCTTCTGCAAATGGGGCATCGAGATTCCTGTCTGTTGTTTCAAAAGCATATATCTGGCTTACTAATCCTTTGGGCATGGGAGACATGGATCTGGTTATAGTACGACTTTCGACTGAAGCGGAGAATGTGATGAGAGCATTCTCATTTTGTGAGGGTTGTCCGTTGTCCGAACCATTGTTTCCGGGAGATGATTCATAAATGATTATTTCATTTTTGGAACATCCGGCAAGTAATAATAAGGAGAATACTAGAATAACAAATTTTTTCATTTCAGTTATGTGGTTTAGGTTATTGTCCATACATAACAGTAGAATGATGGAATAGTTTTAGGATATATAGACATTTACAACTTCGGATATTGAATAAATCACTTTCAAAACCTCATCTTTTTCATTATCTTTGCGCCCGCATTTAATAGATAATTATAGAAGATGAAGAATAATATACGTAACTTTTGCATTATTGCCCACATTGATCATGGTAAGTCTACTTTAGCTGACCGTCTGCTTGAATTTACCAATACTATACAGGTGACCGGAGGACAGATGCTGGATGATATGGATCTGGAAAAGGAGAGGGGTATCACCATTAAGAGTCATGCTATTCAGATGGAGTATATGTACAAAGGTGAAAAGTATATTCTGAATCTGATTGATACTCCGGGACACGTAGACTTTTCGTATGAAGTTTCCCGTTCTATTGCTGCTTGTGAAGGTGCATTGCTGATTGTAGATGCCTCGCAAGGTGTACAGGCACAAACAATCTCTAATCTTTATATGGCAATCGAGCATGATCTGGAAATTATTCCGGTCATCAATAAGTGTGATATGGCGAGCGCCATGCCTGAAGAGGTAGAGGATGAAATCGTAGAGTTGCTTGGCTGCAAGCGCAGTGAGATTATACGTGCTTCCGGTAAGACGGGTATGGGGGTAGAAGAAATTTTGGCTGCGGTTATCGAGCGTATTCCTCACCCCGAAGGTGATGAAGAAGCCCCGTTGCAGGCTTTGATTTTTGACTCTGTATTCAATTCTTTCCGTGGTATTATCGCTTACTTCAAGATTGTAAACGGTGTGATCCGTAAGGGAGATAAGGTGAAATTCTTCAATACCGGTAAAGAATATGATGCCGATGAGATCGGTGTGCTCAAGATGGAAATGGTGGCACGTCAGGAACTGCGTACAGGTGACGTGGGATACATTATTTCCGGTATTAAAACCTCTAAAGAGGTAAAAGTGGGAGATACGATTACTCACATTGCCCGTCCGTGCAAAGAAGCTATTGCAGGTTTTGAGGAAGTGAAGCCGATGGTTTTTGCCGGTGTATATCCTATTGAAGCGGAAGACTTTGAGGATTTGCGCTCTTCTTTGGAGAAACTGCAATTGAATGATGCATCTCTGACCTTCCAGCCTGAATCCTCATTGGCGCTGGGCTTTGGATTCCGTTGTGGTTTCCTTGGATTATTGCATATGGAAATTGTACAGGAGCGACTTGACCGTGAATTTGACATGAACGTGATAACTACTGTACCGAACGTTTCTTATAATATCTATGATAAACAAGGTCATATGACAGAGGTGCATAACCCTGGAAGTATGCCCGATCCTACTTTGATAGATCGTATTGAAGAGCCTTATATTCGTGCTTCTGTTATTACAACTACAGATTATATCGGCCCTATCATGACATTGTGTCTGGGCAAACGCGGTGAACTGGTAAAGCAGGAATATATTTCCGGTAATCGTGTGGAAATCTATTATGATATGCCTTTGGGAGAAATTGTTATTGACTTTTATGATAAACTAAAAAGTATCTCGAAAGGATATGCCTCTTTTGATTATCATGCCAGCGGTTTCCGCCCATCCAAGCTAATAAAACTGGATATTTTGCTGAACGGCGAACCAGTGGATGCTCTTTCGACACTGACACATTTCGACAATGCGTATGATTTGGGACATCGCATGTGCGAGAAACTGAAAGACCTGATTCCGAGACAGCAATTTGACATTGCTATCCAGGCAGCTATCGGAGCTAAAATCATTTCTCGTGAGACAATTAAAGCGGTGCGTAAAGATGTTACGGCAAAGTGTTACGGTGGTGACGTCAGTCGTAAGAGAAAGTTGCTGGAGAAGCAGAAAAAAGGAAAGAAGCGTATGAAGCAGATTGGTAATGTTGAAGTGCCGCAGAAAGCGTTCCTTGCGGTGTTGAAATTAGATTAATATAAAAAAGCATAAAAGCTGATTCATATTAGTCCGGGGATTGTTCTCTTTCTGTAGGACTGTCTTGACAATCCCTTTGTTTTGAAATTTCTAACTAATAATAAATGAGAAAAGTTCTATCGTTTTCGGCCTTCCTGGTGGTAGGTCTCTTTATAGCGCAGTATCTGCCTGCATGGTCAGGAAGTGATTATGGTACGGTGAAAACTGTATCTAATGTGTTGTTGTATATTTGTCTGGGCTTCATTATGATTAATGTGGGACGTGAATTCGAAGTAGACAAGTCCCGATGGCAAACATACGCAAAAGATTATTTTGTCGCAATGGCTACAGCAGCCATGCCTTGGTTTCTGATTGCCATTTATTATATTTTCGTTTTACTTCCACCGGAATACTGGAATAGTTGGGAGGCATGGAAAGAAAACTTATTGCTGAGTCGTTTTGCAGCTCCTACTTCCGCAGGTATATTATTCACTATGTTGGCGGCTATTGGACTGAAGTCCAGCTGGATCTACAAGAAGATTCAGGTGCTGGCCATATTTGATGATTTGGATACCATCCTTTTAATGATTCCTTTGCAAATAATGATGATCGGGCCGCGCTGGCAGTTGCTGGTTATTATCCTTATTGTCTTTCTATTGCTTTCCTTCGGTTGGAAGAAACTGAGTAAATACAATATGCGACAGGATTGGAAAGCCATTCTATTTTATTCCGTTCTGGTATTTGCTGCCACTCAATCGCTTTATCTTATTACCAAGAACTTATATGGTGAAGATGCCAGCATTCATATTGAGGTATTGCTTCCGGCATTCGTTCTGGGTATGGTCATGAAGCATAAAGATATTGATACGGCCTGGGAACGTAAAGCTTCGACAGGTATTTCATTTATCTTTATGTTCCTGGTAGGTATGAGTATGCCTCCGCTTCAGGGAATCAGCCTTCCCGGCGATATAGGGCTGGCCTCTATAACAGGTTCACAGGAAATGATGCCTTGGGTACTAATTATTGTACATGTGGTTATTGTATCGTTACTTTCCAATGTCGGTAAGTTATTCCCGGTATTCTTCTATCGTGATCGTAAATTGAGTGAACGTCTGGCACTTTCCATTGGTATGTTTACTCGTGGTGAAGTAGGGGCAGGAGTTATTTTTATTGCATTGGGTTACAATCTGGGTGGTCCGGCATTAGTAATTTCTGTACTTACTATTGTGTTAAATTTAATATTAACAGGTATATTTGTGCTCTGGGTTAAAAAATTAGCGTTAATGAGCTATCAGGAATAGCTCATTAACAGCGCCGGACATCCTTTTGGAAATCTAATACTTAAATCGAACATATGATTATTCTACGTACTGTGAAAAACTTTTCGGCACTGAATGTAGTGGCGAGTATTTTATTATTCCTGACGGCTATTCTGGCAGCTATTGTTGCCAATTCTTCATTAGCTCCTGTGTATCAGAGTTTCCTGTCGCAGGAGTTGCATTTGCGTATAGGCGATTTTAATCTGCTTTCGCATGGCGGTCATAATCTTACGATGATCGAGTTTATTAATGATTGTTTGATGACGATCTTCTTTCTGGCTGTAGGATTAGAGATAAAACGTGAACTATTGGTTGGCGAATTGTCTTCTTTCCGAAAAGCAATTCTACCATTTATTGCAGCATGCGGGGGAATGATACTTCCGGTTATGGCCTATTTTCTTTTAGTAACCCCCGGTACTCCTGAAACGCAGGGTATGGCTATTCCTATGGCTACTGACATTGCTTTCTCATTGGGAGTGCTTAGTCTACTTGGTAAACGCGTACCATTAAGCCTGAAGATTTTCCTGACTGCTTTTGCCGTAGTAGATGATATTGGTGGTATTTTGGTGATTGCCATTTTTTATAGTTCTGAAGTTGCTTACGGTTATTTGATTATAGCCGCCATACTTTATGCATTCTTATATTATATAGGAAAATTTGGTATGACGCAGAAGATATTCTTTCTTTTCTTCGGTATTATTATTTGGTATTTATTCTTGCAATCTGGTATTCATAGTACAATATCCGGTGTAATACTAGCATTTGTTATACCTGCCCGCCCGCGTTTGGATGCAGGTAAATATATACGGCGCATCCGGGCTATCGTCAGTTCTTTTCCGATGGTACAGTCTGATAATATCGTATTGACAAATGAACAGATTGCTACATTGAAGCAGGTGGAGCGAGCTTCGGATCGTGTGATAAGCCCTTTACAATCTTTGGAGGATAATCTGCATGGAGTTGTGAATTTTATTATTCTCCCTTTATTTGCTTTTGCTAATGCGGGAGTGGTTCTTGGCGGTGGTGGAGAAGTTATAGGAAATGTAGGGCTTGCTGTCGGCTTAGGTCTTCTTTTGGGTAAATTCCTGGGAATTTATCTTTTCACTTGGTTGACTATCAAAAGCGGACTTGCCCGTATGCCCGAAGGTATGAACTGGAAGAATATTGCAGGAGTATCGCTGCTGGGTGGTGTCGGATTTACAGTATCATTATTCATTGCTAATCTTTCTTTCTCCGGTGATTATCCGGAATTGCTGAATCAAGCTAAATTTGGTGTACTATGTGGGACAATTATTGCCGGAATACTGGGATATGTAGTATTGGATCAGGTATTACCGAAGAAAAAGAAAGCATAAATAAGGGCACAAAACTTATCTCTTCGTATTGAAAAAGAAGTTTCATTGTTTGAAACCATTAGTTCCAAGCGATGAAACTCTTAGTTTCAAGCAATGAAACAAGTTGTTTCACACTGGGAAACTCTCAGTTTCAAGCGGTGAAACTTTTCGTTCCAAATAATGAAACACTTTGTTTCTCCTAATGAACTCACATTCATGGCTGAATGCATTTGATTCCTTTTCATAATCAAGCAATCCTTGCCCTTATATCTTCCTTCCTTTTTCTATATATAATAATGTATCTTGATTATCTACTAATAATATTCGTTAAACTACTGCTTATGTTAGTTGAATAACTGTATATAGTAGTTGTTTGTCTAAAACTAATTTCTATCTTTGCATCGTTCACCCAAGTAAACTTGAAAAGATTATGAAACGATTAACTGCTAAAGAAGAAGAGATCATGCAAATGTTCTGGGAGCATGGTCCGATGTTTGTTCGTGAATTGCTGGCCTTTTATGAAGAGCCTAAACCACATTATAATACCGTATCTACCTTGGTGAGAGGGCTAGAGGAAAAAGGATTTGTGAAATATAGGGCTTATGGTAATACGTATCAGTATTATGCGGCTATTTCCGATAAGGAATATAAACGCTCTGCACTGAACGATGTGGTGGTTCAATACTATAATAGCTCCTATACCAATGTCGTGTCTACATTTATTAAAGAAGAAGGCATGTCTGTAGATGAGTTGAAGGCATTGATTGCAGAAATAGAAAGTAAAAAGTCTAACAGATAGAAATAGTATTATACCCAGTAAATAAAAATATCATGGGAACTATCTTGTTTTATATATTTGAGTCTACCTTATGCCTGACAATTCTGTATTTTCTGTTCAGATTGTTTTTCAGGAAAGATACGCTGTTTCGTACGAACCGTTTTTTACTGTTGATGGGAACAGTGGTATGTACACTACTCCCATTATTGCAAATAGATGTTCCTCAGTATACCACTTTGCAGTTGCCGATAACTACTGTAAGGCATTTGTTGACTGAAAAAGAAGTGAATATTGAAAGAGAAAGGGGCGTTGGTGAAAAACATTTGTCCGGAGAAGAAAACCTTTTTATGGCAGGGAAAGGAGATGATGCAGAAGAAAATCATACAAATGTGATTCAGACTATCCCTGTGACTCTACTGTTAGGCGGTTGCTATTTTATTGGAGCTTTGGTTGTACTTACCTTTCTTTTGTTTTCTACTATCCGTATGCGCTGTCTCATTCATAGTTACCTCGCTTGTAATTATGGGAAATATAAATTGATTATCTGTCCTGAGAAGATCGTTTCTTTCAGTTGGGGGAATACGATTGTTCTGTCACAAGAAGATTATGAACGGAATCCCGGAGAAATATTGTTGCATGAACAAATGCACCTGCAACATAGGCATACATGGGATTTACTTTGGATGGAATGTATCATGATACTCCATTGGTTCAACCCAGCTGCATGGCTCCTGATGCGTGAACTTCGTGAAGTGCATGAGTACGAAGCCGATAATGGCGTTATTAATAATGGCATCGATGCAACAGAATATCAACTCTTGTTAGTGAAAAAATCCGTAGGTACAAGGCTCTACTCTATGGCTTGCGGATTCAATCACAGCAAACTTAAAAATCGTATCACTATGATGTTAAAAAGAAGAACAAACAATTGGGCACGTTTGAAGCTATTGCTTTTTGTGCCCGTAGCCGCCGGAACGCTTTATGCTTTTGCACGGCCGGAAGTTAAGAAAACAGTGGAACAGGTGATAAACAACCCTGTGAGTGTGAAACAAGATTCAGTCCAAGAGGGTGAACTGCAACAATTGGAAGCTTTCTTCACGCGTAAAGCAAACGACGCTATGGGTGGAAAGAAGGAGTACAGGCCTGAGAAGCCGATGCGGACTTGCAACTTTTTTGTGAACATGAATAATAAGATGATGCTGGATCAGGAATTGATTAAGGAATATGATGTAGAAACATTGTCAATTCGACTTACCAATTTATTGAGAAATTCATACCAGAAAGCTGTAAAGCAAGATGAAGACCAATTGTTTGTGCTACTTGTAAAGTACGACCGTGGCTCATCATCTACTGCTATCACTTCTTATTTACGAACCATAAAAGAGGCTTATTTGCAGGTTCGTGGAGAGATTTCCGGAGAATTGGGCGGAGTTTCCGAAGCTCGTTTAGATAGTTTGCTTCCTATATTCGTATCTTTTGGAGAACCTAAAATTTACAGTTCGAAACATAAGACGGCCTCAGATCAGATTTTACCTATAGAAATATCTGTGCATCCGCAAGGAGGTGGTAAAAGTTTGGTTATTACAAACCCTTCTTTTCAAGAGTTGGAATTGATGTTGAAAGATTATAAAGCGAATACTAATTATGAAAGTATAGCAGTCAGTCTTAAACTTAATAAAGATGTTTCTATGGGGATAGTAAAGGATGTGAAAGAAGTGATCCGGAAGAACTTGTATAATAAGTAATATACTACTTGATAATGGAATTATAGTGTCTGGTCCGTGTCCGGTCCGTACCAAGTCCGTACTTGCTCCGTATAAAGTCCCTTTTATTCGGACCAGATACGGAGCAGGTATGGACCGGACACGGACTTGATACGTTTTTGATATTGAAAGAGAGTACCTTATCTGATCTTAATTTCACAATTATCCAGGCTTTCAATAATTGCCAGGGATTCCACATGTATACCTTGCTCACGCAGTTCATCTCCTCCATGTTGAAAAGCCTTTTCTATAATGAAGCCCATACCTACCAGTTCGGCACCAGCCTGTTTCACAAGCTCCATAATACCTTTGGCTGCATTTCCATTAGCCAAGAAATCGTCTATAAAGAGTACCCGGTCGCCCGGACGAAGAAAATCTTCACTGACACATACATCATACGAGCGTTGTTTGGTGAAAGAATAAACAGAGGTCACCAACATATTTTCCATGGTACTGGGCTTTTTCTTTTTGGCGAAAACTACGGGTAGTTCCAATAGATAACCTACCATGATGGCAGGAGCAATGCCACTGGCCTCTACTGTGATAATTTTGTTGATTGGGGTAGAGGCAAAGCGTCTGACAAACTCCACACCGATAGATTTCATCAAAATAGGGTCCATTTGGTGATTGATGAAATTGTCTACTTTCAGTATGCCTCCCGGGTAGCATTTCCCATCTTTCAGGATACGGTCTTTCAGTATTTTCATGTTTTATATATCTTATTTTGAATGTCTATTTCATTGGTTCGGTTTCCTCTTCTTCTGATTCTTCTTCCTGAGGCAGCAGCCTTGCTGATATCCGTTTTTTAGGAGTAAGACTCATATTACGCAGAAGTTCAGCTTGTCTTACCACACTACCGTTGCCATCAGAGAGCTGGTTGTACGCCTTGTCATAATCTCTCTGCATCCCGTTCAGACTGTCGCCGATACGCAGGAAAGTATCTGTAAATCCGGCAATCTTTTCGTAAAGCAACGTTCCTCGTTTGATGATATCCTGCACATTCTTTACTTGATTTTCCCGTTTCCAGAGGTCGAGAGAGAGGCGGAGTGCGCTGATCAGGTTGGTCGGGCTCATTAATACCACCTTCTTTTTATAAGCATACTCCCATAAATTAGTATCCGCTTTAATGGCTGTCAGATAGGCTGCTTCAGTAGGGATAAACATCATTACAAAGTCCGGTGCTTTAGCGTCATAATGTGAATAATCCTTCTGACTGAGTTCATCGACGTGAGCCCGCACCGATTGCAGATGTGCCTTTAGCCAGCGTGTTTCTTCATCTTTATTTTCGGCCGAATTATAAGCAGCATAGGCAGTTAGAGACACTTTAGAGTCAATAATCATTTCCCGGTCGTCCGGATACCTAACGATAATATCCGGCTGCATTTTCTGACCACTTTCTTCATTGGTCAGCATTTCACCTTGCTCGTTTTTTAGGAATTCCTGACGGAAGTAGTGTTCACCTTCTATCAACCCGGAGGCCTGCAACAGGCGTTCCAGTATCATTTCCCCCCAGTTACCCTGTATCTTGGAGTCGCCTTTCAAGGCACGGGTCAGGTTGTTGGCATCCTCACTGATACGATTATTTAATTCCACCAGATCCTTGATGCGTTCTTCCAAAGAAAAACGTTGTTTAGACTCTTTGTCATACACTTGTTCCACCTTTTCCCGGAAGTCTTTCAGGTTTTCTCCCAAGGGACGGAGCAAATTGCTGAGATGTTCTGAATTTAGCTTAGTAAAATCCTCTGCCTTACTCTTGAAAATCCGATTGGAGAGATTTTCGAACTCTGTGCTCATACGTTTGTGTAAGGCTTCCGCTTCTTCTACTTGCAATTTTAGGCGCTCTTCCCATTGTTTCTGTTGTTCTGCCAATCTCAGGTTGAAAGATTTTTCCTGCTCTGCCAGCCGTTCGGCTGTTATGGCTTTTTCACGTGCGATCCGTTCTTCTACCGTACGATTCAGTAACTCCTCGCGTTCGCGGGTGGCTTGCAGTTGTGCGGATAGGGCAACACTTTTTCGTCCGGCTATTAAGTAACCTATGCCGGCACCTACGATGAGTCCGATAATAAGGAAAACAATATCCATGCTTATTCAGTCAATATTTCGTTGCCATTCTCAGTAATCAAAATCATGCTTTCCCACTGTGCTGAGGGGAGCCCGTCGTCAGTGCAGACTGTCCATCCGTCGGCTTCATCAATGAAGACTTCATAAGTTCCCATATTTATCATCGGTTCGATGGTGAAAGTCATTCCCGGAACGATAAGCATTCCCGTACCGCGCTTGCCAAAGTGTTCTACGTCCGGTTCTTCATGGAACTTAATTCCTACACCGTGTCCGCACAAATCGCGTACTACACTATATCCGTTTTTCTCGGCATGCTCCTGAATGGCTGCGCCTACATCTCCGAGGCGTGCCCAGGGGTGTGCTGTCTGTACGCCTATGTCACGACATTCCTTTGCAACTTGTACCAGGCGTTGCAGTTCCGGTTTCACTTCTCCAATCATGTACATGCGTGAAGCGTCCGAGAAATATCCCTTATAAATAGTCGAAACATCCACGTTCACAATATCTCCGTTACGCAGAAACTCTTTGGTACTCGGTATACCATGGCATACGACATCATTGATGCTTGTACATACACTTTTAGGGAAACCTTCGTACATGAAAGGGGCTGGAATGGCATCATGGTCTGTTGTAAATTCATATACCATATGATCTATTTCTGCTGTCGACATCCCTTCACGGATATTTGCCGAGATATAATCCAGTAATGCAGTATTGATTTTTGCACTTTCGCGAATACCTGCCAATTGCTCCTCAGTACGCAATAAATGGCGCGACGGTAATTTGTAGCCTTCCTTTTTATAGTGCTGAATTTTTTCTTCTACTTCGTCGGAATAATTTTTAGGAGTAAACCGGACTCCTTTTATGAACTTTTTCATTGTCTTCTTCTATTAATAGTTGCTACAAAAATAGGTAATAATATAGTAATTATGAATTTTAAATTATAAATTATGAATTGCCGTGCGGATGATTGCGCAACCATTCATAATTTATAATTCATTGTTCATAGTTTATAATTCATAATTCGAAATTTTAATCTCACTTCTCGAATTATCAATTCGCTTTACCTGAATTTGGGTTTTGATCCGTTCGCGCAGCCCTTCTACATGACTGATGATGCCTACTTTCTTGCCACCCATCTGGTGTAGCTTTTCCAAAGTATCCATCACTGTATTCAGATAATCGCTGCTCAGTGTTCCAAATCCTTCATCGATAAACAGGGTATCTACTGACAGGCTGTGGCGGCTGAGGGCAGAGAGTCCTAAGGCGAGTGATAAAGATACCAGAAAGCTCTCTCCACCGGACAGGGTGCAGGCTGGACGTGGCGTGCCTCCCTGATAAAAATCGCGCAGCAAGATAGTGAGTGAACCAGCCTGGCATTCCAATTCGTAGCGCTTGGTGAGATGTTGCAGGTAGAAATTTGCTCCATTGAGCAGTTCTTTCAGTACAAAACTTTGTGCGATGTTTCGGAAATTCTTTCCTTTCTCGTCACCAAAGTGATGGCAAAGACGGTCCCATTTCAAGTACACTTCCCGCAATTCGTCCGCACGTTTTTTCTCGTCCTTTATCCGGGCGATGTTCTTAGTGTTTTCTTCCAATTGGATTTTCAGTCGTATGAGGGCCTGATTGCTTACTGCAATTTTCTCATCTAAAGCTATGATAAGGCTATCCAGACTTTCAAGGTTTTCTTCCTCTTCCATTTCCGGTTTCTTGCTTTGGTGTTCTTCCAGTTGTCCGGTTGTTAGCTTGAAAGCGGTTTGTGCGGCTACTTCTTCTTCTTTAAGCCTTTGTTGACCGATACGCAAGTTCTCTATTTGCTCGCTAGAGTAAGAGGAAAGAGCAATGAGGCGTGCTTCGTTCATATCCGGATGTATAGTAGAGAATGCTGTAAGGTTGGCTTGCAGCTCGTTGATGTTTTTTCGGACAGATGAGATGTTTTGTTTCAATCCGCTGACTTCAGAGTTCAGGGTATTCCATGCCATTCCCAGATTTTTGATTTCCATTCTTTCCTCTGTTGGCAGGTTTTTCCATTCGGGAAATGCTGTGTAGATCAGATCCTGCGTTGCTGATACACTATCCAGCTCTTTCTCTATGAGGGAAATGGTTGCTTTTAATTCCGATTGCCTGTTCTGTGCCAGTTTATAATGTACTGTAGACTTTTGTAAGCGTTCGATAAATGAGGTAGGAGCAGCACTCCATTCTGTTTGCCATCCTTCCCAAAGAATAAGTGGGCTGACACGTTCCAGTGTGGTGCGAATGATATCCTTTTCACTTTCGGTTAGCGAATGTTTATTAGTGATATTATTTTTTAGTTTCGTTAGATTCTTGTCAGCAGTATCGAAAGCATTTCGGGCGACCTCCACCACTTTCTGATGTTCATCTTTTGAGTACTGCAATCGGGAGATATTGTTGGAGAGGATTTGTACTTCGTTCAACCTGGCATTGATGTCTTCAAGGTGCTGTTTGTTTTCTTGAATTTGTCTTTCCAGGATATCTCTGGTATCATTTGAGATTATTAGAATATTACACTGACGGCATGTTTCTTCAGTTTCAGTTTGAATAAATTCATATCCTTTCCGGGCTTTATCTGCTGCCAGACGACTCCCTGCTATCATATCCTCATAGGTTTTGGTCTCCGTCCGGTTACTATTCAAAGTTTGTTCTGCTTCCTTGTATTCTTTCTCTTTTGTCTCCAGCGATTGCCGGATAGGGGCAAGTACAGACTGAAAATCTTCATCCTTGCTGAGTGATTCTATCTTTTGACCACATACCGGACACATATCTCCTACAGAAAGGCGGGCACGGGCTTCTTGTGCCCACTCTTCCACAGCTTCTTTTTGTTTGTCGTATAGCATTTTGATCTCATCGTAAGCTTTCTTTTTAGTGTCGAACCTGTTTTCCAGTTCTTCGTGTTGTTTTTTGCTGGTTTGCAGCTTTATTTCCAGGGATTTCAGGCTTTCTTCTGCTATGTTCAGGGCTGCTTTTTTCTCTCCTAATAGTATCAGGGTATTTTGGGCTTTTAGCAACTTTTCCTTAGCCGTTTCCAATACATTCTTCTTTTCCTGTAGGACATTTCGATTCATGGATTCAAGCCGGGCATTCAATAAGTTTATCTCTTGCTGCTTAATCTGATTTTCTTCATTTTTCCGATTGAAATCATTTTCTTTATTCGTGCGTTCCTGTTCCCGGACAGGCTGCTGCCGGGACAATTCTGCTATTTGTTTTTCGTAGGCAGCGATGCGTGAGTGAGCAGAAAGCACAGCATTCAGGTCTGTAACGATGGATTGACTTTGCTCGAACATAGGTAGGAGCGGGGCGTGAGTTTGCAGATACTCTTCGGCAAGTATTAGTTTAGCTTGCAATTCTTTCAGATTTTCCTTCAACCATGAACAACCACTACTGAGGTAGATGAAACTCTTTTTCAACTTCTCAGTTTGCTCTCTGTCTTTTTCCTGTTGCTGTTGTTGCTGTTTGAGAGAAAATAACCAGTTACGGGCATCTGCAGTATTATTCCAGTCTTTTATCAATAGTTCTTTTTGCAGGAAGTCATCCGATTGCAATTGTTCCTTTTTCCTTTCCCAGTTCTTTTGTTGGTTTTCTTGAGTGAGGATCAGTTCAGCAAACCGCTTCAGCCAGTCACGTTTCAGTACTGCTGTATTCTTTTGTACGGTATTTCCATTGATATCAGCATTTAGTGTAGTTGTAGTTTCGGAGATTTTGTTTATCTCTTCATCGGTCAGCACATGGATACCTTCCAGTTTTTGGTTCTGATTCTCATATTCTATGCGTTTCTCCTTGGTGATGGCGTAAATCTTTGCACCTATTTCAGAATAGATTCCGGTACCTGTCAGTTTCTCCAGGATATCCGATTTTTCACTTTCCTTACTCTGAAGAAATTTGGTAAAATCTCCCTGTGCCAGGAGAGTAGTACGGCAGAATTGCTCAAAACTTAACCCTACGGCTGCTTGTATTTCGGTTTTTATTTCATTTTTCTTAGTGATTTGGAGATTCGTTTTCCGGTTCTCTAATGTCCACTTTGCATCTTGAATGGCACCCGATGCCTTTCGGTGTGCACGGGCTACGTACCACTTAGCAGTATAAGGTATCTCGTTTGAACCGGTGAACTCCAGTTCCGTCCATGCCTCGTTAGTATTTCTGCGCATCAATTGGCGGCTGTCGTTTATTGACACATCCTCTTTCTTAGAAGAAAAAGTTTGCCCTATGTCCCTGTACTTTTCGTTTTCTGCCCGTTCCATGCGTGGCGTTTCATTGTAGAGTGCCAGGCAAATGGCATCGAGTAATGTTGTTTTGCCGGCACCCGTCTCCCCACAAATCAGAAACAGGGATTCTTCGCTCAGTGGTCCATTCTCAAAGTCAATCACAGCATCTTCTATGGATGCCAGATTTTTTATAGTCAGTTTTTGAAGTTTCATGATTCACTACAGATTATAGGGAATTAATGCAGAATGCTTTTCTCTTTTACCTTTTGTACTACACTATTCATCAGTTCGCAGAGTTCCTCATCCATTTCTTCTCCTTCTGCTTCCTTAAAATAAAGTTTTGCTATTTCCAATGGGGACATTTCCTGCATTTCCTGAATAGAGATATGCTTGGTTTCATCATCTGAAGTATGCTTCTCCCGATTGGGCTTGATATAGCAGAATTTGCAGTTCTTCCCTTTTACCGCGTTCGATGCACGTTCGTTGCAGTCGGGCGCCAGATAGTCTTTTATCAGAACATTCAAGCGGATATAAGCCGGTTTGTCATCCGGGTATTCTTCCAGCAGTTTTATAGCTTCTTCAAAATCTACAGCTTCCTTGGGTAGCGTGATGAGCGGCATCGGATTCTCTATTTCAATTGTTTTGATCTGAGGCGCTTTTTCTCCTTGTATTTCAACAATGGAAACAGAATGTGGATAAGCCTCGTCGAAGCTGACAGGCAGGGGAGTGCCACAATACCGTGCACAATGCCTGCTTCCTTTAATGTTCTGTGGGCAATGGATGTGACCGAGTGCCAGATAATCGTATCCTTCGCCCATTGCACTGATAGGGACATATTCTATTCCGCCTATGGTATCGTCATGCCCGGTTTGGTCGCTGCCTTCTATGGAAAGGTGTGCCATCAATACAACAGGCAGTCTTTCTGCATTCATTTTTTCTACTTCGTCCTGTAATGCCTGGAAAAAGCGTGCCTGCCGTTCTTCTCGAGGTGTTTCTGTGTCCAGTATCGGGAAGTTTTGCGGATAGACGTGAGGTACGGCGATAATATATCCTTTTAGTATTCCTCTGTCGTTTCTCACTTCCACGATATGTTTTTCCAGGTTTACTTCTTCCTGGTTTCGTTCTATGTTTCCTACTACCTTTACACCGAAATGGTTCCACAGGCTACTGTCTATCTCTAATTTCGAACTGCTGTCGTGGTTTCCGGCAGTTACTACAATCGTCATTTCGGGGCATGCCCTGTGAATTTCGAGCATACCGTCTGTGTACATCTTCTGTGTACTTGCCGATGGGGTGGAGTAGTGGTAGATGTCTCCGCTGACGACCATTGCATCCGGCATTTCTTCTGCCACAATGCGGATTAGTTGCTTTAGGAATGCTTGTTGCTCGCGACTGCGGTCATAGTTGTATAGTGTATGTCCCAGATGCCAGTCGCTGGTATGAAGTATTTTCATGATTTTACTGTTTTCTGCTCTCAAAAGTACGTAGAATATGGAAGATACGCAATTCTCTTTAAAAATCTCTTTACTAAAAACTGGGAATTCTCTGATTTTTAATTAGTTTTGCAATCTAATTTCTCTATGATGTAGGCCTTTTGTTCCTTGTGTGGTAAAGAATGGATACACTTGTAGACTAAACTGTAATTTCGATGAAATATTTGCAAATAATAATCAGAGTGTTTATTATATTAGTTGTTTTTCTTTCGAATGCTGTTAATGTATTTGGCGAAGTCTCCTCAGCATTTAAACCCGGAAATGAAGATAGGATATTGATTCTCAATGCATACAGTGGATCTTCCCGTTGGAGTAACGATTTTATTATCCCCATTTATAATTCTTATCAACATAAAAACTCTCCTTATGTAGTGGATGTGGAACACATGGGTGGGCAATTTATGCATCTGCAAAATGCGGAAGATTTATCAGAATACAAAGAAAACCTCTTTGGAAAATATGCAGACAATCCTCCGAAACTCTTGCTCCTCTTGGGTAGTGCCTCCTGGGGCTTGCTGAAAGAGAGTATAGAAAAGCAATGGAAAGATGTTCCCGTTATTCTCTGCACCGAAACGGATTATGTAGGTCCACAAGAGGCCTACTTGCACAGGCGAGCCATTGCGGCGGAAGAGAGAACACCTTTGACAGATTATCAAGGCAATCTGTCGCTGACCGTGTTTCATGTGCCTGCCTATCTTAAAGAAACTGTTTTGTTGATGCAGAATCTGATGCCTGAAATGGATGAACTTATCTTCTTGTCAGATGCCCGTTACATAAGTGCCCAATTTCGCTCGGATTTAAAAGAGATTGTGAATAAAGACTTTCCGGAGCTTGAAATAAAAGATTATGTTGCCGGTGAAATGACTACCGATGAATTGGCTGATTCACTGGCCCATGCAGAGGAGAATAGTGGTGTTCTCTTTTGCTCATGGTATCAGGAAAATGCTCAAAAAGGGAATGCTGTATTGACCAATAATATTTCCAGAATCCTCAGCTATTATTCTTCTTCACCTATTTTTTCATTAGACAATACCGGATTGCAACGGAATGGTATGATAGGTGGTTACTTTTTGGATGAGAAGACAATCGGGAGGAACATTACAGAAATAACTGCCGGCGTTTTAGCTGATAATAACGTGAAAGGTGTTCATATGGTGAATTGTGGGACTCCCGCTCCTATGTTCAACTATTACGATCTTACAGAAGCCGGATTATCACCTAAGTTGTGCCCTCCCAATTCTGTTTTTTATATGATGCCCCCTTCTTTCTGGGAGCAACACAAATATAGTGTCATTTTGGGAATTACCACAATTCTGATTTTATTTATGTGGATGTGGTTGTGGTGGTTGTATAAGAGCAGAAGAAAGCAAGCCGAACAGATAAAGCTGATGACCAGCTATCACAGTTTGTTTGAGAATATGCCCATCGTTTATTTGAAGCAACAGCTGGTTTATGATTCTGCCGGAAAGATTGTAGACTACATCACAGTGGAAGCAAATCCCCGTTTCGAAAAATATTTCAAGTCTATGGGGGAGGTGATTGGTAAAAGAGGGAGTGAAGCAGATCCGAAAGGTTTTGAAAGGATGTGTCACCTCTATAGTATGGTCAACTCTACTCAGAAGGAGCTTTCATACCAATACTATTACGAAAATATAGGCAATTACTTCAATGTAATTCTGACTCCCTCTAAGCATAAGGGATACATTGATGTATTCTGTGTGGATAATACCGAGTTAGCCGAGACACAACAGATGTTACGATCTGCTAATCATAAATTATCAATGTCGCTGGACGTGGCTAATATCGTTCCCTGGAAATGGGATTTGGAGAAAGGTACTATGCTTTGTGACGTAAACCGTCCGGTAGAGCTTAGCCATGATGATAGCATGATGAACGAGGAACAACTTTCCGTTCCTGACTACCAATATTTTGCCAAAATTTGCAAGGAAGACAGAGACCGGGTAAAGAGGGCTTATAAGGAGTTGACGGAAGGTAATGTTTCTAAGATCAGAGAAGAATATCGCGTGATAGTTCGTAAGAATGGAATATCGCGTTATGAATGGGTTGAGGCTCAGGCCACTGTGGATAAGAGGGATGAAAAAGGTAATCCGATAACTTTGGTAGGTTCTTCTCTCGTGATAACCGGACGAAAGAAAATGGAAGAAGATCTGATTACGGCAAAAGAGAAAGCTGAAGAATCAAATCGTCTGAAGTCTGCTTTCCTGGCCAATATGAGTCATGAAATACGTACTCCACTCAATGCTATTGTCGGCTTCTCCAGTATTTTGGCAGATGCGGAAGAGCCGGAAGAAAAAGAAGAATATATCAATATTATTGAGAATAATAATACACTGTTGCTGCAGCTGGTAGGAGATATTTTAGAACTTTCTAAGATTGAGTCCGGAACGCTGGAATTTGTATTTTCCGATTTAGATCTGAATGCATTGTTTAAGGAGATAGAAGAATCTGCCCAACTTCGTCAGAAGAATGAAACTGTCCCCATCCGATATATACCGGAAATGCCGGACTGTACTGTAAATATCGAGAGGAACAGGCTGACACAGGTTATGACGAATATGCTTAATAATGCTATGAAGTTTACTTATAGTGGAAGCATCACTTTCGGTTATAGACTGAAGGATACTGATTTCCTTTATTTTTATGTTACGGATACGGGATGTGGAATTGAAGAGGATAAGAAAGATACTGTTTTTGGTCGTTTTGTGAAACTCGATTCTTTTTCTCAAGGTACAGGATTGGGACTGTCTATCTGCCAGAGTGTTGTTGAGAATTTGGGCGGTAGCGTAGGCGTTGAATCGGAACCTGGCAAGGGCTCTACTTTCTGGTTTACTCTTCCTTATCATCCTGTGGAACTCAAGTCGACGAGAGAACAGAAAGAACACCGGTTGAGTAAAGTAGAGAAGCTTACCGTTCTAATAGCTGAAGATAATGAAAGCAATTTCTTGTTATTTGAATCTATTCTGAAACGTAAATATAACATTCTTCATGCTTGGGATGGGGAAGAGGCGGTAGAATTATTTAAGAAATACAATCCTCATTTGATATTGATGGATATCAATATGCCTAAAAAAACGGGCTACGAGGCTACACAGATTATACGTGAAATATCACCGACAGTTCCTATCATGGCAGTAACGGCTTATGTCTATGCAGAAGATGAGGAACGCATCCTGAATAGTGGTTTCGATGCGTACACTTCTAAACCTATCAATGCACAGAAATTGCAGAGTGATATTGTAGATTTGCTTAAGAAGCAGTTGATCTTCATGTAATCTTATTCTGAAATTGAGCATAAAAAAGAGCTGTACTGTATCCTAAAGGCAGGATTATACAGTACAGCTCTATTTCTTTTATATCAGACCTTATCTGATTACTATTCAGTAATACAAATTGCTACACGATTTTCATTATTGTTAGAGAAAGGTTGAACCTTGTCTCCCTTAAAGTCTACCATGATTCTGTCGGCAGCGATACCTTTTGCTTTCAAAGCCTTCTCAACAGCTAAAGCACGTTCTTTGGAAAGTCGTAGGTTAATGGCTGTTGTACCGGTTCCAGCATCTGCATATCCGCAAATAGAGACTTTTACATCTGCGTTCTTTTGCAGGAATGCAACCAGGTCAGCTATTTTACTTTCTTCAGAAGAACGTATAACAGAAGAATTTATATTGAAGAAGATATTTTCAGTCAAAGGTTTCACTTCCTCTTTTTTCTCCTCTACTGGTGCAGGAACATAAACAGGTTTCGTTTCTTGCTGAACTTCTACTACTGTTTCCACGACCTCCGGAGTATAAGCAACGACAGGTTTCGCTTTTTTGCCACTCTTTCCGAACTTGAATGTAAAACCGGCTAATGCATTAAGCTGCCAGTCGGCATTGTCAGCCTTCTTGGAGTTGAATTTATCCGATACGACATTGGCATTCACTTCAAGATTGAAAGATACATGGTTGCTCAGACGCAAATTTGTACCCAATCCTCCACGACCGGCTACAAAAACCTTTTTGCCGCTCCAGAGATATTGCATGCGGTAACCTGCTGCGTCCAGTGCAACAGCGTCGTCATTGTTGAATCCACCGGCAAGACCTACTCCCACGAACATATAAGCGTTGAAGAAACGTTTTGGATTATAGTGGCAGAACAGGTTGCTCAGGTCAAGTGTGGCATCTACGTTTCCTTGCAGATAGTTGAATTTATAGGAATCGTCAAGTGCCGCCCATTTACCTTTTGCTTGCCAGCCACTTGCACCGGCGCGTATTCCCCATAGAGGAGTAAACTTGTATCCGACAGAAAGAGCTGCTGCAGGAGAGATTAGGTCTTTAAAACTGGCCTCACCAACAGTTTCTGCAGCACCTGCCTGTACCTGCATATACCAATGAGGTTTGAATGTTGTTTTACTTTCTTCTGTGACTTGTCCGGAAGATTGAGTATTTTGTGCCAATCCGGCTAAAGTGCTTAGGCATAGAGCCATGAGCATAAAATTTCTTTTTGATTTCATATTCGTTTGTTTTTAAATTTTTTGAGTTCGCGAAATTAACTATTATTTGTTAGATTTATACTATATAACAAAAAATAAAGGATTTTGTTTGCGTTGTAACGCTCATAGGAAAGAATTCTGTTGAGTGGCGTATAATTTACTCATAATCAGTCGCCTGGGATGGCTACACCCTTTGCCCCGGATAGTTACACCCTTTTGTGCTCAAGGCTACACCATCCGGGTGAAAGGGTGTAGCCCTGTCACAAACATGATTTTTACGTAATAGTCTATGCTGTTTTATATATCTTAGCTATCTTTGCCTACTAAAATATTTAAAGCTACAAGAATATGTTAGGTCGTATCATTGCAATGGTAATAGCTGGAGTGATTATAGTTTATCTGGTTCGTTGGATAGATAACTTTTTCTCCGGATTCCGAAAATGAAAAATATAATAAGCCCCGAAACTTATGATAAATTTCGGGGCTTGTTATGTTCTATTTCTCAATCCATTCTATTATCTTCTCCGATAGCGGATCAGTTGTCGAGCCATAGGAGGCTACCCACTTTCCATTCTCATCTATTAGGAATTTATGGAAATTCCAGCCAACTTTTGCATTTTCCACACCGTTTTCGCTTTTTTCGGTAAGCCATTTATAAAGAGGAGCAATGTCTTTCCCTTTAACAGAGATTTTTGCCATCATTGGGAAGGTAACTCCGTAGTTCAATGTGCAGAATTCTTTGATTTCCTCATTACTGCCTGGCTCCTGACTCAGGAAATTATTGGCAGGAAAGCCTATTATTACAAAATTGTCTTTCTCATACTTTTTATATAACTCTTCAAGCTTGGCATATTGCGGAGTGAAGCCACATTTGGATGCTACGTTAACTACCAGTACTTTCTTTCCCTTAAAGGTGGAAAGTGATAAATCTTCTCCATCAATCGTCTTGACTGTGAAGTCATAAAAACTTTTCTGCTGTGCATGGGCAGCTATTGCTGTTATTGCCATAAATAGACTTATAATAATTGTTTTCATATTACTGTTTTGTTTATATATAAAAACAAAATGAAGACATGAATAGTTTATTATTGGAATAAAAAAAACACTACCTTTGCACCCCGGTAAAAAGATTAGTTTTTTGTAGGTAAAATAGGTATGAAGAAGAGTCTTATTGCATTAGCGTTCGGCACCTTGGGCTTAGGGATTGCCGAGTTTGTCATGATGGGCATTCTGCCCGATGTGGCTAAAGATTTGGGTGTTAGTATTCCTGTGGCAGGGCATTTTATTTCTGCATATGCTTTGGGAGTATGTGTCGGGGCGCCCACACTGATCTTGGCCCGTAAACATCCACTGAAACATATTTTGTTGGCGTTGGTGACTCTGATAATGGTAGGGAATATCTGTGCAGCAATGGCGCCTAATTATTGGGTATTATTACTGGCTCGTTTTATTTCCGGACTTCCTCATGGGGCTTATTTCGGTGTAGCTTCTATTGTTGCCGAAAAATTGGCTGATAAGGGTAAAGGCTCTGAGGCCGTATCTATCATGATTGCCGGAATGACTATAGCCAATCTTTTTGGAGTTCCATTGGGAACATCATTGAGTAATGCTATCTCATGGCGGGTAACTTTCTTACTGGTGGGTTGTTGGGGAGTGATTATCCTTTATTATATCTGGCGTTGGGTACCCCATGTGGAAGGGCTGAAGGATACTGGTTTCAAAGGACAGTTCCGTTTTCTTAAAACCCCGGCTCCCTGGCTCATTTTAGGGGCAACGGCATTGGGTAATGGCGGAGTTTTTTGCTGGTACAGTTATATTAATCCGTTATTGACGAATGTATCCGGTTTCAGTGCCGAAAGCATTACCGGATTGATGGTATTGGCCGGTTTTGGTATGGTGGTGGGTAATCTGGTGAGTGGGCGTCTTTCTGACCGGTATACTCCCGGAAAAGTAGGCACTACTGTGCAGGCTATGATTTGTGTTGTGCTGTTATTGATATTCTTCTTGTCTCCTTATCCGTGGCTATCAGCATTATTGATGTGCCTTTGTACTGCCGGTTTGTTCGCGGTTTCCAGTCCGGAACAAGTGTTGATTATCCGTGTGGCAAAAGGTGGAGAGATGCTGGGAGCGGCTTGTGTGCAAGTGGCATTTAACTTGGGAAATGCCATCGGTGCGTATGTTGGTGGGCTTGCTATCAGTGGCGGTTATCGTTATCCGGCACTGGCAGGAGTTCCTTTCGCTATGGTTGGTTTTATTCTGTTTCTGACCTTCTACAAGAAATATCAGGCGAAATATTAAAACATTTCGATATCTTTTCGTATTTTTGTCCACAGGTATTAACTAAACTTGATAATTATGAAAACTTTGAATTGCGTAAAAATATTATTGCTATGCGTCTTTGCTGTTGGTTTATTGTCTTGCGGGGATGATGTATATTACACGATGGAGAATAGTGACAAAAAGCTATGTGACAGAACCTGGATAGATGAATATGAGACGGATGAGGGCTTAACATGTACTTATCAACTCAGATTCTTTAAAGATAATAATAAAGGGCAGGAACTTACAACCACCTATGATACTGGTGGAAAAACGACTGTCGACAGAGAATTTTCCTGGCGTTGGACAGATGATAGCAAGGAAGCTTTAAGACTCACTTTTTCAGATGGAAAAGTAAAGTACTTTGAGAATGTATGGGTACGTGATCATTACCTTAGCGGTAAACTGGACGGAAAGGTGCTGATGATGACAGACTCCAATTATAATAATAAATAATACATGTAATTATGAAATCTTTAGTTTATAAATTATTGTTTCTCTCTGTGTTTATTATGGGATTTACATCCTGTGATGATAGGGAGGATACTGAATTTAACTTGCCTGGTGAATGGTACACTTCTGATGAGATAGATTTTGGCATATATACTTGGGGAAGAGGGACAGTTATGACATTTAATGAACGTAATCAAGGTACTATTGGCTCGAAAGGGGATTCTAATTACCTTTTGTTCAGGTGGAGCTGGCTGGAAGGTTCTTATAATGTGATGGAATTGGAATTCTATGATGATGGTAGTACAGCTTATATTTGGGGAGCTCAGGCAGATGTTAATTCTTTCAGTGGTACTTGGTATAATAGCTGGAGGGAATATAGAGATGATATTAATGGGCAAAGCTTTTATATGCGTCGTGTAAGATAAAGAAGTATATTATATAAAAGAAATTGCGCAGATTGATAAAATTCACTTTATTAATCTGCGCAATTTCTTTTTCTTATTTCTTCAGAAACAACTTTTTAAAATCATTCGGATAAGGAGTTTCAAACTGCATCAATTCTCCTGTAACCGGGTGATAGAAGCATAATTTGAAGGCATGTAGCGCCAGGCGTCCGATAGGATTTACCTCTTCGAGTCCGTAACGCCCGTCTCCAACAATAGGATGTCCTAAGTCTTGCATGTGTACCCGGATTTGGTTTTTACGTCCGGTTTCAAGGTTTAGTTCCACAAGAGAATAACCATTGGCACGCTTAATAGTGCGATAATGTGTAATTGACTTTTGTCCTCCGTCATCTGTCGGACTGGAATATACATAAAGGGTACGGTCCGTTAGCCAGGATATTATACAACCGGCATTCTTCTCCATCTCTCCCGCAACTACAGCTATATAGCGGCGGTCGGTTACAATCTCGTGCCAATTATCACGCAGCGTGCGCTGTGTTTTTTCATCTTTTGCAAACATCATTAATCCAGAAGTATCACGATCGAGGCGGTGGACAATATAAACGTTGCTACCGCGTCCGTTGGAGCGTTGCACATATTCATTTAGAATATGATAGGCTGTACGTTCCTTCTGGCGTTCACTGCTGACTGACAGTAAGCCTTGCATCTTTTCCACCACTATGATATATGCATCTTCATATACAATCTTCAGCAAGTTGTTATGAAATTCCTTTTTACCCTTATCACGGCTAATCTGTACTTTCATGCCCGGTTTTAGCGGAAAATTGTATTGAGTAGTTATCACACTGTCTACAAACACCACTCGTTTGCTGAGTAATGATTTTAGTTTGGTGCGACTGGCGTCCGGCATCTTGGCTGCCAGGAACTCCATAAGTTCCATTGGTTCATTTACTGTGTAGTCCGTATATTGAGTGCGGGCCCGTGCTACTATTTTTCCTCTTGCCACGTTGATAGTGATTAATGGTTAGTGATTAGTGATTAATTCTCAGTCTTCATTTTTTAATTCCAGAAGCACTACGTTTTCTACGTGGTGAGTATGTGGGAACATATCTACCGGCTGTACGGCTTTTACTTTGTATTTTACGTCGAGCAGTTGCAGATCGCGTGCCTGTGTGGCCGGATTACAACTTACATATACAATACGTTTCGGTTCGGCAAATAAGATAACGTCTACTACATCCTGATGCATACCGGCTCGAGGAGGATCGGTGATAATAACATCCGGTCGACCATACTGGTTGATGAAATCCTGTGTTAGCATATCTTTCATATCACCGGCAAAGAATAAGGTGTTCTCGATACCGTTGATTTCTGCATTTACTTTTGCATCTTCAATAGCTTCGGGTACATATTCGATACCGATAACCTGGCGGGCTTGCTTGGAGACAAAGTTAGCAATGGTTCCTGTACCTGTATAAAGGTCATATACCAGTTCTTTTCCGGTTAATCCCGCAAAATTGCGTGCTATCTTATAGAGGTTGTATGCTTGTTCGGAATTGGTTTGGTAGAACGATTTAGGACCTATTTTAAAACGTAATCCTTCCATTTCTTCAAAGATGTGATCTTTACCTTTGAAAGTATATACATCCAGGTCGGTAATAGTATCGTTGCGCTTATTATTAATAATGTATAGAAGGGAAGTAATTTCGGGAAATGTATCAGCAACATATTGCAGGAGTTGTTTGAACAGTTGCAGCTCTTTTTCTTCTTCCTCTATTTTTGCAACGAGAATCACCATAAGTTCCCCGGTAGTGGAGGTACGGATAATCATATTGCGCAACATCCCTTCCTGAGTACGCAGATTGATGAATGAATAATCATGCTCGTAAGCATAATCGCGTACAGCATTCCGGATGCGGTTGGATATGTCATCCTGTAACCAGCATTTCTCTATCGCCAGTACTTTATCAAAAGCATTGGGGATGTGGAAACCTACAGCATTCATTTGATCATATACCACATTTTGCTTAACTTCTTCTTCCGTCAACCAGCGTTTGTTAGAAAAAGTGTACTCCAGTTTATTTCTATAGAACTGTGTTTTCTCAGAACCGAGAATCGGGGAAATCTCCGGAAGTTCAATTTTTCCGATGCGGGTAAGGTTGTCAGTTACTTGTTTTTGCTTGTATTTGATCTGTTCGGAATAAGGGAGAACTTGCCATTTGCAACCACCACATACCCCATAATGTTGGCAAAATGGGACGGCTCTTTCACGAGAATATTCGTGGAACTTCACTGCTACGGCTTCAGCATAATGATGCTTTTTTCTCTTAATTTGCAGGTCTACTACATCTCCGGGAACGACATAAGGTACGAAAATAACCAAATCATTGACCTTTGCGATGGCTTTTCCTTCGGCAGCCACATCCGTTATTGTCACTTTCTCCAGTAGGGGAAGTTCTTTTCTATTTCTTGCCACTTTTACACCAGTCTAATAAATTATTCTGCAAAAATAGACATTTTTTCGGGAATTCTCTCTATGAAGTGAAATATTAAAGATTGCAATGTCGAAATTGCATTTTGATAGAAAGTTTTTTCTCAAAAAGTTTTCTAGTATGCGAAATATACTTAGATTTGCGAACAGAAAAAAATCACAATCGAGAAACTTAAATTTATATTATGGACAAGAAAAGAGTTTATACCTTTGGTAACGGTCAGGCAGAAGGAAAGGCCGACATGAAAAATCTTTTGGGAGGTAAAGGTGCCAACCTTGCCGAAATGAACCTTATCGGGGTTCCGGTTCCTCCTGGTTTTACAATCACGACTGAGGTTTGTACCGAATATAATGAGATGGGGCAGGAAAAAGTGGTTGCTCTGTTGAAAGGCGAAGTAGAAAGCGCTATAGCAAAAGTAGAAGAATTGATGTCTTCTAAGTTCGGTGATATAGAAAATCCATTACTGGTTTCAGTGCGTTCGGGCGCTCGTGCTTCTATGCCGGGTATGATGGACACGATCCTTAATTTGGGTCTGAATGATGAAGTAGTAGAAGGATTGACACGTAAAACAGGCAATGCACGTTTTGCATGGGACTCTTACCGTCGTTTCGTACAGATGTATGGTGACGTGGTATTGGGTATGAAACCGACCAATAAAGAGGATATCGATCCATTTGAAGCCATCATTGAAGAGGTGAAGCACGCAAAAGGTGTGAAGCTGGATAATGAACTGGAAGTGGAAGACCTTAAAGAATTAGTGAAGAAGTTTAAAGCTGCTGTAAAGGAGCAAACCGGAAAAGATTTCCCGGCTTGTGCTTATGAGCAGTTGTGGGGTGCTGTTTGTGCAGTATTCAATTCTTGGATGAATGAACGTGCTATTCTATATCGTAAGATGGAAAGTATACCCGATGAGTGGGGCACAGCCGTTAATGTTCAGGCAATGGTATTTGGTAATATGGGTGAGACTTCTGCTACAGGTGTTTGCTTTAGCCGCGATGCCGGTACAGGTGAAGACTTGTTTAATGGTGAGTATTTGATTAATGCGCAAGGTGAAGACGTTGTGGCAGGTATCCGTACACCGCAGCAGATTACCAAAATCGGTTCACAACGTTGGGCAGAACTGGCAGGTGTTAGCGAAGAAGAACGTGCAGCCAAATATCCGTCAATGGAAGAGGCTATGCCGGAAATCTATAAAGAGCTGGATACTCTGCAGACTAAGTTGGAAGACCACTATAGAGATATGCAGGATATGGAATTTACCGTTCAGGAAGGTAAACTCTGGTTTCTCCAGACGCGTAACGGTAAACGTACCGGTGCAGCTATGGTGAAGATTGCAATGGATTTGCTGCATCAGGGTATGATTGATGAGAAAACTGCATTGATGCGCTGCGAGCCCAATAAATTGGACGAATTGCTCCACCCTGTGTTTGATAAGACTGCTTTGAAACAAGCCAAGGTTTTAACTCGTGGTCTTCCCGCATCTCCGGGTGCTGCTACAGGACAGATTGTCTTCTTTGCAGATGATGCTGCAGAATGGCATGCTGCCGGTAAGCGTATTATAATGGTACGTATCGAGACTTCTCCCGAAGATTTGGCGGGTATGGCAGTTGCAGAAGGTATTCTTACTGCCCGCGGTGGTATGACTTCTCATGCAGCAGTAGTTGCCCGTGGTATGGGTAAGTGCTGTGTGTCGGGTGCCGGTGCTTTGAATATTGATTATAAGGCTCGTACTGTAGAAATAGATGGCGTTCTGCTGAAAGAAGGTGATTATATTTCATTGAATGGTAGTACAGGTGTAGTTTATAAAGGTCAGGTAGAAACAAAGGCTGCTGAACTTTCAGGAGATTTTGCTGAATTGATGGATCTGGCTGATAAGTACACGAAACTTCAGGTACGTACCAATGCAGATACTCCTCATGATGCTGGCGTAGCTCGTAACTTTGGTGCTGTAGGTATTGGTCTTTGCCGTACGGAACATATGTTCTTTGAAGGTGAAAAGATTAAAGCTATGCGTGAGATGATTCTTGCAGAAGATGCGGAAGGACGTCGCAAGGCTTTGGCCAAGATATTGCCTTACCAACAAGCAGACTTTAAGGGTATCTTCCAAGCTATGGAAGGTTGTCCGGTAACTGTTCGTCTGCTCGATCCTCCTTTGCACGAATTTGTTCCGCATGATTTGAAGGGACAACAAGAAATGGCGGACACTATGGGCGTTAGTCTGCAATATATCCAGCAACGTGTAGAGTCACTTTGTGAACATAATCCGATGTTGGGACATCGCGGATGTCGTTTGGGCAATACTTATCCTGAAATTACTCAGATGCAGACACGTGCTATCCTTGGTGCTGCTCTGGAACTGAAGAAAGAAGGTGTGGAAACCCATCCGGAAATCATGGTTCCGTTGACTGGTATCTTGTATGAGTTCAAAGAACAGGAAAAGGTGATTCGCGAAGAAGCTGCTGCACTTTTCGCTGAACTGGGTGATAGCATTGACTTCAAGGTAGGTACGATGATTGAAATTCCTCGTGCTGCTTTGACTGCCGACCGTATTGCTTCTTCTGCTGAGTTCTTCTCATTTGGTACAAATGACTTAACGCAGATGACATTCGGTTATTCACGTGATGATATTGCTTCTTTCCTCCCGGTTTATTTGGAAAAGAAGATTCTGAAAGTAGACCCATTCCAGGTTCTCGATCAGAATGGAGTAGGACAGCTGGTACGTATGGCTACGGAAAAAGGTCGTGCTATCCGTCCGGATTTGAAATGCGGTATTTGTGGTGAACATGGCGGTGAGCCTTCTTCTGTGAAATTCTGTCATAAGGTGGGTTTGAACTACGTTAGTTGTTCTCCGTTCAGAGTACCCATTGCACGTCTGGCAGCGGCTCAGGCAGCTATTGAAGATATGAAATAAAAGACTTCATAAATCTTATATTTATAGGCTGTAAACCTTTTTCGAAAAGGCTTACAGCCTATCTTTTTTAGAAAAAACATGTATCTATTGATCAGTTATTTGTTTTTTCTTTAGTATATTTGTGCCCACATATAGAATTAGGATCACCTTTATCTTTTAATAACCAACTTTATGAAGCCGGATTTTGCAACATTTTATATTTTAGGGGCATCAGATTTTTATCAAAGGAATGAAATACTCTTGCTATGCTTTGGAGTAATTATTTTATTACTTCTGGTCATTATGATTGTGGTGTCTATCAACAAGACCAAGAGGTTGAAGACTTTGCAACAATTAAATGAAGTAGCGGAAGAAAGTAATCAGCTGAAGAATGCCTTTATCGCTAATATGACCCATGAGATACGCACACCACTTAATGCGATTGTCGGATTTACAAATGTACTTGCTGAGACTGATAATCTGAGTAGGGAAGAACGAATGATTTTTCTGAAAGAAATCAATGACAATAAAGATTTTCTAGTTCAGATGATTAATGATTTATTGGACTTCTCAAAGATTGAGGCCAATACAATGGAATATAAAGATGGAGATGTGGATGTGAATGCTTTGATTCAGGAAATGTGTGCTGCAGAGAATGCGCATCCTCGTCCATCGGGTATTCTGATTGAGTTTGTAGAGAGACTTCCGCAATGCCGTTTAATGATAGACCGGGTACGTTTTGCACAGGTCATTAATAATCTGGTGAAAAATGCATTGAAGTTTACAGAACAGGGTAGTGTGAAGATTGGATATCGTCGTTTGAGCAATAATAACTTTTATTTTTATGTAGCTGATACAGGATGCGGTATTGATGAAGATAGTCGCCGGGCTATTTTTGAACGCTTTGTGAAGATGAACTATAATATTCGTGGCACAGGTTTAGGTCTTTCTATTACAAAATCTATTGTAGAACACTATGGTGGTGGCATTGGTGTAGAATCTAAAAAAGGAGAAGGCTCTACATTCTATTTTACTTTACCTGCTGGGGTCGAATATAAAGAATATGGGAAGTTCTAATGGAAATTGAACTTTTTAATCCGCCATTTCCTTCAGTTTCTTAAAGTGGCGGATGACACCTAAATAATCCCGATCTGTACAAACATTGAATTTATTCCATAAATCACCAAGTACTACTGCACCTCCAAATCCGAAATCTTTTATCTCCAGAATATTGTCTGGAGTAATTCCTCCTAAAGCCATAACTTTAGTATCTATTATTCTTTCTTTTCCAGCTGTGCGCAATTCTTCCGGAGTATAACCTGAAAGAGTACCTGTTTTGGTGATACAGTCATATACGGGACTCATAAATATATAATCATAAAAATGCTTTTTACTTTTTACTTCTTCTACAGAATGGCAAGTACAGCTGACATGTCCTGAGTAATCATGTGGTTCATTAGGATTACGTGTGTTCAGATGAATGCCCATGAGGTCAAACTCTTCCTTTAAATAAAAATGTTCGTGAGTAACAATGCGTCTATGATATTTTTCAGGTATTAGCGTCAAAAGTCGCTCGGAATACATAGCAGGAGTTTCCGGCTTCCGCAGATGCAAAATATCCAGCCCTTCTTCAAAGAGTGCTGTAATGATCTTGTCCTCTTCCACAAAGAATGTGGGCGCTGTGACTACGATGAGCTTCATTTTTATTTGTTAAACGTTTATGTTTAGCAAAGTTAATGATAAATGCTTTCAGTAGGTAACGTTTTTCTTTAAAATATGTTAGATTGAAACACAAACGCACCTATGGGAAGTTCTTATTCCCATAGGTGCGCATTAAAAAAAGAATTTATAAGGTTGTTGTTGCTTATTTCAGTCGATTACCCACTACATCCCAGTCGATAATACTCCAAAGAGCATTTACGTGGTCAGCACGGCGATTCTGATAATCAAGATAGTAGGAGTGTTCCCACACATCGAAGCCTAACAATGGAATAAGTCCTGCACGTACAGGGTTGCTGCCATTAGCTTCTTTGGTTATATGAAGTTTTCCGTTCTTATCTACTGATAACCAGGCCCAGCCAGATCCGAATAATCCTACGGCAGCAGCTGTGAACTCTTTTTTGAAGTTATCAAAGCTTCCAAAATCGCGTTTAATAGCTTCTGCTAATTTCCCAGTTGGCTCACTATGAGCAGGTTTGGGAGAAAATTGCAGGAAGTATAAAGTATGGTTCAGAACTTGTCCTGCATTATTGAAGATGGCCCCATCCGGTGCAGTGGCTACTATGGTTACTAAATCTTTATTTTCATATTCTGTACCCGGAACCAGGTTATTGAGGTTATTTACATATGTTTGTAAGTGCTTACCGTAGTGGTAATCTATAGTTTGCTGACTGATTACAGGTTCCAACGCATTGTTTGCATATGGAAGTTTAGGCATTTCGTATGTCATAATTATAAGCATTAAAGATGTTAATAATGTATTCATAATTTGTCTTGAATTATGTTTCTGTTAATATAACGTTTGATATCCAATAAATGTTCTTCCATATCTATAAAACTTTTTGAAGATGTAGAATGACTTGTTGTGGAAGTGCATAATAAACAGTGACTTATGAACTTTTTTCTGAAATGTAATATGCTATCTTAATTATTTTAGTTCTTATACATTGTATGAATCTAAAAAGAATCCCTTAATTTTGCATACATGAATACGAATTATATCGAAGAACTGAATGAAGGACAGCGCGCAGCAGTGCTATACAACGAGGGCCCGTCACTGGTTATAGCCGGTGCCGGTTCCGGTAAGACGCGGGTGCTGACCTATAAAATAGCCTATTTGTTAGAGAATGGTTATCAGCCATGGAATATATTGGCTTTAACTTTTACCAATAAAGCTGCCCGTGAAATGAAAGAGCGTATTGCCCGGCAAGTAGGAGACCAGCGGGCACGTCATTTATGGATGGGTACATTCCATTCCATATTTTTGCGTATTTTGCATGTGGAAGCCGTAAATATAGGTTTTACTTCACAGTTTACCATTTATGATACGGCGGACAGTAAGAGTCTGGTGCGTTCTATTATAAAAGAAATGGGCCTGGATGAGAAAGTGTATAAACCGGGGAATGTACAGGCACGTATATCCAATGCGAAAAACCATTTAGTTTCACCTGCGGCGTATGCATCCAATAAAGAGGCATATGAGGGCGATTGTGCAGCTAAGATGCCTGCAATACGTGATATTTATCATCGCTATTGGGATCGTTGCAGGCAGGCGGATGCAATGGATTTTGACGATTTACTTTTTTATACTTTTATACTGTTCAGGGATCATCCGGAAGTGCTGGCGCGTTATCAGGAACAGTTTCGCTATATTCTGGTAGATGAGTATCAGGATACTAATTATGCTCAGCATAGCATTGTACTACAGTTGGCAAAAGATCATCAGCATGTTTGTGTGGTGGGAGATGATGCCCAGAGTATTTACTCTTTCCGGGGAGCTGATATTGATAATATATTATACTTTACTAAAATATATCCCAATACAAAAGTCTTTAAACTGGAACAAAATTATCGGTCTACACAAACTATTGTTTGTGCGGCGAATAGTTTGATTGAGAAGAATGAGAGGCAAATACGTAAAGAGGTTTTCTCGGAGAAAGAGAAAGGGGAAGCCATTGGTGTGTTTCAGGCATACAGTGATGTGGAAGAGGGGGATATTGTAGTCAATAAGATTGCGGAACTTCGTCGCTCGGAGCATTATCCCTATTCGGATTTTGCTATACTTTACCGTACCAATGCACAGAGCCGTGTCTTCGAGGAAGCGATGCGTAAGCGGAGTATGCCATACCGTATTTACGGCGGATTATCCTTTTATCAACGTAAGGAGATTAAGGATGTGATAGCCTATTTCCGGTTGGTTGTTAATCCGAATGATGAAGAAGCATTTAAGCGGATTATTAACTATCCGGCTCGTGGTATTGGTGATACGACAGTGGGGAAGATCATTACTGCAGCTACTGAGAATGGTGTCAGTCTTTGGACTGTGTTATGCGAACCGTTGACATATGGGCTGAATTTCAATAAGGGTACACATTCCAAATTACAGATTTTCCGCGATTTGATTTCAGGATTTCTGGAAGGTGTAGTGGATAAAAATGCTTATGAAATTGGTACGGAAATTATCCGTCAATCCGGTATCATTAATGATGTCTGCCAGGATAATTCTCCGGAGAACCTTAGTCGTAAGGAGAATATCGAGGAGTTGGTCAATGGTATGAGTGATTTTTGTGCGATGCGTCTGGAAGAAGGTAATCCTAATATATCGTTGACTGATTTTCTTTCGGAAGTCTCACTGTTGACAGATCAGGACTCGGATAAAGATGGAGATGATGAGAAAATCACGCTTATGACTGTCCATTCTGCCAAAGGATTGGAATTTAGGAATGTATTTGTGGTGGGAATGGAAGAAAATCTTTTTCCCAGTGGTATGGTAGGGGATTCACCGCGTGCGTTAGAAGAAGAAAGACGTTTGTTCTATGTGGCCATTACCCGTGCAGAAGAACATTGTTTTCTGTCATATGCCCGTACCCGTTTTCGCTATGGAAAAATGGAATTTGGCAGTCCCAGCCGCTTCTTGAAAGATATAGATATTCGTTTCTTGCGTTTACCCCAGGAGGCAGGGCTTAGTAATAAGATTGATGATGAATCCGGATCATTTCGTCGGGAGAATAGCACTGGTTTCTCTCGTTCACCCCATGTACGCGAATCATTTTATAATAAGGAAAAGGAAACTCCTCAGCGTCCTAAGCAGCAGATAATTGCTCCGAGTGTTCCACGTAACCTGAAACGGGTGACTTCATCAACTCCTGCTTCTTCATCAATTCCTGCTTCTGCAATGGCAGTACACCCCGGACAATTGATAGAGCACGAACGTTTTGGTCTGGGAGAAGTTGTGAAAGTGGAAGGTGAAGGGGATAATGCTAAAGCTACCATTCGTTTCAAGAATGCGGGTGACAAGCAACTTTTATTGCGCTTTGCCCGTTTTAAAATAATCGGATAAAAAAGAAAATATGATAGATTTTGACCGTTTCCCTTCTCCATGCTATATTATGGATGAAGAATTATTGAGAAAAAACCTCACGCTGATAAAAAGTGTTGCCGATCGTGCCGGGGTGGAAATTATTCTGGCCTTTAAATCGTTTGCTATGTGGCGCTCATTTCCTATTTTTAGGGAATATGTCGAGCATTCTACGGCGAGTTCCGTATATGAAGCGCGATTGGCACTGGAAGAGTTCGGCAGTAAAGCCCATACCTATTCTCCTGCCTATACGGAGGCTGATTTCCCGGAAATCATGCGCTGTAGTAGCCATATAACCTTTAATTCTTTGTCACAATTCTGCCGTTTTTATCCTGCGGTGGTAAAGGAAGGAAGTGGTATTTCCTGTGGTATTCGTATCAATCCTGAATATTCAGAAGTAGAAACAGAGTTGTATAATCCTTGTGCTCCCGGAACCCGTTTCGGCATAACGGCAGATTTACTGACTGAAACCTTGCCGCAGGGTATTGAAGGGTTTCATTGTCATTGTCACTGTGAGTCTTCTTCTTACGAACTGGAACGTACGCTTCAACATTTGGAAGAAAAATTCTCTTATTGGTTCCCGCAGATAAAATGGCTGAATCTGGGTGGTGGTCATTTGATGACACGTAAAGATTATGATGTAGAGCATCTCATTCATTTACTAAAAGATTTGCGTGCCCGTCATCCTCATTTGCGTATTATTCTGGAACCAGGTTCTGCTTTTACCTGGCAAACCGGTGTTTTGACTTCCGAAGTAGTGGATATTGTAGAAAGTCGCGGCATTCGCACGGCCATTCTCAATGTCAGCTTTACCTGTCACATGCCCGACTGTCTTGAAATGCCTTATCAGCCCACTGTACGTGGTGCTGAAATGGGAAATAATGGCTGCCATGTATATCGTTTAGGGGGGAACTCATGCCTGAGCGGTGATTATATGGGAGATTGGAGTTTCGATCATGAACTGCAGATCGGAGAGCGCATAGTCTTCGAAGATATGATTCATTACACTATGGTAAAAACAAATATGTTCAACGGAATCCATCATCCTGCTATTGCTATGTGGACAAAAGATGGGAAGGCTGAAATATTCAGGCAATTTTCTTACGAAGATTATCGGGACAGAATGAGTTGATAATCAAAAACATGTCTTCAGAGTGGAGGAGATGTATAGTTTTCTTCGCGAAAAAAACGGGCGGAATGTTTGCAGGTTTGGAGAAAATATCTACCTTTGCATCCGCAATCGCGGAAATAGCTCAGTTGGTAGAGCATAACCTTGCCAAGGTTAGGGTCGCGAGT
>ERZ773183.154-NODE-154-length-87457-cov-6.736276_pt1 | contig 87457 bp, 77 predicted proteins | sample MGYA00580532_ERZ773183 | MGnify/ENA primary metagenome ERZ773183 (study PRJEB29015, sample SAMEA2737791) | human gut metagenome | biome: human gut; feature: human-associated habitat; material: faeces | place: China | collected 2012 ...
GGTATGGAACCTGAACAAGAAGCCTTATCTATTGTTTCCTTCAAGGACTGAGAGGTCGCTCCCCAGTTAATAAATTAAATCCCAAATTAATTCCGATACTGTGTATTTTTATTACTGTAGCTGGCTCAGACGGCTGCGGAGTACAGGTCCGACGATGATCGCAATGATAATCTTCGCTGCGTCACCGGCAAGATAAGGAATTACTCCGACAGAAAGTGCTGCAACGAATGACATTTTCAACTGGATCGCAAGCCACTCTGTACCAAAGATATAAGTGACTGCCATACCGATGATCATACCGACAACTGCCAGAATTCTGTTCTTTGGAAATTTATCAACGAACAGTCCGGAAATCAGTGCAAGGAAGATGAAACCAATCAGGTATCCGCCGGTAGGACCTGCAAGCTTTCCTAATCCACCGGTAAAACCGGAAAATACAGGGAGACCGACAAGACCAAGTAACAGATATACGATGTAACTGATGGTTGCATCTCTAAAACCAAGTACATAGATACTGATCATGATCACCAGGTTGGTAAGACTGATCGGTACCGGGCTGACCGGAATCGGAATCGCCATAGGAGCGAAGATACAGGTGATTGCAGTCATCAAAGCAATCAGAACCAGTTTGCGGGTGGAAAGCTTTTTCGTTGTTGTGCTATTTACTGTGTTGTCCATAGTGGTAATTGTCTGCCGTATGACATGGCAGAACTCCTTTCCTTTAGTTTTATATCAAAAATATAACAGAAGTATAAAATAAACAGGATAAAATGTCAACTGTAAAAGATAGTTGGTTAACAATCGGACATGCACAAGCGTATGATGTTAACAAAAGCATACGATTTGAGAATGTATAGTATTGTGTAAACATTAAAACAAATAAAGAAAAATCAGATAATTCAACTGTTGGAATGGAATAATGGAAAATAAATAAAATTAATTGCAAAAAGTATTGACAAAATAAAAACCGAATGATATTATATAATCAATCCAAAGGAAATCCAAAATAAACAAAAAAGAATTCCTGACGAGAAAGGGAATCTTGAAAATTGAATATCACATATTTTATAAGATGTATTTTTATTATAAATTCTCAATTCGTTTAAGAATCGAAAAATACAGGATATAGATATGAAATATCTGGTAAGGCATCGGATATCAAATATCGTAAAGTATATTGTAGAGAAAGAGAATGGATGAATAACGATTATAGAATGGTATCAAGGGGATATGGATCATAATCGTAGAAGAGATGAGATAATAAATTCCAGCTTATATCTTAAGTGATAAAAGAAAAGTTTATCAAGGATGAAGAATATTTCATATGTCGGTGAGATATCGTTGATTGGAAATTTATGAAAAGGAGGCTTAATCCAATGGACACAGTAGAATCATCGAATCAATATGTTAGTGGTATGGCAGGTAGAAGTTCCCAGAGAATAAGCCTTTATTATAATAGATAAAAGGCCGGTAGAGGAGATTCGGAAAAATAGAACAGACGGAGAAAATATACACCGGACGATAAAAAGAACTGCAGACATATTGAACAGAATACCACATATTTAAAGATATTATTAATATGTGTAAAGAAACATGAATAGTAGATTTGAATGAATGTGCAAAGAAGATGAGTAAAAGATCATCGGAAAGCATACAAAGGCGACAGGGAATAAGAAATAAAAATTAAAAATCATTCTCCGATATAAAAATTAAATATGATAAAATTGAATATGTAACAGCCATCATAGGAAAGAATATGATGGCTGTTTTTTACGTTGATATCAGAGAGCAGCCGGCAGATATTTTACAGGGATAAAAAAATTGTAATTTTTGTAATATTTTTTTAACATATTTGGCGGGATATTTTGACAATAAACAGGTCATATGATAAACTTATATAAGTAAAATTGTAGGGAAATACGCTTTTTTAAAATAAACATTTGAGGTGAGAAATATTGGATAAATATGAATATAGGGTGAAGACCGAGCAAATGCTTGATCATCTGGAAAAGAAGGAGTACCAGCAGGCAAAGGAAATTGCTGATGGTATAGACTGGCGAAGAGTAAAGAATGCGTCAATGCTCAATACAGTCAGTGAGATTTATGAATATAACGGTGAGTTTAAGAAGGGGAGAGATATACTGTTCCTGGCATTTGACAGAGCACCGGGAAGCAGAAAAATTGTATATCGTTTAGGCACACTGGCATTGAAGATCAAAGATATCAGAGAAGCAACGGATTGTTATGAAGAATTCGTAAAGCTGGCACCAAAAGATCCGAATCAGTATATTTTAAAATATAAGATTCTGAGAACACAGGGGGCATCGCTGACAGATCAGATTACAGCACTGGAAGAATTTAAAAAAGCGGAATATATTGAAAAGTGGGCATATGAACTTGCCAAATTGTATGATGAAGCCGGAATGACAGCAGAATGTCTGGAAGAATGTGATGATCTGATCTTGTGGTTCAGTGAAGGCAAATATGTATACCTTGCAATGGAACTGAAGATGAAGTATAAGCCACTGACACCACTTCAGCAGGAGAAATATGACAGCCGTCCGGGAGCGGTTAAGAAGAAACCGGAACCGGAGAAACAACCGGAATCAACACTGGAAGAAGTGGATGACGAGAATGAATATAATGAAGGTACAGAAGAGACTGTTGACGTACAAGAAGAGCCGGTCAGAGAGCCAGTGACAGAAAGAGTTGATGAATCTGAAGTTCAGGAAATTCCTCCGCAGGAAGTACCGATGCAGGAAACTGTTGTACAGGAAGAGATTCCACAGGAAGTGCCGATGCAGGAAACTGTTGTACAAGAAGAGATTCCGCAGGAAGAAATTGTAGAAGAAGCTGCAGAAGAAGTCGTGGAAGAAGAACCGGTATATACTGAACCGGAAGAGGCTGTGGAAGAACATGGATCAACGATCAAACAGGTTGTGACGGGAGCTACTTTGGAGGAAGCTTTAGCGCAGGGCATGGCGGTTGCCAATGGCATTACAATTGAAGAAGAAGCAATGAAAGAGCGTGAAGATGAGATTCTGGCGAATGGTCAGATGATGATCGATGATATTCTTCAGAAATGGGAAGAAAAACAGAAAGACCACGAAGCAGCAATCGAGAAGCAGAAAGCAAAAGATGAAGAGCGTCTTCAGAAAGAAAGAGAACAGGCTCGTATCCGCCAGGAAGAAGAACGCAGAGAAGTTGAGAGAAAAGCGGCGGAAGCTGAGGCAAGAAGAAAAGCCGAGGAAGAAGAGGCAGCAAGAAAGGCGGCCGAAGAAGAGGCAAGAAGAAAAGCCGAGGAAGAAGCAAGAAGAAAAGCTGAGGAAGAAGCAGCAAGAAAAGCGGCCGAAGAAGAGGCAAGAAGAAAAGCCGAGGAAGAAGAAGCAAGAAAGGCAGCCGAAGAAGAAGCAAGAAGAAAAGCCGAGGAAGAAGCAGCAAGAAAAGCGGCCGAAGAAGAGGCAAGAAGAAAGGCCGAGGAAGAAGCAGCAAGAAAGGCGGCCGAGGAAGAGGCAGAACCGATAAGCAAGACACAGAGAATTCCGGATGATATTGTACGTCTGATGGAAGAAATGGGAAATGAAGAGTCGGAAGAAGAACTCTATGAAGAGGATTTTGAAGATGGTTCGGAAACGGAAGAAGACTTTATTGAAGGAATCGAAGAAGAACTTAGCGGAATCGATATGAGTGGAAGCAGTTTTGAAGAAGCCGATTTCGGTGATGAAGATTTTGAAGAAGCTGATTTCGAAGAAGAAGACTTTGAGGATGAAGACTTTGAAGAGGCTGATTTCGAAGAGGAAGACTTTGAGGATGAAGACTTTGAAGAAGCTGATTTTGAAGATGAAGACTTCGAAGAAGAGGACGAAGAAGAAGCTGATTTCGAGGATGAAGACTTCGAAGAAAAGGACGAAGAAGAAGCTGATTTCGAGGATGAAGACTTCGAAGAAAAGGACTTTGAAGAAGCTGATTTCGAAGAGGAAGACTTTGAGGATGAAGACTTTGAAGAGGCTGATTTTGAAGAGGAAGACTTTGAGGATGAAGACTTTGAAGAAGCCGATTTTGAAGAAGAAGACTTCGATGCTGATTTTGCGGATGTAGATGACGAAGAAGAAGACTTCGACGATGATTTTGCAGATGTAGACGATGAAGAGACAGATTTTGATGACGAAGACTTAGAGATTGAAGACGACGAAGAAGCGGATGAAGAGTTAGAAATCGAAGAGCCATCGGAGGAAGAGATTCAGGCAAGAATCAAGAAATCTAAAGGCGGTGTTCCGTTCGATACAGGATTTGTTGTAACCGGAAGATATGATCTGAGTGCTACGAGTGAGATCGGTCTGAAAGCCGGACTTACAGAAGAACAGAAGAAGCTGTTCTCATATTTTGTACCGGTGAGAGGAATGAGCGAACAGATCGTTGAAGTACTTGATAACGACAGAAGGGCACAGAGAGAAGGAACATCCAAGACAGGTAACCTTCTTGTGATTGGTAGAAAAGGATCTGGTAAGACAGTCCTTGCGGTTGATATTGTAAAAGCAATTCAGAAACAGAGAAGTCTGAAACAGGGTAAAGTAGCAATCGTTACAGGTGAATCTCTTAATAAGAAAGAGCTTACGAATATTATTCAGAAGCTGCGCGGCGGAGCGATCATCATTGAGCATGCAGGAAAATTGAATGCGAGAACTGTAAAAGAGTTAAATTATCTGATGGAGAAGAAGACAGGAGAATTGCTCTTTGTACTGGAAGATCAGAGAAAACCTCTGGAGCGTCTGATGACAGCAAACCCGGAATTCAAGAAGAAGTTCAGTTCTAAGCTGGAGCTTCCGGTATTCATCAATGATGAGCTGGTAACATTCGGTCAGACATATGCGAAAGAGAATGGATACAAATTGGATGAGATGGGAATCCTTGCACTGTACAGCCGTATCGATGTAATGCAGAGAGAAGATCATGCAGTATCAGTTGCTGAAGTAAAAGAGATCATGGATGAAGCAATCTCACATTCACAGAAAGCAAATGTAAAACATCTTGCACGAAGAGTATTCGGCAAGGGAACCGACGATTCTGACAGAATTATTCTGAAAGAAGAAGACTTTAGAATTTAACAAAAACGAATACCTGTAAGAAGCTGTCGGGAACAGGATTTACAGGTCGGATTTTGAAAGAGTTTTGACAAACTAAACGGTCAAAGCTCTTTCTTTTTGCCTGTTTGTAAAGTATAATGTTCTTATAAATATGCAGCAGAATGCGAGGGGTAATTATGGCTGAAAAAAAGAAAAAACCATATGAAATAGGTGAATTGGATCAATACCTTTTCGGACAGGGCAATCATTATGAGATTTATGAGAAGCTGGGCGCACATCTGGTACAGAACGGAAAACAAAAAGGTGTGTATTTTGCAGTGTGGGCACCGCATGCGCAGGCGGTATCGGTAGTCGGAGAGTTCAATGAATGGGACACAGAGGCAAATCCGATGAAGAGGGAAGAGCCGCTCGGGATCTATACCTGTTTTATACCAGGTGTGAAGAAGGATCAGATGTATAAATATTGTATCGAGACTTATTCGGGAGAACAGATATTTAAGGCAGATCCATATGCCAATTATGCGGAGTTAAGACCGGGAACAGCATCCAGGGTCACAGATATTGAGAATATCAAATGGACAGATGCAGAGTGGATGACACGTAGAAAGACCTGGAATCATAAGCACGAGCCAATGTCTGTCTATGAGGCACACATTGGTTCCTGGATGCGTCACCCGGGAAGGGAAGATGAAGGATTCTATACATATAGAGAATTTGCCAGGGCAATTACCAAATACATAAAAGAAATGGGTTACACACATGTGGAACTGATGGGAATTGCCGAGCATCCGTTTGACGGATCCTGGGGATATCAGGTGACCGGATACTATGCACCGACATCCAGATATGGGTCGCCGGAAGATTTTGCATGGATGATCAATTATCTGCATAGAAATAAAATCGGTATCATTCTCGACTGGGTACCGGCACATTTCCCGAAGGATGCACACGGACTGGCAGATTTTGACGGAACACCGACGTACGAATATGCAGATCCAAGATTGGGAGAACATCCGGACTGGGGAACGAAAGTATTTGATTTTGGAAAGAATGAAGTACGGAACTTCCTGATCTCAAATGCGTTATTCTGGGTTGAGAAGTTCCATATAGACGGATTGCGTGTGGATGCGGTTGCTTCGATGTTGTATCTGGATTACGGACGGAAGGACGGAGAATGGGTTGCAAACAAATATGGTGATAATAAGAACCTGGAGGCAATCGATTTCTTCAGACATCTGAATTCTGTTGTACTTGGAAGAAATCCGGGAGCACTTATGATCGCAGAGGAATCTACGGCATGGCCGCAGGTTACCGGAGATGTAGAAGAAGGTGGACTGGGATTCAGTCTGAAGTGGAATATGGGATGGATGCATGACTTCACAGAATATATGAAATTGGATCCATATTTCCGAAAGGATAACCATCATCTGATGACATTTGCCATGAGTTATGCATACAGTGAGAATTATATTCTGGTATTGTCGCATGATGAGGTGGTACATCTCAAGTGTTCGATGCTGAATAAGATGCCGGGACTTGGATTTGATAAATATGCGAATCTGAAAGCCGGATATGCATTTATGATGGGACACGCAGGAAAGAAACTTCTGTTTATGGGACAGGAATTTGCACAGCTTCGTGAATGGAGTGAAGAACGGGAACTGGACTGGTTCCTGCTGGCCGAACCGGAACATCAGCAGATGAAGATGTGGGTAAAAGACCTCTTACATCTGTATAAGAGGCATAAGGCAATGTATGAGATGGATCAGAGCTGGGAAGGATTCGAATGGATCAATGCGGATGACGGATACAGAAGTATCTACAGCTTTATGAGACATTCGAAAGGTGCAAAGAAGAATCTGTTGTTCGTCTGCAACTTTACGCCGATGGCAAGAGATGATTACAGAGTCGGAGTGCCGAGAAAGAAACAGTATAAACTGATCCTGAACAGTGATGAGGAGAAATACGGCGGAACCGGAGCAGATCGTAAGAAGATATACAAAGCGGAGAAGAAAGAATGTGATGGAAGACCGTATTCATTCGCATACAAATTGCCGCCTTACGGAGTTGCTGTATTCGAGTTTTAATTATATGAAGTCAGTGGCAAAAAACTTTGATGCCTGCGGATAAAAATGCCGGGAAGTGTTGAAACTTCCCGGCATTTTTCGTTTTACTGTACATCTTTATTAATGACTGTATTTAGTTGGAAGAACTGTTGGCTGAGGAATCAGAAGCATCGGAACCAGAGGCATCGGATTCACTACTGTTTTGAGTGTTGCTCTGGTTATCAGACTGGTTATCTGTACTGTCATTCAATGAAGAATCATCAGCAGAGTTGTCTGTTGTGCCGTCATCTGAAGAATCAGCATCGTTGTTCATAGAATCGTTCTGTGTGTCGCCAGACGGCTCATCAGTGTTATCAGAGTTATCTTCTGTAATGGCATCATCGTTACTCTTGTCTGTATCGTCTTTCTTAGAATTGCTTCCACCGAACAGATCTTTGAAGAACTTCTTGATCTTGCCCCAGAATCCGCTGTCATCACTGTTGTCATCCGAAGTATCATCCGAAGCGGCATCCGAAGCGGCATCTGAACTGTCTGTGCTGTTGGAAGAATTGTCGGAAGAATCCAGTGTACTGTTAGTTACGACATCATCACCGAGTGCGCTGTCATCCGTGCCGTTAATGATTCCGCCATCTGAACTGTCATCCCCGCCGAAGATACCTTTGATAGAACTCCAGAGGTTGGAGAAGAATCCGCCACTCTTTCCGTCAATGTTATCTAATGTATTCTTCAGAGCTTTGACATCATAGTCATACTGGGAAATGTTTTTCATCAGATCGGAGATCTTGTCGATCTGTTCCTGTGTCAGCGTGACGTTGTTATCCTTGGCAGCGTTTTCAACTGCATTCTGAATGTCATCTGCATCCGTTAATTTGCCCTCGATCACATCTTTTTTTACATCGTTCATGACATTTTCCGCTTTGTCCTGGCCGATGTCATTGGCCAGGTCTCCTGTGGTGACAAGTTCATCGGTCGCAGCTGCTTTCTGATCGTCATTCAGAGTTGTTCCGGTGGCTTTCTCATAAGCCATCATGATACCTGTCAGTGCACCGGTTCCGGATACTTCGATCGGAGAAGCGGCAACGACATTACAGTTTTTAACACCGGATGTCAGAAGCGTACTGGAGATCATAGAGCTTGTAACATAAGTTAGGTTGGAAACCTTTACCTGGATTCCGCCGCTTGTGGTCGGTTCTACATAAGAACAGCTGTAGGTACGGGTACCGATTTGTTCGTCGGGAGCGACTCCTTCCAGATATTTTCTTTCGTCTGCATTGGTAACTTCGATGACTTCTGCTTTATCAGATGAAGTTCCGAAATACTCATACATAGAATTCTTCTGTGAATCAGTCAGATTGGCGCCAAGTGTTACAACTTTGGATGAATCTGCTCTTACAACCAGTGGTGCCGCAGTAGATCCAAGTACGATTGCCATGGCAACTGGTAATGCTCTTTTTAATTTTTTCATAATGCGTGGTGTGTTCACCATGCCCCCTTTTTATCAAATATTTTTATCCCTGTTACTTTTTTAATATAACATAAAACAGTGTGTTTTCCTAGAAAATATAAATTAACTATTTCTAAAGATTTTCTGTAGATTGCGTCCGCATCTGCGCAGTCAACAACTTCTGCAGGCGCAAGTCCAGCTCCTTTTGCGGTATCATTCCCTGCATGGTGGCAATCAGTTCCCGGTCTTTGAAAATGAGAAATGCCGGAAGAAGAGCGGTCTGATATTGCGCAGCAAGAAGTGCGGATTCAGAGGTCTCTACTTCAAAAAAGCAGATGCTGCCGAAATATTTCTTCTGATATTTCTTTTCCAGATCTTCTATGACAGGGCGCATCATTGCACATTTTCCACACCAGACAGCGTAGAACATGACTACAGCCAGTGTGGGATGCTCCGGTCCAGCCTTTGCCGGTGTATCGGAAGAAAACTGCCAGTGGTTCATCCGGCAGATATCAAAGTTCTGTGTCGTCAGATGTAACATAAGCTTCCACCCTTTCCATGAGAAACAGGAGCATAAGATATGCTCTCTATTAATATATGAAAGGAAAGGGAAGAAGTGCAGACAGACAGGATCGGTATATAAGTCCGGATATTGCAGCATGTTATCTGCGCTTTGCGATCAGTTTACAGATCGGATTGCCCATAGAAGAGAACTTGGCTTCATATTCAGTCATAATATTGCCCTGATTCATCGTACTGTCGTTATGAAGATCATAGGATAGCTGATCCAGAACGAAAAGTTCGGAAGTTTCAAGTTCTTCTACTGAAAAGTCAAAGAGCGGCCGGTTGTCGGTCTTGAATTCTACCGTTCCATCTGCGGTCAGGATTTGGTCATAAAGCTTGAAGAATTCATTGGAAGTCAGTCTTCTTCTTGCATGGCGGGCTTTCGGCCACGGATCGGAGAAGTTCAGGTAGATACGTGATACTTCTGCCGGGGCGAATACGGTTGGCAGGTCATTTGCATCCATACAGATGAACCGGATATTGGCAGGAGCTTTCCCCTCTGCTTCCAGTTCCTGGAATTTCTCAACGGCACGCAACAGAACGCTGGAATAACGCTCAATGCCAATGTAGTTGATCTGTGGGTTTTTGGCTGCCAGGGTCAGAAGAAACTGACCTTTTCCCATGCCGATCTCGATATGCAGGGGCTGCTCTTTTTTAAACGTCTGGTTCCAGTCTCCGCGTAAGCTTTCCGGATCTTTCACAACTTCTTTGCAGGCTTCGAGAACGCTCTCTGCACGTGGTATATTTCTAAGACGCATACGTGTATTCCTCCTTATAATCACTGGATTTGCAAATCGTTCTTAGTTTAGCGTCTGTGCAGGAAAAAGTCAATGGAAGCAGAAATTGTCAGAAGAATTGAGGAGAAATAATACAATATATACAAAATAATTGTGGTAATTTAAAAAAATAGGTGTATTATTATAACATGGATAAAAAAATAACAATTATTTGTTGTGAAATGTGCGAAAAGGAGGGCGGCTTATGAACTCTGTAATTGAAAAATTGGCTGAAGTAGAGACGACGGCGGAGACGATCGTAGAGCATGCCAGACAGCAGAAGAGTGAAATTGAAAGACAGATACAGGAAGAAAGAGATCAATTTGACCGGGATCTGGAAGAAGAGACACAGAAAAAACTGGAGAAGATAAAAGAAAAGTCGCAGCAGGAAGTAGAGAAGGTCCTGGACCGGGAACGGAAGAAGAACCAGACTGCAATTGATGCGCTGAAGCAGGAATATGAAGAAAATCACGAGATTTATGCAGAGGAAATCGTAAGACATATGATCGAGGTGTAGTGTATGGGAAATGTGATGGCTTACAGTGGGATTACGACAAAGGTACGTGCAATGTCGGCAAAGCTTTTGGCAGCGGAGGATTATGACACAATTGCCGGACTTGGGACAGTAACGGAAGCAATTGAATATCTGAAAGACAAGACGGCATATGCACCTTATGTGAACCGGATGGATATTTCTCTGTATCACAGGGGAAATGTGGAGAAGATTCTGTATCAGTCTCTGTTCGATGATTATTCGAGACTCTTCCGTTTTGCCGGAATGAAACAGAAAACATTCTTAAAATTATACTGGAAACGTTATGAGATTGATCTGATCAATTATTGTCTGAGAATTGTGTTCAATCATTATGACAAGCCGTTTGACCTGGAATATAAGAAAGAGTTTTTTGACAGATATTCACAGATTTCCATTGACCGGTTGATAACTTCGAAAAATATTGATGAGCTTGTGGATAACTTACGGGATACGGAGTATTATGATGCACTTGCCAGAATTAAAGATTCCGGAGCGGGAACGCTTTTTGATTATGATCTGGCACTGGATCTGTATTATTTTTCCACCATGTGGAAAAAGGGAAAAAGGGTTCTGAAAGGACATGAACAGAAGATATTTTTAAAAGATTACGGAACGAAGATCGACCTTCTGAATCTACAGTGGATCTACCGTGCGAAGAAGTATTATCATATGCTTCCGCCGGACATTTATTCGATGACGATCCCGATTCATTACCGGGTTCGTGTGGAAGAGTTCAAGAGCCTGGTAGAGACTCCGACACTGGAACAGTTCGAAACTGAAGTGGGAAAAACGTACTATGCGGGAAAGTATGATTATATGCAGGCAGATAAGACACTGGAACAGATGTACCGTGACTGTCTGCGGAAATTGTACCTGACCGATAAAAGGAATGATCCGTATTCGATCGTGATCGTCAATACGTATCTGTTCCTGAAAGAAGAAGAAATCTATAAACTAACGACAGCCCTTGAGTGTATCCGTTACGGTTTGACGAAGGGAGAGACATTAGGATACTTAGGAGGTGTGAATCAATGATTGTTAAGATGAAGTTCTTAAGCATCAGCGGACCGAAGAATGACATCGACCGTGTCTGCGAGGTGTATCTGTCGAAATACGAAATGCAGCTTGAGAATGCGGCGGCGGAGCTTAAGACGACCGACAACCTGCAGCCTTTTGTGGAAGTCAATCCATACAAAGAGCCGCTTGCGAAGGCAGAACAGTTCAGCGCACTGTTAGCGGATGAAGACCAGAGGATCGATGTATCGATGAATCAGGAGGATATGCTGAACCTGATCCGGGATGTCAATCATGACTATCTGGATCTTGTGGAAAAGAAAGAGTTAACGAAGAAGCAGGTAGACGAATACAAAGAAAAGCTTCTGATCATGGAGCCGTTCCGGACACTGGAATTGGATATGCAGAAATCATTAAAGTATAAATATATGAAAGTCCGGTTCGGACGGGTAGATGTGAATTATTACAAACGTCTGGAAAAATATTTGTTTGATGATCTGAATGCGGTATTTATCGAAGGTACGAGGAATGAAAATTATGTGTACGGATGTTATTTCGTATCGAATGCAGATTCCAGTAAAGTAGATTCGGTATTCAATTCTTTGCATTTTGAAAGGGTTGCAATTCCGTCCGAGTACATAGGAACACCGGAGCAGGCCTGTGAAGAGCTTGAAAAGGCAATCGAAGAAAAGCAAAAAGAGATTGCAGAGATAGAAAAACAGATCAGGGAGCTGATGGCGAAGAATGCCGCAAAGCTCCGTGGTGCGAAAAGGCGTCTGGAAGAACTGTCTACAAACTTTGATGTACGTAAGCTGGCGGCAAGGATCGAAGAGGGAGATAATAAAGAAGATTATTACATCCTGTGTGGCTGGATGGGTGAAGAAGATGTGAAAAAATTCCTGGCGGAATCGAAGAACGATGATAAGGTATTCGTTGTTGTAGAAGAAGATAAGGAGAAGTTTTTCGGAGAACCGCCGACGAAGCTTAAGAATCCAAGATTCTTTAAGCCATTCGAGATGTTCATACGGATGTACGGACTTCCGGCAAATGATGAGATAGATCCGACGATGTTTGTGGCACTGACGTATACATTTATCTTCGGTGCGATGTTCGGAGATGTCGGGCAGGGCTTATGTCTGTTCGTATTCGGCGGGCTTTTGTATCTGAGCAAGAAGATCAACCTGGCAGGGATCATATCCATTGCGGGACTGTTCTCGACATTTTTTGGATTCATGTTCGGAAGTATCTTCGGATTTGAAGATGTGATACAGGCACGCTGGTTAAGACCTGTGGATGCGATGACGAACCTGCCGTTTATCGGACAGCTCAATACGGTATTCGTGGTAGCTATTGCATTTGGTATGGGACTGAATATCCTGGTGATGATCTTTAACGTGATCAACGCAGTTAAGAGTCATGATCTGGAAAATATGTTATTTTCCCACAACGGAATCGCAGGGCTGGTGTTCTATGGATTCCTGGTGATGACAATCGTGCTTTATATGACGGGACATAAGGTTCCGGGTAATATCATGATGGTAATTTTCCTGGGGGTTCCGGTGCTCTTGTTCGTATGCAAGGAACCGTTGGGCAATCTGGTGACAAAGCAGCATAAGAAGATGGAAGAGGGAAAGGTGATGTTCTTCGTGCAGGCGTTCTTCGAACTGTTCGAGACGATGCTGAGTTATTTTTCTAATACCATTTCTTATGTGCGTATCGGTGCATTTGCCGTCAGCCATGCGGCGATGATGGAGGTTGTGCTGATGTTATCCGGCGCAAGTGCGGGACACACGAACTGGATCGTGTTCGTGCTTGGAAATGTGCTGGTGTGCGGACTGGAAGGGCTGGTCGTCGGTATCCAGGTACTGCGTCTGGAATACTATGAGATGTTCAGCCGTTTCTATAAAGGAACCGGACGGGAATTTAAGCCGTTCCACAGTCAGAGTGACAGAAAGTAATAAAATTCAAAGATATATTTACAGGAGGACAAAAATATGAGCCTGACAGTTAGAGTATTATTCGTTGTAACATTGTTGCTGAGTATTGTAATTCCATTTGGATATTTTCTGATCGGACAGAGGACGAAGAAGCGTTATAAGAGGGCTATCGGCACAAATATATTCTTTTTCTTCAGCACTGTTCTGATTGCAGGGATCATGCTTTTTGCGGGAGATCCGGTACAGGCAGCGGAAGCAGCCGGCAATACGGCGTCAAACGCAACAGGATTCGGATACCTGGCAGCAGCACTTTCAACCGGTCTTTCCTGCGTCGGCGGTGGTATCGCCGTTGCAAGTGCAGCAAGTGCGGCTCTGGGTGCAATTAGTGAAGATTCCAGTGCACTTGGTAAGTCACTGATCTTCGTAGGTCTTGCAGAAGGTGTGTGTCTGTACGGACTGATCATCTCTTTCATGATCTTGGGTAAATTGTAAGATGAAGATGTATCTGATCAGTGATAATATCGATACTCTGACAGGAATGCGTCTCGCAGGGGTAGACGGAATCGTGGTACATGAAAGAGAAGAACTCCGGTGTGCGATCGAGAATGCTATGGAGGATAAAGATGTAGGTGTGATTCTGTTGACGGAGAAATTCGGAAGAGAATTCCCGGACCTGATTGACGAGATCAAGCTGGAGCGGACAATGCCGCTTCTGATCGAGATTCCTGACAGACACGGGACCGGACGTAAGAAAGATTTTATCACGTCGTATGTAAATGAAGCGATAGGGTTGAAATTATAGACAGGAAGAAGGTGGCACATTTGACAAACGAAGAAAAGATCACGCATATCCGCACGGCAGCGATGGAAGAGGCAAGAGCGGAGGCGAATGCGATCATAAAGCAGCATGAGGATGCGCTGAGAAGTGTGTTCGAGCAGCACCGGATCGAAGCCAGACGGCAGTCGGAGACGAGAGTGCGTGCGGAGAGTGTGACTGCAAAACAGCAGCTGAATATGGCGATGTCAAAGGCGCAGCTTGAATTAAAACGTGAGATGGGTAAGATACAGACAGAACTTAAGACAGAACTGTTCGAAGAAGTACAGTTAAAGCTTCTGGCATTTATGAGAACAGAAGAGTATAAAGAGGTTCTGATCCGTTATATAGAGAAAGCAGCACAGTTTGCATCCGGGATGGCGATGACGATCTATATCAATCCGTCCGATGCAGATAAGAAGACATATCTGGAGGAGCGCACGGGAATGACGCTGACGATCAGCAAAGTGGATTTCATCGGCGGTGTGCGTGCGGTTGTGCCTGAGAAGAATGTTCTGGTGGATTATGCATTCAAAGGGGCATTGGAAAATGAATACCAGAAATTCCGGTTCCGGGGAGGTGTAAAGGGTGAGTAGCGGAAAGACAGAAAAGATATATGGCATCAACGGCCCGGTCATTTACCTGAAAGGGAAGACGGATTTTAAGATGTCGGAAATGGTCCATGTGGGAGAGGAAAAGCTGGTTGGCGAAGTTATTTCCCTGGATAAGGACCGGACGACGGTGCAGGTGTATGAGGAGACTTCCGGACTGCATCCGGGAGAACTTGTGGAAGGTACGGGAGCGGCAGTGTCGGTTACGCTGGCACCCGGTATCCTGAATAATATCTTTGATGGTATTGAGAGACCGTTGGAGAGGATTGCTGATAAAGGTGGTGCGTTTATCACCCGTGGTGTCAGTGTGGATGCACTGGACCGCCAGAAGCTCTGGGAGACGCATATCACGGTGGCAGAAGGCGACATGGTGCAGGGTGGAACGATCATTGCAGAAGTGCCGGAGACGAGGGCTATCGTGCACAAATGTATGGTGCCTCCGGGAGTGGAAGGAACGGTGGTATCTGTCGTTCCTGACGGGGAGTATACAATTGATGATACGCTGGTTACGATCGAGCTTATGAATGGCGGGAAAAAGGAATTATCCATGACACAGCACTGGCCGATCCGTGTAGCGAGACCGGTGAGCAGAAGATATCCGGCGAGTGTGCCGTTGGTAACGGGACAGAGAATCCTGGATACCATGTTCCCGATCGCAAAGGGAGGTACTGCAGCGATTCCGGGAGGATTCGGAACCGGTAAGACGATGACACAGCATCAGATCGCAAAATGGTCGGATGCGGATATTATCATATATATCGGATGCGGTGAGCGTGGGAATGAGATGACACAGGTTCTGGAAGAATTCTCAGAGTTGGTCGATCCGAGATCAGGGAATCCTTTGATGGACAGGACAACGCTGATCGCCAATACATCGAACATGCCGGTGGCTGCCCGTGAGGCATCCATTTACACAGGACTGACACTAGCAGAATATTATCGTGATATGGGTTATGACGTGGCAATTATGGCGGACTCGACATCCCGGTGGGCAGAGGCTCTTCGTGAGCTGTCCGGACGACTGGAAGAGATGCCGGCGGAGGAAGGGTTCCCGGCATATCTGGCATCGAGACTGTCGGCATTCTATGAAAGAGCCGGCATGATGCAGACATTAAATGGTGCAACCGGATCTGTCTCTATCATCGGAGCGGTGTCTCCGCAGGGGGGAGATTTCTCCGAGCCGGTTACGCAGAATACGAAGCGTTTCGTGCGCTGCTTCTGGGGACTGGATAAATCCCTGGCGTATGCGAGACATTTCCCTGCGATCCACTGGCTGACGAGTTACAGTGAATATCTGAATGACTTAAGCGGCTGGTATTCGGATCATGTGTCGCCGAAATTTGTTGATTACCGGAACCGTCTGATGGCGATTCTGAACCAGGAGAGCAGTCTGATGGAGATTGTAAAACTGATCGGCGGGGATGTGCTTCCGGATGATCAGAAACTGATCCTGGAGATCGCAAAGGTGATCCGTCTGGGATTCCTGCAGCAGAATGCATTTCATAAGGATGATACGTGCGTATCGCTGGAGAAGCAGTTCAAGATGATGGACGTGATCCTGTATCTGTATAAGACCAGTAGGAAACTGGTGGCAATGGGAATGCCGATGTCGGTACTGAAGGCGGAAGGTATATTTGAAAAGGTCATTGCGATCAAGTATGATGTGCCGAATGACAACCTGCAGTTACTGGATCTGTATAAATTAGACATTGATGACTTCTATAACCGCGTCATCGAGAAGAATGCGTAAAGGGAGGGACGTAAGATGGCAATAGAATATCTTGGACTGAGCAGTATAAATGGCCCTCTCGTTGTGCTGGAAGGCGTGGAAAATGCATTTTACGATGAGATCGTAGAATTTATTGTAGATCATAATACGAGGAAAATGGGGCGTATCGTAGAGCTGGATGAAGACAAGGCTGTGATCCAGGTATTTGAAGGGACAGAAAATATGTCACTGGATAATACCCATACAAGACTTACGGGACATCCGATGGAAGTTACTGTATCGGAGGAAATGCTGGGACGTACATTTAACGGAATCGGGGAAGCAATCGATGGACTTGGTCCGATTGCAGATGCAGAAAAAAGGGATGTAAACGGACTTCCGTTGAATCCTGTCAGACGGGAGTATCCACGAAACTATATCCGTACCGGAATCTCGGCGATTGACGGTCTGACGACACTGATCCGCGGGCAGAAGCTTCCGATATTCTCGGGAAACGGATTGCCGCATGACCAGCTCGCGGCACAGATCGTAAAGCAGGCTTCACTTGGAGACAATTCGGATGAACAGTTTGCGGTTGTATTCGGTGCGATGGGAGTCAAGCATGACGTGGCAGAATTCTTCCGTAAGACATTTGAGGAAAGCGGTGTGGCAGATCATGTGTGTATGTTCCTGAATCTGGCAAATGATCCGGTGGTGGAGCGTCTGATCACGCCGAAGGTTGCGCTGACAGTAGCGGAATATCTGGCATTTGAGAAAAATATGCACATTCTGGTTATCCTGACGGATATGACTTCCTTTGCGGAAGCCATGCGTGAAGTATCTTCTTCCCGTGGCGAGATTCCGTCAAGAAAGGGATATCCGGGATATCTGTACAGTGAACTGGCAACGATCTATGAGCGTGCCGGAATTGTGGACGGGGCAAATGGTTCCGTAACACAGCTTCCGATCCTTACGATGCCAAATGATGACATCACGCATCCGATCCCTGACCTTACAGGGTATATCACAGAAGGACAGATCGTACTGGACCGTAACCTTCACGGGCAGGCAGTCTATCCGCCGATCAGTATCCTGCCATCACTGTCACGGCTTATGAAAGATGGTATCGGAAAAGGCTATACCAGGGAAGATCATCAGGATCTTGCGAATCAGTTATTCTCCGCTTATGCGAAGGTTGGAGAGGCGAGAAACCTGGCTTCGGTTATCGGAGAAGATGAATTGTCACCGATTGATAAGCAGTATCTGAAGTTCGGTGAAGAATTCGAGAGACGTTATATCGGACAGGGACCGGCGGAGAACCGTACGATGATGGAGACGCTGGATCTTGGCTGGGAACTGCTTGGGCTTCTGCCGAAGGAAGAACTGGACCGTATTGATACGAAGCTGGTTGAGAAGTATTGGAAGGATACGAAAGAGACATTGGAGACAGAAGAGTAGGAGGGATGCATATGGATCCGAGAGAATTTCCTACCAAGGGAAATCTGATGCTTGCAAAGAATTCTCTGATGCTTGCACGTCAGGGGTATGACTTGATGGATAAAAAGCGGAATATTCTTCTGAAAGAGCTGATGGGACTGATCGATGAGGCGAAAGACATCCAGGAAGAGATCGATGCAACCTTTACAAAAGCATATGCCTGCTTGCAGCGTGCCAATATCGAACACGGGATCAGTAAAGTCCAGGAACTGGCATTTACTGTTCCAATTGAGGATTCGCTGAAGATGCAGACCAGAAGCATCATGGGAACGGAGATCCCGCACATCAAGTATGATGCGAAGCAGAATGATCTGACGTATTCGTTCAGCACGACACATGAGTCGGTGGATATTGCAAGAGAAGCTTTCCGGGAAGTGAAGGAACTTACGATCAAGCTGGCTGAGGTGGAGAACTCGGCGTACCGTCTGGCCGCAAATATCAAGAAGACACAGAAGCGGGCGAATGCGCTTAAGAATATTACGATACCGATGTATACGAATCTGGTGCATACGATCAGTAATGCGCTGGAGGAGAAGGAAAGAGAAGAATTTACACGGTTGAAGGTGATAAAGAGGATGAAAATGTAACGACAAATTTTGCAAAGTAATTCCACTTATCCCCAACAAAAGAGGAGTTATCCACGGGAAACTGTGGATAACTCCTCTTTTGTCTGATAATTCCGATGCATGAATCGACATAGAATGACAACGATTATAATGAACGGGATTTTTCTGTACTTACATTAATGCATTCGATTACAGCACCACGCATGCCGGCTTTTTCAAGAGCCTCGCAGCCTTCGATGGTTGTTCCGCCAGGGGATGTGACCATGTCTTTTAATTCACCCGGATGTCGAGTGCGCCATAGAGAATGGCACCGCCCATATTGCCACATCCGATAATTCCGATTTTTTTGTGATCATGATAATTCCTCCTAGTTTGGTCATGAGATGTTTTAGAGCAGATATTTATAAAGTGTACAGTATGCAATGACAGGAGCTTTAAGGAGTCAGCTTGTGCAGTTCCCATGCTTTTTCGATACTTCCCGGAGTTTCCATCAATAATTTCGTTCCTTCTGCCATACATCTCGCAACGTAGAACATACCTTTCTGTCCGATAGTCATACCGGCCTGTCTGGCAGCAGCCCAGTGATGAAGCGGGGTACCTTTACACATCGTAGCGGCGCTTAATGTGATCAGTGGGACGGTGTGGCTGACCTGCGAAGCGTCCGTGCCGATAGCAATCGGAACCGGCTCATCTTCAAGTGCTTCCAGGCCGGAGAAATACGTTCCGTCATTGACAAGTCCTGCTTCCTCTGTAATCTGCTTTGCAAAATCCAGTTCTTCTGCTGTATAAGCCGGTGTCGGAACCCTGGTCATGGCATCGTAATATAATTCTGTCAGTACCCGGTTAACTTTCATCTCACTGCAGCTTGCAACCAGTTCGATATCGACGGTGGTGTCTGTCATAAGAGCGGCACCTCTGGCGCAGTTGTCTACACGTTCGCTTGCATTTTCGGTACGGGAACGCAGGTAAGAGCGGATGAAATAATTTGTCTTTGCGATATCCGGAACAACATTTGCCGGAAGACCGTTATCAATGTAGGCATAATGCATACGGACATCTCCCGGTACATGTTCACGGAGATAATTGACGCCTACATTCATAAGTTCGGCGGCATCCAGAGCGCTGCGGCCCTTTTCTGGGGCTTTCGCTGCATGAGAACTGAGACCATGGAACGTGTAGTTCTTGATATCCTGAGCCTGCCAGATGTCATTGCTGACACGGTTGCGGTCGAATGGATGCCAGGTAATAGCAACATCGAGATCGTCAAAGACTCCCTGATCGTTCATCACGATCTTGCCGGACATGATCTCTTCGGCCGGGCAGCCGTAGACGCGGATCGTTCCGGCAGCACCGGTTGTTTCCATATCAGCTTTTAATGCGCATGCCGCTGCGGCAACAGCTGTTCCAAGCAGATTGTGCCCGCAGGCGTGTCCGACACCTGCCAGAGCATCGTACTCGGCCAGAAATCCAAGGAGTGGTTTTCCACTTCCCCAGACAGCGGTAAATGCGGTATCGATACCGGCTGTTTTCCATGTTATTTTAAATCCCTGGTTTTCCAGATAATCTGCCAGGCATTTGGAAGAAAGTGTCTCCTGATATGCAAGTTCCGGGTGATGGAAAATGTAATCAGCGGTATTCACCAGTTCTTCCTGATGATCGTCGAGCCAGCAGGCAATGATATTGTCAGGTGTATGTTCGGTTGTTAGTTTATTCAAAATATAGATACCTCCTCATAGAATCGGGTGTTTATCTATCATTTTAGCACAGAAAAAGAGGATGTAAATAGATTTCATAGTTTTCTTATATGAAAAGTAAAATCTATTCAACCGGATAAAGTCCGTCCAATACATCCAGATATTCCTGCCCGAATGTATCTACATAATCAGCAAGTGCAAGTTTCACTGCCTCTTCTCCTTTTTCACCAAGATTATGGAGCAGAGCCTGGCTGACGGTATATTTCAAATGTGCCGTATGGAAGTTAAAATCTTTCATGCAGGAAGTTCCAAGTTCGGCTTTTTTCTCCGCCAGTTCTTTTACCTCTTTCTGCGAGAGCGGATGTCCCCAGTCAAACTCGCAGCGTTCGCCGCCCCAGCTCATAGATGTGGCAGTCGGTGTACAGACGAAGTCGGAACGGAAACCCTGGTAAACGGCATTATCTACATTGACGCAATAATATTTCCCATATTCGGTAATGTTATGCTTTTTCCATGCTTCACACCATGCACATTTTGCAATGTAAGTCTGAAGTGTCGGTTCGGTGCGAAGCGTTCCGAAGTCCATTTGTCCGGCGTAATCTGGTTTCCATTCACCGTATGCCTGATTGGTCATGGTAGTCAGTTCATCACCGTGTGCGAGAGCATTTGCCGCCATGCGGGCACCCCGTTCATTTCCATAGGTAGTCATTCCGGCAAGGATTGCGTCTTTTCCGGCTTCACCGCATAATTCAATTGCATGTTTGGCGAGAAATGCGAACATCATGGCGTGATGTTCGATTTTGCAGCTGACAGGACAGACTTTATTTTCATTTTCACTCATATTAAAAACTCCTTTCGACATTTGTAAGTGATAATCTATTTATTACAATACTACATTGTAGTGAAAAAGTCTCGAGAAAAGGCTTGATAAAAAGGAAAAAAGCGGTATGATAGTAAAAAAGAAAAAGCAATTACTTAAAAGTGAGAATAAAGTTGAAAATTAAAGAGGAAAAAAGTATGAACAGGAAAAAGTTAAAAAATAGAAGACGAAAAGATCGTGCACAGAGAAAGATTCTGATTGCAGCAGTCTGCATAGCAGCAGTGATCATAGGTGTGGGAATCGGCGGGCATGTTATAAAAAAGAATGCCGGTAAAACGATGACAACGGCCGAGACGGAAAGTAAAAAGGCAGTATCAAAGAAAAAAGCAACTGCAAAAAAACTTACGATCAATGAGAATGAAACTGATGCATCCAATAAAGAAAATCAAGGCCAAAAAGATCAGGCAGATGACAGAAGTGAATTTGCAGTTCAACCAGGAAGAAAAGTGGGCACAACAGAACAATCGGATGAAAAAGTTGTCTATCTGACGTTGGATGACGGACCGTCTAAGAATACGCAGGCGGTGCTGGACATTTTGGATAAATACAATGCGAAAGCAACGTTTTTTGTTACAGGAGCCATGCCGGAATATAAAGATATGATCAAAAAGGCTTATGATAAGGGACATACGATCGGAATGCATACATATTCTCATGATTACGCAAAGGTGTATGCATCTGTTGATGCATATTTTCAGGATCTTGACCAGATTGGACAGCTTGTAAAAGAAGAGATCGGCTATGTTCCGTGTTTTATCAGATTTCCGGGAGGATCTTCGAATACCATATCTGCAAGTTACACGAAGGGAATTATGACAACGCTTACGCAGGAGATTCAGGCAAGAGGATATCAATATTATGACTGGAATGGAAGTTCGGGAGACGGGGCCGTGAGAACAACGGAACAGCTTGTGGATCAGGCAACCAGTTTCCATGACAATAATATCATCCTGCTGTCACATGATTCCGAGACAAAAGATACAACTGTGGAAGCGCTGCCGAAAATTATTGAATATTATCAGTCACAGGGATATGTGTTCAAAGCATTGGATCTTAACAGCTATGTTGCACATCATGGTGTGAATAATTAATTATATATGTAGGGAAATGTGTTGATGGTTGTTGTACTTATGCTGAATAGAATAACGGAAGATCTGGCGGAAAACATGTAAATACAAAGAAGAAAAATGATGTTATCAACCAGAGTGAGACTACAAAGCCAGGTTCTGTCTCGTGAGGAGAACGGGTCTTGCCGGAAATATATTCAGACATTCCAAATGAAAATATTACACTGGAATAAAAAAGCAGGATGTCTAAGATCAGGAAATTCCGGCCGAGAATCCCGGAATATGTGTAAAAAACAGAAACAGTAAAAAACATTCCGAGAAGCACACCCAGATACCGACAGTAAAAGAACGGTAAAACAACCGGATGCAGAGACAGATATTCCCATATGCTTACGAATAAAAAAGGAAAATATAAAAGTTTCAAATGTTCCCACACGGATTCATTAACCGGGCAGAAAAGTGCAACGATTGGAGACTGCCCGGATAAAAAATACAGGAAATGATTCAGTGTTCCGAGAAAGGCAGCGACCAGGACAAAATGCAGAGCTGTGCCTTGAATGCAGGAGATAATCTCTGTGCAGACAGTATGAAAGATTTTTTTGAAATTGGTTGTAACGTAATGGATAATATGCTTCATAAATTCAACCCCCATATCAATATATGAGAGCTGTGAAAAAAATATGAAAAAAATAAAAAAAGTACTTGCATTTTTAAAAACCTTATTATATAATTAATCTTGTCGTTACGGAAAGCGTGACACAGAAAATTAAAAATGCGCGATTAGCTCAGTTGGTAGAGCACCTGACTCTTAATCAGGGTGTCCAGGGTTCGAACCCCTGATCGCGCACTAACAAATCACTGTTTTTAGAGGCTTAGAGCTCTGGGGACGGTGATTTTTTTGTGCCTGAAAATAGGGGCTTTATGGGGGATAACACGGAAATTTTAAAAATATCCTATTCTCAAAATTCTTCTGTGCTATAATAGTCTAAAATATTGATTGACTATGAGGAAATACAGATGGAGCAAATATTAATCCTAGAGGACGATACAGCCTTAAATCAGGGACTGTGCAAGGCATTAAAGACAGAGAGCCGAAAGCTTGTCTCCTGTGAGACTGTAAAAGCTGCAAGAGACCAGTTCCTGTGCGGCTGTCCGTCTCTCATATTACTTGACATAAATCTGCCGGATGGAAGCGGGCTTGATTTTTTACAGGAACTAAAAAGGAACTATCCAGATATACCGGTTATTCTCCTGACCGCAAACGATACCGACATGGATATAGTAAAGGGGTTGGAGCTTGGCGCAGATGACTACATCACAAAGCCTTTTTCCTTGTCAGTATTAAGGGCAAGGGTAAATACCCAGCTTAGAAAGGCGGAAAGCTTACAGGCACATACCTCTGCCAGTGTATACAGGAAGGGCTGCTATGAATTTGATTTTGAGAGAATGATATTTTTAGTAGATGGACAGGAAATCGAGCTTAGTAAGACCGAGCAGCGTCTTTTGAGGCTTCTGGTTCAAAATGAGGGCATAAACCTCCGCAGAGATTTTCTCCTGGACAGAGTCTGGAATGACAGCGCGGAATTTGTGGATGCCAATGCCCTCTCTGTGTCTGTCAAGAGGCTCAGGGACAAGCTTGGTATACCGGACAGCATTAAAACAGTATATGGAATAGGATATAGATTTGAATGAATGACTATAACACAGCCATCTGTATAGTGGGCATATGCCTTGTAATTACAGCACTTGTAATTTTAATCAACCATCTGCGCACGAAGAAAACCATTGATACAATAGAAAATATGTTAAATGAGGCAGTCAAAGGGAATTTTTCTGAAAAAAGCTTTGACGAGACACGCTTATCTTCGCTTGAGACCAGGTTCGCTCATTATCTGAGTGCTTCTGTAGTATCTGCCAGAAATGTGGAACTGGAAAAGGACAAAATAAAATCGTTGATTGCGGATATTTCCCACCAGACCAAAACTCCCATAGCCAATCTGCTCTTATACAGCGAGCTATTGCTTGAGGAGGATACGGGCAATTTATCAGCCCAGATGTGTGAAAATATTGTTCAGCTTCATGCCCAGTCGGAAAAATTGCAGTTTTTAATCGACTCTCTGGTGAAGCTGTCAAGACTTGAAAACGGCATATTGCAGCTCGCCCCACAGGAAGAAGCGCTTAAGCCGATGCTGACGCTGGCTGTAAAAGAGACAGAGTCCAAAGCCAGGGCCAAGGGGCTTGAGCTTATACTCCATGACACGGATGAAAAAGCTTATTTTGACAGCAAGTGGACTTTGGAAGCCATCTGCAATATCCTCGATAATGCTGTAAAATACACAAATGAGGGCAGTATAAGCCTGTCTGTCACGGCATATGAAATGTTTGTAAGAATTGATATAAAGGACAGCGGAATTGGTATAAAAGAGGAGGAGCTTTCTAAGATTTTTTCAAGATTTTACCGCTCAGAAGATACCAAAAATGTGGAAGGCGTGGGAATAGGACTGTATCTAAGCCGGCAGATTATAAGCGGAGAGGGCGGCTACATAAAGGTGTCTTCTGTATACGGACAGGGCAGTACTTTTTCTGTTTTTCTGCCAAGATCGGCTTAAATCTTTCAAAACTGTAATAATTTAATTATTTCCGGAAAGAATCTGGAAAGAATATTGTGTAATAATCTGTATGTAGTGAAAAATTGCTGCATACAGTTTTTTAGTTTTTATGGAGGATATATGGATATTTTACAAGCATGTGATTTGAAGAAAACTTATGGAACAGGTGAGGCCTGTGTACATGCCTTGGATGGCGTGAGCCTCAATGTAGAAAAAGGAGAGTTTGTGGCTATTGTGGGCACAAGCGGCAGTGGCAAATCTACCCTCTTACATATGCTGGGAGGTCTGGACAGACCAAGCTCCGGCAAGGTATTCGTGGATGGCAAAGACATCTTTTCCCTGAAGGATGAGGAACTTACCATTTTCAGACGCAGAAAAATAGGCTTTGTATTTCAGGCATATAATCTGGTGCCTGTACTAAATGTGTACGAAAATATCGTGCTTCCAATCGAGCTGGATGGCGGTAAAGTTGATAAGGAATTTGTAAAAAAAATAACAGAGACACTGGGGCTCGACCAGAGACTTGACGCTCTCCCAAATCAGCTCTCAGGAGGACAACAACAACGAGTTGCCATAGCCAGAGCATTGGCGGCAGAGCCGGCTATAATTCTTGCGGATGAACCCACAGGGAACTTAGACGGACGTACAAGTCAGGACGTATTAAGTCTCCTGAAGGTGACAAGCCAGAAGTTCTCACAGACGATTGTGATGATTACCCACAACGAGGAAATCGCCCAGCTTGCGGATCGCATAATAAGAATTGAGGATGGACATATTCAGGAGAGAGCAGTATGAGAGTAAAGAACAGAAAATGTATCCGCAGACTTAGCTTCAAGTTTCTGTGGGCATCCAGAAAAAGAAATATTATTGCAATTTGTGCTATAGCACTCACAACTTTGATGTTTACATCATTATTTACCATTATGCTGTCTGTAAACTCAAGCTATGAGACCTACAATTTCAGACAGGCAGGTGGCTATAGCGATGGCAGCTTTAAGGATTTATCAAGAGAACAGGCTGATAAAATAGCCGCCCACAAGGGAATCAAGGCATCTGGTGAGCGTATCGTGTGCGGCTTCAGCTCCTCTGACGTATTCGGCAAGGTAGCGGCGGAAGTAAGCTACATGGATAAAAACTGTACCAAGTGGAGCTATGCCACCCCAACCACGGGAAAGGAGCCTCAAAAAGAAAATGAAATAGCTATGGACACTACAGCCTTAAGACTCCTTGGGGTAGAACCGAAGCTGGGAACAAATGTGACGATTACTTATCAGGCTGGTAATGGAACAGACACCGGGATACCACAGACCGACAGCTTTACCCTCGTCGGCTACTGGGAGTATGATGATCTGATGCCTGTTCACTATATCAACGTATCAAAAGCCTATGTAGATAAAATCAACGAAAAGTGTATAGCCGCTGGTGATGAAGCTCTTGACATAGACTTAAATGTCATGCTTCCTTCCAAGCTTAATATCAGGGAGCAGATGGAAAAAATAGATACAGACTTAGGTTATGACTGGAATACAAGAGACCAGGAGAACAGTGCCAGAATCGGTGTGAACTGGGGACTTACTGCCTCATCTGTAAGCTCTGACATAGATTTCTCACTGGTAGCTGCAATCATTGCCTTTTTCCTGCTTATTATATTTACAGGCTATCTGATTATATACAATATATTCCAGATTTCAGTGACAGGGGACATCAGGTTTTATGGCCTGCTAAAGACAATCGGCACCACCCCAAGACAATTAAGGCGCATAATCACACAGGAAGCCCTGTTTTTGTGTATTATCGGTATTCCGGTAGGATTACTTCTGGGCTACGGCATTGGTGCGGTTTTAACTCCTATTGCATTAGAGACCACAAGTATTATAGGCACAAAGGCTGCTATCAGCAGCTCGCCGCTTATTTTTATCGGTTCTGCTGTATTTGCCATTATCACTGTCTTTTTGTCCTGCAGGAAGCCCGGCAAAATGGCTGCAAAGGTATCGCCTGTTGAGGCAGCAAAATATACAGAAGGCATGACCGGCAAAAAGAAAAAACGCCACAGCCGTGGGGCTAAGGTATATCAGATGGCTTTTGCCAATCTTGGCAGAAATAAGAAGAAAACTATCCTGGTTGTAGTCTCGCTGACACTTTCCGTAACTCTTTTAAATGTGCTTTTTTCACTTGTCAATGGCTTTGACATGGATAAATATGTGGACAGGTCAACCTGTGCAGACTTTATCGTGAGCAGTACAGACTATTTCCGCTATAATACGGCAGATGAGTATATAGGAGCAGATACCATTGATGAGATAAAGGAAAACACAGATGAGACTGTCTCTGGAAGCGGCTATGACCTGGCAGACATATCCCCTATGATGTGGATGGAGACAGACCAGTATAGTAAATTGGCAGAAAACTATCTAAGCGGCAAAGAGCTGCAGAAGGAACTCTCTCACTACGAGCAGAAAGGTGACAGCATACTTGTCGACGCCAGTATAGAGGGCTTTGACGATGGACTTTTTGACAAGCTTACTGTAGTAAAAGGCTCCCTGGAGCCACTATTTGACCCGGATAGCCACGCAATCGCTGTAGCTGTATCCACAGATGATTACGGCAATATAGTAAATCTCGACAGCTATCCTGAGCTGGGAGACACTTATACCGTAAACTACCAGATTGGATATGACATAGACAGCCGAACCGGCGAGCGGGCAGACCAACAGACCACGCCTGAGGAATATTTGGAGTACCATGAGGAAGAGGCAAAAGAGGTGGAGTACAGTGTATGTGCTCTTGTGACTGTCCCTGATTCCATCAGCTTCCGTTATACAAGTCTGGGTTATAACATGGTTTTGCCGGTAGAGAAGCTTAAGGAGGACAGCGGTACAGATGTCATTCCGAAGTTTTATATGTTTGACACACCGGATTCTCAGACAGAAGCAAGCGCTGAACAGTATCTGCAAAAGCTCACAGCAGGAGATACATCTACTCTCATGTATGAGAGCAAGGCATCTGTCAGACGTGAATTTACCCGGTTTAAAAATATGTTTTTAATCTGTGGTGGTGCCCTCTGTGCCATAATCGGGCTTGTGGGCATACTTAACTTTTTCAATGCAATTATGACAGGAATTTTGTCCAGAAAGAGAGAATTTGCCGTATTACAATCTGTGGGCATGACCAACAGGCAGCTAAAAAATATGCTTGTTTACGAGGGGTTATTTTATGCGGTGGGCTCCATCATAGCGTCCCTTATACTTTCTGTGGCGATCAGTCCTATGCTTGGCAATGTGATGAGCGATATGTTCTGGTTTGTCAGCTACCATTTTACCATCATGCCTGTAATCGTGATTATACCGGTATTTCTTCTGCTGGGGTGGCTGATTCCTGCTGTGCTTTACCATGCAGGCAAGAGGCAGAGTATTGTTGAAAATCTAAGGGAACTTTGAAATGCTTTTTAAGTAATAAGGACAGGCCCGGCTTTTCGGGCACTGTCCTTATGATTACTTTAAGATTAATTTTTCAAAATCTTCCTGGCACATCGGTCTGTAATAAAGAAATCCCTGAATCTCGTTACAACCCTCGTTTTTCAGAAAATCAGCGATTTCCTGCGTCTCTACACCTTCGCACACAATGGATTTTCCCATACGTTTTAACATATGGAAGACTTCCTGAAGAACGATTCTGGCATTTTCCGTCAAGGTGTCACCGAGGAACTTGCGGTCAAGCTTGACTTCATCAAATAACAGATCTTTTAATGTATTCAGTGACGAATAACCGGAACCGAAATCATCCATGGAAATCCGGATGTTGTATTGCTTAAAACTACGGATGACCTGATCTGTGGCTGTTCAAAATGAAGCGGAGAGACATTCAGTGAGATCTGGAAATGTTCCGGAAGCGTATCGGAATATTTCTGAAGCCATTGGAATGTTTTCCCGTAAATGTAATAATCAAGAGAGATAACGAATCCATTCTGTTCAAACAGTGGAATGTAAATAGCAGGGGACCAGAGCATCTGTCCGTTTCGTATCCAGCGGACAAGAACTTCGGCACTGGAGATGGCTCCGGTGCACGGTGTAACCTTCGGCTGGAAATAGATTTCGAATTCCTGATGCTCAATTGCCGGATGCGTTTGTCTAATAATTGAATTTGTGTCAACAATGCATCGTTAGATAAGCGTTCCATATCGGCAATACTGATAAAGACATCAGAAAAGACGCGGGTGGTAAATAAAGTAAGCGAACTGGCTGCAAGTTCATCGTATACAATATTCAGAATTTCATTTCCGAGAGGATAACCATATTTGTCATTGATGTAATGAAAATTTTCTACATCGGTAGAAATAACGGCAATGGTATGGCTGCCGGTTGCATAGCTAAGCGGGAGTGTGGCCTGATTATTATAATCATGAACCAGATTTGCCAGCCGGTGCTGCATCTGCTCCAGGTGCTTGGAAGTTCTCCGAGCTCAGCGATTTTATTTTCAAGAGATGTTTTATTATGAATTCCTGTAATATCCCGGAAAGCATTGACCAGTAATCTGGAAAGTAGTTCACGCTGGATCAGTGTCAGGGCAAGTGTCAGTACCACAAGCAGCAGAATCAGGTGAAGCATAGGGGAATAGGAGCCTCCGGGAGACTGTAAGTATTTCACAAGATATAGTGTGGATATAAGTATCAGCAGAAGTAGCAAAAAAGGTGGCTTCGCAAAGATGTAATATGCTTTTTTTCTTTTTCATGTAAATCTCCTCATAAATAACTATTCGGCCTGAACGATGATCATCTTGGCAAAATCTTTTCCGAATTTTACAAAATACCGGATAAAGCTTGAGACGGAAACATGTTCGTGTTAGTATAATCATAATTTACGATAGAAGAAAAGAGTGAGAAGATGAGCAGTCATACACTGGAAGGAAAGAAAAAGACACAGAATGGTGTGAAGCGGCTGGCGTTCACAGTGCTTTCGATATTACTGGAAGTAGTGTTCCTGATTGGGATATTTAAGGGACTGAATGAATACGCGGTATTCATAGACAATCTGACCAGAATATTTGCCGTCATACTGGTTCTGAAAATATATGGGAGAAATGAGACTTCCTCGATGAAGACACCGTGGATCATCCTGATCCTGACATTTCCGATCCTTGGAGTAGCACTTTATTTTATGATTGGTATGAACGGTGGAACCAAGAAGATGCGGATGCGTTACAAAAAGATTGATGAGAAGCTTCTGCCACTTTTGCCGGAAAATAAAGAAGTGCTGGAACGTCTGAATGTGTCAGATCCGAAAGCGGGAAATGTTTCTACTTATATAGAAAGAAATGCGTGTTATCCGGTGTATCAGAATACGGATGTGACTTATTTTGATGAAGCGGTCAAAGGACTGGAGGCGCAGCTTGCTGATCTTGCGAAAGCCGGGAAATTTATTTTCATGGAATATCATGCAATTGAGGATGAATATGCATGGAGCAGGATCCAGACGGTTCTGGAAGAACGGGTGAAGGCTGGTGTAGAGGTCCGGGTGTTCTATGATGACATGGGCTCGATCGGATTCGTCAATCTGAGCTTTGCGAGAAAACTGGAAGAAAAAGGAATTGCCTGCCGGGTATTCAATCCGCTGCTTCCGGGACTTAATATGTTCCTGAATAACCGTGACCACAGAAAGATTACGGTGATTGACGGAAAGGTTGGGTACACAGGCGGTTATAACCTGGCAAATGAGTATTTTAACTATACACATCCATACGGGGAATGGAAGGATACGGGAATCCGGCTGGAAGGAGATGCGGTGGCTTCGCTTACGGCAGCATTTTTGGAAATGTGGGAAGCATCCGGGAAGACTCCGGCCGATGTGGATGTTCTGGATATAGAGGCACAGAAAAAATATCTGGTACAGCATCCGTATCAGGCAAAGCAGACGGGATATATCCAGCCGTATGCGGACTGCCCGTTAGACGGAATCCAGGTTGGAGAGGATGTCTATATCAGTATCGTCAACAAAGCGGATAGATACTGCTGGTTCATGACTCCTTATCTGATCATCACGGATGAGATGACACATGCACTTTCGCTGGCGGCCAGGCGTGGCGTAGATGTGCGGATCATCACACCGGGAATCCCGGATAAGAAGCTGATCTACAGTATTACCAGATCGTTCTATCACAATCTGGTACAGGATGGTGTAAGGATCTATGAGTGGACACCGGGGTTCTGTCATGCGAAGATGAGCGTGGCAGATGATTGCATGGCGACTTGCGGCACGATCAATCTGGATTACCGGAGCCTTTATCATCATTTTGAAAATGGGTGTTTTATGGCAGATTGTGATGCGGTGCTGGATATCCGGCGGGATATGGAGCAGACATTGGAACAGTGCAGGGAAGTGACGGAGAAGTATAAGTCCGGCCGAAGCGCGACTCTGCGGCTGGGACAGTTGTTCCTGCGATTGTTTGCGGAGCTGTTGTAGGAAAGAAGAAGGTAAAGGGACTGGGAATGCAGGTTTGCATTTCCGGTTCTTTTTATTCTTGTATATTGACATATATCGAGATACGATATATAATAAAACCAAGAAGAAAGCAAATTTTTTTACACTCAACTATCGAAAGCCGATATATAATGAAAGTAAATATAAGAAAGGAGCAATCACTATGAAAGTAAACAAAAATATGGTCTCAGGAAATACCGCAATGTTAATTCTCAAATTGATCTCAGAAAAGGATATGTACGGATATGAAATGATCGATACACTCTCAAAGAGATCGGACAATGTATTCGAATTAAAGGTAGGAACATTGTATCCGCTGCTTCACAGCATGGTACAGTCCGGATATTTGGAAGGTTATAACCAGGAGGCGAACGGGAAACTCAGAAAGTATTACCGGATCACACCTAACGGGAAGAAATATCTGGAGAAAATGATTGAAGAATGGAATGCTTATGCCAATGCAGTTACGAGCATGATCCAGTATTCCGTATAGCACAGGTAAGGCAGTGAAGGTGGCAGAAAAGGAAGGTGTTAGATATGAAGGAAAGAGAATATCTGAAAGAACTTGGGAAGAAGATTACCGATTCGTCTGCAAGAAAAGAGATTGTAAATGAATATGAAGCGCATATAGAAGACTGCAAAGCCGCATTAATGGAATCAGGGATGACGGAAGTTGAAGCAGAGGAAGAAGCAGTCCGCCAGATGGGCGATCCGCAGGAAGCAGGTGAAGCAATGGATAAGATCTATCATAAAGTGTTTGATTCCAATATGTTTCTGTGGATGCTGGCACTGGGATGTGTACCGATTGTATGTGTGTGCATTTCTTATCTTATCGCAAGAGATCCGAACGCATTTTTATGGTTGTGGAATGATGCGCTTGGCCTGAATAAAATCCCGGCAGTTATACACCGGAATATCGGAATCGGATTAGCTGTCTATGGAATCGGATTGAGCTTCTGGGAGAAATACACAGGAAAAGCTTTGTTCTATGCAGTCGGAAGAGACTGGGGAAGAGGATGCTATGTTGCGAATAGCGGGCTGGTACTTTTCATCTCGGCATTATGTTTTGTTCCGGGATTCCCGGTGAAGGGATATGCAGGAATCATCTGCTGTGTATTGATCGCATGTCTGCTGAATATGGTACTGAGAGGATTTATGAATCTTTTGCAGAGCAGAAGAGAGACCAGACTTTTATGGGAGATCGGAACGGCAGATACCAGAATTAACTGGAAGGGAAAAGGATATCTGTGCGGACGTCATATGAAAGTAAGAGTACAGGGATCTGAGAAAGGAACGGAGATCCCGGCAGGAGCACCGGTGATGGTTGTCGGAATGGAGGGATTTAAGCCGGTGGTGGCGCAGGTATAAAGAGAGAGACGTTAGATCTTGGATAGTAAGCGTATATGAAGAGAGACGTTAGATCTCGGATAATAAGCGTGTATGAAAAATGAGAGGCAAAAGTTATGAATAAGACGGAAAAGCGAATGAAGATATTCACGCTGATCATGCAGGTGATCATCCAGGCAGTGCTATTATTTCCGTGGATGAACATGGGGACATGGAAATGCAATGTACCGGGATATCTGATAAAAGTGGCTGCTTCGGGCGATGGGATGAGTTACATAAAGAAAAGTCTGAAGCCTTTGGGAGTACTGGACGGTGCAGATGAACAGATGATGGTTCAGATACTGATGCTGTTCATCTGTGAACTGGTAATGGTACTGGTAATCCAGGTGATAGGAATTGTGAATCTGATACTGGCTTTAGGCAATCACCATAAACTGCTTCTGGATATCATGTCACTGATCGCAGGATGTATGATATCATTTCTTGGGGCAGATGGGGCAGTATTTTCAGATCCGCTGTCACAGGTGTATCCATTTTTACTGGTAGTGCTTCTGGTGATCAATTTGATCGGTGCGAAGCTGATTGATTCGTGGCAGGAAGAGAAAAAGATACAGGAAGAAGTTAAAGCCAGAGAGAAAAATTACAAAGAAGAAAAGAAAAAGCATCTGGAATTTTCGGGGAAGTATCCGAAAGGATTCTATACGGCCCTGTGGAAGAATTTTAAAAGTTCAAAAAGAGATTTTATTGTTTACGTAAGTATGAACCTGCTTCCGGCAACGCTGATATTTTCCGGAGTCGGAATGGCACAGATGCTGGCACCATTTAACAAAGAAGGAAATATACTGACGGGGCATGGAATCACGGCAATTCTGCTGGAATTCCTGATCGTGAGTCTGATCGCATCGCTGATGCTGATGATCACGAATCTGTTGTCATATTTCAGAAAACGGATGAGAAATTACAGTATATTTTCGACTCTGGGAATGCGGAAGTCTACACTTTATGAAGTGCTTGGAGCAGAGATTGTGGCTGGAATTCTGGGAATGCTGATCGGGGGAGCCTGCATCGGAAGTGTGATCCTGTGTATCATCCGCAGAATTTTCATGGCAAGATCCGGAGTGGGAGCACAGCCGGCGAAGATTACAGGATTCACATATTTGATCGCAAGTCTTATCATGATCGGAATATCCGGGATTGGACTGATGATCCTGCGGGATTTCTTCCTGTACAGGGAACTAAAAAAAATGCAGCTGGGCGATGTGGAAAAGGAGAAGATGCCGGAAAAACGGATCGGTCTGTGGCTTACAATTGGCCTGGTCATTGTGGTATTTGGAATCGTGAATTTCGGAATGCGGAAGAATGCCGAAGGGTTACGGATACTTTTATTTATCTTCCTGGGCATTTATCTGGCGGAAAAGTTTGGATTTGGATTGTTCCTGAAAGTGCGGAAGCATAAAAAGAGTTATTATGCAAAGTTGATCCCATATAATTCGTTTTATTACCGTTTCAAGAGTACATTCCGTTATGTGTACGTGATCAGTCTTATACCGGTACTGATATTGTTCTTATTTGGAAAAGATATGATCTCAGCGAAGATCGCGCAAAAGCCGGAAGGACTGTTCCCGTATGATTTTGTATGTATGGCAACGGAAGCGGATGAGACATTCTGGAAACAGCTGCAGGAAAAATATGACGTGAAATTCCAGGAGTATCCGATGGTACGCGTGACGAATGTGGATAATTCGGAAAAGCTGGATGATGCCAGAGCAGTGATCATGCCGCAGGGACAGCATATAGGCATATCGGAGACGACGTATAAAGAACTGAATAAGGCACTTGGAAAGAAAAGTGAAAAAATGAATCTATCTGCTGACGGAAAGGAAATCTATATTATTTATCAACAGGATAAGAGTACGAAGGCACATCCACTGGATTACCTGAATTCGAGAAAAGAGCCGTACCTGCACATCGGACAGCCGATAGAATCTTATGGATTTCTTGATCGGGAAAAGATCTATCCAACACGAACCGTAAAGGGTGAAAAGACGGATATCCTGACAGGTGCATTTCGGCAGGGAAGTGAGGAGAATCTGGTTGTATTTTCGGATGAATATTTTGAAAAGGTTCAGGACGACTGGAAGAAATATAATTGGATCACCGGAGATCCGGTTGAGGAGGGTGAAGCAGAAGAAGGAGTGACGATCCATCACTGGCCGACAAAGCTTGTCCTTTTGAATGTGAAAAATGTAGATTATCAGAAGATAGAAAAAGAGCTCCAGGCTTTTCGGAAGGTACATAAAGAGGATGAAAGATTTGACAAGGATGTATTATCCTGCTATTCCAAACGTACAACGATGGAACAGATTGAAAGCGAACGCTTTATGACAACGGTAGTAGATATATTTATCATGGGAGCATTTCTGCTGGGAAGCGTTCTGGTCATTTACTTGAAATATGAATCTGAGATGACGGACAAGAAGAAGCGGAATCATTTCTTAACCTGTATTGGAATGAGCTCGAAAGAAAGAGAAAAGCTGATCCGGACAGAGACGGGAATCTTTTTCTGGATCCCGGCAGCAGTTGCGGTTGTTATGGTGCCGGTGTTAACCGGGGAGATATGGAACATGCGGGAATATACGAAGGCTGACTGTGTACATTATCTGCGATATCTGTTGATCTTTGCAGTTATATATCTTGTAGTGCAGGGCATCGGTGTAAAGGTGATTGAGCAGTATACAATAAGAAAGGTAGAAGGAAAGCATGAAAGAAATATTAAAGGTAAATAACCTGATCAAGAAATTTCCAAAAGCCGGTGGGGAGATTGATGATGCGGATGCGATTTCGGTACTGAAAGGCATTAACTTTGATGTAGAACAGGGAGAATACGTCGGAATTATGGGAAAATCCGGCTGTGGAAAGACAACACTTCTGAAGATCCTGGGATTTATGGATCAGCAGACGGACGGAGATGTGATCTTTGGCGGTGCGAATACGAATGAGCTGTGGAAAGAAGAACTTACGGATATCAGACGTAGAAAGATCGGATTTGTATTCCAGGATTTTAATCTGATGGACAGTCTTTCGGTAAAAGAAAATATCATGCTTCCGGTATTGCTGGATAAAAAGGAACAGAAAGAATGTGAAGAGAAAGCGGAAACATTGGAAAAGCAGTTTGGGATTGAACATCTTCAGGAAAAGAATCCTTATGAACTGTCCGGCGGTGAGCGGCAGAGAGTGGCAATCTGCAGGGCGCTGATCAATGATCCGAGTATCATATTTGCAGATGAGCCGACGGGAAACCTCGACTCAAAATCCGGAAAAGTTGTTGCGGAGGAATTCCGGAAAATCAATGAGGAGTTAGGGAAGACCCTTCTGATGGTAACGCATGATCCACAGATGGCAAGCCGGTGTAAGAGAGTGATATTTCTGAAAGACGGATATGTGATGAATGATGTGAGAAAAGAGGGCACGGAAGAAGAATTTTACAGAACGATTATTGGGGAGATGGAGAAGTTTTAAGATGAGATAATATATAGATGGTGATATGGGCTATGCGGCGGAAGATAATTCTGCCGCTTTTTTTACGAAAATTAATCTTGTAATCATATGAACAATATGCTATTCTGAATGCACTTCAAAGAGTGACTTCTACAAACTCTTAAGTATTTCTAGGCCAAAAGGCATCAAGTTTCGACCGTTTCACACCTAAAAATGTCTGAAACATATTTCCGACTTGAGAGAACACGAAAATTTTATAATCTATTCAGGAGGACGTGCCTATGACAAACAAACTTCAACAGTATTTCCCGATGATTCGGACAAGGGAGGAGGTGTTGAATGAGATTGAAAGTAAAAGCAGATTAAAAAATTTATTTTATGAGTGGACAGAGGAAAATCAAAATGAATTTTTAGATTTTTGTACCGGGGTGAAAGGCATAAAAATCATGTATGATTTCATGATAAAAGAAATTCTGAATCCGGAGAATACACCGGAGAGGGTAAATGAATTACTCACACTGCTGCTTGGACAAAGAGTGAGAATCGTAGATGTATTACCAAATGACGGAACAAGATTAGCAGATGAATCTACGCTTCTTATTACAGATATGGTAGTACAACTGGAAGATGGAAGTATTGCGAACCTGGAAATTCAGAAAATCGGATACTATTTTCCGGGAGAAAGAAGTGCCTGTTACTCAGCAGATCTGTTGCTTCGGCAGTATAAGAGAGTGAGAGGAATCAAAGGAAAACGATTCTCTTACAGAGATATCAAGCAGGTGTATACGATCGTGTTATTTGAAAAAAGTCCAACAGAATTCCAGAAATTTTCCAATAATTATATCCATCGTTTTATGCAAAAATCTGATACAGGAGTAAATATAAATTTATTACAAGAATATCTGTTCATACCTCTTGACATATTCAAAAAGAATCAGCAAAATGAAAATAGAAGTGTAAAAATAGAAAACCGGCTGGAAGCATGGCTTGCATTTTTCTGCATGGATGATCCGGAGACGATTATAGATATTATAGAGAAATATCCGGATTTTAAAGAAATGTATGAACAGGCTTATGATGTCTGCCGGAATATCGAAGAGGTGATGCAGATGTTTTCGAAAGAATTGCTGGAGTTAGACAGGAATACAGTAAAGCTGATGATTGATGATATGCAGAAGGAGATAGACTGCCAGAGAGAGCAGTTGAGTCAGAAGGATGAGGAGATGTTAGAAATGAGGAAAGAAATACAACGATTACAGCAGCTATTGGATAAAAAATAGCATGAAAAATGTCAAAAGAATTGTTTTAGATACTTATAAAAATAACTAGTCAGTTGAAAGAGGTGATGTAGATGTTTTCGGAAGAATTGTTAGAATTAGATCGAAATACAGTAGAATTCATGATTGAAGATATGCGGAGGCAGATAGAAGAGAAAGATGAGCAGATAAAACAACTAGATGAGCAGTCAAGACAACTGGATGAACAGATAAGACAACGGAATAAACAAATAAAAGAAAGTGATAAGCAAATAAGACAACTGGAGGAACAGATAAAAGAAAGCGATAGGCAGATAGGACAGTTGGATGAACAGATAAAAGAAAGCGATAGGCAGATAAGACAGTTGGATGAACAGATAAAACAATCAGAACAAGAAATACAAAAAATGGAGGAAGCAAAAGAGTAATACATAGCCTGGCTGTCTCAGGAACGTGAAACAGCCAGACCGCTTACCTCAAAGCATGTAATCCAGGGATATTCCATATAATTGATGCTGATATCCCCGTTTACAGTAACCCCATCAGGCAGATAATAGACATTTCCAAGAGGACTGGTCTCGCAGACATACCCCTGTGCGAGCATATCCTCTTTTTCTTTATCGGTAAATCCTACCGATATCTCCAGACGCGGAGGGGCACATCAACTGGTGATTGTTTCGATGGAAAGTATGATGTTGCGGAATTCGCGTTTATTCATATAGGCAATAGCATTATTGTTTAGATGTACCATATATTCAGATCCTTTCAAAACTTAATATTGTTAGTCCCGGCAAAATGTTATCTGAAATATAGTGTAACATGAATGGTGAAAAATGTCCGTATTATCTATAATCTTTCAGAATTATCATGTAAATGAATATACTCCGCTACAGACCGGTCAAAAGTCTTGATATGCTGGAACAGCCAGTCTACAACATTGCGCTTTACCTGTTCGATAAACTGATCATCAGGCCCTTCGTTTTCATTAAGATAATCATATAATTCCTGAATGGATTTCTTGAATTCTTCATGTTTGGCATGATGTGCGGCAAGTTCCGGGTAAGATACCTTTTTCTGAAGTTCCTCTTCTTCCTGAAAATGAAAATTCGTATATTCATCAAGGTAATCTAACATTTTGATCGCTTTGATCTTACTGTCACCGGATTCGCATGCTGCGACGAACTGCCGGATGCGGTCGATCAGTTCCTGATGCTGGGAATCGATGGTTTTGTTGCCTGTAATTAAGTTATCGTCAAATGTAATATTCATAGAGAAACCTCCTGTCTTTGGTACACATTGAATCCTCGTCCCGCATAGTCTATAATGAATCGTAGAAAATGTTTATCAGCAGAGAAAAGGATTGGATTATGAAGTTACAACAGTTACAGATATTTCAGAACCTGACAGAAGAAGAACTGGAAAAAAGTCTTGTCTGTTCACAGGCTGTAGTAAAGAAATATCCGAAAGATACCTATATTTTCCTCCAGGGTGATGTGCCGTTAAAATTATATTTCATATTGGAAGGAATGGTTGAGCTTGGCAGTATCAACCTGAATGGTAAGATTACCCGGAGCAGTTACGTTACGGTGGGTGAGGAGTTTGGCGAAGTAGAAATGTTTCTGCGCCAGTCTGCTTACTCCGGTTATGCAAAAGCAAAAAATGAAGTGTCGGTTCTGGAGGTTTCACAGAATTTCTTTGGCGGAAGATGCGAAAGAAACTGTGTACATCACAGTAAGGTTGTCTTCAATATGCTTCAGCTTTTTGCGGAAAAAGCAGAGAAATGTAACCGTCAGATAGAGGTTCTTACCAGTGGAAACTTACGTCAGCGTGTAGCGGCGTACCTGTTGGAAAACTGTAATCCGGACTATCGGGTCCGTTTGCATATGAACAGGGAAGATCTGGCAGTATATCTGAATACTACAAGACCATCTCTGTCGCGTATGCTGCTTACTTTACAGGATGAAGGTATCATCCGTCTTGTAGGCCGTAAGGTAATCGAGATCACGGATTATGAAAGACTGCAGTCGGAAGAGTAATTAATCTTCTGCAACAAATACTTCTTTTCCTAATCCGCAGATTGGACATACCCAGTCATCCGGAAGATCTTCAAAGGCTGTGCCCGGTGCGATTCCGTTATCCGGGTCTCCTACAGCTGGGTCATATTCGTAGCCACATGGTTCACATACATATTTTTTCATAGTTAAAATCTCCTTTTATTAGAATTTAATTGGTTGTTGATTGTTGCTGCACAACTTATGTTGTAATTATAGTATAGCTCTTTTGTAGAAGATAGTTTGTAACAAATGTTACGAAAATGAGAAAAGTTGATAATTTAATATCAATTCAATTAGAAATTTCCAGATTAAAACGGAAAAATATCAGTTGATCAATTATAAGAAGAAATTGCTGGGACAGAGTTATATATCTATATCAGCAATTTTTAAATGTCATATAAAGAATATTAAGTATTCTTAATTTATCGCCACGCTTTACCCACTGTAAAATCAAAAATGCAACAAATTTCGTAAAAAAATATCACCAAAATTTAGACTGTATTCCAAACATTTATTTTAACAAAATTACCTCTTTCCTTTTTGCCTGTTATAGAGTATCATATTACTTGCACAACATCTTGTGCAGAAAAGATGTTAAAAAAACAATATTTAGTAGTATTTGAGGGTGAGCACATACTACATCGGCAATAAAAATAAGAGAGGGATAGACATGAACGCAGAAATAAAGACGAACGTAATTAAGAGAAACGGCGAAGAGGTAGCCTTCGACCTGGAGAAGATCATTAATGCGATCAAAGGTGCAAACAAGGACGTCGATAAACTGCATCGGATGAATGAATATCAGATTATGGCAGTGGCGGACAACGTTGCAAAGAAAATTGAGGAATCCACTCATGCTGTCAATGTAGAAGATATACAGGATATGGTAGAGACCGGAATTATGGAACTGCGCGGCTATGAAGTCGCACAGAAATATGTGCGCTATCGTTATAAAAGAGAACTGATGAGAAAGACGAATACAACAGATAACGGAATTCTTGCACTTCTGGAGCATATGAATGAAGAGGTGAATCAGGAGAACTCTAACAAGAATCCTGTGATCAACTCTACACAGCGTGATTATATGGCCGGAGAAGTAAGTAAGGACTTGTCAAGACGTGTCCTTCTTCCGGAAGAGGTTGTACGTGCGCATGAAGCGGGAATCATTCATTTCCATGATTCCGACTATTTCGCACAGAAAGAGCATAACTGTGACCTGATCAATCTTCAGGATATGCTTCAGAATGGAACTGTCATTAGTGAGACGATGATCGAGAAGCCGCACAGCTTCTTTACAGCATGTAATGTAACGACACAGATCGTTGCACAGGTAGCAAGTAACCAGTACGGCGGACAGTCATTTACACTGGCACATCTGGCACCGTTTGTCGATATCAGCCGTAAGAAGATCCGCAGAAATGTAATCGCAGAGCGTGAAGAGTGTGGAGAGAGCTTAGACGAGACAATTATTAATAAAGTAACAGAACGCCGTTTGAGAGAAGAAGTAAAGAGCGGTATCCAGACGATTCAGTATCAGCTGATCACATTGATGACATGTAACGGACAGGCTCCGTTTGTTACAATGTTCATGTATCTGGATGAGGTAGAAGAAGGAAGAACCCGTGATGACCTGGCTATGATCATCGAAGAAGTGATGATCCAGAGAATGCAGGGTGTAAAGAATGAAAAAGGTGTATGGATCACACCGGCATTCCCAAAACTGATCTATGTATTAGATGAAGATAATATTACAGAAGATTCCAAATACTGGCATCTGACAGAACTGGCAGCAAAATGTACAGCAAAACGTATGGTGCCGGATTACATCTCTGCCAAGATTATGAAAGAGATGAAGAACGGAGAAGTATATCCTTGTATGGGATGCCGTTCGTTCTTGACGGTAGAAGACAGTCAGAGAAATCCGGATGGAACTCATAAGTTCTACGGACGTTTCAATCAGGGGGTTGTAACGATCAATCTGGTCGATGTGGCATGTTCTTCAGAGGGAAATATGGATAAATTCTGGGCTATCCTGGAAGACAGACTGGAACTGTGCCACAAAGCACTGAGATGCAGACATGAGCGTCTTCTCGGAACGATTTCCGATGTCGCACCGATCCTGTGGCAGAATGGTGCACTTGCAAGACTGAAAAAAGGCGAGACGATCGATAAATTGTTGTTTGACGGCTATTCAACCATTTCTCTTGGTTACGCAGGCCTCTATGAGATGTGTGTACGTATGCTTGGCAAATCACATACAGACCCGGACGCAAGACCATTTGCCATGCAGGTAATGCAGAAATTAAATGATAAATGTGCAGAATGGAGGGCAGCTGAAAATATCAGCTATTCGGTATATGGAACACCGATGGAATCTACCACATACAAGTTCGCAAAATGTCTGCAGAAACGATTCGGAATCATCAAGGGTGTAACAGATAAGAATTATATTACGAACAGCTATCATGTACATGTATCAGAGAAGATTGATGCATTCAAGAAGCTGAAGTTCGAAGCCGATTTCCAGAAGCTTTCACCGGGTGGAGCAATCAGTTACATCGAAGTACCGAATATGCAGAACAATATTCCGGCGGTACTTTCGGTTATGCAGTATATTTACAATAATATTATGTATGCAGAGCTTAATACAAAGAGTGATTACTGTGAATGCTGTGGTTATGACGGAGAGATCCAGATCAAGGAAGATGAAGCAGGAAAGCTGATCTGGGAATGCCCGAATTGCGGTAACCAGAATCAGGATAAGTTATTCGTGGCAAGAAGAACCTGTGGATATATCGGAACACAGTTCTGGAATCAGGGACGTACGCAGGAAATCAAGGACAGAGTATTGCATCTGTAACATAAATGAAGATATGTCCAAAGTCCATAACTTGTGATGTTGATAAAGATTATAGCAGGAGTATGTCGAAAGATATGCTCCTTTTCTAATTTGTCTATTCTTCGTGTTTAAACATGAATCAAAATAGTATATAATTAATAAATAGCAAATGACGCAAGGGGAAATATAAGAATGGATAAGAAAAAAATGATTGGTGATATCGTGACCAGCATAACCGATAAGGAATTAAAAAAAGACTATTTTTATAATGCGGTGCCACTTGCAGTGATTCTTGGAAAGGATGCTAAAGAAGGGACATTATGGGCAGCATTTGCAAGTTATGCACCGGGATGTAAGATGATAGAAGTTGCAGCTATATGTGATAATACCATACTTGGAAGCGGTAAGAAGGGGATTCTTTTCAGTACAGAAGGAATCTATGGGTCTATGTTTAACAAGAATAGGAAACAGGGACCGATAGCCATGCCGATAAAATATGAAGAACTGGATAGTGCCAGACCGAGCCCGAGAGATAAATCAGAGGTAGAACTGGTATTTAAAGGTGGAAGAGTAGAAAAAATATATGTTTATACCTATACGGGATTTGTTATTACTGCATTGAACCGTATCTTAGAAGAACTGAAAAGAGAAAAAGAACGGGAAAAAGAAGAAAAAATCCGCAAAATACAGCAGGAAAAACAACTACATACAGAAATCATATATGAAACGACGAAAAATCCACCGAATGGAATCCGGACCAGTTTTTATGGGATAAGATTTGTGATTAATTTCATGGAGGAAAAAGAGTGTGGGCATCGCAAGTATAAACTAATGGAGGTTATTGAAGAAGATAATCAAATCAGTAATGTACTTGTAGGATGGGATGACAGGGAAGAAAATCCCGTGTACACGACTACCTATTTCTCATATACTCCAAGAGAGGGCTTCATAGATGTGTACAGGCTGAGAGATGAGCTGAAAATGCTGAAACTGGAGTTTGCCTTCCATTATCCGGAGCAGCAGGAAGCATGGAAAACACTGGAAAATGACGAATTCATGTGGGCGATAGGTGAAAATTATCAATACGTGAGAATGGAAGAGAATGTAGAATATCCGATTATTGAGGTAATACATTCCAGAGAGGAATAAAAGGAGACTTTACAAATCATGAATTACGGAAATATAAAAGAATGCGACATCGCAGACGGACCGGGCGTCAGAGTCAGCCTGTTTGTATCCGGCTGCAGGCATCACTGCAAGGGATGTTTTAATGAGGAGACATGGAATTTCAACTATGGACAGCCATACACAGAAGAGACGGAAGCGGAAATATTGAATTCGCTGGATTCTAACTTCATTCAAGGATTCACTTTGCTCGGAGGGGAACCGTTCGAGCCGGAGAATCAGGTGGAACTGGTAAAGCTTTTAAAGAAAGTAAGAGAAACGTATCCAAAGAAAGATATCTGGTGTTACAGTGGGTATCTTTTTGATTGCGATATGATCCCGGGAGGCTGTGTGCATACGAATGTGACTGACGAAATGCTGTCTTATATCGATGTGCTGGTAGACGGGGAGTTTAAGGAAGCATTAAAGGATGTGACACTGGTGTTCCGGGGAAGCCAGAATCAGAGGATTATTAATGTGAAAGAAAGTAAGAAACAAGGAAAAGTTGTACTTGAAGATTATTGATACTAGTGATGAGAATATAAAGTATCATGCAATGAAAAATATTATATATAGAAGAAAGATCATAAAGATGTATTATTGCTATGCAGGAAATAAAAAAGCAGGAGATTATTTCTCCTGCCAGATGCGTAACATCTTGATGATCTTTTCTTTTTCCGCAACTGAAAAACCACGGAATACATTGAGCACTTCGTCATTTAACTGGCGCTCTTTTTCATCCAGAGGAGGAAGATCTCTTCCCGCATCCAGAATCGTGTCCACGGATACGTTACAAAGCTTTGAGTAATAAAGAAGAACTCTTAAGTTAAGCTTAGCACGATTGTTCTCGACATTGCTGACGAAAGGAACAGTACAGTTCAGATCTTTTGCTACCTGTTCCTGAGTGATACCGCGTTCACTTCTTAATTGTTTCATTTTTAATCCGACTTTTGAAAAATCTACTTCGTTCATTGCTGGGCTCCTTTGAATTGTAATGTATAACGATATTATATAAGTATATATTATTATAAATCTTGCCAATAATCAATACAGAAAAATTTACTTTTCCTTAAAAAAATAGTATAATTAAAATAACTTATACAAAAGACAGGATGATAAGACTAAAAAGGAGGCAAAAAATATGTTGACATGTATTTATGTAGTTGAGAAGATTGATGGTGACTATGCGGAACTGAGACGTGTGGATGCGCTTGCACAGGATCAGGAAGAAAACAAGGTGATGGCAAGAGCACTACTTCCGGCTGATATTATGGAAGGAAACAAAATTCTATATGAGAATTTACAGTACCGTCTGATCACAGAGTAAGATCAGGGCGGATATATCAATTTTGAATGAGCGTACATATAAAATTGAGATATACAACAAAATAATGAAAAGTAAGAAGTGTAACAGTATAAAAGCGGTTACACTTTTTCTGTGCCCAAAACAATAGACAATCTTGAAAAAATGTCGTATTTCACAAAGAAAACGAGAGGATTTTCTCAAGAAGAAAATCGAAGAAATCGCTGTTTTGTAGAAAAAGAAGGGAATTGAAAAATAAAAATTGTGCATTTTCCTTGTGAAAAAATAAATGGAAATTGGAACTACCATTTCGGCGTGGAAATTTGATGAGAAAAATAAAAAAATTAAGAGAAATAAAAGTAAAAATACACAAAAAAATAATGAAAAATTATGCAAAATAGACAGCGGACAAAACGATTGACATTTTCAAAAAATAGCAGTAAACTAGCAAAAAAATTATGAAGGAAGGGGATAGTACGGAAAAGCTTGTTGAAAGCCTTGTAGAAGAACTTAACTGTGAAACCGTATTTACCATCCCGGTATTTGGAGGAATCGCTGTTGACGAAGGTGTTGTTGTAACTTGGATCATTATGGCGGTTCTTACTATTCTAAGTATAGTATTCGTAAGGAATCTAAGCGTAGAGAAACCGGGAAAGGTACAGCTTATGCTGGAATCAGTAATTGGCTGGGCACAGGATTTCTTTGAAGGTATTATAGGAAAAGAAAACAGGGGATATATTCCATATCTGATGACGGTAGCGCTTTATCTTGCAATATCAAATGTCATCGGGCTGTTAGGATTTAAGCCTCCGACAAAGGACATGAACGTAACAATCGCACTTGCCGTTATGAGTATGTTCGTGATCGAGTGGTCCGGTATCCATAGAAATGGTCTGGTTCACTGGTGCAAACATTTTGCAAAGCCAGTGCCGATCGTAGCACCAATCATGATACTGGAGATCGTAATCCGCCCACTGTCGCTTTGTATGCGATTGTTTGGTAATATGTTAGGCGGGTTTGTAGTCATGGAACTGATCAAACAGGTCGTTCCTTTAATTGTGCCGATACCGTTTAGTTTTTATTTTGATATATTTGACGGATTATTACAGGCATATGTATTCGTATTCTTAACTGCATTATTTATGACAGAAGAGATGGAATAAGGCGAATCAGACATTTACAACATTTAGTATAAGAAAACGTAAGAAAAGAAAAGGAGAACAAATTATGAGTGGAACAATTATCGCAATTGGAGCAGGTATCGCAGTACTTACAGGTATCGGAGCCGGTGTTGGTATCGGAATCGCAACAAGCAAAGCAGTAGACGCTATCGCAAGACAGCCGGAAGCAGACGGAAAGATCAGAACATCCCTGATCCTTGGTTGTGCACTTGCAGAGGCAACCGCTATCTACGGTTTCATTATTGCACTTCTGATCGTCCTTCTTTTGAAATAATGTTTGCTGACGATAACAGATTAAAAGAAGGGAAAGGCAGGTAGAGATATATGCTGAGAATAGATTTTAATCTAGTGCTGACGATCATCAACCTGATCGTTCTGTATCTGATTCTCAGAAAGTTCCTGTTTCGCCCGGTCATGGACATTATGGAAAAGCGGGAAAAGATGATTGCAGACGGAATCGGCCATGCGAATGAGGAGCAGGACAAAGCGCATGCTCTGAAGAAGCAGTATGAAGATGCATTGAATGGAGCAAAAGAAGAATCCACAAAGATGATCGAACAGGCGAAACTGGATGCAAAACAGGAATACAACCAGATCCTGAACGAGGCTAACGAGAAAGCAGACAAGGTTATGAAGACAGCAAGAGAAAGCCTGAATCAGGAAAGAGAACAGGCCTTTGATGATATGAAGGCACAGGTTGCAGGGCTGGCAATGGATGCTGCGAAGAAGATATTACTTGAGAATGCTGACAATATAAGCGGCGTGAATGCATATGACCAGTTTTTGAAAGATGCAGGTGATTCCCATGACAGCGAAGAATAGAAAAGAAGCAGAGCCGGTATTCTGCCAGGTGGCAGCCCTCCGGTATGCGAAAGTTCTGAATGAACTTGGTATTTCGAAAGAAGCTGTCCTGGAGGCAGGAAATATTTTCGAAAAATCACAGGAATTGAAAGCAGCACTGGTTAATCCAGTGATCACAAAAGAGACAAAACACAATATCATTGATAAAGTATTTTCAGAAGAAATGAGAACATTTCTGAAGGTTGTCTGCGATCATGAAAAGATGACGATCGCAGAACAGATCTTTGCAGCATACGAAGAATTACAGAATCAGGCAGCAGGAGTTAAGACAGTCTATCTTCGTTATACAGCGCTTCCAAGTGAAGAACAAAAGAAGCAGATGGGTGACTTTATCAAGAAGAAATACGGTGCCGGAGACATCAAATGGGTTATGGCAGAAGACAAGGCACTGATCGGCGGATTTATCCTGCAGGTTGACGGAAAAGAATATGACTACAGTGTGCAGGGCCGTCTGAACCGTTTACAGCGGAAATTAACAAATTAACATGGAGGTGAAGGAATTGAGTGCAATCAGCTCAGATGAAATTATCTCTATATTAAAAGAAGAGATAAAGAATTATGACGTAATAAGCAGAGATCAGGAAGTTGGTACTGTCATCTCTGTTGGTGATGGAATCGCCTCCGTATACGGAATCGACCACGCAATGTATGGCGAGATCGTCACATTGGAGACTGGTCTTAAGGGCATGGTACAGGACATCAAGGAAAACGAGATCAGTTGTATCCTGTTCGGAGATGATTCAGAGATCAAACAGGGCACAAAAGTGTGCCGTACAGGTAAAAAAGCAGGTATTCCGGTAGGAGAGGGTTATATCGGAAGGATCGTAGATGCTCTTGGAGCACCGATCGATGGAAAAGGTGAGATCAAAGCCGACGGATATCGTCCGGTAGAGAATGAGGCACCGGGAATCGTTGACCGTAAGTCGGTAAGCGTTCCGCTTGAGACAGGTATCCTTTCAATCGATTCCATGTTCCCAATCGGACGTGGACAGAGAGAGTTGATCATCGGTGACAGACAGACAGGTAAGACATCCATTGCAACCGATACGATCATCAACCAGAAGGGAAAAGATGTCATCTGTATCTATGTAGCCATCGGACAGAAAGCATCAACCGTAGCAAGACTTGTAAATGACTTAAAAGCACATGATGCACTGGATTACACCACGGTATTCTGCTCAACAGCCAGTGAGTGTGCACCGCTTCAGTATATCGTACCTTATTCAGCAACAGCACTTGCAGAGTATTTCATGTATCAGGGAAAAGATGTATTGATCGTATACGATGATCTTTCCAAACATGCGGTAGCATACCGTGCAATTTCTCTGTTACTTGGACGTTCACCTGGACGTGAAGCTTATCCTGGTGACGTATTCTACTTACATTCAAGACTGCTTGAGCGAAGCAGCCGCTTAAGTGAAGAAGCAGGCGGAGGTTCTATCACAGCACTTCCGATTATTGAGACACAGGCAGGAGATGTATCTGCATACATTCCTACGAACGTTATTTCTATCACAGACGGACAGATCTTCTTAGAGAGTGACCTGTTCAATGCCGGTATGCGTCCGGCCGTTAACGTTGGTCTTTCTGTATCCCGTGTAGGTGGAGCCGCACAGACAAAGGCAATGAAGAAAGCCAGTGGTAGTGTCCGTATCGACCTGGCACAGGCAAGAGAGATGGAATCATTTACCCAGTTCAGTTCAGACCTTGACGATGCAACAAAGAATCAGCTGAAATACGGAAGCTGTCTGACAGAACTGTTAAAACAGCCTCTGGGACGTCCGTTAAGTCTTCATGAGCAGGTGATCACACTTTGTGTCGCTACGAATAAACTGATGCTTGATATTGACACAAAGAAGATCAAAGAATTCCAGATGGATATGCTTGCATTCTTCGACAGAGAACATAAAGAAATCGGCAAAGCGATCGATGAGAAGAAAGTTCTGGATGATGAACTGAAAGAGCAGATTCTTGCAGCAGCAAAGGAATTCAAGGAAAGAAGATAAGCGGGTGTAGCTATGGCAAATGCAAAAGAGATTAAGGAAAGAATGGCCAGCATCGAAGAGACGAGAAAGATAACAAATGCCATGTATCTGATCTCTTCTTCGAAGATGAAACAGGCCAAGAAAAAGCTTGCTGACACAGAACCTTTCTTCTATGCCATGCAGGCAGAGATCGCCAGAATTTTGCGGCATGTGCCGGATATGCACAGCCAGTTCTTTGATGGCCGTGAGAGTATCCCGGCTGAGGAAAGAAAGATTGGCTATATCGTTGTAACTGCTGATAAAGGACTTGCCGGGGCATATAATCATAACGTGATCAAGGCAACTGAAGAACTGTTAAAGAAACCGGGAAAGCATAAATTATTCGTACTTGGAGAAGCCGGAAGACAGTACTTTGCCAAGAGGGAAGGAATTGAGATGGATACTCAGTTTCGTTATACCGTCCAGAATCCAACATTACACAGATCGAGAGTCATTTCTTCGGAGATGGTAGAACAGTTCAGAAATGGAGATCTGGACGAGATCCACATCATATACACACGTATGATCAATGCTATGACAGCGGAGACTGAGGAACAGAAGCTCCTTCCTATGAAGAAGACGACCTTCCTTCCGGAAGATATGCCGGCTCTTGTCGGAACCGGACTGTATCAGGAAGATATGGTGTTCTGGCCATCCACACACAGTGTGATGGCGAACATTGTTCCGAACTACATCAACGGTATCGTATATGGATGCCTGGTAGAGGCCTACTGCAGTGAGCATAATGCCAGAATGCAGGCAATGCAGAATGCAACAGACAGTGCAACAGATATGCTGAACGAATTAAATATTACTTATAACCGTGTCCGTCAGGCAGACATCACACAGGAATTGACAGAGATCATCGGCGGAGCCAATGCGCAGAAACGGAAGTAAGATACAAAGTTCACAAATGGCGGAACTGTATACAGAACAAATAATAACCACGAAATAATAAAAAAGAAAGTGGGCAGCAGTAATATGACAAAAGGAAGAATCGTACAGGTCATGGGACCTGTCGTAGACGTAGAATTTAATAGTAGAGAAGAACTTCCATTTATCAAAGATGCCCTGGAAGTAGGCAATGGCGGAAAACGTTGCGTCATGGAAGTAGCCCAGCATGTAGGTAACAACATTGCACGTTGTATCATGCTGGCTTCCAGTGAAGGTCTGCAGAAGGGAATGGAAGTTACCGCTACCGGAGCTGGTATCAAAGTGCCGGTAGGTGAGAAGACTCTGGGACGTCTGTTCAATGTACTTGGAGAGACGATCGATAACGGAGAACCAATTAAAGACAGCGAAGAATGGGTTATCCACAGAAAAGCACCAAGCTTTGAAGAACAGAGCCCGGCTGTCGAAGTATTAGAGACAGGGATCAAGGTCATTGACCTTCTGACACCTTATGCGAAAGGTGGTAAGATCGGTCTGTTCGGTGGTGCCGGTGTAGGTAAGACCGTACTGATCCAGGAGCTGATCCATAACATCGCAACAGAACATGGTGGATATTCCATCTTCACCGGTGTCGGAGAGCGTTCCCGTGAAGGTAATGACTTATGGACAGAGATGAGAGAATCAGGTGTACTTGATAAGACAGCTTTGGTATTCGGACAGATGAATGAACCACCTGGATCTCGTATGCGTGTCGCTGAGACAGGACTTACAATGGCAGAATATTTCCGTGATGTAGAGCACCAGAATGTGCTTCTCTTCATCGATAATATCTTCCGTTTCGTACAGGCTGGTTCGGAAGTATCCGCACTTCTCGGACGTATGCCGTCAGCCGTAGGTTATCAGCCGACACTGGCAAACGAAATGGGTGCCCTTCAGGAACGTATCGCTTCTACAAAGAACGGATCTGTAACATCCGTGCAGGCCGTATATGTACCAGCCGATGACTTGACGGACCCGGCTCCTGCAACAACATTCTCGCATTTGGATGCAACAACCGTACTTTCCAGAAAGATCGTTGAACAGGGTATCTACCCGGCTGTAGATCCACTGGATTCGACATCCCGTATCCTGGAGCCTGCAGTTGTAGGTGAAGAACATTACCAGGTAGCACGTAAGGTACAGGAGATCCTTCAGAAATACAAAGAATTACAGGACATCATTGCAATCCTTGGTATGGAAGAATTATCCGAGGAGGATAAGCTGACAGTAGCTCGTGCAAGAAAGATCCAGAAATTCCTGTCACAGCCATTCTCAGTGGCTGAGACATTTACCGGTGTTCCTGGAAAATATGTTCCACTGAAAGAGACTGTTCGTGGATTCAAAGCGATCATTGACGGAGAGATGGATGAATATCCGGAAAATGCATTCTTCAATGTGGGTACGATCGAAGACGTGATCGCGAAGGCGAAGGCAGAAGGAGTGGCTTAGTATGAGCACATTTTCATTGAAAATTATATCCACGGATAAGGTCTTCTACGATGGCAAATGTGAATATCTGGTGATTCCGACTATAGACGGGGAAAAAGGTATTCTGGCTCATCATGAGAACATGGTCATTGCAGTGGAGATCGGAGAACTGCGTTTCCGTAAGCCGGACGGCGAGTGGGTAACAGCAGTTGTATCCAAAGGATTTGCAGAGATCGTGAATAACCGTGCTTCTGTACTGGTCAATACGGCAGAGCGTCCGGAAGACATCGATGTGAAGCGTGCAGAGGAAGCAAAGGAACGAGCCGAAGAGCAGCTTCGTCAGAAGCAGAGCATTCAGGAGTATTATTTGTCACAGGCTTCTATGGCCCGTGCCATGACACGACTGAAAGCGTCCAGAAACAGACGCGGGGATATTTAGAATCGCAAAAAAACGAACTATTTTCGTAAATAAAATTATATAAGTAATGAAGAAGTTCTTCTATAATTAGTGTATAATAGCCATTAGCTGTTTGCATATTATAGGAGGACTTTTTTTATGAGTGAAACAGGGAATGGAAGAAAAAACTGGACAAGAGTTGTCGCGGCGGTAGGACTTGTATTTCTGGCAGTTGCAGGAGGACTTGTTCTGGCCAACGCGAACAAAGTAATAAATAAAACAGAGAAAAAAGATGAAGAGACACCATTAATATCTATAGGATTTTCACAGGTAGGAGCAGAATCTGAATGGAGGACGGGAAATTCCATTTCTATAAAGACTACATTTTCTCAAAAAATTAAAGATGCGCAGCAACAACAGGAACAACAGATTAAAGCGATTCGTGGCTTTATACAGCAGGATGTGAACTATATTGTTCTTGCACCGGTAGTAGAAACTGGATGGGATACAGTATTAAAAGAGGCAAAGAAGGCCAAAATCCCGGTAATCATCGCAGACAGACAGGTTAAGGTAAAGGATGACAGCTTGTATACGACCTGGGTGGGGGCTGATTTTTATCAGGAAGGACAGAAAGCCTGCAGCTGGATGGAACAATATGCGGAAAGAAATAAAAAGAAAACATTGAATATTGTGCATATTATGGGAACAGAAGGTGCAACGGCCCAGATCGGAAGAACAAAAGCGCTGGAAGAAGCCGCAAAGAAGAATGGATGGAACATTCTTGAACAGCAGACAGGAGCGTTCACACAGGCAAAAAGCCATGAAGTTATGGAAGAATATCTGAAGAAATATAAGGATATCGATATGGTGTATTGCGAGAATGACAGTGAAGCGCTTGGTGCGATCAACGCGATCGAACAGGCCGGGAAAAAAGTTGGAACGGATGGGATTCAGATAATATCGTTCGACGCAACAAGAGAAGGGCTCGCAGAAGTACAAAACGGAAAGATTGCCGTAGACGTAGAATGTAATCCGGATTTTGGAAAGAAGATCGAAAAGATAATTAAGCAGCTGGAATACAAAAGAGATGTCAATAAGGAATATTATATCGGAGACAAAATATATACTCAGAATAAATCAATTTCAACGATTGAAATTGAAAAAGCAAAATGGAATGTGACGGTAGTTACAGATAAAATAGTGAAAGAGAGGGTGTATTAGTATGAATGAGATAAAAGTATTTCTTGTAGAAGATGAAATGGTTATACGAAGAGGAATTAAAAACAGTATTGACTGGGAAAAAGAAGGGTACATATTCTGTGGAGAGGCAAGTGACGGGGAACTGGCTTATCCCATGATTATAAAAGAAAAACCGGATATTCTGATTACAGATATCCGTATGCCGTTCATGGATGGACTGGAACTTTGTAAACTGGTAAAAAAGGAACTTCCGAATATTAAAATCCTGATTTTGAGTGGGTATGATGAATTCGACTATGCCAAAGAGGCAATACGTCTGGGGGTAACAGAGTACCTTTTAAAACCGATATCTTCCGGCAAATTACTGGAAGCTTTAAATGGGGTGAGTGAATCTATCCGTCGTGAAAAAGAAGATAAAGACCTGGTTCGTAAGTATATGGAAGAGATGCGGGAGAATACCGAGCATGAGAAACAGAAATTCTTCGAACAGATGATAGCAGGTAATCTGTCAATGGCAGATGCATTGGAAACCGGGAAAAAATATGAAATGAGTTTGAGCGCCGGGATGTATAACCTGCTTTTATTCCGTTTTACCTTAGGGGAAGAAAATCGAAAATCCGGAGAACTATTGGGAGAAGCAGAATATGCAATTGAGAAATTAACAGAAAGACTGGAATATGTATTTGAATTTCAGCGTGGCGTAGAAGGCTGGGCATTTCTTTTAATGGCTGACAATGAAGAACAAATGTCAGAAAGAGTAAAAGAGCTGTCAAAAGATCTGGAAGAAATTATGAAGAATTATTCGACAATTGCTTATTTTGGAGGAATTGGACAGCCGGTAGCCAGACTCAGGGAGCTCGAAGAATCGTTCAGGGAGGCAGAACGTGCATTGGCGGCGAGATTTACAATGGAGCTTAACCGGATCATATCCGTAGATGATATCCGAATGGCTCAGAATGTAGATACTCTGGATGACATAGAAATTACGAGCTTCGGAGAGATAGAAAAGACCAGGACCATGTTGGAAAAATTCTTGAATAATGGGGTAGAAGACGAGATAGATGAGTTTGTAGATGTGTATATAAATGAATTACCGGAGGAAAATCTGAAATCTGTATTAATGCGTCAGTATATAATTATGGACGCATATATAGTCATGATGTCTTTCTGTGAAAAGATCGAGGGAATAGAAGGGGAAATGCAAGCTCAGTCAGAAGAATTAAAGAATAGTATGAAGACGATTCAGACAGTGGAAGAAATTAAAAATTATATAAGAATGCTTTTGAAAAAGATTATTGGAGTACGTGACACAATAAGCGGAAGACGTTATTCGGATATTATAGAAATTGCTAAAGATCAGATCAGAAAAACATATATGTCGGATGAGATTTCCCTGAATACGGTAGCAGCAGAAGTAGGGATGAGCCCAAGCTATTTCAGTTCTATTTTCAGCAAAGAGATGGGAAAGACATTTGTGGAATATCTTACAGAGATACGAATGGACAGGGCAAAAGAACTTTTGATGTGTTCATCAATGAAGACCTCGGAAATCGGCTATGAAGTAGGATATAAGGATCCGCATTATTTCAGTTATATATTTAAGAAAACGCAAAATTGTACACCGAAGGAATTTAGAGCACGAGGAAAGGAGTAAAGGATGAAAAAGATTAGCAGGAATGTCTCGTTAAATCAGAGACTGGCAGGAATTTCTTTTGCTGTATTTATTCCTATGATACTGGTAATGACGTATCTTCTGGCCTCGCTGACAAATGCGACTTCGGCATATGCACAGATCACAAAAAGTGTCTCGTATGCCAATATGTATGCAAGAGATTTTAAAGAACGTATGGATTACAGTATGTATCTGGCTGTTATCGGAAAAAGAGATATGGAAGAACTTGGTGACGGAGAGACAACTGTAAATGGTATTTTGACGGTCAATCCTTATAAATATATTGACGAGCTTGAAGAAACCTGTGATAAGTTATCTTACATGGCAACCGTGGACAGCAACAGAAATCAGATCAAACGATTGAAAAACAGCTTGAAGTCTTTGAAAGGCTGTGTAAAAGAACTGGAGACAGCTATTGATTCGGGTGGAGCATATGAAGATAAAATGAACTACCTGAATGAAAATATTTATATGCTGACATCATTGATCCAGGAAGGAATACAGGACTATATATATGTAGAGACTACCAATTATACGAATGTAAAAGCAGAACTGGATACAAGAAATACAAGAACGTTTGTTATATGTATCTGGATATCCGTAGCGGCGATCGTGTTAGCCTTGTTTTTGACAATGAAGGCGGCAAAAAGTGTGACAAAGCCAATACAGAAATTATGCCGGATGACACAACAGGTGGCAGAAGGAGATTTTACGGTACAGACGAAGGAATCGAATACAGATGAGATTGCAGTGCTTACCAGAAGTTTTAATGATATGACTCAGGAAATTGGTGGATTGGTTGAAGATATCAAGCAGCAGCAAAAAAATTTACGCATTGCAGAAACAAAACTTTTGCAGGCGCAGATTAATCCTCATTTTCTGTATAACACACTGGATGCAATTGTATGGCTGGCGGAAGAAAATCGTAAGGATGAAGTTGTGTCAATGGTTACGGCACTTTCAGACTTCTTCCGTACAACATTAAGTAAAGGCCGGGATTTTATTACAGTACGGGAAGAACGGTCACATATAGAAAGTTATCTGAAGATCCAACAATTCAGATATCAGGATATTATGAGTTATGAAATTGATATGGAGGAAAATATGGGAGAATTCATGATCCCTAAGCTGACTTTGCAGCCATTAGTGGAAAATGCTCTCTACCATGGCCTGAAAAATAAACGTGGTGGTGGAATGATAAAGATCACCGGAAGGCTGGACGGTGAAAATATGATATTTACAGTCACAGATGATGGAAAAGGTATGACGAAAGAAGTGTTAGAAAAACTTCAGGAAAGTATTGGAAAAGAAAAAGGAGATAAAAGTATTGATGGATTTGGGATTGGAAATGTAAACCGGAGAATTCGTTATTATTACGGAGAACGGTACGGAGTAACTCTGGAAAGTGTGGAAAATGATGGTACAAAAGCGACGGTTACTATGGCAGCACAAAAAAACCAACCTTTTTCGTAAAAAAACCAACTTTTGTGAATCAATTCAAAAGAAATTCTAAAAATTCAGAAGAATCTTCTGTTTATTGTTTGTCTGAAATTCAGTAATATATAGTTAACAAGTGATTGACAGACGGACAATCAAAGAAAATCGAAAAAACGAGGAGGATATGAAAATGAAAAGAAAAGTGATTACAGCGTTACTGGCAGCTACAATGGTAGCATCATTAGCAGTTGGATGCGGAAACAAAGGTGGGGACAGCAAGTCTGACAGCTCAAAATCAAGCTCAAGTGATGAAATTACAATTGGTTTCTCACAGGTAGGTGCTGAATCTGACTGGCGTACAGCAAACTCTGAATCAATGAAGAGCACATTCAGCGAAAAGAACGGATACAAACTGATCTTTGACGATGCTCAGCAGAAACAGGAGAATCAGATCACAGCAATCCGTAACTTCATCCAGCAGGATGTTGACTACATCGTACTTGCACCTGTAACAGAGACAGGATGGGACACAGTTCTGAAAGAAGCAAAAGATGCTGATATCCCGGTAATCATCGTTGACCGTATGATCGATGTATCTGATGACAGCCTTTACACAGCCTGGGTAGGATCTAACTTCAAGATGGAAGGCCAGAAAGCTTGCGAATGGCTGAACGCTTATGCAGAAGCTAAGGGAATGAAAGAAGTTAACATCGCTCACATTCAGGGAACAATCGGAGCTTCAGCTCAGATCGGACGTACAGAAGGTCTTGAAGAAGCTGCTAAAGAATATGGATGGAACATCGTAGCACAGCAGACAGGTGAATTCACACAGGCTAAAGGACAGGAAGTTATGGAGTCTATGCTGAAACAGCATGATAACATCAACGTAGTTTACTGTGAGAATGATAACGAAGCATTCGGAGCAATCGATGCAATCGAAGCTGCTGGTAAGACAGTAGGACCGGATGGAGACATCCTTGTAATGTCATTCGATACAACAAACGCTGGTCTGACAGATACATTATCTGGAAAGATCATCTGCGATACAGAGTGTAACCCATTACACGGACCACGTGTAGAAGAAATCATCAAGAAGCTGGAAGATGGCAAAGATGTTGACAAGAAAGCATATGTAGAGGAAGAAATGTTCGCATATGATGACACTGTTAAGAGTGTGAAAGTTGATGATAAAGATTATAATGTAACAAAGATTACACAGGAAATTCTTGACAAACGTGCATACTAAAAACAGGCAGAACTTATAGTAACATAAAAAAGAGGTGAAATGGCGCGGCGGAATAAACGGAATGAAAAGCCGGATATGCTGCCGCGCTTTCTATGCCCTTTTGGATATTAAAGAAAGCGGGTGAACATTAGAAATGGAAAATAATGTTGTATTAACAATGAGAGATATCTCAAAGACGTTTCCAGGTGTCAAAGCCTTACAACATGTTGATTTTACTCTCCGTAAAGGAGAAATCCACGCTCTGATGGGAGAAAATGGTGCAGGAAAGTCTACTTTGATCAAAGTACTTACCGGTGTGCATCCATTTGAGTCTGGAGAGATTAAAATGGAAGGAAAAGACGCACCAATCGTTAACAGATCTCCACAGGATGCGCAGGACAATGGAATCAGTACTGTATATCAGGAAGTCAACCTTTGTCCGAACCTTACAGTTGCAGAAAATCTGTTTATCGGACGTGAACCAAGAAAAGCAGGCCTTATCGACTGGAAGACAATGAACAAGAAATCTACAGAGCTGTTAAAGGATCTGCAGATTGATGCAAAAGCTACAGACAAACTGGAAGAGTGTTCACTTGCTAAACAGCAGATGATTGCTATCGCACGTGCGGTTGATATGAACTGTCGTGTACTGATTCTTGATGAGCCTACATCTTCTCTGGATGATGATGAAGTAGAAAAATTATTCGTATTAATGAATCGTTTGAAAGCTCAGGGAGTTGGAATTATCTTCGTTACACATTTCCTGGAGCAGGTATATGCAGTCTGTGACCGTATCACTGTTCTCAGAAATGGTGAACTGGTTGGAGAATATACAACAAAAGACCTTCCAAGAGTTATGCTGGTTGCTAAGATGATGGGTAAAGATTTCGATGATCTTGCTGATATCAAGGGCGAGCATGCAGAACTGAAAGAATTTATTCCGGTTATCGAAGCAGAAGGAATCGGAAGAAAAGGAAGCATCCGTCCATTCAACTTCACTGTTAACAAAGGAGAAGTTGTCGGACTTACAGGACTTCTTGGATCAGGACGTTCCGAACTAGTTCGTGCGATTTATGGTGCAGACAAACCGGATAGCGGAAAAATAAAGGTAAACGGAAAAGAAGTGAAGATCAATTCTCCATTGGATGCCATGAAACTTGGTATGGCATATCTTCCGGAAGACCGTAAGAAAGATGGAATTATTGCTGACCTGTCAGTAAGAGAGAATATCATTATTGCTTTACAGGCAAAAAGAGGTATGTTCCATCCATTGAGTAAGAAAGAAATGGAAGAAGCAGCAGATAAATATATCGAAATGCTGCAGATTAAGACAGCAAGCCGTGAAACTCCGATTAAGAGTCTTTCAGGTGGTAACCAGCAGAAAGTAATCATCGGAAGATGGCTGCTTACAAATCCGGATTATCTGATTCTTGATGAGCCGACACGTGGTATTGATATCGGAACAAAGACAGAGATCCAGAAACTGGTTCTTGATCTTGCTGATCAGGGAATGGCAGTTACATTCATTTCTTCAGAAGTAGAAGAAATGCTCCGTACATGCTCAAGAATGGGTGTATTAAGAGACGGAAAGAAAGTCGGAGAGATCAGTGGAAACGAACTGTCTCAGGAAGGCATTATGAAAGCAATCGCAGGAGGTGGAGATAATGAGTAATACAAAGTCAGGATGGAAAAAGCTTACATCTATGAGACTGTTTCTGCCAATCGTGTGCCTCATAGCTGTACTATTGGTTAACGTAATCACTACTCCGGGCTTCTTCAAAGTATCAATTAACAACGGAGTTTTGTACGGATATATCGTAGACGTTATTAACCGTGCATCAGAATTAGTAATCCTTGCCGTAGGTATGACGCTGGTTACAGCAGCATCCGGTGGACAGGACATCAGTGTTGGTGCAGTTATGGCGGTTGCAGCAGCTGTATGCTGCCAGATCCTTTCAGGTGGAGAGGTATCTGTTAACTCACTTGCAGCACCAATTATCGTTGCTATGTTAGCAGCACTTGCAGCATCTGCATTATGTGGAGCATTCAATGGTTTCCTTGTAGCAAAGCTGAACATCCAGCCGATGGTAGCTACCTTGATCCTGTATACAGCAGGTCGTGGTATTGCACAGCTGATTACAGACGGACAGATTACATATATCCGTGTAGGCTCTTATAAAGTATACGGTGGATATATCGGAAAATGCCCGGTTCCGACACCAATCTTTATTGCTATTATTGTTGTAGTGATCACATATCTTGTATTAAAGAAAACAGCACTTGGTCTTTACATCGAAAGTGTAGGTATCAACGGTACAGCATCCAGACTGGTAGGTCTTAATTCAACAATGATTAAGTTCCTTACATATGTAATCTGTGGTGTACTGGCAGGTATTGCAGGAATCGTAGCATCCAGCCGAATCTATTCCGCAGATGCCAACAACATTGGTCTGAACCTTGAAATGGACGCCATCCTGGCAGTTGCTCTTGGTGGTAACGCTCTTGGCGGTGGTAAATTCAGCTTAATGGGATCTGTAATCGGAGCATATACGATTCAGGCACTTACAACAACTTTATATGCAATGAATGTATCAGCTGACCAGTTGCCGGTTTACAAGGCAATCGTAGTTATTATCATCGTTACTTTACAGAGCCCTGTATTCCAGAAATTTATGACAAGCCAGAAAATGAAACGTGCAAATAAAGCAGTGGAAGGAGGAAATAACTAATGAAAAAGAAATCATTAAACAAACCGGGAATGAAAATTAACGGAAATAGTTTCCTTCTTATGGTAACTGTTCTTTTGTTCATCGTAATGTATGCAGCAGGTATGGTAATATTTGCTGATAAAGGATTCGCAAAACCACAGATGTTCTTGAACCTGTTCATTTCCAATGCGGGACTTCTGGTCATCGCAATGGGACAGACAATCGTAATGATCACAGGCGGTATCGATATCTCTGTTGGTTCCGTAACAGCGTTGGTATGTATGCTGTGTGCATACGATATGGAAAAGAAAGGAATGAGTGCTTACATGGCAGTTGCCATCGCACTTCTGATCGGACTCCTTTTTGGTATCGTTCAGGGATTCCTGGTATCTTATCTTGAAATCCAGCCATTCATCGTATCACTTGCAGGTATGTTCTTTGGACGTGGTATGACATCAATCATCAGTACTGATATGATTTCTATCAAAAATAAGACATTCCTTGCATGGGCTAATTATAAGATTTATCTCCCAATCGGATCATACAGCCGTCGTGGAAAATTCATCCCGGCATACATATATCCGACTGTTATCATCGCAATACTGATCTTTATTGTCATTGCGATCATCATGAAATATACAAAATTCGGTCGTGAAGTATATGCCATCGGTGGAAATGCACAGAGTGCTATGATGATGGGATTAAATGTAAAGAAAACAAAATTCAAAGCATACGTTCTGGACGGACTGCTTGCAGGATGCGGCGGATTCCTCTTCTGCTTAAACAGCTGTTCTGGATTCGTAGAGCAGGCCAAAGGTCTTGAAATGGATGCGATCTCAGCTTCCGTTATCGGTGGTACACTGTTAAGCGGTGGTGTAGGAACACCATTTGGTACAGTCTTTGGTGTATTGATCAAAGGAACGATCTCAAGTCTTATCACCACACAGGGAACACTTTCCAGCTGGTGGGTACGTATCGCACTTTCCGCATTACTGTGCTTCTTCATTGTATTACAGTCAATCATCGGAAGTATGAAGAAAAAGAATTAGAGATCATACATAAAACTGACAAACCTCAATATGATATATATAAATTAAATCTATGTACAAAAAAGGATTCTGCATTGCAGAATCCTTTTTGTATTGCGTGCGTTATCTTGTATGACGTCTGTAACTTGCAGGTGTCTCTTCGTATTTCTCCTGAAATAATTTGTAGAAATATCCCTTGTTATGATATCCTACCGAATCGGCAATCTCTTCGATACTCTTGTCGGTCGACACAAGCAGATGTTCCGCACGTTCCAGCCGGATCTGCTGGACATAAGCGGAATAGGTAAGTCCGGTCTTTCGTTTGATCAGGCGGTTGAAGTAATCCTCCTGATAATGGAATTCATCCACCAGATCCTGGATGGTGATATCTCTGAAATGTGCCCGGATATAGTCCGAAATCTCTTCGAATACGATCCAGTTCATCGTCTGCTTCTGCTCTTTGGAAAGAGAAAAATCATACTGCGTACTTAAGATCCTGAATATGCGGAATAACAGACCTTTTGTGATGTATCGTGATCCGCTGTCCGGCGAATAAGATTCTTTCAAAAGTAATAAAAGACTGTCGTCCAAAGCTTCACTTGCTCCGGCTGATGGACGGAAATGCAGGAATTGCTGGACATCCTTTTGCTTTAATAAGGCAGACTGCAGGAAAGAAAGAATCTTCTGCGGGGTGCTGTTCTCGTTCATGATCTCCGTAAACATATCATTGGCGATTCCAAGAAAAAGAACCACTCCTGACTGGTCCGTCAGACAGTCCTGATGCAGGCAGTTCTTGTCGATCAGGCAGAGTTCTCCTTTTTGGAATACGACATCTTTATTCAGTATCCGCTGATGAAATTCCCCATCTACAACGTAAGAAAGCTCCAGATAATCATGCGTGTGAAGCTGCGTATATTCTCCATCCGAATAAGAATAATGGTAACAGAAATTCTCCGGGGAGGGCATCATTGTTGCATACAGATTACCAGGAGAATCAAAGTTCCAGCATAACAGGAAACTGCGGTCCTGACTGAGTAACGGATAAGTCTTAACTTCCTGGACGGACTTGGAATATTCCGGACAGACAAGTCTTGCGCCTAATTTATGGTTTTCCGGGAGAAGCCGGGCATCGGGTCCTGTGATCCGGCGGCAAAAATCGGATAAATTCATACAAATACCTCCTTGACATATAGTATGATTATAACATAACAGCGGTCGGAATAGGTAACAATTTTCCCAAAAGTGCAGAGTTTAGAGATTGAGAAAGTAAGTTTGTATTTTTATAATAGAGACATAATAAAGCTGTAGACGAAACAGAAAATTTGAATGAAAAGGAGTAAAAAATATGTTAAAAACAAAAAATTATCAGTTTTGGTTCTGTACAGGATCACAGGATCTTTATGGAGATGAGTGTCTTGCACACGTAGCAGAGCATTCAAAGATTATCGTAGATGCGTTAAATAAATCAGGAAACCTTCCATATGAAGTCGTATGGAAACCAACCATGATCACAAATGAAGTAATCAGAAAGACATTCAACGAAGCGAATACAGATGAGAACTGTGCCGGTGTTATCACATGGATGCATACATTCTCTCCTGCAAAATCATGGATCTTAGGATTACAGGAGTACAGAAAACCATTACTTCACTTACATACACAGTTCAACCGTGAAATTCCATATGACACTATCGACATGGACTTCATGAATGAGAACCAGGCAGCACATGGTGACAGAGAATATGGACACATTTTCAGCCGCTTGAATATGGAGCGTAAAGTTGTTGCAGGATATTGGGAAGATGAAGCCGTTCAGAAACAGATCGGATCATGGATGCGTACAGCAGTTGGTGTTGTAGAAAGCAGCCACATCAGAGTTATGCGTGTAGCTGACAATATGAGAAACGTTGCTGTTACAGAAGGTGACAAAGTAGAAGCTCAGATTAAATTCGGATGGGAAGTAGATGCTTATCCTGTAAATGAGATCGTTGAAGCTGTAAATGCTGTATCACAGGCAGATATTGATACATTAGTAGAAGAATATTATGACAAATATGACATCCTTCTGGAAGGAAGAGATGAGAAAGAATTCCGTGAGCATGTAGCAGTGCAGGCTGGAATCGAACTTGGATTTGAAAGATTTCTGGATGAGAAGAACTATCAGGCAATCGTAACACACTTCGGAGATCTTGGTGGACTGAAACAGCTTCCGGGACTTGCAATCCAGAGACTGATGGAAAAAGGTTATGGATTTGGAGCAGAAGGTGACTGGAAGACAGCTGCTATGGTACGTGTTATGAAGATCATGACTCAGGGAATGAAGGATGCTAAGGGAACTTCATTCATGGAAGACTATACATACAACCTTGTACCAGGAAAAGAAGGCGTTCTGGAAGCTCATATGCTTGAGGTTTGCCCGACAATCGCAGATGGAAAGATCAGCATTAAAGAGCAGCCACTCAGCATGGGTGACAGAGAAGATCCGGCAAGACTTGTATTCACATCTAAGACCGGACCTGCTATCGCAACATCTCTGATCGACCTCGGAGACAGATTCCGTCTGATCATCAACGATGTAGACTGCAAGAAGACAGAGAAACCAATGCCAAAACTTCCTGTAGCAACAGCATTCTGGACACCACAGCCGAACTTAAAGGTTGGAACAGAAGCATGGATTCTGGCAGGCGGAGCTCATCATACAGCATTCTCTTATGACTTAACAGCAGAGCAGATGGGTGACTGGGCAGCAAGCATGGGAATCGAAGCTGTATACATTGATAAGGATACAACAATCAGACAGTTCAAGAACGAACTCCTGTGGAACAGTGTTGCATTCCGTAAATAATTGAAATTATCACATAAGCAGTAACATTTCATTTTGCAGGGGATATCAAATAGATATTTCCCTGCAAAAATAGTATAATGGGTAGTATATAAAAAGAAAACTTAGAAAAATAATATTAGGAGGAAGCGTACAATGAGTAACATAAAAGAAATCATTGAGAGCGGAAAAGCGTTTCTGGGAATCGAATTCGGTTCTACAAGAATTAAAGCGGTACTGATCGATGAGGAGCACAATCCAATTGCATCCGGAAGCCACACATGGGAGAACCGTTACGAGAACGGACTGTGGACATACTCTCTGGACGATATCTGGGCAGGTCTTCAGGACAGCTACCGCGATATGGCAGAAAATGTACAGAAAGAATACGGAGTAACGATCAAGAAACTCGGAGCGATCGGATTCAGTGCCATGATGCACGGATATATGGCATTTGACAAAGAAGGAAAGCTTCTTGCACCATTCCAGACATGGAGAAACAGCAATACAGGAAAGGCTTCTGAAGTGCTGGTAGATTTGTTCCGGTACAACATACCACTGAGATGGAGTATTGCGCATCTGTATCAGTGTATCCTGGATAAAGAAGAGCATGTAAAAGATATTGCATTTATGACAACGCTTGCGGGATATATCCACTGGCAGATGACAGGCGAGAAGGTTCTTGGTGTAGGCGACGCATCCGGAATGTTCCCAATTGATATGAATACAAAAGATTACGATGAAGAGATGATCCAAAAGTTCGATAAACTCATCGAAGGTGAGAACTATCCATGGAAAGTAAAAGAGATCCTTCCTAAAGTTCTGGTAGCAGGAGACGCAGCCGGTATCCTCACAGAAGAAGGAGCAAAGAAACTTGACCCTACAGGTAATCTGGAAGCAGGAATTCCACTTTGTCCTCCGGAAGGAGATGCAGGAACAGGTATGGTAGCTACAAACAGCGTAGCACAGCGTACAAGCAACATTTCCGCAGGTACTTCATTCTTCTCTATGGTTGTCCTTGAGAAGCCTCTGAAAGATTTGCATACAGAGATTGACATGGTTACAACGCCTGACGGAAGTCTGGTTGCTATGGTGCATTCCAATAACGGAACCACAGACCTGAATGCATGGGTAAATCTGTTCAAAGAATTCGCAGATTCTATCGGAGCAGACGTGGATATGAATCAGATGTATGGAACACTTTACAATAAAGCACTGGAAGGCGATGCTGACTGCGGCGGAATCCTTTCTTACGGCAACTATGCAGGAGAGCCTATCACAAATGTAGAAAAAGGACGTCCGATGGTAGTAAGAACACCGGAGACAAAATTCACTCTGGCGAACTTCATGAGGTCTCATCTGTACACAGCACTTGGTGTTATCAAAGTCGGAATGGACATCTTAACAAAAGACGAAGGTGTAGAGATCGATACTGTTCTCGGTCATGGCGGACTCTTCAAGACAAAAGGTGTCGGACAGAAGGTTCTGGCTGATGCGATCAACACACCGGTCGTAGTTATGGAGACAGCAGGAGAAGGCGGACCATGGGGAATGGCTATTCTGGCTGAGTACATGGTAAAACGTGCAGAAGGTGAGAAACTGGAAGATTATCTGAAGAATAAAGTATTCGGAAGCAATGCCGGAAGCAGAATTGATCCGGATCCGGAAGGCGTAGCAGGATACGAAGCATTTATGGAGACATATAAGAAGGGACTTGACGTAGAGCGTAGAGCTTGTGCTGATCTGTAAAAGCTGTCATATTGTGTAAAAGTAGAGGGGACACGGTGATGTCCCCGTATCTGTTATGATATAGAAGAGGTAAAGGAGATAAGAAAAATGCTGGAAGAATTGAAAAAAGAAGTATATGAAGCAAACATGCTTCTTCCAAAATATGATCTGGTAACATTTACATGGGGAAATGTAAGCGGGATTGACCGTGAAAAAGGACTTTTTGTCATCAAACCAAGTGGAGTTGATTATGACAAATTAACACCGGAAGACATGGTTGTTGTTGATCTTCAGGGAAACAAAGTAGAAGGAGACTTAAATCCATCTTCTGATACAGCGACACATGTAGAGCTGTACAACAGATTCCCGAATATTGGCGGTGTTGTGCATACACATTCTCCATGGGCAACAAGCTGGGCTCAGGCAGGAAGAGGAATTCCTTGCTACGGAACTACACATGCAGATTATCTGTACGGAACAGTACCATGTGTAAGAAATCTTACAAAAGAAGAAATTGACGAAGCTTATGAGAAAAATACAGGTGTCCTGATCGCAGATAGATTCGATGAAGATGATCTGGATTATGTTGCAACACCTGCAGTACTCTGCAAGAATCACGGACCATTTACATGGGGCAAAGATGCGCATGAAGCAGTTCACAATGCAGTTGTATTAGAAGAAGTTGCAAAGATGGCAGCGAGATGCGAAATGATCAACCCGGACGTAAAACCTGCACCACAGGAATTACAGGATAAGCATTACTTCAGAAAACATGGAGCAAATGCTTATTATGGACAGCCAGGGAAATAAATGAATTGGTGTTAAAAAAGGATTACAAGAGACACTGCCAGTGATGACAGTGTCTCTTGTAGTCTTGGTATTCATTAGGTTTTATACTGTTGTGAACAGGTCGACAGACTGTCCGGTCATAACTGCCGGTGAATCTGCCAAAAGGTAGATGATTGCTTTTGCAACATCTTTTGAGCTTCCCATCGGGCAGCCGTCCTGTCCTACAGAGTGGTTGTAGACTCTCTGTCCCGGTGTGTCCACGATTCCAGGAGATACGGCATTGCATTTGATTCCGTATTCTTTGGTCTGGATAGCAGTTGTCTTGGTCATGGTTACGATACCGCCTTTTGCAACAGCGTATGCACCCATCTGAGATGCAATACGACCCATTCTTGAAGATACATTTACGATATCTCCTTTTCCTTGTTTTATCATTACAGGTACAACATTTTTAGTTACAAGGAATGGGATTCTCAAGTTTGTTTTGATGATCTGATCCCACTGTTCTTCTGACCATTCCCAGATCTTAATTGCCTGATGTTCGATATTTTTGTAGATCTCTTTTGGATATCCGCCTGCATTGTTAACGAGAATATCAATTCTTCCGTATTTATCAACAACAGTTTTGACCATGTCGGCAACCTGTTCTCCGTCTGTAAGGTCTCTGGAAAGTGAGATTGCTGTTCCGCCGGCATCTTCGATCATTTTTACTGTTTCATCAAGATCAGACTGTGTTCTTGCTACTGTTATGACAGTGGCACCTTCAGCAGCGATAGCAAGTGCTGCGTCACGTCCGATTCCTTTTCCTGATCCTGTTACAATTGCGATTTTTCCTTCTAATTTACCCATGATATATATCCTCCACAATTATATTTATACAAGCCTTGCTGTTTCAGCAAAGAATTGAATGTCTGTAGCTTCGATGTAGCTGTCACCGATTTCATGAAGTAGTATGACATTGAGATTACCGTTCAGATTCTTCTTGTCTAAGGCGATCGCTTCGGTTAATGTCCCAAGAGTGAGACCGCATTCAAAAGGAAGTCCGTAGGTTTTTAAAACCTGCTGGATACGGTCTGCAGTTCCTTCTGGTGTTAATCCTTTTTCCTCGGCAATCCTGGTAATCTGATACATGCCAATGGCAACGGCTTCGCCATGACTTTCCCGCTGATAATGGAAATATTGTTCAATGGTGTGAGCCAGTGTGTGTCCGAAATTCAGTAACATACGCTCACCTGTGTCAAACTGATCATTTTCTACAACCATTCGTTTGATATCTACACAGCGTGTGATGATGGCAGGCAGTTCTTCTTTTAAATCTTCAAAAGAACTGTGTGATTCCAAGGTACTAAATAAATCCGCATCTTTGATGCAGCCGTATTTGATAACCTCTCCCATACCATCGTTGATAAATCGTTCCTTCAGCGTGTTAAGTACCAGTGGATCGATCAGCACCAGTGAAGGCTGATAGAATGCGCCGACCAGATTCTTGCCTTCCGGAAGGTCTACTGCGACTTTTCCACCGACAGAAGAATCAACCTGCGCCAACAGTGAAGTTGGGATCTGTACCAGTCTTACACCTCTTAGATAACTGGAAGCGGCAAATCCTGCAAGATCACCGATGACACCGCCGCCAAGAGCAATGACCAGATCACTTCTGGAAATCTTTGCTTCCAGCATGGCTTTGTAGACTGTCGGAAGTGTCTGGAAATCCTTGGTGGCTTCTCCGTGAGGGAGTACCAGATGATGGCATTCATAATCTGAATCCAGTGTACGGATCAGTGTATCTCCGTATAGAGGAAATACATTATCGTCCGAAATGATCATAATGCGTTTGCCGTGATACATCTTACGGATATAGTTCCCTGCCTGGGACAATATATTATTTTCAATATAAATAGGATAACTGTCTTTTCCCAGATTAACTGTAAGTTTCATTTTAAAGCTCCTGTAAACTATGAGGCTGCATATATTAGATGGCTTTTCCGACTACATTTGCAATCTGTGCAACCTGTTTGAGTAATTCGTCGTATTTCTTAGGTTTTAATGACTGTGCTCCATCGCAGAGTGCAGATTCGGGATCGTTGTGTACTTCTATCATCAGTCCGTCTGCTCCGGCGGCTATAGCAGCCATTGCCATGGAATCTACTAACCACCATTTTCCACCTGCATGACTTGGGTCAACGATGATCGGAAGATGTGTCAGTTTACGAAGTACAGGTATACTCTGAAGATCCAGAGTATTTCTTGTATAGCTTTCGAAAGTACGGATTCCACGTTCGCAGAGGATGACATTTTCATTACCGGATGCCATGATGTATTCTGCTGACATGATCCATTCTTCGTAAGTAGCATTTAGACCCCTTTTTAAGAGGATTGGACGATCAAGCTGTCCCAATTCTTTTAACAGGTCGAAGTTCTGCATATTACGTGCACCGATCTGGATAAGATCTACTTTTTCGTTAAATACATCAAGGTATTTGTCGGACATCAGTTCAGTTACGATCGGAAGACCGGTCTCTTCTTTAACTGCGGTTAAGATATCAAGACCTTCAAGTCCGAGTCCCTGGAATGAATAAGGGCTTGTTCTTGGCTTGAATGCACCTCCGCGGAGTAAGTTGGCTCCGGAAGCTTTTGCTGCCCGGGCAATTTCAAGAACCTGTTCGTATGATTCTACGGAACAAGGACCGGCGATCATTGCAAGATTGTCTCCGCCGACTTTTACGCCGGATACATTGATAATGGAATCTTCCGGATGGAATGCACGGTTAGCTAATTTGTACGGTTCCTGTACATGCATAACTTTATCAACTGCAGAATCAATCTCGAATAATTTGGAATCAACTTTGGCTGTGTCACCGATACAGCCGATCACTGTCATCTCCTTGCCTTGTACAATATGTGTGTCAAGACCTCTTTTTTTGACCATGTTCTCAACACGAGAAACATCATCTTTTGTAGTATGTGGTTTTAATACGATAATCATAATTAATATCCTCCAATATGTATGATCATTGTGCCTGTGTGATATTTTCTTTCTCGTGTGAATCTGTTGGTCGCACTGTAAAATATTCGCACTGCAAAACTTTAAACACTTAAAGCGTAATGATATATTAACGCAATGGAATTTGATTGTCAATACTTTTATTGGATAAATTCTTTCATTTTTTTAAAAGTGTGTTAGACTAAAATTGTATAGTAAAAAGGGAGTGGGAAAATGGTAAATGTATGGGCAGCAGATATTACACCACTATTAATAGAAGAAATATATCGTGCATATTATAACAGGGTGCCAAAGTGGAGAAAGGAAAAAGCGGATAAGCTGCGGAATGTGGCAGACCGTGCAAGGAGTGTCGGTGCATGGATCTTATGGGAGAAGATACAAGAGATGACCGGACTTCCGGAAGATGCTGTATTCAATCTGTCGCATTCGGGAAAGTATGTATTGTGCGCCTGCAGTGACCGGAAAGGCGTGCAGGTCGGATGTGATGTGGAGATGACGGGAGCATTAAGGATGTCAGTAGCTGAACGCTATTTCTGCCCATCAGAATGTAAGATCATCCGTGCAGGTGCGGATGAAAAAGAACAGGCAGAATGGTTCTACCGTTTCTGGGTATTAAAAGAAAGCTTTATGAAAGCTACCAGGAGGGGAATGGGGCTGGATATGCGGACATATGAATTTGCCTGGAGGCCGGATGGCATACCATATATGAGAAAGCAGCCGGATGAATATCCCGGGATCTACCTGTGCAGGGAATATGAACTGAAGCAGGGGGATGCAAGAGCCGCAGTGATTACGACAGATGATGAAATCGGGGGGAGATTACAAGAAGTCAGACTTGCTTAAAAAGGGGTGTATGAACATGAGACAGTTAAAGACGAAATGGGCAGACAATATAAATGAAAAGAATGTATTAGGGGAATATCCAAGACCATTGATGCGCCGGAAAAGTTATGTGAATCTGAACGGTGTGTGGAAGTATGCAATAAAAGACACAAAAGGATTTCCAAAGAAAATGAACGGAGACATATTGGTCCCGTTTTCACCGGAGGCAGCACTGTCGGGAGTCAGAAGACAGTTAAAGCCGGATGAATTTTTATGGTATAAAAGGAGTCTTCCGGAAGAGATAAGACCAGAATCAGGAAGCCGCTGGCTGCTTCATTTCGGAGCTGTGGATCAGTGTGCAGTTGTCTATGTAAATGGAAAGAAACAAGGAAAACATGTGGGCGGATATCTGCCGTTTTCATTCGATGTTACGGATGCATTGCAAGAAGAAAGAAATACACTGACAATAAAAGTAAAAGATTATTCCGATACATATTATTACAGCAGGGGAAAACAGAAATTAGAAAATGGCGGGATGTTCTATACGGCGCAAAGTGGAATCTGGCAAACGGTATGGATGGAAAAGGTTCCGGAGTATCATATCAAAGATCTGAAGATTACACCGCTTTATGATCAGTCTTCCGTTATAATACAGCTGGAAGATGCCGCCGGAAGAAAAGATATCGACTATGATGTGACGGTAACGGCAAGAACGATGTGGCCGTTAAAAACTGCCGGCAGGACAGGGAGACCATGTATGGTGAGAATTCCGCATATGAGAAACTGGAGTCCGGAGGATCCGTTTTTATATGATGTGCATATAAAGATGGGGAATGATTCGGTAGAGAGTTATTTTGCCATGCGTAAGATAGAAATGAAGAATGACAAAAACGGAATCCCGAGGATCTTTTTGAACAACAAACCATATTTTCAAAAAGGAGTTCTGGATCAGGGATACTGGCCGGATGGTTTGTATACACCACCGTGTGATGAAGCAATGATCTATGATATCCAGAAGATGAAGGATCTGGGGTTTAATATGATCCGGAAGCATATCAAGATAGAACCGCAGAGATGGTATTATCATTGTGACCGGATTGGCATGCTGGTATGGCAGGATATGGTGAATGGAGGACGTGAATATAAGAGCTGGTATGTTACCTGGCTGGCAACAGTTATGGAAGGAACGCATATCCGTGCAAAGGATACAAGGCTGCATCTGATGGGACGTCAGGATCCGACCGGACAGAAACAGTTTGAAAGTGAAATGAAAGAAACGATCCGGCGGTTATATAATCATCCGTCCGTTGTGACATGGGTGATATTTAATGAGGGCTGGGGACAATTCAAGACGAGGAAGATGACAGACATTGCTCTGGCAGAAGATCATACCAGATTGATTGATTCTGCAAGCGGATGGTTTGATCAGGGATGTGGGGATATCAAAAGTATTCATGATTATTTCTTCCCGTTGAATATCACACCGGAAAAGCGGGTGACAGCGCTTACCGAATTCGGGGGATACTCGCTTCAGATTCCGAAGCACAGTATGTATGAAAAAGATATTTACGGATATAAGATATTTAAAAGAAAAAAAGATCTCAGCAGAGCGTATGAAAAATTGATAAAAAAACTCGTTATCCCGAATATCAGCAGGGGGTTAAGTGCAACGGTCTATACGCAATTATCGGATATAGAAGAAGAGGTAAATGGAATTCTTTCTTACGACAGAAAAATAGTAAAAATCGATGAAAATGTGGTGAGGGAATGGAACGAAAAACTTCATTTTTAACCGGAAATTCAGGGAAAATTGATGAGTTGCGTAGTTGACGTGATTTCGGTGATTTGTTAGAATATAAAAGGGAAAAATAAAGATTTATCAAGATAGAAAATTGTTTACAAAACCATAAAAAAACACATGAGGAGAGTATGGGAGTGTAAGAATAATTAAGGAGGAAGACGATGTTGGAATTAACATTTGGAGAACAGGTCAAGATCATTCTGAGCCGTAAAGGAATGACCATCAAAGAACTTGCAGAAAAGATAGAAAAACAGACAGGAAAAAAGATGTCGCGCCAGAACCTGACACAACGTCTCGGAAGAGATAATTTCCAGGAGCAGGATATGCGTATGATCGCAAAGATTCTGGAATGCCCGTTCTATTTAGATATATTAGAAGAACATGAAGACCGCACAGAGAAACCGGTGAAAGAACAGAAAGCTGCAGAACCGGAACAGAAAGAGGCACCTACAAGAGCGGAAGAAAGGGATATTACGATTGGAGAACTGGTCGATATTCATAAAGAATTAGATGCGATTGAGAAGAAGAAAAGCAAGAAAAAAGCAAAGAAAGTTGTAGAAGAGAATCCGGAATATGTCCAGGAGACGATTTTTGACTTCTTTGTGAATGAGAAAGCAGAAGAGCCGGAAGTAGAAGCAGAGGCGGAAGTGGAAGCAGAGGCGGAAGTAGAAGCAGAGGCGGAAGTGGAAGCAGAGGCGGAAGTGGAAGCAGAGCCGGAAGTAGAAGCAGAGCCGGAAGTAGAAGCAGAGGCGGAAGTGGAAGCAGAGGCGGAAGTAGAAACAGAGCCGGAAGTGGAAGCAGAGCCAGTATATGAAGAAGCAGAGCCGGAGTATGTAGAAGAGCCGGTATATGAAGAAGCAGAGCCGGAAGTGGAAGCAGAGCCAGTATATGAAGAAGCAGAGCCGGAGTATGCAGAAGAGCCGGTATATGAAGAAGCAGAGCCGGAGTATGCAGAAGAGCCGGCATATGAAGAAGCAGAGCCGGAGTATGCAGAAGAGCCGGCATATGAAGAAGCAGAACCGGAGTATGAGGAAGAGCCGGTAACTGAGCCGGAAGTAGAAGAGCCGGAAGTAGAAGAACCGGAACCAAAGAAGACTGAGACAGAGAAGAAGGCACATGGATGGAGAGCATTTTTCGGAATCCATAAAAAGCATGAAGAACCGGTGAAAGAAGAAAAAGAGGAAGAAAAACCGGAAATCCAATATCATGAATTTGATTATTCAGAAGATGGAGAATCAGGCGAACTTGCAGAAGAGTTTCTTCCAGATGAACCTGAGGAAGCAGAGACATATGCCGCAGAGACAGAAACGGCTGCTTATGAAAATGCAGAACAGTTAAATACGAACTATGATGCAGGACATCAGAACAGGTATGCACAGGAGAATGAAGAGGATTTATTTACATCAACGGAAGAGGATCTTGAGAAAGGGGAACTTAACCCTTATACCGGACATGAATATGAATCGAACAGTGTAAGAATGCATCCGAACCGGATCGGCTATGTGCAGGTATATGACCGTGGAACTCATCAGTGGACAGATATGACGGAGTGGGCGTTCCTCGGATATCAGGAGCGTAAGAAAGCGTTACTTGGCAAAGATTATGAGCCGCCGATCTATCTGGATTAATGGAAAATGAACTTAAGAAAGTAATGCTGTAAATAAGGTGTTCAGCCGGGGATCCGGCTGGACACTTTTTGACAAAAAGGAGGATGTAAAATGGAGTGGACAAGACTTTTATCGACAAAGAGACAAAGGCCGGGCAGACATCAGGATGTACGTTCTGCCGATACCGATCTGAGAAGCGAATTTGAAAAGGATTACCACAGGATCATCGGAAGTGCATCATTTCGGAGACTTCAGGACAAGACACAGGTATTTCCATTAGATAAGAGTGACTTTATCCGGACAAGGCTGACCCATTCTATGGAGGTATCGTCGCTGGCAAAATCGTTGGGACAGAATATCGGCGAAAGCATACTGGCACATAAGAAAGATGCAAGTTTCACTTCGGGGATGAAAGAAGACATTTGCAATATTCTTCAGTGTGCAGGACTGATTCATGACATTGGCAATCCTCCGTTCGGACATTATGGGGAGTTTGCGATCAGAGAGTGGTTTGAACGGAATCTTCCGATGTTAAAATATCATGGAACGCCGATAGAAGAATTGCTGGAAGAACAGATGAGGAAAGATTTTTATCATTTTGAAGGAAATGCACAGGCACTCAGGCTGGTGAGTAAACTCCATTTCCTGGTAGATGAAAATGGAATGAATCTTACCTATGCACTTTTAAATACGATTATAAAATATCCGGTGTCATCTACACAGATCCGGCCGGAGTCAGGGGATATCCGGGAAAAAAAGATGGGATATTATTTTGCGGACCGGGAGTTGTTCGAGGATATCGTGCTGGAGACAGGGGCGGGAAATTGCAGACATCCTCTGACATTTATTCTGGAGGCAGCAGATGATATTGCATATAAGACGGCAGATATCGAAGATGCATTTGTGAAAGGTTTCGTTACTTATCACAGTCTGCGGGATGAATTGCGGAAGCTTCAAAACAGGGAAAAGAAGCTGGCAGTTCCGGAACAAGCGGAATGGAATAGATTCCGGCCGGCAGATAAACTGGTAGAATTATACGAACGTGCAAAGAAAAACGGAGTAGATGACCCGGGAGATTATGTAGTGAAAAACTGGATCGTAAAGGCGCAGGGATTTTTGATCGGATGCGCAACATCTGGATTTACTTCTCATTACGATGAGATTATGAATGGAGTATATAAATCAGATTTATTTGCAGATACACCGGCGGAAGGACTTGTAAAATTACTTGGAGAGATTGCGTGCAAATGTGTGTTCAAGTCAGAAACAATCTACCGGATGGAAGTGAAAGAAGCGGTGATGATTGACAATCTGATGGATCGCTTCATGGGTGCAATAATTAAATATGATGATCCGACACAGAAACTGAATTCTATAGAAGAACGGCTGGTTTCGTTTATTTCCAATAATTACAAAAAAGCATACCGCTATCATGCGGAGGGACAGCCAGACATTTACCGGTTGTATCTGAGATTATTACTGGTTACGGACTATATCTGCGGAATGACCGACAGCTATGCGAAGAGGTTGTATCAGGAATTGAATGCGATTATGGCATAAAAGAAAATATTTCAGAATAGATTGTGATAAATAGCCGGAAACAGGAGTGGATATTTTGAGACGGTTTATTCGGTATCTGTATGAATACGAACAAGAGAAGAAGATGCGGAATGTAGGCTTCGTAAAAATAGAACAGGATATGGATCAGTGTGTGATCCATGTACATGGAAAAGGATTCCGGATGGAAGAAGACACAAAGGGACTGGAAGTATATTTGTTCTGGAATCAGGATGGAAAATGTACCGGAATCAATATAGGAGTGACAGAGCCGCCGTCTCCCGGACTGAATTATCAATTGTGTTATACACCGGAAGATATGGGGGAGAAAGAAAATTATGATCTGGTCAACGGAATCATTTTAAAAGACATAAGCGGGCACTGGTATGCCGCAGTGTGGAATGATGATGTGGTAAATGTCTGTCAGATGGAAAAGTGGGAGATGGCAGGGGAAGAGACGCATGAAAAAGAAAAGAGTATTGCAGAGCCTTCAGAGGAACAGGAAGTAAAGGAATGCAGGGACAGATATAAAGTCAGAAAAATCCAACGGAAAGACATGGTATGTCTTCCGAGATGTGAATGGAAGCATGCGAACAACAGTTTTCTGGTTCATGGATATTACAATTATCATCATCTGATATTGACAGTCTGTGATGGTCAGTTAAAATTAGGAGTACCCGGAGTATATCATCCACAGGAAGCAAAAGCAGCAGAAAGTTTCGGATTTCCGGAATTTCTGCCGGTCGAGGAGACCGGACTTGCACTTACGGAAGAAGAGACGAATGACAGAGAGACATTCGGATACTGGTGCAGAGATGTCCGCGGATCGGAAGACTGCGCAGATATACAGAGAAAAATATAATCAGATGGAGTGTGGAAATGCAAAGTACAGATGAAAAATATATGAAAGAAGCAATCAAACAGGCGAAAAAAGCTTATGCGATCGGAGAAGTACCGATCGGTTGTGTGATCGTGTATCAAGATAAGATCATAGGAAGAGGATACAACCGGAGAACGATTGACAACAATACCCTGGCACATGCGGAACTGGCTGCGATCAGGAAAGCAAGCAGGAAAATGAATGACTGGAGACTGGAGGATTGTACGATGTATGTGACGCTGGAGCCTTGCCAGATGTGTTCCGGTGCAATCGTACAGTCCCGGATGACAAGGGTAGTAGTCGGTTGCATGAATCCAAAAGCAGGCTGTGCAGGCTCTATCTTAAACCTTCTGGATATGCCGGAATTTAACCATCAGGTGGAATTGACGACAGGAGTCATGGAAGAAGAATGCAGCCAGATGATGAAATCATTTTTTAAAGAGTTAAGAGAGGCAAGGAAGAAGAAAAAGCAACTGGAAAAAGAACAGACAGAGGAAATATAAGAGACAGATGACCAGATGAATGAAAAGACGGTAGGAATGCTGATCGGTAAGAAGAATGTATATGAATATCCGGAACTTTCCAATGCAGTTACCTGTATGAATTATGTAAACAAAGAGACCGAGATACCGCCGGTACTGATGATGCACGGACTTGCAGATGACAAAGCATGGAGATCCGGCATTCTGGACAGAGAAGAATATGGATATTGTGGAAAAATTTCTGAAAGTCCACATGGATTAAGGTGGTACAGACTATATTATTTACTTTATTCCATTCCAGATCTTCAATGCAATGTATCCGGTGTTTATCTCTATCGGGGCAGGATTTGGAATTCCGGCAGTAACGAATGCGATCGTAATATTGCTGGCAGTAATATTTGGTATAATATAAAAAATATCCACATGCGGGAAACTGCAGTGGATATTTTTAATATCAGTTTATTTTATTATGTGCATTGCGCTTCGAACGAGCCTTCACAGACGTTACCTTAGTAGTTAACTCAGCCCAGGCACCCTTACGGCACCCGGAAGATTCCACTTAATGCTGCTTCATTCCTGACCTGACATGGTTCATGGAGTTCCGTCGCGTAAGACCCAAACATCAACGCCACTTTCCAAGGGCAGCTCTGCAAAAACAAGCCCTCTGCGCAATATCACCCCTGCTATAGCGGATTGCAGGTGCAAGGTACCGCTAACACCCCGGCTGCACAGCTCAACATTTTAACGTGTTCCGGACAAAAAGTCAATGGAAATGTTGTAAAAAAGGCGATACCAATTTATAATACCTAGATATATGAGGATTTATCTTATCCGGTATATGACCGGAGGGGAGATTCTGATCTGGAGGAAAATATAATGAAGATATTACTGGCAGCAGTCAATGCAAAATATATACATTCCAATCTGGCGGTCTACAGCCTGAAAGCCTATGCCGGGGATCCGGCGGTGGAGATCGGAGAGTATACGATCAACCAGCAAAAAGACGATATCCTGATGGACATCTATAAGAGACAACCGGATATTCTCTGCCTTTCCTGCTATATCTGGAATTTGGACTATATAGAAGAAATTGTGCTTGAAATCGGAAAGCTGCGTCCGGATATGCCAATCTGGCTTGGCGGACCGGAGGTTTCCTATGATGCAAAAGAAGTATTAAGACGACTTCCATGTGTCAAAGGAGTGATGAAAGGCGAAGGAGAGAAAACTTTCAAAGAAATCTGCCGGATATACCGAAATGAATTCGAAAAAAGAGAAAATGTATGTGGATATCAGGATAAAAATGTGGATAATTCCTGGAAGAAATCGGAGAGTGTGGATAACCAGTTAAAGGGTGTGGACGGAATCACTTTCCGGGAAGAAAAAGAGAAAATTATCGACAATCCGTGGCGTCCGATCATGGATCTGAGCGAAGTCCCATTTGTCTACGATCATATGGAAGATTTTGAACATAAGATCATTTACTACGAGACCAGCAGGGGATGCCCGTTTTCCTGCAGCTATTGTCTGTCATCCGTAGATAAGCGTCTGCGTTTCAGGAATATAGAACTGGTGAAGAAGGAATTGCAGTTTTTCCTTGACCACAAAGTACCGCAGGTGAAATTTGTTGACCGTACATTCAACTGCAAACACGACCACAGCATTGCTATCTGGAAATATATCATGGAGCATGATAATGGCATTACGAACTTCCACTTTGAGATTGCCGCGGATATTCTGAATGAAGAAGAACTGAAGCTTCTGGAACAGATGCGCCCGGGACTGGTACAGCTTGAGATCGGTGTACAGTCAACAAATCCGAAGACGATCAAAGAGATCCACAGAGTTATGGACTTTGAAAAAGTATCTAAAATCGTGAGGAGAATTCAAGATAAGGGAAATGTGCACGAACATCTGGATCTGATCGCCGGACTTCCGTACGAAGATGTGGAAAGCTTCGCACATTCCTTTGACGATGTGTATGCATTAAAACCGGAGCAGCTCCAGCTTGGATTCCTGAAAGTGTTGAAAGGATCCTTTATGCAGGAACATCAGGAGGAGTATGGCATTGTCCATAAAGCACATCCGCCGTATGAAGTACTGTATACAAAGTGGATTTCCTATGAAGATGTACTGCGCCTGAAAGGGATTGAGGAGATGGTGGAGGTCTACTATAACAGCCGTCAGTTTACGAATACGATGGAAGAACTGGAAAAGGAATACGATTCTGCATTTACCATGTATGACCGGCTTGCATCTTATTATGAAGACAATGGTTATAACGCCGTTCAACACAAGCGGAGTGCCAGATATGAGATTTTACTGAATTATATACGGCTGCATCATAAAGAAAAAGAAGATCTGTTCCGGGAAGTGCTCACATACGATTACTATCTTCGTGAAAATGCGAAGAGCCGTCCGGAATTTGCCGGGGAATATCTGGTGGAAAAAGACGTGGCGAGAACATTTTATGAAAAAGAAGAAGAGACACACACCTACCTTCCGGATTATGGAAAATATGACAGAAACCAGATGCGTAAAATGACGCATTTGGAATATTTTAAGTTGGCAGATACCTATATTCTGTTTGATTATCAGAACAGAAATCCACTAAATCAGGAAGCCAGAGTCTGCAAGGTAAAGGCCGGGACAGGGCAGCGGTAAAGAATGAAATATAAAAAGGAATAGAATTATGAAAAAAAGAACAGGAGAAATTCTCAGCCTTCTGGATGCGAAGTACGGAACCGAATTCATCTGCTATCTGAATTATGAAACTCCGTGGCAGCTTCTGATCGCTACGATGTTAAGTGCGCAGTGTACCGATGCAAGAGTCAATATCGTGACAAAAGATCTGTTCCAGAAGTATCCGTCTGTCGAAGCATTTGCGGACACGGATCTGAAAGAATTAGAACAGGATATCAAACCAACGGGATTCTATCATAATAAAGCGAAGAATATCATAGCCTGTATGAAAGATATCCGGGATAAATATAACGGAGAAGTCCCATCAGAACTTGAAGACCTTTTAAGTCTGGCGGGAGTAGGCAGAAAGACAGCCAATGTGATTCGCGGAAATATCTATCACGTGCCGAGTGTGGTCGTGGATACACATGTAAAGCGCATATCCAATCGGCTGGGACTTACGAAAAACCAGGATCCGGACAAGATTGAACAGGATTTGATGAAGGAACTGCCGGTAGATCACTGGATTCTCTGGAATATTCATATCATTACATTTGGACGAACAATCTGCAGTGCAAGAAGTCCGAAATGTGAGGATTGTTTCTTGCAAAAATATTGTAAAGAGTATAAAATGTAGAGAAATACGTTGCTGTTCGGTAAAAATATTTACGGAGAGTAACAGAACTATGATCAAAGAAGGTAGAAAAATGAATTTCAACAATAAAAAAACAAGAAGAATTGTATCAATTGTTGTGCTTATCGTCATCATTGCCATGGTGGCAACGATGATTATTCCGTATCTTGTATAAGGCAGAAATGCAGAAACGATATAAGATAAAGTATCAAGAAAAGATAAGAGATAAAGGGGAACGTAATAGGGATGAAGTTAGAGACACAGACAGAACAGATTATAAGTGAAACAGTTACCGTCTACGGATTATCACCACAGATCGGTATTCATGCACTTGCACAGACTGTGAACGCACTGGCGGCACAGGGTGCAGTATTTTCTGTCTGCCCTGAAACTACCACAGAAACATCCGCAGGCGTTACTGTTCAGATTGCCTGTCCGGAATACATATTCAGATCCAGGATTCACAAGATTGAAAAGCTTCTGAAAAAGGCATGTAAAAAATACAATATAAATCCTGACCGGATACAGGCATCTGTGAATCCTGCAGTTCAGGTAATTGCAGTGACAGTTACGGGAATCGCAAAAGCACCGAAAGAAGAGACCTGGAACAGGGAAACCGCACGAGCCTGTAAAGATATTGTCTTTGTGGGGTATGCCGGAATGGATGGCATGCTCAGGATCACAGAGGAAAAAGAACAGGAGCTTAAGACCCGTTTTGCACCGGTTTTCTTAAAGCAAGTACTGTCATATGAGCAGCACATTTTTGCTTTGAGAGAAATCGAAGCCGCAAAAGCCGGGGGCGCATTTGTCGTACGTCAGGTCGCAGATGGCGGGATCTTGGCAGCACTGTGGAATCTGGCACTGGAATTAGAACAGGGACTGGATCTTGATATGAAGAAAATCAGTATTTTACAGGAAACGATCGAGGTATGTGAACATTTCCGACTGAATCCATATCAGATGATATCTACAGGAAGTTTTCTGGCTGTGACTGACAATGGGGAAGTACTGGCAGATGCGCTGAACAATCAGGGGATTACAGCAGCAGTAATCGGACATACAACAGACAACAACGATAAGATCTTAAGAAATGGAGAAGAGATGCGTTATATCGACCGTCCGGCTCCGGATGAGATCTTGAAGCTATATAGCGGAGGTATGAATGATGGAAGAATTAAGAAAGCAGATACTCCTGTATCTGGAGAAGCATAGCAGGGTGGACCTCGGAGAACTGGCAGTTCTTCTTGGAAGCGACGAAGTAACCGTAGCAAATGAGATTTCTGCCATGGAAAGAGCAAAGATCATCTGTGGCTATCATACACTGATCGACTGGGATAAGACAGGAACAGAGTATGTGAATGCCCTGATCGAAGTAAAAGTAACACCACAGCGTGACACAGGATTTGATAAGACAGCAGAACGGATCTGTAATTATCCGGAAGTATCAGCCGTATATCTGATCTCCGGCGATTTTGATATGATGGTTCTGATCGAAGGCAAGACTTTGCAGGAAGTGTCAAAGTTCGTATCAAGTAAATTATCACCGATTGAAGATGTCACAGGAACCAGTACACAGTTCGTACTGAAGAAATATAAGGATCACGGAACAATCATGTTCGGACAGAAAAAAACAGAAAGGATGCTTGTAACACCATGATGAGAAATCCACTATCTAAGAAAATTACAGGCATCGAACCATCTGGAATCCGGAAATTCTTTGATCTGGTAAGTGAGATGCCTGACGCAATATCCCTTGGCGTAGGAGAACCTGATTTTGACACACCGTGGAGAATCAGAGAGGAAGGTATCTATACCCTGGAACAGGGCAAGACTTTCTATACATCGAATGCAGGTCTTAAAGATCTGAAGATCGAGATCAGCAAATATCTGGAACGTAAGATCCATGTAGAATATGACCCAGATCATGAGATCATGGTGACGGTCGGAGGAAGTGAAGGAATCGATGTGGCACTGCGCGCAATGCTGGATCCGGGAGATGAAGTCCTGATCCCGCAGCCGAGCTATGTATCGTATGTACCGTGCACCATTTTGGCAGACGGTAATCCGGTTGTGATTCCCCTTCAGGAAAAGAACGAATTCAAACTGACGGCAGAAGAGCTGGAGGAAGCGATCACGCCAAAGACGAAAATGCTGGTGATGCCATTCCCGAACAATCCGACAGGATCGATCATGACAAAAGAAGATCTGGAGCCAATTGCGGAAGTTGTGAAGAGACATGACCTGTATGTGCTTTCGGATGAGATTTATTCTGAACTTACATACAAGACAGAGCATGTGTCTATTGCATCTCTTCCGGGAATGCAGGAAAGAACACTGGTGATCAACGGATTTTCCAAAGGATTTGCCATGACGGGATGGAGACTTGGTTATATCTGCGGACCGTCTGTGATCATAGAACAGATGTTGAAGATCCACCAGTTTGCGATCATGTGTGCGCCGACCAACAGCCAGTATGCAGCCATCGAGGGCTTACGTCACTGCGAAGATGAAGTGCAGCAGATGAGAAATGCATACAATCAGAGAAGAAGATACCTGGTAAATGAATTTGCGAAGATGAAGCTGGAATGCTTTGAGCCATTTGGTGCATTCTATATTTTCCCAAGTATCAAAGAATTCGGTATGACTTCCGAAGAATTTGCAATGCGTTTCCTGGAAGAGGAAAAGGTTGCGGTCGTACCGGGAAGTGCGTTTGGTGAGAGTGGGGAAGGGTTCCTGCGTGTATCGTATGCGTACTCACTGGAAGATCTGAAAGAAGCGATCGGAAGACTCAGTCGGTTTGTTGAGAGACTGAGAAGTCAGAAATAAGGTTGACGGAAGCTGATTTGAAGAGAATTTAAAAGAAATAATAGAAATAGAAAAGCCGTCAGGGAATGTTAATGTATGAATTAGAATTACATTCCCTGACGGCTTTTGTTATTGCTATGCAGCTTCTGCAGATATCAGAAAATACAGGATGAATTGTATAATCCGGAATTTACTCTTACATTTTTTGAAAAAATCTTGACTTGGAGCGAACTCCAAGTGCTATAGTAATGAACGGAAAGGTGGTGCCTGGATTGATGATAAAAGAAGTAAGTGAAACATATGACATTTCCGCTGATACTCTGCGTTATTATGAACGCATCGGCATGATACCGGAAGTAACACGTACGGCAGGCGGAATCAGAGACTATCAGGAATCAGACCTTGGATGGGTGGAGCTTGTGATCTGTATGAGAAAAGCAGGACTTCCCGTGGAGGCACTGATCGAGTATGTAAAATTATATCAGGAGGGCGACGAGACATTTGAAGCAAGACTTCAGCTTCTTTCGGAAGAAAGAGAGAAGTTAGAAGAGCAGAAAGCGCAGATAGAGTCAGCGATCAACCGGCTGAATCACAAAATTTCCAAATACGAAGAAGCAGTAAAGACAGGAGTATTAAACTGGGAGGAGAATAGTTCATGTATATAGAAAAGATTAACGGACCAGAAGACGTAAAGAAATTAACCGTAGACGAGATGACCGTAATGGCAGGTGAGATGAGAGAAGCACTGTTAAAGAGAGCCAGTATCCACGGCGGACACTTCGGACCAAACTTCGGTATGGTAGAGGCAACGATCGCACTGCATTATGTATTCGAGTCACCAAAAGACAAGATCGTATATGATGTGTCACATCAGACTTACCCACACAAGATGCTGACAGGAAGAAAGGATGCATATCTCTATGAAGAGCATTACGATGATGTATCCGGATACAGCAATCCGAATGAAAGTGAACATGATCATTTTACGGTAGGTCATACTTCTACATCGGTCAGCCTTGCATGCGGGCTTGCAAAAGCAAGAGACCTGAAAGGAGAAGATGGAAATGTAATTGCAGTGATCGGTGATGGTTCCTTAAGCGGAGGCGAAGCACTGGAAGGACTGGACTATGCAGTAGAATTAGACGGTAATCTGATTATCATTGTAAATGACAATGACATGTCTATTGCAGAAAATCATGGCGGGTTATATGGCAACTTAAAATTACTCCGCGAGACAAACGGACGAGCAGAATGCAACCTGTTCAAAGCTATGGGGCTGGATTACATTTATGTAGATCATGGAAATGATGTCGGAGATCTGATCGAAGCATTCAAGAGTGTCAAAGACAGCAGGAAACCGGTCGTTGTTCATATTAATACCTTAAAGGGAAAAGGATATGCACCGGCAGAAAAGAACAAAGAAGCATGGCATTATAATGGTCCGTTCAAGATTGAGACAGGCGAGCCGTTATACGAAATGACAGAAGAAGACTATTCAGATATTTCTTTAAATTATCTTCTGGATAAGATGAAAAAAGGTCCTGCAGTGGTAGCAATTACATCCGGAACACCGACTGTTATGGGATTCACAGAGGATAAGAGAAAAGAAGCCGGAAAGCAGTTCGTAGATGTCGGTATCGCAGAAGAGACAGCCGTAGCACTTGCTTCCGGAATCGCCGCAAATGGCGGAAAACCGGTTTATGGTGTCTATAGTACATTTGTACAGAGAACTTATGACCAGATTGCACAGGATCTCTGCATTAATAACAGTCCTGCAACGATCGTCACATTCTGTGGAAGCGTATATGGAATGAACGATGTGACACATCTTGGATTATATGACATCCCGATGATGGCAAATATCCCGAATCTGGTATACCTTGCTCCAACAACGAAGGAAGAATATCTGGCAATGCTTGACTGGAGTATCGAACAGAATGAACATCCGGTAGCAATCAGACTTCCGGGTGGCAGCGTGATCTCAGCCGGAAAAGAGATCACAAAAAACTTCGGAGATCTGAACAAATACGAAGTAACACAGAAAGGTTCTAAGGTTGCAGTGATCGGACTTGGAACATTCTACGGACTTGGAAAAGAAGTTGCAGAAGAGCTTAAGAAAGTAACCGGAACAGATGCAACCGTGATCAATCCATATTATATTACCGGTATTGATGCAGAACTTCTGGAAGAGCTTAAGAAAGACCATGATGTTGTGATCACTTTAGAAGATGGAATTCTTGATGGTGGATTCGGTGAAAAGATCGCAAGATTCTATGGAAATTCTGACATGAAAGTCCTGAACTTCGGACTGAAGAAAGAATTCCTGGACCGTTATGATGTGGTAGAAGTTCTGAAAGAGAATCATCTGACGAAAGAGCAGATTGTGGAAGATGTTAAGAGCGTACTGTAAAAAAGTGTATTAGAGAGGCGGAGATGTCTCTCTTTTTGGGGCTTGTTGTGCAAAGCGTCGCAAACAATGTGCTGAATAATGTGAGAAACGTCACAGAAAAGGTATAAAATATATTGAAAAACGTCGTAAAAGTATAATTTGTTGGTATGCCAACAGCTAAAATCATGTAAAATAAGATAGAATAATGCTATCAACAATTCTAAAAATACATGCGAAAAGAAAGCGAGGACACACACATGGATCATATATATGACGTAATCATCCTTGGCGCCGGTCCGGCGGGCTTAAGTGCAGGCTTATATGCGGGCAGAAGCAGACTGGACACTTTGATTATTGAAAAAGGTCAGGCCGGCGGCCAAATTATCAACACGGACGAAATAGAAAACTATCCGGGACAGATCGTAGAAGGCGAAACAGGAGTTTCTCTTGTACGCAGAATGTACGAACAGACAGAACAGTTCGGAGCAGAACATGTCCGGGATACGATTACAAATGTAGAACTGGACGGAGACATTAAAGTTCTGACAGGCGAAAAAGATACTTATCAGGCAAAGAATATCATCATTGCAACCGGTGCATACGCAAGACCGATCGGATGCAAAGGCGAGCAGGAGTATAAGGGACGTGGAATCTCTTACTGTGCGACCTGTGATGCGAATTTTTTTACAGATCTGGAAGTCTATGTAGCCGGCGGCGGTGATGCGGCGGTGGAAGAAGCATTGTACCTTACAAAATTTGCCAGAAAAGTTACGATCATTCACAGAAGGGCCGAACTGCGTGCGGCAAAGTCTATTCAGGAAAAAGCATTTGCCAATTCAAAGATTGCGTTCCTGTGGGATTCGGTAGTGGAAGAAGTGGGCGGCGACGGACTGCTTCAGACAATGACCGTGAAAAATGTGAAGACAGGCGAGCTTACAAAGATAGAAGCTGATCAAAAAGACGGTCTGTTCGGTCTCTTTGGATTCATCGGTATGATTCCGAACACAGGTGTGTTTGCCGATAAGGTAGAGACGGATGACAAGGGGTACATTAAGACGGATGAGGACATGCACACCAATGTACCGGGCGTGTATGCGGCAGGAGATGTGAGAGTCAAGAGTCTGCGCCAGGTAGTGACGGCGGTGGCAGATGGTGCGATTGCGGCTGTGCAGGTTGAGAGAAGCATGTCGGATTATTAGAAGAATATGGAAAATGAGGATCCGCCGGATAAAAAATGTCCGGTGGATTTTTGCGTATAACGATGTATTCGAAGTAGGTGTCAGGGCTTCGGTGTTGTTATAGATGAAAAAGTGGATGCATATTTGGAGAAAATGGAATAATATATAATGAAATATGGAAAAAATACTTGATAAACGGAATAATATATAATAAAATATGGAAAACAATATTAGAAATATAGATTGTTATGCGTTCAGAAGAAGGAGATGAGCCAATGACCGTTGAAGAGATGAAAAAGAAGAAATCAGAATTAGGTTTCAGCTGTGAGCAGATATCAGCTCGCTCCGGGGTACCGTTGGGAACGGTGCAAAAGATATTCAGCGGAATAACCAAAAGACCAAGATATGATACAATTTGTCAGTTGGAAAAAGCATTTCCGATGGAACCTGATTCTAATCCATATCCTTGTATGATGAAAGAAAGCGTATCGGCTTATCGCATCTATGGAGATGGCAGAGATCATGAAGGTGATATCTGGAAAAGTTTTCGTGGTAAAAAGCAAGGCGAATACACACTAAAGGATTATGAAGCAATTCCGGACGAATATAGAGTGGAATTGATTGACGGAGTCATCTACGACCTGAATACGCCAACCACGATTCATCAGCAGCTTGCATTTGAAATCAGTATCAGATTAAGAGAGTACATTAGGCAGAACAAAGGATTATGTATGGTACTGCCGTCACCGGTCAGCGTACAGCTGGATGAAGATGACCGGACGATGCTGCAGCCGGACGTCGTTGTATGCTGTGTCAGAGATAAAATCCTTCGAAGTCATGTCTATGGAGCTCCGGATATGGTAATCGAGATATTATCACCATCTACAAGAAAAAAAGATATGGGATTAAAACTGAAAAAATATATTACTGCAAGAGTCAGAGAATACTGGATGGTTGACCCGGATAAGAAAAAAGTTGTAGTATATGACTTGGAACATAATGAGTTACCGGCCATCTATGGCTTTGAAGACCAGGTACCGGTGAATATATTTGCTGGAAAATGTCAGATTGATTTTTCGGAAATATACAGCTATATAGAATTTTTAATACAAAAACACAATAAAAATCTGATTATCCGCTAAAACACAGTATCTATCAGCATTTTCAAGGAAACAAACACATCAATTTACTACTTATTTACTACTAACGAATGAGCCTTGATACGCAAGTTTTCCTAGATATGCAAAGATATGGTACAGCACATCAGTATTGAAACAAGAAAAAATTGAATATTTCATAGACTATGGAACGCCTAAAATGACGTTCCTTTTCTATTTCCAGCCGTTCTTATTGGACGGCTATTTTATTACCCAAAATGAAAGGAGCATTAGAT